>Ga0316187_10004661_pt1 | contig 11875 bp, 15 predicted proteins | sample CroRivburrow1_MG_FD_204927 | JGI IMG/M metagenome (GOLD analysis project Ga0316187, IMG submission 204927) | Coastal sediment microbial communities from Maine, United States - Cross River worm burrow 1 | ecosystem: Environmental > Aquatic > Marine > Coastal > Sediment | place: USA: Maine...
TCTGCCCTGGACCCTGCTGAATCCTGCCAAAGGCGCCAGCCCGATAGAGATCGCCGAGATCATGCAGGAAACCTTCGGCGTCACCGAAAGTGAAGGTCTGTTCAACTTCGAGAATTGCAAGACTGCTGTCATGTTCTGCAACGGAATGTGGTGCGGACAGTCGCCAAACAATATCAATAACCTGCTCAAATTCGGTTACCCCGCCCACAAGATCAAGTGGTACCGGGGCGGTATGCAGGACTGGTCGATCCTGGGGTTGACCACGGCGAAGCCTTCCTCCTGATTGCAGTCAGAAATTATACTTTCGATCTCGATACACCCGAGGCGCCGCACCTGCGGCGCCTTTTTGTTTTTCAGGGCTGATTTATCGTAACGATGACTTGAGTGCCGGGCAGGAGCAGCAGGTCCTTCCCGGAAAAAGAGATAGTCATGCGACCCGTATCCGGCGGGCTCGCCAGGGGTGGAAAGGTTACTTTCCCGGCGTACTTGCTTCCGTTGACCTCGACCTCGGCCCCGGTACCGATTTGCAGCAATCCCCCCGTTTCCGGAGGCATGGTGACCGTCGCGATGTATTTTCCGGCCGGCGCCACAACGTAACTCACCGGTATCGCCTGATTTGTGGACAGGTTTTGACCGACAAACACCCGCTTGTCGATCACCCAGGCGTCGAACGGCGCATGCGTCGTGGTCATGTCGAGGTTGTATCTTGCCTGTTCAAGCCTTGCCTGGGCCAGGCGGTGGGCGGATTCGGCCCTTTTCCGGGCGTACTCTGAGTCCTCCAGCTGGACCGTGGACAACGAACCTATGGCGTAGAGTTCTTCCTGTCTTTCGTGGTGCTGCCTGCTGCTTTCGAAGTCGGTCAGGGTAGATTCGACCCGGGCCTCAGCGGCATGTACCTCGTGCAGGTAGGGCGCAGGGTCGATCTTCATCATCTCCGTGCCGGCACTGACCCGGTCCCCGGTCTCGGCGTAGGTGGCTGTGACGGCGCCGCCTACGAGCGGACCCAGTTCCAGACGCTGTGCCCAGTCTACCGTCGCTGTCCAGCTGTCCGCCTGGATAGACGTGAGCGGAAGGCAAAACACTAAAGCCGCCAATACCCGGCCGGTGGTGGAAGAAAACTTTCTCCTTCGCAACTGCCGGCGCCTGTTGTTCTGGGCCATATCAATCACCTGATAATTTATGGTTCGAGGTCATATACAAATCTTGCTCCGGAAAGCATGTCGATCTTTGCCCACGTAACAGCCGTATTGAACTCGGCTCTCATGGCGTACCAGTTGGCCTCGAGCAGTTTGGCCTGGGCGTCTCCCAGATCGGTCCGTACCTCCAGTTCGTACAATGTACGACTCCTGTCCAGGTAAAGGTCACGGAAATATTCCAGCGATGCGGTAGCGTCCACGTCGCGGCGCAGGACCGTAAGGTCCCTGACCAGCCGAAAGACTTCCTCGCGCAGCGCGTTTTCCACGCTCTTGATGTCAAGTTTCGCCTGGATCATTTCCAGATTGGCTTCCTGTTTTTCGAGTCGTTTGAGTTTGCCGGTGAACAGCGGTATATGCAGGCGTACGGTCGCCGTGGCGTCGTCCCGGGAGGCGCGGGTGGTAGCGTATTCCGACAACGCCACGCCACCGAGCAACCTGGGCCCAAGGTCGATTCCGGCATGTTCCAGCTGTTCCCCCGCCGCGGCCAGATCGTCCTTGAGCGCAAGTAATCTGGGGTTCGAGTCCAGGGTGGTTTCGAGCAGAGCGCCGTACTCGGGGATTTCACGGCTCGTCCACGGGGAAAGATCGGGGTAGAGCAGGTCTCGCGGAAGGTGTTCCGGTACGCCCAGCGCGATGGCCAGTTGCAGGCGGGTGTACTGCTGCTGAAGTTCGGATTCTGTGCGTCGGACGACATCCCGGCGGAAAAGTGCCTCCGCTTCCGCCACGTCGATCTCCGAGGTTTCGTCGAACAGGTCCCTCTTCTCTCGCAGCCGGTCGTAGTGAAGAAAAGACAGCGTCATCTCTTCGTTGTCGACCTCATAACGCCTGTCGGCCAGAAGGACATCAAGGAAACGCTGCAGAACCACGATCTTGTGGTTGTGCCGTATGAGGCCGAGCAGCTTCCGCCGACCGGAAAGCCCCATTTCCGCAATGGACTTGAGGGTGCGGGTGCGGCCGAAATCGTACAGCACCTTGTCCGCCCCGATCCTGGCGTAACTGTCGTTGATGAACTCGTCCAGTGGGTCCCCCGTTCTCTTGGCTGCGCGCGGTGCCAGATTGAGGTACACGGACGTTGGGTTCAGATACGCGGCGCGGTCAAATTCCAGTTCGGCGAACGCCACATCGGACTCGGCAAATGCAATGGATTCGCTCCCCATCCTTTCGGAAAACTGAAGAGCGGCCCCTAGGGTCAGTGGATCGGGCAGCGTTTCCTCCGCCTCGGCGGAGTTAACTAATACCGGAAGCGTAGAGAATGCACAGCATGCGGCAGCGAGCAACCGGGAGCATCTTTTCATTCGGAGATAATGGTTGCGCATCTGCAATGACGGTGACGATCAGCCCGACTGGCGCCTGTTTCGCTTGTATCGTATGAATTTCTCTTCCTTGTAGTGCTCGTCAACCACGAATTCGCCGAGCCACATGAATTCTTCTATATTCTTTGTGGTCCCGGTGAAACGGGTGGCCAGGTTGCCGGTGATATCGAAGAACAGGAAAGTGGGGGTCGCACGGATGCGGTTATGTGTCAGGGCAAAATCCTTTTCCTGGACCTCGTTGCCCTCGAAATCCGTGATCAGCGTGTCTCCGTCGACGTTTATAAGAATGATCTGGAAGTGTTCGCGATAGTAATCCTGGACGCTGACCCGGTTCATGATGTTTTTCATCATTCTCTCGCACCATGGGCAATCGTTGGCCTCGAACATGACCATAACGCCGAATTTCCCTTCCTCCCGCGCCAGTTCGAGTTCTTCGGTCAGATCACCAAAAGTTTCATGGAAAAAGTGCGTATCCGCGGGACGGATTTCCTCTGCAATCGCCGTTCCGCCTGTTGAAGCGGTGAGCAGGGCAAATATGAGTGCAAACTTGTACATGAGATTAATCAAACAGGGTGCATGACCGCAGTATATCGACTACGCTTTAGCTTTTCGAACCACGGCCAGTTTTTTTCCTTATACCGGCATCCAGATATTTTTAGGTGACAAAGATCAATAACGGAACAGACAGATCGGCGGTTCGAGCATCGATCTGGTACGGGATGGTGGTGTTCACCAGTTCGGCCTGTCTGCTCGTCCTGGAGATAGTCGCCGGCCGGCTGCTGGCGCCGTACATCGGCGTTTCGCTGTACACCTGGACATCGATCATAGGGGTGATACTGGCGGGCCTGGCACTGGGTAACTGGCTCGGTGGCAAACTCGCCGATGCGTACGCGGCGGACTGGGTGGTGGGTGCGGTCCTCGCGGCAGGCGGTGTTTCAAGTCTGGCCGTTCTGTTCCTGCTGATGATCGTCGCGCCCTGGGTCCAGGCCATAGTGACCAGTCTGCTGACGGCTAGCCTGCTCTACGTTTCCGCCCTGTTTTTCGTCCCCGCGATGTTCCTCGGTATCATAACGCCGCTGGTAATCACGATGAATCTGGCCATAAGCTCGGACACGGGCAGCGTGGTGGGCAGGTTGCACGCACTGGCTGCGCTCGGCAGCATCACGGGTACGTTTGTAACCGGATACTGGCTCGTACAGTGGTTCGGCACACGCGCGATCGTAATATCGACCGGTGTGGTCCTGGTGGCCATGGCAGTACCGTTCCTGTTCAGAAGGACTGCGTCGATTGCGATCGTCGTCATCGCGGCGGCGTTTGCGATCACCCTGAGTGCGGTCGTAAACGGGTTGGTCAATCCCTGTGACGATGAAAGCCGCTACTACTGTATACGAATTGTCGAGGAAGATGTAGAGCCAACCGGCGAAATCGGGCTGTCGATGGTCCTGGATCACATGACCCACAGCACCAATGATGTTGAGCAGCCCGACAATCTGGTCACGCCTTATGTCCAGGCAATGGATGAACTGATTCACGGATTCCTGCCCGGTTCCCGCCTCGAGAGCGCGAGCCTGCTGTTTGCCGGAGGAGGGGCGTACACACACCCGCGCGCCATACGGGCATTGTATCCCGATGCGGATGTCACTGTGGTGGAACTGGATCCCGCAGTGACTGCGGCAGCGGAACAGCGCATGGCCGTGGACACGTCGGATATGACCGTTATTCATGGCGATATTGGACGTGTCCTGCGTACACTTCCGGGCAGCCACTATGACGTCGTCGTGTTGGACGTATTTCACGATCTGGCGATACCGTTTCACCTGGCGACGAGCGAATTTTTCGGAATCGTACATGAGAAGCTAAAGGACGACGGGCTGTTCCTGATCAACGTCGTGGACGTATTTCCAGATCCGAAGCTCGTGAAAGCCCTCATCAAGACCCTCTCCGCCTATTTCGGATCTGTTGATCTTTGGATGGAACGCCCGCCGGAAGAGGTGGGACGGTTGACCTATGTGCTCACCGCCGGGCACAGCAGCGGTTTCCCGGACCGGCTGTCTTCGCGCAAGGGGATCGCGCGTACATGGTTCCGATTGACGGACGCGGTGGTCGCCACCGGGACTCCCATGACGGGAATACCCGAACTCAGCAGCGACTACGCCCCGGTTGAACGTCTTCTTTCGTCGCTGTTTACTACGCGGTCGGGAATGTAGATCCTGACCGCGTAGTGAGATCCTCGTCAGAATTCGATGAGTTCCAGGATCGCTTCCACGCCCGCGTTAGCGCAATCTTCATCAAGTTGTCCGCCCGGCGCACCGGAGACGCCGATGCCGCCAATCATCGAGCCAGCGGCTTCGATGCCCACTCCGCCGCCGACCATGACGACACCGGAGATATTTTGAATACCGGAAGGTATCTCACCCGATTGCACCTGCTCGGCGAGTTCGGTCGTGTTGGTCCGGAAGCTGACCGCCGTCGCTGCCTTGCCTATCGCGGTTTCGGGGGTGTGGGAGCCTGCGAATCGATCACGCAGCAACACCTGAACATTTCCTCCCCGGTCGACTACGGCCACTGAAACCTGGTAGCCCTTGCTGCGACAGGACGCCATCGTAGCCTGCGCCGCTTTCAGAGCCGTATCCGTGGTCATCGATTGGAAAGTGACGAGATGCTGCTCTTCTTCCGCGGCTATCGCAGAAATCGACAACAGAGCTGCGAGGCATGTCGAATATCGAGTCAATTTGGAAGTCATGATGTTCTCCGTGTCGGATTGAAATAGTCTTGGTTCGATTATATCTATGAGTCTGTCCCCGGCCCTTTGACCGGCGTCAAGAACAATAGAAAAGAGGATTCCCCTTCTCCCGGCGGCCGCGATCAACCTGAACGCTATTTATCCGGACTGAAGCAGATCCAGGTGGTAGCGATGTATTTGGTTGTCGTGGACGGAGGAACGCCACGGTGCACGTGGGTCCAGAACGGGGGGAACAGGACAAGTTTGCCTTGTTGCGGCCTGACCTTGACGTTCTGGAAATGAAACTCCGTTTCCCCGCCCGGTCCTTCCACGTCGTTCAGGTACCAGATCGCCACCAGCTGTCGCTGGCTGAATTCACCCGGGCCGCTGTCGATGTGCCAGTGATAATATTCCCCCGGCCGGGTGCGCTGAAGGTTGTAGCCCATGTCCCTGAACGGGTTGCTGGCAAAGAACGGGTGTGATGCAGAAAGCAGGCCGATCGCTTCGCCAAGCGACTTGAACAGTTCTTTGTCAATGTCCCGCCATTCTGAGCGCCCGCTGAGCCTCAGGTCTGTTGATCGCTTGATGTCCGGTCGTTCTGCGCCCTCCTGCCCGATCCGGCCCTCATAGTGGTGTTGCGTGCAGGATTCAAAGCGCTGAACCATGTCATTGCAAATCTCCGGTCCCAGCGCTCCCTGCTGTTCGTAGATAAAACTGCCCGCCAGCAGTTCGTTGAGCTTTCTGGATTGGTTCATTCAACTAATCAACGAGTGATCAACGAACCGCTTTTGACCGTGCGAGTGTGAAAAAGTCATTTCCATTAGAGATCCTGATGTATGCATAAGAAACCAGTTGTCCGCGGTGCTTGAGGGTTAAAATCACGATTGCGATAATTGCAACGAATATTTGTCCAACAGTCCAGTCAAGGATCAAACAATCATGGATCAGCAATATCACGAAACCATTAAAAAACTCGAGGAAACGAACACCGACAGGGAATACATCCTGGGTTGGATCGGAGGGTACATGCATAATCCACAGCGCGAGGAGCAGCGTGTCACTGATGCGTATTCCGCTGGTTACACGGATGGCGAGAACGGGGATATCGCCCATGCCGGTGGCTGGAAAGCACCCTAGCGGCTGACCCCTGTTCGCGTCTCGCGCCCCGGCCGACGTTGCGGCTACGGAGCCTCAGGACGACTCGATGAGGCTGACCAACGAGCTGGACAGCCGCCGGCACAGATCGGGGGCGTCGATGTCCATGACCTGGTCCATTACCCATTTGTTCGTCTGGTCCGATCCCATTATGTTCTGGACGTGCGAACCCAGCGTCCTGAGCAGGGTATACCCCGGTTCATCCGTGTAGGCACACGAGCTGTATTCGCTGCTTCTCAGGTTGACCGTGTGGAGAAACGCGGCGCCGTGATTGCCTGCGCCCATGATCTCTTCCTTGTTTCGCTCGAAATGCCGGGCTGCTGAACGGGCGACGCCAGCAACGAAAACCGCTCTCTCATCTTGCTCTAAGCTGCTGAAAGTCATGCGGTCCGCAATGTGTACCAGAAAAGCAAGGTACTCTTCTATAACGCGTAGTCTTTGCTCGTCGCTGTCGTAACGGAAATCTTCCTGATGCAGTTTCTTGGCGGCGGTCAGTGCCAACTGCCAGACGATGTAACCCAAAGCGACTGCGTTGTCGCCGATGGTCCGCGGCTTTCCGGCCTGCTTCCATTTGTTGCGCGTTCGGGTGACGAGCCTGATCGGGGATGGCTTTTCCGACATTGTTATGGAGCAGTCTATCGCCGCCTATTCGAGCCTGATTTTTCCATTGATAGCCTCTTTGAGTTCCAGTTCCTCGATTTCCAGCGTGGCCCGGACTTCCAGTTGCTCATTGCCTTCGATTTTACCCGCTGCGATAGCATCCCTGACTTGCTGTTCGATCAGACGCTGCGACGTAATCCCCACTTTCTTCAGGAACTTACGCATCTCTATATTGAATTTTTCTTCATCCACAGTAATTATTTCTCCGCTTGAGCCATCATGGTAATCATTAGCCGCCTGCCCGCAGGGGCACGCTGTGAGGTTTCCTGACCGGGATATCGTCAAAAACGACGCTGCCGCTGCCGGTGTAGACAATAAAATGTTTGCCCTTCGCCCGTGCGATCATGACCATGCCGAGATCTTCAGCAAGCTCCATGCCCATCTGCGTTACGCCGGAGCGTGAAAGCAGAACCGGGATGCCCATGTGGGCGGTCTTCATCACGATCTCCGATGTCAGCCGGCCGGTCGTATAGAAAATCTTGTCTTCTCCGGTGACACGGTCCAGCCACATTCGTCCGGAGATGGCGTCCGCGGCATTGTGGCGGCCGACGTCCTCTACAAAATTCAGCACGTGGTCACCGTGGCAGAGTGCGCAACCGTGGACCGCTCCCGCTTTCTTGTAGAGCTCGTTATGGGCCGAAATGTTCTTCAGGAGGCCGTAGACCGTCGATTGACGAATCTCAACCGAAGGGAGCCTCGTGTCATACAGTTTGTCAAGCGTGCAGCTGAATATGGTGCCCTGGCCGCAACCGGTGGTCACGGTTTTCCGGGAGAGTTTCTGTTCCCAATCGATAATCCCGCGACCGAACGTCGTGACATCGGCTCGCTCGACATCCCAGTTTACATCGACGGCTCGAATGTCCTCGATATCTTCAATGAGCCGCTGGTTTCTGAGGTACCCCAACGCCAGTTCCTCGGGGTGCGTGCCCAGCGTCATCAGAGTCACTATTTCCCTGTCATCGACTTTCAGAGTGAGCGGGAACTCGCCGGCCACATTCACCGTTCTTTCACCGTTGCATTCGTCAACGACAACCACGCTGACGGTAGGCGCACGACCGGCGCGGCTCATGACGGGCCGGTAGGCTTTATCCAATTTCGTGTGCCCCAGGGCAACCCAGGATCGAATCTGACGGGATTTCGGAACTCATCGTGGCGAGTGGAGTCTCACAGTTGTATCTTGAATCCGGGATTCTATCCGATATGGGCAGGTTCCGAGGTTGATTATTCCAACTGCAGTATCTGCTTCGTCTGCGAATATGTTGGGATCAACTCCATGCACTGAATGACCGGCAATGCACCGGGCGCGACGGAAAACAAGTTTCCTGTGTTGGTCGTGATGGAAAAGCGAGAAGGCAGTGGTCGTTTACCGGGTGGAATGTTACCGCAGGCTCTCCAGTGAGCTCTCTGCTCCGTAGGTGCGGTGGCGGCCGGCAAGACTTGACGTGCTGATGGCTAACCGCCGCGCAATTCCAGTTTTGAGGCAAACGCCATGAATACCTGGACATGGTTCATTTATATAATCGGCCCAGAGCAAGCAGGCGGCGCTTGTCGTCTTCGGTGTTAATGTTCAGGAATGATTCCGGTCTATCTGAAAAGTCAACCGAGATGAAGGCATGTTGTTCGAACCATTTGTCGATCTTGCGTTCACCAGACTCCAAAAACCCGAGGATACTCGCTCCCAGAGAAGGCCGCATCATTGTAAAAACCGGTTGAAGTCGTTCCCCATCATGGGCAACGGCAATATCGGCAGCTCGTGACACGCACTCCCGGTACATGCGCGATATCAGGTCTTTGGTCAACAACGGAGAGTCGCAGGGCACGGTGGCGGCGAACTCCGTATTGACCAGATCCAGCCCGCTGGCCATGCCCGCCAGTGGTCCGTCGAAGTCACCGATCGTATCTTTTACGACCCGGTCGGTCCATTCCCCGTATTCCGTCAGGTTTCGATTGGCGCTGATGATGATGCCGCTTACCTGGGGCATGAGTCGCCGCACTACGTGTGCAATCATGGGCATCCCATCGAGGTCGATCAGCCCCTTGTCTATACCACCCATCCTTCGTGCACGGCCCCCCGCGAGCACTATGCCCGTTACCTGTTTGATCGACATACCTTAAAATTTTCCTCTCTCCCGCGTATTCTAGTCTCCGCGATTGGGAATGGGTACAATTCCTTTATGAAGGTCAAGATCAAACTGTTTGCGAGCCTCAGGGATTCCTTCGGGTATGCCGAGAGGGATATCGAAGTATCCGACGGCGAAACCCTGGATGGTGTATGGAAGTCGATTGCCACAGATTCAAATTGGCGGGACGAGGTCCTGATGGCGGTCAACAGAGACTATGCCAATCCCGACACCCTCATCAATGACGGTGACGAAATAGCATTTTTTCCGCCGGTCACGGGGGGGTAGCCCGGCTCCTGCAGTTCAGGTTTTTCTTCCCACCCAGTACGACTGGGTGGCCCCGGTTGGTTTGCCATCGTTCGAATCTATGCAATTCCAGCTCCGGAACCAGGTGGAGAGTTCGCCGTCCTCTAGCACGTATTCCGGCGGGAATGAGGGTTTCTGTTCTAGAAAACGTTTATTGAAGGTTTTAAAGAACAATAATCCACCCTTTCCAAGGGTTTGCTTCACCGCTTCTATCAGGCTGCGGTTGAGATATCTGACGACGACAACAACGTCGAATTGGTGTTTGGGAAGCGGATACGAATCCAGATCTGCGACGAGGCAGTTCAATTCAATTTCATTGCGCGCAGCCTTTTTCTTTCCCAGATGGAGCGCAATATAGCTTGCATCGATTGCGAAGGAATCATAACCACAGACCGCCAGGAACAGCGCGTTATCGCATTTGCCTGCGGCAAGATCGAGTGCATTTCCGTTACCCTGCAGCAGGGATCGATGATCCAATAGTATCGGATCCGGTTCGATGCTCTCAGTGATCTTATGCTTGTCGTATTTGGCGTTCCACCGTTCGATATCGGATTTCATTTCAGGAGCCGACCCGTCGAGTTATCGCGTCCAGTGTCCAGACTGACCTCCGGATTTCTCCTGCAGGCAGATCCCCTCCATGGTCATGCCGCGATCCACGGCCTTGCACATGTCGTATATTGTAAGCAGGGCGATCTGCACCGCGGTCAGTGCTTCAATCTCCACTCCGGTCTGCCCTCGAGTCTCCACTCGTGCATGACACGCAATCGAACTGGATTCGGTATCGGACTCGAAATCAATGGTTATTCTGGTAATCGCAATAGGGTGGCATAAAGGGATCAGATCGGATGTACGTTTCGCGCCCATGATCCCCGCCACCCTGGCTATCCCCAGCACATCCCCTTTTTTATGCCGATCCCCGAGAATCATATCAAGAGTCGATTCAAGCATCCGGATCCGTCCACTCGCAACCGCTACACGGAAGGTGATTTGTTTGTCCCCGACGTCAACCATATGGGCTTCACCAGAGGCGTTGAAGTGGGTGAGCTTGTCCGCGGTGGTCATAGGTATGTTTTCCGTTCGCGGCCCCGCCCGGATGACTTGCCTATGATTCGGCCCTTGATCAAATTCTTGTCCTGTACCCGCAACGTCGGGTAGGTGTCGTTGAGTGGCTTGAGAAAAAGGTCCTCGTTCTCTACCCGGAGTTGCCTGAAGATGTATTCCCCCTCGTGCATGGCGATCACATACGCGCCGTGATCGCAGCACGGCCCCGGCTCGATGACTATAATTTCCCCTTCATCGAATTCCGGCTCCATACTGTTACCCAGAACTCGCAATACAAAGGGTTCGCTACCTGCGCAACCAGTCATTGCTTCACCTGCTATTATGAATGCCGCTAATTATAACTTGCCAGGTCAGCTTCATGCGCCGCTGTTATTGATTCGGCCCGATGTATCTATAGCCAGCAAGTCGGGTGTGAGCCGCGATATGAATCTTTCATTGAGTTCATTATGAGGCCGGACCAAACCAGGAAAGCGTCTCATGCAACCTCACGACCTCTCCTATGATGAGCAGGGTCGGCGCGCGTACCTTTTTGTCTCCAATCGAATCGTGCAGGTTCGCCAGGGTTCCGGTGAATACGCGCTGCTTTTTGGTTGTACCTTGTTCGATCAAGGCTATCGGCATACTTTTGTCGACGCCGTGAGTGATCAGTTCACGGCAGATGATGGGCAGGCCGATCAGTCCCATGTAGATCACAACTGTCTGTTGTGGCTGTGCGAGCATTTCCCAGTTGAGGTCCACCGAACCGTCCTTCAGGTGCCCGGTAACGAAAACGCACGACTGGGCGAAATCCCGGTGGGTCAAGGGGATGCCGGCATAACTTGCGCAACCGGCGGCTGCAGTGATGCCGGGTACAACCTGGAAGGGTATGCCTTGCCTTGTCAGTTCACCGATCTCTTCACCGCCCCTCCCAAAGATGAAGGGATCGCCCCCTTTCAGTCGGAGCACTCTCTCGCCATTTCTCGCCAGATCCGCCAACCGGTCGTTGATCGCCGGCTGGGGGAGGGTGTGGTTCGACCGTTCCTTCCCCACATAAATTTTCCTGGCGTCACGGCGTGCCAAATCGAGGATTTCCTTGGAGACCAGTCGGTCATACAACACGACATCCGCCTGCTGCATCAGTCTCAGGGCCCGGAAAGTCAGTAAATCGGGGTCTCCAGGTCCCGCGCCCACGAGATACACTTCTCCCTGCGTGTTTTGCGGTTGCGCAGATTTCACGGCTCGTTCGAGAGCATCGCGTGCCGCTGCTTCGTTGCCTGAAGTGAACAGTTCCGGGATGGGGCCATGTAGCACGTCCTCCCAGAACCGCCTTCGACCCTTTACATTGGAAATCCTGTTTTTTAC
>Ga0316187_10004662_pt1 | contig 11873 bp, 8 predicted proteins | sample CroRivburrow1_MG_FD_204927 | JGI IMG/M metagenome (GOLD analysis project Ga0316187, IMG submission 204927) | Coastal sediment microbial communities from Maine, United States - Cross River worm burrow 1 | ecosystem: Environmental > Aquatic > Marine > Coastal > Sediment | place: USA: Maine...
CGACGGAGGTCGACCTTCTCATCCCATCTGACCGCAAGGTCGTCCGAGTTCGAGTCTCGGCTCCGGCACCAACGGGTAGTTTCAGCCCATCAGCAGCTGCTTGGTTCCTCGTCTCTTGAGAAGCCGATCTGACGACGCTGCTCGTCAAGAGCGGGTTGTGCCATCAGTTGTCGGATGGCATCAAAAACAACGCGAAACTTCTCGTCGTATCTCTGCTCAAGCTCGGCGAGCTTGTCGGCCAGGTCCTTGTGAGTCGCGAGCATCTCTCTGAACGTGACGAAGGCACGCATGATGGCAATGTTGACCTGGATCGCCCGTTTGCTCCTCAGAACACTCGAGAGCATGGCAACGCCCTGCTCGGTGAACGCCAAAGGGCGTTTACGTGCGCCCATTCTCAGGCCGGGATTGGATATCACAATCTGTGATATCCAATTCTCGAACTCCTCACTGTCAAGCTGGAACATGAAATCGTCCGGGAATCGGTCGGAATTGCGTTTCACGGCTTGATTCAGTGCCGCAGTCGTCACGCCGTAGAGTTCGGCCAGGTCCCGGTCGAGCATGACCCGCTGTCCGCGAATCAGGTAGATACGTCGTTCGATATCTCCCGTCGGAATGAGCTGGTTGTCCGGCATTGGGGCTGAGGGTAACAGGCTGGTGCATACGGTCAAGCGTCAGGTGTGCGTCTTGTTGCTATCGCGCAACCCGCGCAGATAGTGGCTTCGGCCAGCGGGTCCGAGTTTGTTCCCGCAGGGGAGTACAGGCTTGAGTCCTGTCTCCGGCACCAGACGGAATCCCGCGTCGATCAACCCGCGTCCGGGTCGTGCCCGGCTAGTGAGTAGCTGGTGCTGCGGCCGCCGCCGGCGTCCTTCTCGAGCGCGCCGCGTCGGACTAGATCGAGGATGTCGCGATAGGCGGTGTCCTGTGAGCACTTGGCCATTTTCGCCCATTTGGATGTTGTGAGCTTGCCTTCGATACCGTCCAGCAGTCTGTTGAGGATCGTGACCTGGCGTTCGTTCAGTGGCTGTGTAGCGAAGCGTTCCCAGAAACGCGCCTTAACCAGAACCGAGCCCAGGGTGTCGTGAGCTCCTTCGAGCGCCTGCAACATGCAGCCAAGAAACCACTCTTGCCACTGCGTGACGTCGACGTCGCCTTTCTGTGTGAATTCGAGTATCGCGTAGTAGTCGTCCCGTTCACGACGGATCTGCGCCGACATGCTGTAGAAGCGGCGGCGGCTCGACTCCGAGCGAGACAGTACCATGTCGGCAATCGCGCGAGCGATCCGTCCGTTTCCGTCGTCAAACGGATGAATGGTCACGTACCAGAGGTGCGCGAGCCCGGCTGTGAGAAGCGGGTCGATCTCTCCGGGGTTCTCGAACCACCTCAGGAATCTCGCCATCTCCTCCGGAAGCCGCTCCGCGGGTGGCGCCTCGTAGTGCACCCTCTCGCGGCCGACCGGACCGGAAACCACTTGCATGGGTCCGCTGCGATCGTCGCGCCACTTCCCGACGACGATCTCGCGCATGCCATTCCGGCCTGTCGGAAAGAGGGAGGCGTGCCACGCGAAGAGGCGCTCTTCGGTCAGCGGTTCCTCGAACTTCCCGGTTGCATCGAGCATCATCTCGACCACGCCGTCGACCTCCCGGTCCGCAGGAACGAGCCCGCCGACATCCAGGCCGAGTCGCCGGGCGATGGAGGATCGGACCTGGTCACGATCCAGTTGCTCCCCTTCGATCTCGCTCGTCTTGACCACGTCCTCGGTCAGGGTCCGGAGATGGGCTTCGTCCCGGAGGTCGAAACCGAGTGCCTCCATCCGCCCGAGCAGACGACCCTGCTGGCGCGAGACGGCCGCGAGCAAGGTGGACAGGCCTCGCTCGTCCCACGTGAGCGACGGCCAGCGGGGTCTTTCCCATAGATACAAGTTCCCAACCTCCGCAAGATATGCGTAGCTTATCGTCTTTCTGTACTATTTTCAAGTAACCTCCGCTGTAACTGCGGAGATTGAGGCCGCGAATCTCCGCACGACGGGTCGCGAGGCCGTGGCAGCGGACGTGTCGCGATCGGCGCGACGAATGCCGCAGACCGGCCAGCAATCGAGCTCGGTGCCGAGCCTCTTGACGATCTGACGTTGCGCCAGTATAAACTGACGCTATGTCAGAAAAAAGGCGGCCCCCATCTCCCTTGCGCGTGAGTCCGCAGCCGTCGCTCAAGATCGCCAAGTCGGATCGCACGCGTGCAGCGATCCTGAATGCGGCACTGGATTTCCTCTGGTCTCGTCCGTTTCGTGAGATGTCCGTCACCTTGCTCATGACGTCCACGGGCGTGAGTCGCTCCGCGTTCTACCAGTACTTCAACGACCTGCACGAGGTGATGGAGATCCTGCTGACAACGCTCCAGGAGGAGATCTTCACGAAGGCCGAGCCCTGGCTCGAGGGGGTCGGTGATCCCGTCGCTCTGACGCAGGAGACGCTGGCAGGCTTGGTCGACGTCAGCTATCAACGCGGTCCTTTTCTGCGGGCCATCACCGATGCCGCCGCCACCGACCCCCGCCTTGAAAAAGCCTGGTTGCAATTCCTCGCCGGTTTCGACGACGCGGCTTGTGCCCGCATTGAGGCCGACCAGACACAGGGCCTGACCCCGGATTTCGATGCTCGACCCGTTGCGTTTGCGCTCAACCGTCTCGATGCCTACACGCTCGTTCAGGCGTTCGGGCAGCGCCCGAGAAAGCGACCGGAGCCGGTCCGGGAGGCGTTGGCTCGGGTCTGGATTTCCACGCTCTACGGAGCCAAGTGGCTCAGCAAAGGTTCCTCGACTCTCGTGCGCACATGAGCGCAAGGGAGGATTGACCTCTTGATGGAGAAACGACGATGAGTCAAACATGGTTCGGACTCTGCCGGAAGCTCGTCATGACAATTGCCGTCGCACTTTTCGTGTGCCTACCGATTGGCGCGCAAGTCAGCGAGGAGGTCTTGGAGTCGATCTCGACTCCGGATCAGGTCACGACTTCAATCGGTACCCTCCGGTTTCTTGATGGCGCGCCCTACCCGGAAACGGCCGAGAAGGTCTACGACTATCTCGACACCATGCGGGGTGTGGAGGCCTTTCTCAAGGGGATGCCCGGCGCCTCCCTGCAGGGGCTCATCAAAGGCGCTCACAGTCAGGGCGCGGTGGAATGTCATCAGGTCCTCTACTTCGACAAGCTGATGGATTCCCAGTCGCTCTACCTGACCGGGAATACTTCGACCATGTACGTCGCGCCGAACCTCGATCTCGATCGGGATGGCCCGACGGTCCTCGAGGCGCCGGCGGGGATGCTCGGCGCCTTCAACGATGCCTGGTTCCGTTACGTGCAGGACGTAGGGCCCGCCGGTCCGGACAAAGGAAAGGGCGGCAAGTATCTCGTTCTCCCGCCCGGCTACGAAGGCGAGGTGCCGGAGGGTTACTTCGTGGTGAGGCCGAGGACCTATGACGTGTGGGTTTTCATGCGGGCTTCCATTGCGAAGGGACTCGATGTGGCCAAAAAGAACGTGGTGGAGAACCTGCGCGTCTACCCGCTCGCCAGGAAGGACGACCCGCCGAAGATGGAGTTCATCAGCGGCTCCGGCAAAGCCTTCAACACGATCCACGCCAACAACTACACCTTCTACGAGCACCTCAACGAGGTAATCCAGAAGGAGCCGCTGGAGATGCTGGATCCCGAGACCCGTGGTCTCTTCGCCTCCATCGGCATGGAAAAGGGCAAACCGTTCGAGCCCGATGAGCGCATGAAGAAGATCCTCACCGATGCGGTCGCCATCGCCAACGCAGCGGCCCGCTCCATCGTCTGGTATCCGCGCGTCGAGGGAACCATGAAAGGCATCGAGGTCTACCCCGGCGGGAAAAGTGCCTGGATGATGGGTTGGGTGGACAAGAACGTGTTCTTCAACGGCCCGGACGGGATGACTATGAACTCCGATGCCCGGGTCATGTTCCACTATCCCTATACCGCAGTCACGCCGGCGATGGCAGTCAGCAAGGCCGGGATCGGTTCTGACTACGGAATTGCCTACGTGGATTCGAACAAGCAGCCGCTGGACGGTTCCAAGACCTACCGGCTCCGACTTCCGCCGAATCCTCCCGCCAAGGATTTCTGGGCGTTGACGATGTACGACAACCAGACCCGCTCGCAGCTTCAAACCAGCCAGCGGTTCCCGACCGTCGGCAGCCAGACCGAGGGCATTCGAAAGAACGAGGACGGCTCCTTCGATATCTACTTCGGACCCGAGGCGCCTGAAGGCTACGAGAACAACTGGCTCGCGACCGTCCCCGGCAAGGGCTGGTTCGTCGCTCTCCGGATGTACGGACCGCTCGAGCCCTGGATCGAGAAGACCTGGCGTCCGGGCGAAGTTGAACTGGTCGAGTAGTAGATAGCGCTCAATGGAAGGTCATTGGTAAAGGAAGACCAAGCATGAACAAGCACGCATTGTTGTCGCGAGCTCCGGGAGCATTGTTCATCGTAGGGCTCTCGTTCCTTGCCCTGTCAACGGCTCATGCTGCGGATGCGCCCAAGGTAACCGCCTTCAATTACGTCCGTGCCGAGTCGGACATACAGATGAGAGGCTATATCGCGACCCTGGACAACTTCGGGAGATTCCACCACAGTCGGCAGCCTTACGACGTCGACAAGCAGGTCACCATTCGGGGCAACCGGGACACGATTTACTCATTTGGCGTGTTTGACCTGAGGTCTCCGGTCACGATTACGCTTCCTGAAACCGGGGGTCGCTATCAGTCCCTGATGGTCGTCAGTCAGGACCACTCGATCTGGAGCTTTTACGGTCCCAGGACAGGCACTCTGACGGAAGAAAAGGTCGGCACTCGGTATGCAATGCTGACGATTCGTACGTTTGCGGATCCGAACGATGAACAGGATATGCAGGAAGCGTATCGGCTACAGGACGCGGTCGTTGTCGAACAGGCGGATATCGGAAAGTTCGAAGTGCCTGATTGGAACAAGGAAGAAGTGGAGCAGATGCGAGCCACGATCAATGTGGTTGGCTCTACGGTGACGGACTCTTCAAAATTCTTCGGCAGGAAAGAAAACCTGGACCCGGTCTACTGGATGCTGGGCGCGGCACTCGGCTGGGGCGGGCTGCCGGCGGATGCTGCAACCTATGGGATCGTGTTTCCCGAAAAGAACGACGGCAAGACGCCCTACACACTCACCGTGACAGATGTCCCGGTGTATGGCTTCTGGTCCGTGACCCTCTACGACGACAAGGGCTGGATACCGGTCAACGATTACAACGCCTATTCGTTCAACAACGTCACGGCCAAGAAAGACAAAGACGGCAGCATCACCATCCACTTCGGCGGCGACCCCGAGGCGGACAACTTCCTGCCGATCATTCCGGGATGGAACTACATTGTCAGGATGTATCAGCCGGGGCCGGAGATCCTGAACGGAACCTGGACATTCCCAAGTGCTGAGCCTGTTGAGTGAGGTTCACCCAGGGGCCGGGCTGGCGCTTTGACCGGTCTTCTCAGGGGGATACTCGATGATCAGGATCGTGTCGCTCACCATCCTCCTGTTGGCGGCCTACGCAGCCGCTCCGGTCGCCCATGCCGCCGACCCCGAGCGGATCGTCGTCACGAACGCCCGGCTGATCGGTCGCGACGCGCCGGCAAAAGACGTTCGCGTCAACGTCCTCATCGTCGGGGGCAAGCTGGTCGTCGTCACCAGAGACGAGCTCGTCATCCGGCCGGGCGACATCGCCGTGGACGCGAGCGCCGGATTTCTCTTCGGACAGCTGGTGATGGGCAAGCACCCCAGCTTCGTCATCCTCGACAGGGATCCACGGGAAGACTTCGATGTGCTGCTGGACACCGAAGCGCACGTCCTCTTCGCGATTCGGGAGGGCGTGATCGTCAAGAACGAGCTTTCGGAGGCAACCCCCTCGCCTCCGGAAGCCACGCCGAAACGCCGTCGCTGGGTCGCCTATACGCCGCCGCCTATCGCCGTCCCGATCCGATACTACGACAGCAGGAAATGGAACAAGTTCGACACGAAGCCCATCTCGGGGCTGTTCACCGGAGCGCTCGCGCTCGATCGTCAGTTCTGGTTGAGCCAGGACGGCGTCAGCGAGGCGCAGGTCGGAGACCTCTCCGAGTTCGAAGGCGGAAAGATACGCGCGTTCCGGGCCGGCGTGATCGGCACGTTGAACTTCAAGCGACCCTGGAACTATACGGTGTTCGCCACCACCCACACCTTCGACAAGGGATTCGACACCGACACGGACGATGAGTTCACGTGGTTCGACTACCGTCTTGACATTCCTCTGCCGGCCGATCTGACGCTGAGCGTCGGCAAGCAAAAGGAGCCCATCTCGCTGGAGCGGCTGACGCCCTTGACCTTTCAGGCCTGGCAGGAGCGCAGCGCCGCTGCCGACGCTCTGCTGCCGGCCCGCAACCACGGTCTCGTTCTCAGCGGGACGGCGGCAGGGGACTGGCTCACCTGGGCCGTCGGGGCGTTCAACAACTGGATCGACGCGGACCAGTCGTTCAGCGACACTTCGAGCCAGCTCACTGGCCGCGTGACGTGGGTGCCGCTCGTCTCGGAGGACGAGAGCAACCTGCTTCACCTTGGACTAGGTCTACGGCACTCGGACGCGAAGCAGCCCGTTCGCGCGCGCGTCACGCCGGAGTTCAACCAGGCGCCCCTCTACGTCGATACCGGTCCGTTGCCGGCGGACGACGTGATCACGTACAGCCTGGAAGCCTACTGGCGCAAGGGGCCGTACCTGGTGGGCTTCGAGTACCTCGGCACCGACGTCGACTCGGCAGAGTCGGGAGACCCCTTCTTTCACGGCTTTCACCTCAGTGGATCCTGGGCCATCACCGGTGAGATGCGCGGGTATCGCAAACGAAGCGGCATTTTCAATCCGCTTCCGGTGGCCAAACCGGTTAACCAAGGCGGCTGGGGCACGCTCGAAACCGCGATCCGATATTCGCGGCTGGATCTGACCGACGGGACGGTGGAAGGCGGCGAGATGGACATCTACTCGCTGGGTCTCAACTGGTGGCTCACCCGGTGGGCGCAGTTCGGAGTGAACTACCGGTTCATCTCCCTCGACCAGATCGGCACCGAGGGCGACAGCTCGGGGCTGAACGCGCGGCTTGTGCTGATGTTGGATTGACGCTAGAGGAGCAGACCGCTTCGCAGGTGTCCACCTGGGTGTCCATACTCCTCGGACTGTAGAGCACTCCTCGTACTCCTCGGAAACGAAACAGGGCGACGAATCAAATAAACGTTGATTCGCCGCCCCTTCTGATTCGGCTTAAAATCCCCTAGGTGAAAACCTGTCCGGGTTCGAATCCCGGCTCCGGCACCAACGTGGACTCCGGTACGTTCGATGCCGGGATCAAGTGCCGCTAGCGTTCTTCTGGCGAGACAGGATCAGGGCCAGTTCCCGTGGTCACAGATGCTTGAAATGCAGCCGCTTCAGTTCACCGTCAAACGCGAAGGGCGCCCGCTCCAGGTAAGCATCGGCCACTGGGGAGGCCGTATCGATGCCGACATCAAAGGTCTCCGATGCAGTGAAGCCGGCAGGCACGGTGCGCTCGATCGTCGCCTGCTTCACCTTCTTGCCGTTGACCCAAAACGTCAGTTCGGCGGGTACGGCCCAGCCCCTGGGCGTGTGCATTTCCATCGCGATCTGCACGTCGCCGATCGGCAGCCTGCCGACATTGACCTTGGTGCGTCTCAGCAGTAACGCGCTGTACTCGTAGTGGAGTTCACCGTTCAGGACAAACATCGATGCGCCGCCGGCGTAGCCGCCGATCGCGAAGATCACACCATTGGTATCGCGTGCCACGGTGGCGTCGATCTCGACGCGCAAGTTGCCGGTTCGGAGGTTCGGCGCCTCTGATTCCGGGATACGCGTCATGCCCGGATGCATGACCCATTCGGTATTGGTAGTACGCTTGAGCTGTGTCGGATCCAGCAAGGCCAGCAACCCGCCGCCGATCGGCAGGACCTTGTTCTCACGAGCTTCTTTCATCCAAAGTTCTTTGAGCTCTGCAAGCCTCTCCGGGTTTTCACCGCCAAGGTCATTGGCGAGGGCGTAGTCCGCACGCAGGTCAAACAGCTGCCACTCATCCTGCATCGGGTCCCAGTTGGCCAGATCCGGCGCAGACGCTATCCACGGTTCCCTGACACCGAATGCGCTGGCAAACCACCCGTCGTGATAGATGCCGCGGCTGCCCAGTATCTCGAAGTACTGGGTTTGTTTGCGGGTTTCCGCATTCGGGTTGTCAAAGGTATAGGCGAAGCTGACGCCATCCATCGGATCCTGCGGATATCCGGCCACTTCTCGTGGCTGAGGGATGTTCAGGATTTCATACAGGGTCGGCGCGAGGTCATTGACATGAAGGAACTGCGAGCGCGGAGTGGCATCGGGCTTGATCCTGTCGGGCCAGGAAATGACCATCGGTGTTCGGGTGCCACCGAAGTCGCCGGCGATCAATTTGGTATACCTGAAAGGTGAATCGCCGGCCCACGCCCAGCCGGCGTTGTACATGTTGTCCACCACGGGCGAACCCAGCGCATCCAGACCACCAAGCCCATCCAGTACTTCGATGTGTTCGGCAACGGTGGAAGGTATCGAATTCTGTGCGTTGAGTTCCGCGATACTGCCCATCTGACCTTCGGCCGATGCCCCGTTGTCAGACTGAATGTAGATGAAGATCGTGTTGTCGCGGACCCGCATCTCCTCGAGGGCATCCACGAGCTTCCCGGCCTGCGCATCGGTGTGCTCGAGAAAGCCTGCGTAGACCTCCATCAGCCGTTCCTGGAACGCGCGCTCGTCCTCGGGAATCGTATCCCAGCCAGGCAGCGTTTCGGGACGTGGTGACAGTTGAGCATTCTCGGGGATCCACCCCATCTCTTTCTGACGGGCAAACACCCGTTGCTGCAAGGCATCCCAACCATCGGAGAACTTGCCCTTGTACTTCTCCGTCCATTCCTTGGCCACATGATGCGGGCCGTGCACGGCGCCCGGTGTCCAGTAGACAAGGAAAGGCCTGTCGGGGTGCAACGCCCGATGGCGTTGCATCCATGCGATCGCCTTGTCGGCCATGTCTTCGGTCAGGTGATAATCCTCGTAGGATTCGGGATGCAGCGTCGATATCGCGGTGGTGTTCTCCCATAGGACCGGTTCCCATTGCGACGTTTCGCCGGCGATAAAGCCGTAGAAATAGTCAAATCCATGCCCTGTCGGGAAACGATCGTAGGGGCCGCTGCCCAGTGTATCGATGGGAGTGTTGTGCCACTTGCCGAAAGCGGCCGTTGCATAGCCGTAGTGCCCCAGCACTTCGGCAATCGTTGCAGATGTCTTCGGGATAACGCCGGAATAGCCATCCCAGTCGTTGGCAAACTCGGCGATTTGACCTGCGCCCACGCGATGGTGGTTTCTGCCTGTGAGCAGAGCTGCGCGCGTCGGCGAGCACATGGCGGTGGTATGGAACGCGTTAAAGGCAATGCCGTCTTCTGCAAGTCTCGATAGGGTCGGCGTTGCGATCTCGCCGCCAAACGTGTCCGCGTTGCCGAAGCCGGAATCATCCAGCATGACGATGACGATATTGGGCGCGTCATCTGGCAAGCGGTTCGGCTCGACACGCCACTTGTGCGTCGATTCGTTCAGCGTGTTGCCAACCGAGCCACCCATCGGCTGTGGTGGAAACGGCAGCACCGATCCATCATCAGGTCGATCCGCCAGCACTGCTCCCGTGTTGTTTCCTCCAGGAGAGCCGCATGCCACGAGGACCAGAGCCAGGACAATTGGTGTGATTTGTTTCATGATCTGTGTTTCCTTTCCAGGTTCCGTCCAAAAGCTGTTCTTGCGGCCCACAAGAAAGGCCGACCGGTAAGTCGTAGTAGCCCTCACCGCGCCGAGAATAGCAGAGTGACCTGCCCCCAGCGGATAAGCGAAACAAGCCGGGTTCTACGTCTGATACCTACATACTATGTCAACCAGAACAGGCCGGTCGAACAATGGAATAACCTGAAGCACCTGGGATACGAACGCGGATCCGGGCAGCCGGGCGTTCAAGCCGGGCCGCCCCCGAGCACCCTACACACGGATCGCGCTGCGCTGGTGATGCACGCCTGGGGAGTCCTGGCGCTGAGCTCGTGTCGGTGGCGGGGCGGTCTCGGCCCGGCCTGCCCGGTCCCTTGAGCCGTCCGCTTGAATCACCCGAGAGGGACTAAGTGAACGGGTCGAACTCCTCGGTCTCGATGTCGTCAAAGGAGTCGAGTGGTGGGCCGGGCTCCGACTCGGAATCCGCGACAGGGGGAGGTCGGATCGGCAGGCCGAGGCATTCCAGGATCGCTCGCGTCGTGTCGGGTGGGTGGATCTGGGCCAGGATCCGCATGGGGCCCTGGCAACGGGGGCATTTGAGCACGTCCACGGCGAACACCCGCCTCATGAGCTCGTGCCACGTGTAGTGCCGAGGATGTGGATTCGGTTCCGTGGGACCCACTTCCGCGTCCAACATCGCGCCGGAGCCCGGCGCCGGGTCCACTCCGGTGACCGGGTTTACGCGAGGTCGGCCCGGACGCGATGCTCGGTCGTCGTGCCGCCGGCAGGGGCAACGGTCCCGGGTGCGGGTTCTGTTGTTCGCTGCCGATCCCGGAACGATGCCGGCGCGATTGCGAGCCGCTGGGGCAAGCACACCGTGGTAACGAACAAGGTTGATCCTCGGCGGCGGCACGAGGGCGGCGAGTTTCTCGATCAGCTCCAGCGGCTCGAATACCATGTGAGTTGTGCCGTCCCGCCAGCGGCGCTTGAGGCGGTAGAGGAGTCGACCGTCGTCGAGGACCGACATTCGTTCCCCGGCCAAGGGCGGGCGGGCGACGTAACGGCACAGACGCTCGAGGCGCTCGCGATCCCTGGCCGGGACGCAGACGTTGGCGTGCAGGCTGACGCCCGCAATCGTCGCGCACCGAGGAGGTTCCGGAGCGGTGTCGGTGATGTCCTCGGCGTCGATGCGGTCACCCAGCCGCAAGACCGCCTGCCCGGCGCGGGGACCCGTCGCGACGCGGCCGCGCACGGAGGCGCCGGCCAGCGATGCGAGCAGCGGATCGTCCCGGAACAGAGGATCGACCTCCGTCGGATCGCCATCCCGATCCAGGCCTCTTTTCCGCAGCAACTGGGCCAGACGCCTGGCGATCCGCGCGGCGACCCGCAGCACCTCGTGGTCGTCGGGCGGGGGGAGCGGCCGGAACCGTTCGTCCGCGAAGACGCCGTCCAGGACCAGGGTGTGAAAGTGAACGTTCAGGTTCAGGGCGTCCCCGAATCGTTGGACGAAGGTGACGGCACCGCAGCGAGGTTTGGGACCGAGGTTCTTTCCTCGACGTGCGCGGCGCCTCAGCGAGGCGAACACGGCGCGGACGAGCTCCCGGAGTACGTCGCCGGTGAGAGCCGCATCGTACGCCATGCGGTAGCGCAGTGCCCACGGGACCGTCAAGACCCACTGGCGGACAGGCGCGACCGGGAAGACACGATCGACGAGGTGGGCCGCGGTATCCGCCATCCGGCGTCCTCCGCACGAGGGACAGAATCCTCGCCCCTTGCAGGAGAACGGGACCAGACGCTCGCACCTGCACTGATCGCAACGGACCCGAAGGAAACCGTGAGCGAGGATGCCGCAGTCGAGAAACGTCCGGAACTCCCGCTCGACGAAGCGCGGCACCGTGCGGTCCTGCTCACGAGCCCGAGCGAGAAACGTCTCGAGCTCGTCGGCGACGGCTCGGTAGAGTGGCGACGCTTCAGGGCGGCGCGGAACGTAGGCGCCGGGCGTCCGACCGGGGGTCGTGTCCACGCCGGCGGGATTCGACC
>Ga0316187_10004663_pt1 | contig 11868 bp, 12 predicted proteins | sample CroRivburrow1_MG_FD_204927 | JGI IMG/M metagenome (GOLD analysis project Ga0316187, IMG submission 204927) | Coastal sediment microbial communities from Maine, United States - Cross River worm burrow 1 | ecosystem: Environmental > Aquatic > Marine > Coastal > Sediment | place: USA: Maine...
GCCAGTAGGCAGGTGCCCTGCAAGCTGCCACGTCGGATTATGGCGATGGCGAGAAAACAATAAGGAAGGCCCGCATGAAAACTATTTTTTGTTCGCTTAGTGTTCTGTTGTTAGTTGTTGGCTGTGCCTCCGCGCCTACCAGCGATAGTAATGTCGATCTGATTGCGGCGGCGATAGCAAATCCTGATCGGGCAGCTGCTGATCGTGAGCGTGACGCGCGGGACAAACCGGAAGTAACGCTGGCATTGCTGGGTTTGCAGCCTGGTGAAGCGGTGGTCGATTTGTTCGCCGGTGGCGGCTATTACTCTGAGTTGATGGCCGGGGTAGTGGGCGAGCAAGGCGTTGTAATACTTCACAATAACGATGGTTACGCGAAGTGGGTAGAGAAGTCTTTGCAGGAGCGCTACATCGATAACGAGGTGCCACCGATTACGGTGTTGCGCAGTGAAGTGGATGATTTGCAGCTCGCGCCTGCAGCTTTTGATGCCGCTATCATGGTCATGTCCTACCATGATCTCTATTACTACAATCCAGAGCGCGGCTTCGATAGCACAGATGTTGCCGGTTTCTTTGCGCAGGTGAGAGCCGCATTAAAACCGGGCGGTAGATTGCTGATAGTCGATCACGCTGCCCCTGATGGTTCCGGTAAGACACTGACTCAGGATGTTCATCGTATCGATGAGGCTTTCGCCCGCGATGATATAGAGAGCTACGGTTTTAAGCTTGTGGCAACCAGTGATGTTTTGCGAAACCCCGACGACCCGCGTACAGGGATGGTCTTCGCCAAGGACATACGCGGCCAGACGGACCGCTTCGTGATGTTGTTTGAAAAAGACTAAGGCGCCCTGGGAATGACCGCGGCCGATGTTAGCGGGCTACCTGGTTAGCTTAAGAATGCTGTTGGTACGGTCGGCACTTATATAAAGACTGTCATCAGCGCCCTGCGTCACGCCGCTTGGCAGGTGTACCGGGGCAGGTGCATTGGCGACAGGTTCGCCTACGGGTAAATCACTCGCGAGTATATCGATCTCGCCACTAGCGGGGGTTATCGCTATTAGTCGCTGCCGACCAACCTCAACAACGGCGATTCTGCCATCCCGCATGGCTGTCAGGCCTTCCGGTTGGTCCAGTCCTTCCGCGATAATTGTTCGTGTTCCATCGTCCAGGCTGATTTCACTGATCATGCCAGCCAGTGCCTCACTGACATAGACCGAGTTGTCCCCAGCCCAGGCAAGTCCCGCGGGGCCTGCAAGGTTTGCCGCCACAATGTCATGCTTTTTACGGTCTTCGCGGCTCAGGGCTATCAGTGTGCCGGTATCGAAGTCGATCACCAGCGGGTTGCCCGCTGCGGTTAGCAGGATGCCTAGCGGAGATTTTATATGGCGCCAGCGATTGACTGCTTTGCCGGTCGCACGATCGACCAGGTAAACGCTCGGCCGAATAACCGCATCGGTTAACGCCAGTAGTTCATCGCTGGCCGCCGCCGCCGTCGCTGCACCCGGAAAACCAAATTCCGTCAGGTCGAATGTTGTCGTCACCTCGGCGGTTTCGGTGTCTACTATTCGATAGCCGAAACCGTCGGCAACCAGCAATGTTTCACGCCCGGCGTGGGACATGATTGTGAGCCCGCCCGGGGCGGCGAGGTGACCGCCGACGACGGTGCTGATTTCCCCGGTTGCCGGATTCACGCGTTCGATGCTCGAGTGTGCCGGCCGGCTGATGTATATGTTGCCATCCGGGCCAACGGCCAGGTTGTCCAGCGGTGGCAGCAGGGTCGCAACCTGCTGTGCCGGAAGCCAGCCGCTCCCATCCTCTGTCTTGTTAATGCGCCACAACTCGCCCCTGGACCAATTGATCGTCCAGATATTTCCCTGGGCATCCAGGTTGACTGCGACCACTTTGCCGAGGTTGTCGGCGATGGAAGTCACGGCGCCCGATTCGAGGTCCACCTGCGCGACAGTGCCAGTATTGGATAGCGGCCCGTATAGCCGGTTAGCGGAATCTATTTCGAAGCTGTTCAGGTTACCTATCTTGCTTGCAACCAGTCGTGGTTCACCGGTACTTGCGAGTGTTTCATCAACGTGAAACTCGTACAGTCGATCAAAGCCTATTTGCGCTGCGAATAAACGTCCGTCAGCAGTAAAGTGCACGGGGTTGATCAGTGGAACATCCGTTACGATCGCATCCACCGTGCCATTTGAACGCAATGCCCGTATTTCACCGCTAACCAGTGCGGTCCATACTAATGTCCCATCCGGACTGAACGCGACATCATCTGCTTCACCGGCGGGAGCAGGAACGATTGTTTCAACGTCGCCATTCGTAACATCAATGCGATAAATAGTCTGCGCGCCAACGCTGCCCGCATAGAGTTTATTGTCGGGCCCAAACGTGATGCCATTCGGGGCGTGCAGGGAGCTTCCGGGAACCAGTGTCTCTAAATGCCACTGTTGTGCGGTCTCCACCGTGGGCTGGCAGCCTGCGGTTAACAACGCCAGCAGCGTAAGAGGTGCAACTCGGACTGTGCGCATGTAAATACCTGTGGCTAATTGTGATTAGTGGTTGCCGGATGTTGGTCTATTTCTGCTCCGGCGCGGCAATCGTGAAAGCATAGACACTAATGATGATCATCAGCACCCCACCGATCAGCATCGGCGCATTAGGCTGCAGCTTATACAGGCTGGTGCCGACTATCGGGCCCAGTATTGCACCGGAGGTATTGGCGGCTGCCAGGTAGCCAGCTGCCGCACCTTGTTCATGGGGCTCCATTTTCTGGCTGGCGCAGCCATTGATACCAGGTGTCGCGCAGGCAAAGGCGCCACCCAGCAGGCCAAAGGCAATGCCAAGAACCAGTAGCGAGGGCGCGAAGGCCATTGTAAAAAGTGCGATTGCAAATATTGGACCGCAGAGACGCAGCAGCACCTGTGGCGAAATTTTAATGATTTGAAACAGCACGCCCTGAACGAGGGTGATGACGACGGCCATGCAGGCGAGCATGATGCTGGCGGTGCGCATGACCGCAGCTATATCCGGGATGCCAAACTTGTCCTGTATATAGAAAGAGGTGACAAAATTCAGCGAGATAAAAATGATAAAAACTGTGGCCCACATAATCATATAGGGACGCAGCCGGGGATCAGTAAACTTGAGCGCCGGTTTAGAGTCATCTTTGTTCTGCTGGCGAATTTTGTGTTGTTCTGGTTCAACCAGCCAGAAGATAGCGGCCAATGCGCCCATAAAAGAGATGACCGCTGCCGCATACATAGGAAACAGCACCCCCATAAATGCCAGCCCGCCGCCGATCGCTGGCCCGAGTATCGAGCCCATGGCGTTAGCGCTACCTATCAGGGCCATGCCCTTGGCCCGATCGCCCCAGGCCGTGACATCCGCAATATAACCTGAAGCCGAGGGGTAAATTGCAGACGCGGTGAGGCCATAAATAATGCGTGAGCCAAAAATCATCGCGAGCAGGGCGCCCATGGTTACCGTACCTTTAATGCCGATGCTGAGCGTTGCTGCCATCGCAAGCGTGCCCAGGGCGCTGCCAAACAAACCGACTATAAACACCGGCTTGCGACCGATAACGTCGCTTTTCTTGCCCCAGAAGGGGCCTGCAAAAATGAGCGAGACATTAGCCAGCGAGAACGCGAGGCCAAATTGCAATTCGGTCAGTCCGATGGAACGCGCCAGGGGTGCTACGATAATGAACAGGAGCGACTGGCCGATGGCGAATATAACCACCCCGCTGGCCAGGATAAATTTGCCGTAGTTATAGGCTTTTTTGATGTCTGTCATGAGCGTCTCAATTGCAAGCCAGCTATGCTCTCACGCAACTTATTTGGCCGCAGCATCATTCTGGGGATGTGTCCATTTCGGTGGCTTTGCATCAGCGTTCTTCGTAAATATCTGCAGGACTCCCCGGGCTTGTTTGTGACGCTGCATTCTCTTATTGTTTGGCCCTCGCAGGCGTATCGCTAATATCAGCAAGAACAAAGTCGTCCCTGCGTTAAGTTCCAATAACAGCATACCCATCTGAAGCAATAACAAAGGGATACTTCAAATGAATATCAGATTCTGGCTGACAAAAACCGCTACCGTCATGGTTGCCGCATTACTGGTAGTTACATCTGTTTCCGCGCAGGATAAAAATTCGCCTGTATTGCAGCGAATTAGCAAATCTCAGACATTGCGTGTGGGGATGACTGGTGCGCAGCCACCTTTCAATGTGAAAAACCGTGACGGTAAATTGATTGGCATGGAAGTTGATCTCGCACAGTTGTTGGCAAATTCGATGGGCGTTGAGCTGAAAATTGTTGAAATGCCCTTTGCCAAGTTGTTGCCAGCACTTGAAGATAGTGAGGTCGACATCGTCATGTCCGGAATGACGGCAACATTACAACGCAATATTCGTGTTGCTTTTGTTGGACCCTACCATATAACGGGAATATCGATTCTGACCAAGTCCAGTACTTTGGCAGCAATTGAGAAAGCCAAGGATATGAATAACGAAGGTCTGCGCATTGCGGCATTGCGGGGTTCAACCTCGGAAGACTTCGTTGAAAAAGTGCTCGACAAGCCCGTGCTGACAACTACGGCTGATCATGCGGAAGCAGTTCAGCTGCTTCTTGACGGTAAAGTCGACGCAGTTGTGGCCGATGCCCCGGCCTGTGCATTAAGTATTTTGCGTTACCCGGATGCCGGGCTCGTAACCTTGCAGAACCCCCTGACGATTGAGCCGATTGGCATTGCGATTGCACCGGGTGATGCGCTGATGATTAATCTTATGCAGAATTATATGCAGGCAGTGGGTGGAACAGGCGCGTTGGCGGCGCTGCAAAAGAAGTGGTTTGAGAGCGGGGCCTGGTTGGCGCAGGTGCCTTAGGCATTGATGGCCTATTTTGAAGTCGCTTTGACTGTTCTATGAGTGATTTCGATTTATTGCAAAGGGCTGCCCGGCAGGATGATGCGGAAGCGCAGTTCCAGTTGGGTGTGCTCTACGACAATGCGGATGGCGTGCCCCGCGACCCCGTCGCTGCGGCGAACTGGTATCGTTTTGCCAGCGAGCAGGGGCATGGTTTGGCGCAATTGCACCTTGGCCTGATGTTCAATACAGGCGATGTGGGTTTTGAGCGTGATGATGCCGAAGCGGCTAAGTTTTTCAGGCTGGCAGCCGCTAACGGCGTTGCTGATGCCCAGTTCAATCTGGGCCTGATGTATTACAACGCGGAAGGGGTTGAGCAAAGCGACGCCGACGCTTTTCACTGGTTTCAGGCAGCGGCCGAGCAGGGGCACCCGAAGGCTCAATTCAACCTGGGGGTCCTCTATGCCAATGGCCATGGTGTCGAGCAGGATCATTCTGCAGCTTACAGATTGTGGCTAATCGCCGTAATGCAGGGTGATCCGAACGCCAATGCGAATGTCGCGATGATGCGTGCCAAATTGAGCGCGGAACAGGCAGAAGCGGCGCAGATAGCCGCGACAGAGTGGTTTAATCAGCAGTAGAATATCAACGCCAGTAGGGGCGTTTTCGGAGGGAATCATGAACGACTATAAAGAAGAGTTACATGAATTGGGCGAAGAGTTAAAACAGGCCCGCGATGAACTGCGTGTAGAGATGCATCTTGCCAAGGCAGAGATCCGCGATGACTGGGAAGAGCTTGAAAAACAATGGGAGCGATTCAGTCAGCAGCTAAAGCGCAAGGGTCACGAAGCTGCGGAAGCCGGTGAGGATGTTGGTGGGGCGCTGACAACGCTGGGGCATGAGATCAAGAAAGGTTACCAGCGTATTCGTGACACCAAATAGTCGTGCCACCAAATAGTCGTGAGCCCGGGCGCTAAGTGCGCTCGCGGGCATGCAAATGAGCACGTCGACCGTTGAAGTCGCGCATTATTCGGATGTGCTGTGTGTATGGGCGTATATAACCCAAATCCGCATCCAGGAACTGCGAAATAATTTCAGCGATGAGGTGAATATCGACTATCGCTTCCTGCATGTTTTTGGCGATGTGTCCGGCAAGATGACAGACCAGTGGGCAGACCGCGGTGGGCTGGAAGGGTATGCCGCTCATGTGCAGGAAATAGCGGCAAAGTTTCCGCATATCGAGATTAGTTCGCAGGCCTGGGTCGCAAATCCGCCGACGTCATCTTTACCGGCCCACCTGATGCTTTGCGGTGCCCGCGCTATGCGTGCCAACGATCCGCAGGGTGTGGCGTCTGATATTGTGGAGCGATTGCTGGGGGCTTTGCGGCACGCTTTTTTCGTAGAGGCCATTGATATCTCGAATCAGCAGCAATTGTATGAAGTTGCGGATCGGGTAGACATCGATATGCCCGCGCTACAGAAGGTGCTCGCCAGTGGTGAGGCCCATGCCCGCATGGCTGATGATCTTGGGGCGGCCACCCAGAGTTCGGTTCGTGCGAGCCCGACCTTTATATTCAATGAGGGCAGGCAGGTGTTGGCAGGGAATGTGGGCTATCGCGTGCTTGAGGCCAATATTCGCGAGTTGTTGCATGACCCGGGCCAGCGGCAGTCCTGGTGTTGATGCCCTTCTATCCCTTGCTATCAAAGGGCTTCACTCTTTTTTAGGCTTTTTCCGACCCATGCTGTCTTTGTGAGCGTATCGGTCATCCTGCGCTCGTTGCCATGCTAGAATCCACCGCTTGTGTGCAACCTGTATGGGTGAAAAGGGGTCAGGGTAGCCTGGCTCCATAGATGTCTATGTTTAGATTTGCTGCAGACCGGATTCCGGTCTTTTTTGTGCTTGCGTCCAGCGCCATAGATTTCACGGTGTTTTTCCTGGTCGATAATGTCTGGTGGCTCGCGGGCTATGCGCTTTTGATGGTGCTCCCCAAGGGCATCATCTGTGCGTGGAATCACCACCACCAGCACACACTGACATTCCACTGGAAACCACTCAATCGTATCCTCGAGTTTTTCTATGCACTGCATACGGGCGTTACTACTAACCTCTGGGTGTTGCACCATGTGCTGGGCCACCACCGTAATTTTCTGGATCAGTCACGCGATGAAAGTGGCTGGAAGCGTGCCGACGGAAGCACGATGAGCGCATTCGAGTACACGCTGACGATCGCCGGCACTGCCTATTATCGTGGTTATAAGGTCGGCAAAAAATTCCCACGCGTGCAGCGCGATTTTTTAATGTATGCGTTTCTGACACTGGTCGGTGTAGCTGTGCTTTGCTGGTTCCGGCCGGTCCCGGCGCTACTGATATTTGTGTTGCCGATGGTCATCAGTCTGATGTTTACGGCATGGGTGACGCACGATCACCATAGCGGACTCGATGCTGAGGACGAGTTTGAGGCGTCTTACAATAATACTAACTGGTTGTTTAACTTTTTGACCGGCAATCTGGGCTATCACACAGCGCACCATTATCGTCAGGGTGTGCACTGGTCGAAGCTGCCCGAACTGCACGAAAAAATTAAGGACCAGATCCCTGCGCATTTGCTGCGCGATGCTAGTTTCGTGTTGGCGGAAGCCTGATCGCAAGTCTTTTCCGATCATTTGCCCTTGTGCGTTGATGCTGCGTATGGGTTTTGGCGAATAGCGAAGATTTCCTTCCATTTAGCTGAACGTCTGTTATAGTCCGCTTCGTCTTGGCGCACTTCGGTCTGCGCTAACTACTCCGGCCCCGCATTTCCGCGGCTCCCGGAACCACTCAGAATTATCCAGCCTGGGCCGAACCACGCGCGATTATTTCGTGACTGGGTCAGGCGATCTTGGAGCACTACCTAAATGTTATTTGAAGAACTCGGCCTTTCGGCCGAATTGCTGCGCGCGATTGAAAAACAGGGTTACCGTGAGGCGACCCCGATCCAGCAGCAGGCTATCCCACTCGTACTTGCCGGCAAGGATGTACTGGCTGGCGCACAAACCGGAACCGGCAAGACAGCCGGATTTACGTTGCCACTGCTGCAGCATTTGCAGAATACTAATGTGGAAGGGCAGCGCCGCCGTGTGCGTGTCCTGATACTCACGCCTACTCGCGAGCTTGCCGCGCAGGTTGACCAAAGTGTGCGTGATTACGGCAGCCACTTATTGTTTAAGTCGATGGTGATATTTGGCGGCGTCAGTATTAACCCGCAGAAGCAGAAGCTGCATAAAGGCGTCGATATAGTTGTCGCAACGCCTGGGCGTCTGCTCGATCACATCAACCAAAGAACCGTGGATCTCTCGAACGTAGACATGCTGGTACTGGATGAAGCAGATCGCATGCTTGATATGGGCTTTATTCGCGATATGCGCAAAATTTTTGCGGTATTGCCGAAGAAGCGCCAGACATTATTGTTCTCAGCAACTTTCTCGGACGACATTCGCAAATTTGCGGCGGACCTTTTGCATCATCCTGAAGAAATTCAGGTGGCGCCGAAAAATGCCACCGCAGATCGCGTCAAGCAAATAATCTATCCTGTTGATAAAAGCCGCAAACGTGAGCTGCTTGCGCACCGTATCGGTGCCGAGAACTGGCAGCAGGTACTGGTGTTCACCCGCACGAAGCACGGTGCTAACCGTCTTTCCGAGCAGCTTGGGCGAGACGGCATTACTTCGGCCGCTATACACGGCAACAAATCGCAGGGGGCCAGAACGAAGGCGCTCGCAGACTTTAAGGCCGGGAAGGTACGTGTGCTGGTAGCGACCGATATTGCCGCACGCGGTATTGATATCGACCGTTTGCCACATGTCGTTAACTATGAATTGCCGAACGTACCGGAAGATTACGTGCATCGGATCGGGCGTACTGCCCGCGCTGGTCAGGAGGGGGCGGCCGTTTCGCTGGTTTGTGTCGATGAACTCAAACTGCTACGTGATATCGAGAAGCTGCTGAAATGCAAAATAGAGCAGGAAATCCTTCCGGGTTACGAGCCGGATCCGCGGATCAAAGCGGAACCGATCAAGAATGGTCGCTCACAACGGCCTTCCGGCCGTGCGTCCGGGCCGCGTAACAAGGGCCGAAACGGCCCGCCGAAAGGTAATGCGGGGCAGGGCAAGCGGAAGCAAACGTCTGCCCGGCAGCAACGCGGAAGATAGGCATAAAAAAGCCGGTTCCGGATTTATCCGGAACCGGCTTTTCCTCATCAAGCGACCTCAGGCCGCGCGCTTAATCCTCGAGCGCTGGCAGTGGCTCATTTTCCCTGGCGTAAACGCTGAAACTTGAATCATTTTTGCTGCCCCACGAGTCTGCGGACGGTGCCACGAAGTATTCCGGCAAACGTTCCTCGGCGATCGCCTTTAGGTCAGCTGGCAATTGGTCTATGCCCTCAAGCTTGGTCATGAATGTTCTGAAGAACAGGCTGCCGTCAGCAGTGCCCTGGCGCATCCACGGTAACCATGGGCCAACGCGTGTCCAGGTGCCGGAATAATCTGCGCTGGTCAGGTCGGGGTTTTCCACGTCGGCCAGATTGGCTACTCGTTGGAAGATCTCAGCGATCCGCAGTACTTTGCCCGCAGATTCACGTGGCCATACTTCCGGTTTCAGTTCATTCGGGAACGCGGTATGCACTTCGAAGGTTGAAAACAGCTTGTCGCCAAAACTGTTCCACTCCAGAGGCAAGGGGACTTCCATCAGGTTACCGTCAAAATCCATTTCAATCGCGGTGCCGACTTTCTCGCTAATAATCAGGTGTGCGTTAACAGTCATATTGTGGATCGGTTTTACATCGCACATTTCGTTGGTGTAGGGGTTCTTCCACTGGTCGATGAATTTCCCGGTCTTCAGGTCAGTATAGAAAGCGCATTCGCGATTAAATACCCGGAACGAACCATCCGGTTGCTCTTCCGTGCGGACCACGCCAAAGCCCTGGACGCCGAACAGTGGTTTGAGCGGGCGGTCACGCCGCGTATCACCAAAAACGGTGCCGCCGAACCATCCAGGTGTTTCCTTGGTGGGGTCCAGATCACCCGTCAGCTTAATGAATGCATCCAGGCTTTGTTTCGGATCAGTGAAATCCGCGGCCACTCGTTGGGGCGCCGCCGTTGGTGTTTCTGTCGGTGCGCAGGCACTGAGCATGGCGCCGCCAGCAGCCAATCCGCCCAGCCCGAGTGCCGATTGCATGGCATCGCGACGCGTGCGTGGTTTGTTCATCCAGTTGCTGTTCATGTTGGTGTCTCCGCTGATGAATAATGTGTTGTTTGATAGTGCGCCGATAATATAACGAATGCTCCCCATAAACGAACACCACCCTGAAGGTGGTGTTCGTCAGTACTGGCGATGGTAGCGGCCTGAATGGGCCAGGCTTAGACGCCTATCAGGGGTTGTACCAGACGGCCGAGCATGCTGTTAAGCCGCACAGGGCCCTCGGCAAAGACCAGGCAGACACACTCTTCGTCAGGGGTGACCTTCGGCTGATGAACAATAGATTCGTCAGCCGAATCAACGTCACCTACACCGTAGGTGCCCCGCTCAGTGCTGTAGCTACCTTTCAGTAACAGTGTCCATTCCTCGCCGTTATGGCCATGTTCCGGGACCATGACGCCGCCGCGCGCACGCAATAGCCAAAGACGTTCGTCATTTGGGCCTGTCCACAGGCGGGTCTGCTGCATACCCGGCCCCATGAAATGCCACTTCAGTGAGTTCACGTCGCTGCCAATAAATTCTGTAAGGGCCTCGGGGTAAGCGCTGCTGGTGGAAGCAACAGGTTTAACCTCTGGGCGCGGGTTCTTTTCGATCCGGCTCATCAGTTGATCGAAAACGCTGTCATTTACTTCTGCTTCGTCCATGGCGTTGAGTAACGTCCCGCCTATGACTTCTGCATCTGCAACTGTGTTCTGCAGATCATCATGATATGCAAGATGTGAGGCTACCATCAGTGACCGACCGGGGTTTAAAGCGCCGGCGGCATAAGACAGCAACCACTCATCCTGTAGTTTATGTGCTGTGCTCAATTCATCTCTCCTAATTCTTCCCGCAATCGAGCGAAAGCACGACGAATGCGAGATTTAACAGTGCCTAAAGGCAGCCCCAACTGCTCGGCAATTTCACTATGTGCAAGCCCCTTAATAAATGAAAGGAATATCACGCTCTGCTGATCTGCGGGCAGGTTGGCAATCGCTGCCTGCACTGCAATCTGACGTTGATCCTGTAATACATTTTCATCCGCAACCGGCGCATCCGAAGGTTTTAGATCCAGGTCATCTGAATCTGTTTTGTGTCGGCTTTCGCGACGCAAACGGTCTATATATTTGTAGCGGGCAATCGTGAATATCCAGGTGCTTATGGCGGCCTTGGCAGGGTCATAAGAACCCGCCTTATTCCAAATGGCTAGCATGACCTCCTGCAGTACGTCATCTGCGGCATGAGAAGTCAGTCCTCTGCCAACCAGAAATCCTTTCACTCTCGGAGCGAAATAGCGGAAGATTTGCATAAACGCGGTTCGGTCGCGATTTTCTGCGACCAGAACAACCAAAGCCACCATTTGCTGATTTTCATCGGCATTTGATGATGCGGTTGCTGCAGGTTCTGTCGCCGAGGGTTGAGTCATGTTGTTCGGGTCCATTCGATTTGGGCGCGGAAACAACAGGATAGTATCACTCTCTTGCGCTCGGAAACCCGGAGGACAAGACTTATAATGCGCACTGCTTGATGAGTATTGTGTATCCATGCTCTGCTATACGCGCGGATCAGGCCATTGGATCACCCGTATGCACAAAAATGTACAGATAATGCGATATTTTTCTAATTTACTGTTTTATAAGGGATTGCCTTGTCCGTCTGGGCGAAAATGTCCTGTGATCCAATCATTCAATCAGGCCGTAATACAATGCAAGTTTAACTTATAAGGTAGCTGACAGTGACCGAGCCCAGATCCTCAAGCACTCATCAAACCGCTTCTGCGCCGGAAGAATGTGCC
>Ga0316187_10004664_pt1 | contig 11868 bp, 13 predicted proteins | sample CroRivburrow1_MG_FD_204927 | JGI IMG/M metagenome (GOLD analysis project Ga0316187, IMG submission 204927) | Coastal sediment microbial communities from Maine, United States - Cross River worm burrow 1 | ecosystem: Environmental > Aquatic > Marine > Coastal > Sediment | place: USA: Maine...
TCCCTGGCCTGTACCTGGGAGCTTTCAAGCAGTTCTTTAAGTTTCTTCTGGCCTTGGGCCGCGAGCATTGCCACACAAATACTTTCCTCAACCAGCGCGAGAAAAGCAAGCGCTCGTTCAACAAAGCCATGGAGTGAGGCTAATTCGACAACTCCTATGAGACGGTCGTCATATACCAGGGGCTCTATGAGCAACTCTTTTGGCGTGGTTTTGCCTAACGAAGAACCGATCGGAAAATAACCTTTCGGAATCTCATCAATCAGCAGACGCTCGCGCTGCCTGGCCACCTGGCCCACCAAGCCTTCACCCATGGAGATTAAAGAGCCGGAGCTTTCCGATGCGGCACGCGCATACCAGCCAATGGGCTCGAGACTGTCGGTCTTTTTTCGGTATGTAAACAGGCAACCTCGCTGTCCATTAAGATAGCCGGCCAGGAAACCGATGATGCGATCGGCCAACTCGCTCTCATCGAGTACGCCGCGTATCCGGTCATAAAGTTGGTTCTGGCCGTTTTTCTGCCAATCCTGCAAAGCAGTTCGTTCGGAATTATCGCGGAGTGTGTGGGTCATGCGTTGCATCGCAATTCCGAGGGTGTCCTTTTCGGAACGGGGGGCAATACTTGAATCGTAATTTCCTGTTGAGATTCCATCAGCCTGCCGCGCGGCTTGCCTCAAACTGTCGAGCATAACCGCCAGGGAACGCCCAAGGCTAGCCGTGGAAGATAAGGAAGCCGAAGGTCTTGGGCGGATTCGTTGTGGAATTCTTAAAGACGCCTCTGGTGACAGTCTCACGACCTTTGTGCAGGACAAAGTTGTGAGAGGAAGTAGAATTCGAACCGACGAGTGGGGCGGCTACAACAGATTGAGTTCTATGGGCTATAGCCATGATTTGGTAAAGAAAAATGACTTGAAACTTGCTCATTTAGTGGCTTCGCTTTTGAAACGTTGGCTTCTGGGAACCCATCAAGGCGCGGTCAGCCCTGAACACCTGTCTTACTACCTGGATGAGTACACGTTCAGATTTAATCGTCGTACTTCAACTCACCGGGGCATGTTGTTTATGCGCCTCTTGGAAAATGCGGTGCAAATCGAACCAGTCCCGCATAGGCAGATGATCCAGCATGTCAGAGGTCGCAAAGCTAAAAACCACAAGATATAGGGGCAACCTTAGCAAAGTGCATACCCCAGTTAAAATTATTATTCGAATATATTAAAGCCCTTAGTCCGGATTTAGTACCTTAGTAATTGTTTTTGCCCTCGTATCTTCGGCAACCCTCCATACAAGGCGGATCATCTTCAATCTTCAGTCTTCAATCTTCAATTTTTATGGTTTGCACGGCCACTTTTCCATCAGGAACCTGAACTCTGTCTCGACAGGCGTCTCTTTCATATGTTGCGGATGCGCCTTTGCCCACTGAATGAACTCGTCGATCGTATCGTTTCTAGTTGGCATCGGATCGGGTGGACAGACCAATCGAACTCCTTTCGGACCGGATGACGCGGCTTCATGGTAGTGGTATGCACCCACCAGGTAGCCGTGGCAAAAGTTAATGGCATGGTGGTATAACGGATCGTCGGTGGCAGTTGTACAGAGAATCACAATATTTTCGGTGGTTTGGACCTCAAAATCTTTTTCGCTCACCGCACCGGCAAATCCCGGAAAAAGAATTACAGCCGCGAGCAGCCAAATAATCGTCTTTCGCCTCATCGTGGTATCCTCCTTTATGTTTGGTTGAATAAGTTGGGACACGGATTTACACGGATATTCACAGATAAAAGAATTTCATAGATTTTATTATCCTGGGAATCCGTGTTCATCTGTGTCCAAAAAAAGCTTTCCCCGCAGTGTCTAAGCAGAATGAATTAGGACACGGAATTACACGGATCTTCACAGATGATAGTTTTTGTTTTTTTCGTTATCCTATTAATCTGTGTTCATCCGTGTCCCAAAATATCTGAGATTGAACATAATACCGATTTAGATAAAGCAACAGCCCCAAAAAGGGGTATATGGGGTTGTATAAATGGGGTATATCCCAAATAATCGTTCACGGGTTCTGTGGTTCTGGGTTCCCTTCTTCGCCCTTTGGGCTTCCGTCTACGCTAATAGCTTCGCCGAGAAACGTCTGGCTTCGCTCTTCGAGCTACGACGCGACATGACGTCGCGGCAGGCAGGGTTCAGAGTTCTGGGTTATTCAATTTTGGATTTGGGATTGTGGATCGCGGATTCAGAGATCAGAGTGCATGGGGCAGAAAGCAGCGCGCATGGGGCAGAGAATTGAATTCGGAAGGCGGAAAAAACAGAAGGTGAGAAGTTGAGAGGGTAAGAAAGGTTAGAAGGGGAAGGTGGAATCAGAGAGCAGAGTGCATAGGGCATGGCGCATGGCGCAGAAGGCATAGGGCACGGCGCAGAGGGCATAGAGGATGGAGCATGGGGCTCATAGGGTGTCTTGGGGAGAGGGAGATGGAGAAATGGACGAATCAGCGGAAGCAGAAAGACCCAAAGATAGGGCTTTTTAGCTTGTTTTAATTGTAATAACGAGGTAGATTGCATATTAAATAGCAGATTGTATCGATGTCTTTTATTTTACATATAAGCCGATCAATTTGTCTCAAAAAAATATTGAGGTGAAGTTATGGACTTGGCGGCTGTAACTGAAAAAATACCCATCGAAACCGATAAGGATGGTGTGATTCGGGTTGGCAATACTCGGGTTACCTTGGAGACGCTTGTAACAGCATTTAATAGCGGTTCAACTGCTGAGGAAATCGTATACCAATTTCCAGTTCTAAATCTGGCCGATGTGTATGCCGTGATTACGTATTATTTAAGAAATAGAGATACTTTAGAGAAATATCTAAATAAACGAAAACAACGGGCAGAGCAAGTCAAACGGCAGAACCAAAATAACGAGAATATGAATGATGTTCGTAAGCGTCTTCTATCCCGCCAGAATCAGTAAAAAATACCCGAATGTTACGTTTCGCTGCAGATGAAAATTTGAATTACAATATTGTGAGAGGCTTGCTCCGGCGTAATGCGGATCTGAATATAGTCCGCATACAAGATGTGGATCTTTCTGGCAAAGATGATGCGACAGTACTGAAATGGGCAGCTCAAGAGGATCGTATCCTTTTGACCCATGATGTAACAACAATTACAAAATACGCCTACGAAAGGATAAGTGATGGATTGCCCATGCCGGGTGTATTTGCAATAAAAATGACTTCTTCATTAGGAGAAATTATTGATAATATAATTCTATTAGCCGATTACAGCTATGAGAATGAATGGGAGGACAAGATTGTTTATTTACCATTAATAGATTCTAACGACCCCTCACCTTGACAAAGATTGCTTTAATCTTTGACGTCATCATTTGTTGCCACTGCGTTTCTTTCTTCCCCGGCTCTCAGCCTGTCCCGCCAAGATCGCAAAGCGAAGAAGGGTCTCCAACTCGCTGATCACGCCATGCGCCAAGCCCTATGCATTCTACTCTCTGATTCCGCATTCCACCATCCGCAATCGAATCATTCCGCAATCCGCAATCGAATCATTGCCCATCCCCCTTTTCGCCACCCACGGCATCCGGTATCCGGAACCTGGCATCATCTTTTGAGTATACCCAGGGTTTCTGCCTTTTCAACCGCCTGCCGGCGATTGCTGACACTGAGTTTGCCATAGATGTTATTCAGGTGCTTTTTTACGGTTTCAGGTGAAATGAACAGTTTGGCAGCAATTTCCTTGTTGCTCAGACGATGTGCCAGCATCGCCAGAACATCAAGCTCGCGGTTCGTCAGGGGCTCGACCAGGGGCTGGGAGGTATGCAAGTCGGAATTGGGAATGCTGCCTCCGGCCTCTCCGAGCTGTAGGCCCGCTCTACGAGCCGGAAGCCGTAGGGGCCATAGGGGACTAGCCCCAGAGGGAATTCGGAATTAGAAGAAGATGAAGAGAATCGGTTATGGGAGGACGGGCCATTTGGATCCGACGCATCTAACACTGCTTTGTGAGCATCCTCCTTGAAAGCATCCAGGATCCGCCCGATATAGCCCACGGCAACGTTTTGATCGATGAGCTGCTTCAGCAGATCGGCCATTTGAGGCCCCAGATCCACGAATAGGCGTATGCAACCACCCGGTTCTGCCAGATTGAGCGCTGCGGTTAGTCTTTCTAGGGCCACTGATTCTTCACCCTGGGAGTCGAGCTGCAGGGCCTGGAGGGCTATAACTGAAACCTGAGAACTTTTGTTGTGAATCGATGTAAGATAATCTGATAATTGTTCCAGCAGGTCTGTCGCTTGCTGCCGGCTGTCTTTCGTATTCTGAGCCATCCGTATTTTGGCCAGTGTTAATTGCGGTCTTTAGTGAACGCTCGGCGTTTTTTCGCATCATAAACAAGTCAGCTTCCAACCAGTATATGAAACAGAGGTTCACGAGGTACATGGCGTGATAGGCACTGTCCACCTTGAGGCTTTTTTGCAGTTCATCAACATAGACGGGAAGGCCTGCCTCCAAATTACCGGTCATTTGGTATGCTCCGGCTTGAAAGATTCGTGCAAGGACCCGCGCTCTTTTATGGTGCATGGGAATATTTTTGCACGCCGACTGGATGTATTTTTGGGCGTTCTCAGCGTCACCAAAGATAAGGGATTGGAACCCGCACAAAGCATCAAAATGGCCCCTAATCTGTGCTGCGTGCAACGAGTTCTTTTCCGGCAAGTTGTCCAGCAGCATCTTAACTTTTTCGAGGTAAGTTCCCATCGCTGAAAGGTCATGTCCGGCTTTGTGCACATGATTGTGCCAGGCCTCAAGCATAATCAACTCGGGATCCTGTTCAATGGTGTCCCGGGGAAACATACCAAGCCAGCGTTCCAGGCGTGACCACTGCTGGTCGTCCATCAAAGTGTGGCCGTGCTTTACCACCATCTCAGCTGCCCCTGGAATGTTATCAGCGGCCAGACTGTGCCGGATGCCCTCTTCGAATAAGTTATTATCAAAAAACCATCCGCTGGCGTTGGCGTGCAGGGTTTTGATCTCGTCAGTTCTATAATGACGTTTTAATTGGTTGCCTAAAAACTTTCGAAAAATATGATGGTAGCGGAACCACCGATTTTCAGAGTCCAGAAAATTCACGAAAACGTTTTCTTCTTTCAGCCAGGTGAGAAACTTCCAACCACCGGCTTCGCATGTTAAAGGATCTTCACCCGGCAAGCACACTGCGTCGCACAAAGGGGCGCAGAAACGTTCGAGGATCGAGGTACCCAGAAGGTAACGGTTAAATTCCGGCGGTTGGTGGGAAAATACCTCATTAAAAAGGTATTCCATCACATATTGAGCGTTCACCATTGGTTCGAGCAGTCTGGGATCGATATTGCCCTTCAGTTTCAGGGTGAGGGCTGCCAGGCGTAATCCGGTCACCCAACCCTCGGTTTTTTCTCCCAAAGCCCTGGACGTGGCTGGATCAACCTCTATCCCGAGTGTCTTGTTCAGAAACGTCGTCGTTTCCTCCAAATTAAAGCGCAATTCCTGTGTTCGGATCTCCGTCATCCGACTCTGGGCGCGAAGCATGTGAAACGGTAAGGGGAGATCACAGCGGCTTGTTAGAATCAGGTGCATGCTCTGGGGGGGATTCTTTAGCAATTCTGCGAGCAGCTCGAACACGGATTCATTCCGGATAAGGTGGCAATCATCCAGGCACAGAATAAATGGCTGCTCAATCCGGTCGAGTTCATTGATGAGGCTGACGATCACGATCGACAGCGGCGGTAGCTGAAATGAATCCAACATGGCCATCGTTTTTCGGACGGCATCGGGGGAAATAGTCTGGATGGCAGTTACAAAGTATTTCAGGAAAAGCCGCAAATCGCTATCAGTTTTATCGAGCGACACCCAGGCGGCCGGATACCCGCATGTCTCCAGCCACTGGCTCACCGCAATGCTCTTGCCGTAGCCGGCCGGTGCCGAAACCAAGGTCATCACCCCCTGACGCCCCTTCTCCAGCTGTTCAATTAAACGTGGCCGAGGAATGATATTCGAGGAGAGCGGGGGGCGTTGGAGCTTGGTTCTGAGAATCGGCGCTGTCGGGATTTCAGCGGCAGGAACGGTCGCAGACAGGAGTTTCTTGTTCGATAAGACTGGCTGCTTCGCGGCCAGCGGCTTGGCTGGATCCTGAATCCTTTGCCTTGAGCTCTTGATCCGATTTCAATCTTTGAAGGGATTTCTGATGGTTACACCACTTATAACCTGGCCGTGTTGCAGGTCTTCAGACATCAAAAAAACCGCACCGCCTTTTATGGCCGCTTCAATAATCATCGAATCCCAAAAGGAGTACCGATATTTATCATAGATATCGATGGCGTCGAGGATAGAATCTCCATTATTTACGACAACTTGCCATCTCAAAAAATCTCTGACAATCTCCTTAGCCAACTTTTTGTCTATCGGTTTTTGTATTTTCTGTGCAATGTTGACAAAAAATTCCTGCAGGACCTGCGTGCTGAGCACACCTAACCCCGAATTCCAGAGGTCACTTAAAATATGGCTTGCAATTTGGTGTTTTTCCACAGCTGACACATCGTAAGCATAGATCATTATGTTCGTATCGATAAAGATCTTATCCTCTGACATGGAGATCATCCCTTCTGACTTTTATTTGTCCCTTGGTTCCCAAATCCAGGCCTTTTATGAGAAGTCTGAGCTGTCTCTTTTGAGCCTTACTATAATCAGCTTCTTCTCTTACCTTTTCTTCAAGAGACTCTCGCAGGAATTGACTAAGAGATTTATCCTGACTTGCAGCCATAATTTTGGCCTGTCTCAATAACGTTTTGGGGATGGACAGGGTGACGTTTTGTTTTTCCATTTCTCAGATCCTCCCGCATATTTTTCACACAAATATGTGTATCACATTTTTATGTGCAATAGCAAATCATGCCCAAAAGGTTTTTGATCAACTCTTGGGTTTCATTTTTTAGGGCTTGATTCTAACATCGGCCGCGGTTTATTCGCTTTGGCATGTTTAACCACATTCAACAGCAGTTCGCGCACGTTGCGAAACAGCAGAGCCCGCATGTTGTCGTTCACGGTTTTTCTGCACGCGACGCCGATGTTGTCGACAAATTCGGTTTGCGACCGTTCCTAAAATTACATTTGCACAATCGATTCATAGGCTTGCTGGAGGGTGGCAATGGGAAGGAAAAGTTCTAAAGAATTTTCCGGAAGAGAGATGAAACCAAACTGTTCGTAATAACCTTTGGCCTCTTCGTTTTTAGCATCAACAAAGAAGCCGATAATTCCAAGATTTTTTGGAACTAATAAAATCCGTTCGATTGCATTAACCATCATAAGAGTACCGAAACCCTGTCGTTGTTTATTTTTTATAACAGCCAGTCTCGCGAGTTTTGCGGCAGGAGCCTTCAGCGGATATTTTTTGGAATATTTACGAGGCAATTTTTCAACATGTATTTCACAGGCGGCTTCTGTATGCTTTCATCGCATCTTTAAGTTTCTTGCTGGGCTCGGGTGGATTTTCAATAGCATCAAAAAATACGTTTGCAGATTTGATTGATAGATTTATTGTTTGATCCTTTTCAATAATCATTTGTGCTTTTTCAACCGCCGCCGGTACGAGGAACTGATTCAATGTCGCACCTAAAATCTCCGCTGCGTGTATCAAGGTTTGATAAGCCTTGATTGGAATCCGAGCTGATACACGTTCTTTTTCTTTTAATATCGGCATAATAAACTCCTTTCAGCATATAACTGAATCATATTTTTGAGATAACTGTAACCTAATATAATGGTGCCAAAATGGCAACATGTCTTCTGAATTTTGGCGCCAAAATGACGCCTGATTGTTATAGCTTTCCCCCTGTATCCGTCGCCTACACTTAGAGCTGAAAAATTTTTAATAATAAGGGAGTTGGGCGCCTGTTAAGGGGATTTTCGATTTGGGATTTTGGATCTCGGATTGCGGAAAAAATGCGATGGCGCGAGGGGGAGGTTATAAATCACCAACCATTACAATCTGTATCTCTTCAACCCTCTGCCACTCCTTGTCATTCGTTATGATGTAGTCGGCACCACAAGCAACAGCCGTACCGAGTTGGATAGCGTCTGGTGTTTTGAAATGGTGCTGCGCCCGCAATTCAACAGCTTGGTCTGCAATGTTTAAATCAAGCGGGAAGAGGCTGATATTTTTTTCTTTCTGACCTTCACACCTTCTCACTTTCTGACATTCTTTATCCCTCCCTTCCAGCCGTCTATCGCCGCGTGAGGATACCCAGGACCAGGGCTTTTTCAACCGCCTGCTGGCGGCCGCTGACGTTGAGTTTGCCATAAATGTTGTTCAGGTGTTTTTTTACGGTTTCCGGTGAGATGATCAATTTGGCAGCAATTTCCTTGTTGCTGAGCCGCTGCACAAGCAGGTTTGATATTTCAAGTTCGCGATCGGTCAGGGGCTGGGAGGCAGCGTATTGAGGTGCCTTGGGGATCGGCTGATCGGTCGGATCCGGTGCTGTTCTATGTTCTTGGTCACTGAAAGCAGCCAGGATCCGCCCTATATAGCCCACGGCAACGTTTTGCCTCACCAGCCGTTTGAGCAGATCGGCCATTTGAGGCCCCAAATCCACAAAAAGCCGGATAAAGCCGCCCGGTTCTGCCAGATTGAGGGCTTCAGTTAGTTTTTCCATAGCCATCGATTTTTCGCCCCCGGCATCGAGTTGCAGGGCCTGCAGGGACAGCACATCAATCTGAAAACGGATGTTGTGGATCGATGTGAGAAAATCGTGTAGCTGATCGAGGAGATCAGCAGCTTGACGTCGGCTGGCCGTCGTATCCTGAGCCAGCAGTATTTTAACCGCTGTCAGTTGCGGCATATAAAAGCGGAATGTCGGCAGGAGCGGTTCAGCCTGGTACTTTTCCACCCATCGGGAGGCTTCGGCAAGGCGCCCCTGGCGCAGCGCCAGTTCCGCCTCGAAGGCCCGGGCGATCTGCAGCATATCGGTGTTGTTGGTTTCGATCGAATCGGCCACCACGGACTTACTGATCTCTCCGGCCTGGCCGGGTTTTCCCTGGGCCTGATACGTGAGGGCGAGTGCAAAAGCGCTGTGCGCGAAGTTCATCAGACTGTCGGCATAGTAGGTCTTGACCACCTTAGCAAGCTTATCTTCGGCGTTTTGCAAATCGTTTCGGTGATAGTGGACAATTCCTAAGAAATATAGCCCGTAGGCGACCGTAACGGACAGCGGGTGCTCCTTTAAGACATCCAATAAGCACTCGGCGGTCTGCCGCAGGACAATCAAGTTCGCGTCCATCCAGTATACAAGGCCGAGGTTTGCCAAATACATTGCATGGTAGTTCTTGTGCCGTTCGGTGTAGGACCCCATCGCCTCCTGGTAAATCGACAGGCCGGTTTCAAGATCACCGGCCATCTGGTATGCCCCGAGCTGATAAATATCAGCAAAGAGCCTTGCCCGCCTGTGATGGAGAGGGATGTCCTTAAGCGCACGCCGGCTTAAGGCTAAAGCGCTTTCGCCCTCGCCGGCCATATAGTGCTGAAATGCGCGTAAGGCCTCGAAGTGGCCTTGTACATGCTTGACGTTGACGAGGGTGTCCGGCGGGGAGGAGGCATTCAGAGACTCGATCCTTTTGAGGCAGGACGTCATACCCGACACATTCTGCCGGATATGGTGAAGCCAGGCCTCCATCACGAGCAACGCCGAATCCCTTTCAACCTGATCCCTGGGCAACACGTGCAGGCAACGTTCCAGGCGCACCCACTGTTGGTCATTCATCAACTGGTGGCCAATTCGTGCGACCAGGCTGCCAGCTGTCTCCGCGTCCCCGGCGGCCAGGGCGTGTTGCAAGGCCTCTTCGATCAAGTCATTTTCGAAGAACCAGGCACTGGCCTGGGCGTGAAGTGCTTTGATTTCTTCGGCGCTGCACCGACGATTTAACTGGTTGACCAGGAGCCTGCGAAACAAATGGTGGTAGCGAAGCCAACGGTTTTCAGCGTCCAGGGAAATCAAGAACAGGTTTTCGGTCTTTAACCAGTCGACGAACTCCCAGCCACCAAATTCACAGGTAAACGGTTCAGCACCGGGAGCACACACCGCCTCACATAACGGACCGCAAAAGCGATCCAGGATGGCAGTTCCCAATAGATATTGGCTGAATTCCGGTGGTTGCCGGGAGAAGACCTCATTGAATAGATATTCCATTACATATTGAGCGTCCACTTGCGGTTCCAGCAACCTGGGATCGAGATCACCCCGGTGGCGCATGGAAAGGGCGGCCAGGCGTAAGCCGGTCACCCAGCCCTCAGTTTTTTCTACCAATTCGCCGGCAGTGGATGGGTTGATCTGAATTCCTGTGAACTGCTTCAGATATTCCGCTGTTTCTGATTTTGTAAAGCGCAGCTCCTGAGTTCGTATCTCCGTCACCTGACCCTTTGCTCTCAGCGCAAAAATCGGCAAGGCGGGATCGCGGCGGCCAATTATTACCAAATGCAACGATCGCGGCGGATGGGAGAGCAGTTGAGTGAGCAGATCGTTTACTGACTTATCCTGGATATGGTGATAATCATCCAGAACCAGAATAAAGGGCTGCTCAATCCGTTCCAGTTCGTTGAGGAAACTGCCGGCCAGTATGGACACCGACGGAAGTGAAGATGCATTTACAATGGCCAGGGTTTTTCGGCCGGCATCGGGGAACATATTCTGGACAGCGCTTAAGAAATAGCTCAGGAACAAAGGCAAATGGTTGTCATTTTTATCCAGAGAGACCCAGGCGCTCGGGCAATCACACGCTTCCAACCAGTTGCTCATCAGTATACTTTTTCCATAACCGGCAGGTGCCGTAACCAGCGTTAAGGGTCGTTGGCGGTACTTTTTCAGGCGCTCCAATAAACGTGGCCGGCCGATAAAATCCAGGCCGACGGGAGGTCGGTGCAATTTCGTGCGAATGATAGATTCAGTCACTGTCTTAGAAACCAGTTAAAATTTCAGTTGAGCGTAAAAATGTTTCAGTAATTGCAGGTAATTTAATGAAAATTTAATAAATAATCAACAAAATAACCGGGCTCATTGCAACGCTCATTATCATTCTCTTCCTTCCGGCATACTTTCTGAAATCCGACGAATTGCGGAATCGCAATCCTGGTGTTTTTTTTCGATCCGCGAACGGTCCTGACACTTGCATCTAGGGCATTTGCGTTTTATTATACCTTGCAGTACATGATGACCTTTAATGTTAGCAGGCACCGCTATCAAAGAGTTGGCATCGCGCTGGGTGCTGTTGCTATGGAATTTAAACACCGAATAACAGACACTTGAAAGGAGAGACGCAGAATGGCTAAGGAAAAAGTGAAACACCTGAGTGGCGTGTTAGCCTCCATTTTCGCCCACGCCGGGCATATCACAAAGGATGACGCGAAAGAGATCAGCGGCCTGCCTGATCATGAGTTTGAAAAAGCATATGATAAAGCCTCTAACATCACTGAAAATGTCATGCAGCATGAAGGCGAAAAAATGGATAAGTTCCTGGAGCATTTTGCCAAAGAGATCGATCATTACATGGCGCATTATGGCGGGAAGTTGTTCAAGTAGGTTTTGTTGCGCAGGGGTTCTCATAGCGGATGAAGTTTCCCCGCTAACGTTCGCTTCAGACGGGATCCTAGACAGGTTTAGAATCTAGTTCTGCTGATCGCTGTTTAATCCAGGCGATCGATATGGGCAGTCTAATCCTCAAAAAATCGTTCCATTTTGGCGTATTTTCGTATAAGGTGTCAGGATTCAACTTCATCATTGGCAATATCTTGTTCGCTTCAGTCGGATTTGGTGCTGGTTGTTCGGCTGGCGTAAACCAATTAACC
>Ga0316187_10004665_pt1 | contig 11868 bp, 9 predicted proteins | sample CroRivburrow1_MG_FD_204927 | JGI IMG/M metagenome (GOLD analysis project Ga0316187, IMG submission 204927) | Coastal sediment microbial communities from Maine, United States - Cross River worm burrow 1 | ecosystem: Environmental > Aquatic > Marine > Coastal > Sediment | place: USA: Maine...
CGTTTAACAGAGGGCAACGCCTGAAAAAAGAGCAGGCGGCGAACGAAATTCTCTACTTCCGGATCGAGATTGATCTCATCAATAGGTTCATAGCTGAAAGCGTTCCAGATATCGCTCCCTGAATTGACGGCCGTCATTTTGGTCAAAAGTCCTCCCTGACTGTGACCGATAACAACCATTTTCTGCAGTGCCGTATCCTTGTGCATTGGGTCGAGCTCTTTTAACCGTGCAGTTATTGCTTCGCGAAGCTCTGCCGCCGAGAGGGTTATCAGGTTGCTGCTGTTGTACTGATAGAACCAGAACTGAAACTGTTTGCTAATCTCGGGATCCGCCCGTAGGGAGTTTGCCATCTCCGCCCACCATACCGGACTACTGGCTGTGCCATGAACAAATACGATCGGAATCCGACCCGGTTCATAAGGTTGAATAAGCAGAAGCCGTAATGGAACTTCAGCACCGGTGAGAAAGCGTCTCTCGCCGATAGTCCAGAGATTGGATTTATTCAACCGATAGGCAAACGGTGTCGTGATATCGGTTTCCAACGGCACCTTCCAGCCATGAAGCGATACCTCCTTTGTGTCCAAAGCCGAATAGAGCTCCAGATCTGCCTGGGAATCGCCATCTAAAAAATCGCTAAAACTACTTGGCAGCTTGAGCAGTGCGGTAATCGGCACCGCTCCACCATTTGGTGACTCGCTACTTTCACGCAGCAGGCCAAAAAGCGGCATTCCCAGGCCGGCGGTTCTGTTGCGAACCGTGAAACCACGCACATCATAATTGTCGGACGGGAACAGTCCCGTGAAATTGCCATAATCCCAGGTGAGGCCATCATTCTTGATCTCCAAAGATAATGAGCCTCCTGTCAGATACCTGGTTCCCCCTGAAAGAACGATACTACCATCGGGGTTGACCGGAAATGCCTGCGACAATGAACGGTTATACAGGTCACAGGCCACTCGATCGTCCCTGTCATATGCCGTTGGCTGCGATTTCCGAGCCTCATCCAGCAGATAGTAATAGGCATAGACGGCTGACTGGAGGAACAAATCCCGAGCCTGCTCTCGATCTTTATTTGAGTGATCGGCCAAAACAGTTCCGCCCTGAAGATAGCTGAGTTCCGATAGGGCGAACAATATATCTCTTCGTTCGTCGATCTTGGCGATATCATGAAGATCCTGGATCGTTGTGATCGGTTCTTCGGACAGCATGTCAAACAAATTGTATCGTTGCAGCACATCCTTCGTAGTGACGCTTATCTTGTTGGTCCCGAGGGCGTTTTCCACACTAAGATTATAGGAGTCCTGGGGACTCACTCTGGTCACACCGTATGGCGCCGTACACCCTGTCAGGCCGAGGCCGAGCATGAGTATGGCGACGATATACATACGGTGCGCGTAGAAAACTATACCTAGTTTATTAATCATCCAAGAGCCTCTACTTTACTTTTGGAACCTCCGTTGAAACTATTTGACCACATAACCTTTTCCTTCCATGCAAGCCCCGAAAGCCTTATTAAAATGCTGGCTCGTTTCTGCATTGGCATCCTGTGCCTGTTGAGATTGGGCCTCCTGGTCCTGCCGTGCTCGACGACCACCAGCCATAGTACCGGCCACTGCACCAACAGCAGCGCCATCACCGGTATCACCAGCGATAGCACCAATGGCTGCTCCGCCAAGTGCGCCCCTAGCCGCTCCTCTAACACGCTGCCCACCACCAACTGCCGGACCGGAGGGAGGTGGTGGCGTGTTGGCAACTGCCATAGGATCAATACCCGTCTGCTGTTTTGCCCAGGCGAAACATTCTCCTTCATCCTGGTTCTGCTGTTCCGGGGTCTGCCCTTTGGACGGGTAAGGAACAAGTCCAAGAGAGGATGAAAGGGACTGCTGTGCATAGGCACTGCTACTGCCTATCGCGGCCACGCAGAACATCATTACCGTCAGAATCGCCATCATACATACATTCTGTTTCATTTGATCCTCGATACGAATATATATTTTTCTCGTTGCTTGATTGGGACCTATTCTCGCTTCACTTCAATCAAGCCTTAAAAACTTCACAGGGATGAGCTTAAAGGAATAGCTCATTTTCTTGTCGTCTTCGGTGATCTGGTACTTCGGCAGTATCACCTTCTCACTATTTAGTTGTCGGTATAGCCCCGGGTGAAGGCGGTGTTATTGAATGGAAAGCTTTCACCCGGGTATCGTTGTTTTATGACATCAGTGACAACGGACAGAAACCGATGACTTATTCTTTAACGATTACTTCAGATATCGCATCTTTACAGCGTGCTGATACATCCGGAGCATGTTCATCGAGACAGACTAAAAGTCGTCCTTCCCCAGCCTCTACTTCTGCACAAAATTTATTCAAATCTTCGGTACACTCGTTGACCACATATGACAATGCGGCGATTGCACGCTCCAGTTGAACCGCGGCATCATAAAGGGCATACTCACATTTCCCGGACAATTTGTCGCCGTAAGCATAAAGACAAGCAAGAACTCTTTTTTGCCCAGGTGTTACGTCTTTGCAGTAAGTCTCAAGTTCAGTCATGCATCCTTCTACAACCGAATCTAATAGACTCTCATTGGCCGCCATAGCTGACGCCGACCCAAAAATCATCACACTCACAACAACACTGAACACAAATTTTTTGCTTTTCATTTTCTTCTCCTTTTGAAAATTAATAATTGAACTTTTACATTATTCTCAGATCAAGACGAATCATTATATCTTCCGCGTGAGATTCTCCAGAGTACACGGGCTTCGAGTTGTGCCTCATCCAGACTACCCGAGTCGTGTTCCTTCCACCTCGAGCCCGCCCCCCTTGGGTAGCTTGCTCCAGCTCTTTTTCTCCCATTCCTCTTTGAGCACTTCCGTAGCCGCCTGCTCCAGAAATTCCGGAGCCGCCCACTCGTTTACATCGAAGTCGTTCTTGATGTAGCCGTGGCTGGCCATGAAATCCTTTCCGATCTGTATACAGTGCAGGTTCTGTGCACACAGGCTCGGCACCATGTCAACGTGTTTGATTCCCTGGTACGTATCCTCGTCGTCCAGATAGAACGTCTGACGGTTGAGGATCGCCCCGGCAGCTCGCTTGTGCTCGTTCGCCCAGCGCCCGACTTTAACCATGGCTTTCATGTATGCGACTACCAGCTCGGGGTGCTCCTTGGCCATTACATCGGTACAGGTGATGACTGCGGGAGTGTTTGCGACTTGCACGGTCCAGTCAGGGTATCGGGTCAAATCCTCTATCATTTTAATCTTGCCTGTCGCCTCCTGCAGGTGTTGAAATACCTTGCTCTGAGTGTAAATCGCATCGACAGTGCCATCCAGGAGGGCCGTTTCCAATGGACGGAAGGCTAAGTCTTGCTTATGGTTACGGCGCATCCACAGCTCAGACGGGTTGTTCATCGGCGGAACCAGCATCTCCGGTTTGTCATACCAATCATCCGGGTAGGGGAACTCGACGAGCTCAATATCGTCCATGGTCATGTCGTTCAGCATCAGCATGTTCTCGATACCCATGTGCTCCTGGATTCGCCACCAGTCGTTCTTGATGGTGTTCAGGCTCTTCGAGATACCGATCTTCTTTCCTTTCAGATGCTTCATTTTAAAAATCTTGTCTGTGACTCGCACTGCCATACAGCCGCCTTCGTTCACCCATGTGGCTCCAAGCAGTACGGTTCGGCGGTAGTCGGCGTGAACATGGATTGGAGGGTACAACCCCCCGAACCGGATGAGGTTGTCGAGGTTGTGAATGTAGTGAGGATACCAGTTGTTTTCGGGTGCGTGTCGGAAGTATGCGTATTCAACACCGATCTTCTTAAACTCCTCGCGACACCATCCCAGTTCCTGATCGACGTTATTGGCTGATACCATGGGGCAGTTGGTGAACCAAACCTCTTTCCAGTTCAGTGGTACTGTCGTACTTACTCTTTTCTCACTTTTCGGCAGGGCCGCAGTTATTTCCTCTCTCGTAAGGTCTCCCGGGCCACAACCGCAGGCTGTCGCTTTCCCGTCATTCGTTGTTTTCTGACTCATCATTAGGCTCCGTTGTTAATGTGTATTTATTTGTTTGCTCATCACCGGACCGGCGGTGATGGCGTTTCCATAAAACTAAGTCCGGTTCATTTTTATAAACTCTGGTTGCAGAAAGATGCTCTGCAATTCAGCGATGTTAAAATATCTCTTATATACTTAGGGCTGTCTGGCCACACGTTACTTTTCCACTGTCGCTTGCCTCGTCTCCTGGCGAAACGCGGCAAGCGCATGGCGATTGGTCGGATACAGCCGGTTTTCCCCAATTAGTTCCATCAGGTGATAACGCGATAGTAACGCAGAGGTCGACTGGTTGGCACGACTTATGGCAACAGTCACACCACATTTGGCAAGCGACGTCAGGACCTGGTGCAGTGTTTCCGCACCAGTGGTGTCAATATCTACCATGGCTTCTGCATCCAGAACAAACCATTTTACAGGCGAGGTGGCATGTGTGATCAGTTTCTCTACCTCTACCTCAAAAAATGTGGCGTTGGCGAAATAAAGTGGTGCACCATAGCGATATATGATAATCCCCGAATTATCAGTTGCATGGTCTGTTTTCTCAGGGACAAAATGACTGCCGTCCGGTGCTTCCTGAAGCACCCAGGTGCCAGGACAGGAAGCCCGCCGGAGCAAATCGATCGTGGCAAGCAGAAAGGCAATGATGACTGCCTGTAATGGCCCGAACACCAGGACACTGATCAGACAGACCAGAGCAACCCAAAATTCAGAGCGGCGCATGTGCCACAATCCCCGAAACTCCTTGACTTCAATCAAATTCAGCACGGCATTGGCGACAACCCCGGCCAAGGCAGCAGTGGGCAGATACGCCAGCGCCTTTGTAAAGAAAACCATGACTAGGGCGACGGTTACTGCTGCCACCAGGCATGAAAGTTGAGTGCGGGACCCGGCGCTGTCCACCGCCGCGGTGCGTGAGGCACTATTGCCCATGACCAGAGAACCGGTGAACCCGCCAGCTATATTCGCCATGCCATAGGCAAACAACACCTGGTTGCCATCTGCCTTGGTATTGTGCTTGCGGCTGCAACTACGGACCAGCAGCAAGCCCTCACATAAGGTAATCGCAACCACTGCTATGGCGCCAGGCAGCAGACGCAGATAATCACCTGCAGGTATGTTTGGCAGCGTCAGGGATGGCAATCCTGATGGCATTGTCCCTAGCACGCCAACTCCTTTTTGATCCAAGCCGAACACGGTTACAATAAACGTCATGAGGAACAAGGCTACCAACGCCGCCGGTACTTTAGGCAGGTATCTTTTCATTAAGCGCAAAATAATAAAAGCGCCCAGGCCAATCGCCACCGAGTATAGATTTGCATGAGGTATGGACTTTAACAGAGTGATGATTTCCACAAGATAACCCGTAGTGTCAACGGAAGTCGCCAGCGCACCCTGGAGTTGTTGGGCGATTGTTTCCAATCCCGATCCTTCGACATGGGCCGCCCCAAGAATTTTCCTCACCTGGTTGGTAAATACCTCGATCCCCAGACCACTGATGAAACCAATCAACACGGCTCGGGATAGAAAATTCACGAGAAAGGCCAGTCGAAAAAGCCAGAACACAAGAAACAGCAGGCCGCACATCAAGGCAAGAGCCAGGGCATACTGTGCACGTAGGGGATCACCTATTGGAGCAAAGCCGATAAGGATCGCACCCACGATCGCAGAACTGGAGGCATCCGGGCTTCCCACTAAATGAGGAGAGCCGGTGAAAAGGGCGAATATTGCAAGTGGAATGATGGCCGCATAGAGGCCAAACACCGGAGGGAGCCCGGCCACCTGTGCATAGCCGATATTGAGAGGAATAATCAAGGCGGCCAGGGTGATGCCTGCTGAAATTTCGCGAGGCAAATTGGCCCAGGTAAATCCGTGCAAACCTGAAAACATTGTAGGCCATTGAAATTTATTTGCCGTACTCATGCCACATCTTCCTCAACAGTTTTGCCGGCATGTTTGGCGAAGATCTTTGCTCCAATGGCTGCGAGGACGACCGACCACAATGTCCACATGACGACCATCACCACGATGCGCGGATCCGCGTCCGGAATGGCGAGAGCCGCAGCCAACACCGCTGCGACGTTACGTGTGCCCATCCCCAGCGCCATAACGCTTCTCTGTGCTTGTTTCAGACCAAAGCCCAGACGATAGGTTATCAGTGCCATCCCGACCATAAACAGGGTCATTGAGAGAAGGGCGAGGGTGCCTGCCGTATCGAGCATTGCCTGACCATAGAGCACAAGACACCACACGATCGTCATCAATGTGGAGAGCATGGCGAGCAACTTAACTGCTGGGAAGATCTTGGCTGCCGTAGTTCCAGCGTAATGCCGGATCGCGGCCCCAATTATCAGTGGTATAAGGATGGTCAGGAGGAGCGGTTTTGCCAGTGCCCAGGTGCTGATCGTCAGTCCCTTGATCAGTAGGGGGGCCATCATGGGCATTAACACCACCGTGCCGACTGCCACCAGCGGGATTAAGGCTCCCGCAAAGCCCATGTCACCACGGGCTTTGCCAACCATCTGCTGGAGGAAAGGTGCGCAGGGCGCCAGACTGGCGAGAAGAATCACAATTATGTAGGGCTCCGCCAGAGGAAGGACCAGGGTGATCAGATAACCGAACGCCGGACCCAACACCCAACCCCACACAAAGATCAGAGCCAGGGATTTCTTGTTCCGCAGCACCTCAATCACTTCAGGCATCTTTACCTGGAGCCCCATGGCTGCCAGGTTCGACACGGTAAAAATCAACACTAAAGGGGAGAATGTGATCTCAAGAAACTGCATGACTGTGTTCATAGATTGTTCCCAAATTTTGCTGTTAATAATGTTCTTTCAATAGATCAACTCACCCAAAGAATACATCGCCCGTGAAAGCATGCCGCCGGAGATGTTTTTGGCTTTAAATCCATTCTGTAACAAGATGCGCGTCGCATAGTAGGCACGCTGGGCAGAACGGCAGATGATATGAATCTCGCGGTCGCGGGGAAGTTCGTCCAGACGGGCGCGGAGTTCTGGCAGCGGGATGTTGAGTGCGCTCGGAACATTTTCCACGATCAGTTCCACCGGCTGGCGCACGTCCAGGAGGAAGGCGCCGTCCAGCGAGTCCCAATGACTGACCGGCATTTCGCCACTCAGAACATTGGCGGCAACCATCCCCGCGAAATTGACCGCATCCTTGGCACTGCCGAACTGGGGTGCGTAGCATAGTTCAGATTCTTCGAGGTCGTAGATCGTCGCCCCCATTTGGATGGCCATTGCCATGGCACTGATACGCTTGTCAACAGCAGGTCCATCATGGCCCAGTGCCTGCGCGCCGAGGACTTTGCCATTGGATTTTCTGAAAAGTACCTTCAGACCGAGCATCGTGGCACCCGGGTAGTATCCAGCATGCGAATTCGGAAATAGATAGATCTTCTCGTAGTCCGAATCACCGAGTTGCTTGAGGGTTTTCTCGCTGATACCGGTCCAGGCGGCGGCGCCTCCAAATAACCCGATGATCGAGGTACCCTGAGTGCCCCGGTAGCGTGAATCCCGTCCGCAAATCACATCGGCTGCGATGCGTCCCTGTCGGTTCGCCGGTCCGGCCAGGGCAATCAGACTCCATTGGTCGGTTCCGAAATCCTTGACTTCGATGGCATCGCCTACGGCGAAGATGTCCGGATCACTGGTGATCATCTGCTCATTGACCCTGATACCCCCGAGATCACCGATCGTAAGACCAGCCGTCTTGGCCAGGGTCGTATCCGGCCGCACGCCGATGGCGAGGATCACGATGTCCGCTGGATACGTTTTCCCGGAACTCGTCTGAACCTCGATTGCGGCCCCTTCCAATTGTTTAAATCCAATCACACCGTCGTTGGCGACAACTTTCACACCATGACGTTTTATATGTCCCTGAACCAGGCAGGCGATCTCAGGATCAAGCGGGGATAATACATGATCCGGTTTTTGGATGAGCGTCACGTCAAAACCAGCATGGATCAGATTTTCTGCCGTTTCAAGACCGATGAACCCGCCGCCCACAACAACTGCGCGGCGTACCGGTTTCACCATCTGGATGCCGGAGTAATTAAACATTCCGCTCAGAAACGTCGTGCCGCTTTCGATCCACTCACGTATTGTTCTTGCATCAGGTACGGTACGCACATGAAATATCCCCGGCAGATCGATTCCCGGAAGGGGTGGGCGGACCGAAGCGGCGCCGGGCGACAGCACTAGCTTATCGTAAGACTCGGTCGTAGTTTCGCCGGTGTCTACACTGCGAAGATCCACGGTCTTGTTTTCTGCAGAGATGGAGACTGCTTCGCAGTTGGTCCGTACTTCAATTCCGAACATCACCCGAAACATCTGTTCCGACGCCACCAGAAGGCTCGATTCTTTTTCAATCACACCTCCAACATGGTACGGCAACCCGCAGTTTGCATAGGAAACATACGGTCCGCGTTCCACCATGAGAATTTCGACCTTTTCGTCCAACCTGCGAAGACGCGCTGCACAGGATGCTCCTCCTGCAACTCCACCAATTATGATCACTTTCATTGTTCTCTCCATTTATATAGTTGATTCTTTATTACCACCACCTTGACTCAGGACTTTTATCCTATATCACTGGCACTTCTTATCTCTTCTATGGTCTCAATACCCGTAGAATTGGAAATGGTGTCAAACCTGATCTCGGGTTGTTTGAGAGACATTTCTAAGACCAGCAGTAAATTGCGGTATTCGTCTGAGCGAATATGTTGCCCCATGTTCTCCTCACTTTTCCAATTACCCTGAATCATGAGTACCTTGTCGTCCTCTATATCCTTGTATACAGAGTAAACGAGACCGCCTTGCTCGTCTCTTGATTGCACAGCTATCGATCTGAGAATCCTCAATGCGTCATTATGCTTTGCAACTGGTATTGTCATCCTGATGGTTGATATAACCATGTGCCTCTCTCCTTTTTTCCTCGTGACTGTAGCCCCGCCCTTAACTACAGATTGGGTCCGAACAGAAATAAGATCGCACGTTTCCTCACTGTGGCTACTTCATGCACTTCGAGTTTCACTCCCTTCCCCCATTATTACGCAAGAAGCGTACCTGAAATCATGAGCGTCACTGGCAGGAAGTTAAGTTTCTGATAATTAAGGATTATATCGGATTGTGGTGTTGTCAGGCGAGAACTTGAAATTCCACTCAGCGCCGATATTTCGGTAATAATGCTGATATATCGGCACTAACTGGAAGGGCGTTTAATTCCGAGTTTCTTGATTTTCGATTGAAGTGTTGAGCGTTTCAGTCGGAGGGCTTCGGCCGCACCACCTGGACCACTGATGCGCCAATGAGTTCTCTTCAGTACCGCCAGGATTTCCCTGCGTATTATATCATCAAGACTACTAATAGCTTCTTCTTCTGAAAGTACCTTCTTGGGTAGTTGAACAATCAGTGTTTTATCCTTAGTCAGGATCATGGCACGTTCGATGATATTCCTGAGTTCTCTGACGTTGCCAGGCCACGGATACGATTCCAGAGCCTGCATAGTCTTATGAGAAATTTTTTCGATCTGACTCCCAAGTCGTTTCTTAAACTCCCTGATAAACGCCCAGACCAGAAGTGGAATATCTTCAGTGCGTTCACGCAGCGGTGGAACTAAAATTGGAAATACATTGAGCCGGTAGAAGAGGTCCTGTCTGAATTTGCCTTCCTCAACTTCTTGCTCAATGTCCCGGTTGGTGGCTGCAATTATACGGACATTTATATGCAGGGATTTTGTCGAACCTAACCGCTCTATTGTACCCTCCTCAAGGACCCGGAGAAGTTTACTCTGCAAATCAAGAGGAAGTTCTCCGATCTCATCGAGAAAGAGTGTCGATCCTTCGGCTAGCTCGAATCGACCAACCATCTTGGTCATGGCTCCCGTATAAGCCCCTTTCTCTCTGCCGAACAGTTCGTTTTCGATCAAAGAGGGAGGAAGCGAAGCGCAGTTGATCGTAACCATTGGCCGGTCTTTGCGCAAACTCATGCTATGGATAGCTCTGGCCAGCAATTCCTTTCCTGTTCCGGTTTCCCCCAGAAGGAGAACAGTAGAGTCTGTCCTGGCCACCTGGTCTGCTTGGGCAAGGATATTTTTTATAGCAGTGCTTTGCCCTAGGATCCCCGAGTGCCTAGATAGGAGTTTGACTTCTTCCTGAAGGTAGATGTTCTCCTGTTCAAGCCGTTGTTTGAGATCTTCAATCTCACGTAGCCGTCCCTCAAGTTGTTCCTCCATCTGTTTGCGCACACTGATGTCAAGCGATACACCCAGCAAACGATCCGACTCTCCGGCTGATCCTGGATGCAGTTGGCCGCGAGCAGTTATCCATCGGATCTTTCCGCCCGGGTGTACAATCCTGTACTCGCACTCAAAGTTTTCTCCTGTCTGGACTGCTTGCTGTACGAGGTGGTTGACCCGCTCACGATCTTCGGGATGCATCGTATTAAAGAAGCTTTCTTCATTTAATTTTTCATCCGGGGGGAAATGAAACAGGTTTCGGGTTTTTTCCGTAGCCCAAACTGACCGAGTGTCTAGCTCCATATTCCACAGACCAGCCTCCGCGGCATTTGTCGTTAAAATCAGACGTGCCTCACTTTCGCGCAAGGCTATTTCGGACTTTTTGCGGGCTAACGTGTTGGAAAACACTTGCGCGAGAAGTAGGCATCCTTTAAGAACTTCTTCGGACCAATCTCTTTCCTCGTGCATGGCAGCAAAGGTCAGCACTCCAAACACAGGTCCTTGCCCAACTGACAACGGAACATAAACACCGGACTTTGCTCCATAGAGTTTGAAACTCTTCCGGTCACGCTCTGCTTCCTCCGGAAGATCTGTCATTTTTGAAACAGTGACTGTTTCACCAACCACCATCTTCTGCAGCACCCAAGGAAAAAATTCATTTGAGGTCATACGGTCAGGAGTCGACCGACTTCCTTCAGGCTGACACATATGTGTCAGAAGCAGCGTCCCAGGCTCTTGCCCTTGGAATTGCCAAAGTGTGGAGCGGTCAATATTAAGAAATTTACAGATGCGGCGTTGGGCTCCTTCAATCTCGCTGTCGATCTGCTCAGGCGGGAGATTAATAAAGAGTGTCGATATTTCGGCAAGCAGTGCCTCGAATCGAAGATGCCTATCTAGTTCTGTATTCTGTTTAATTTTTGATGGACTCATAGAATCCTTCTCGCTCTGTTTACCAGGCCTAACTCGCGGCTGCTTGTCAACGTTCTCTTGGCCGTCATAACTTAATATCAATTTCTAAAACTGAATATTTACCGTATAATTTATAGGATTACTCTGTCAAGATCCTTCCACTATAGGTAAACTCTGGATCAAAGGCAAAGGGGTAAGATTATTAATTGGAAACTAATCAATTACTAATCGCTCCAAACTTTGACATTTCTACGGATTATTTTGAGCAACATATGTTTGGTGGTGGGTAAACATTTCCATTGGAAATTCTGGATTTTAATGAACATACAATAGGTTAGGTTGTTTTTGATAGTGTATTCGCAGCGACTTAGCCTTGGCCTTAACATTGCCAAATCGAAGGTCAACAGTCCTGCGTTTCCCTTTAGCTTGAGATGTTTCCTGTGAATTTTTAGCGAGATATTCTCAGGGCGTCTGTCAGATCATTCGCAGACTAATAAAGTGAGCGTGTCAGGTCGGGTCTGAGTTTTTACAATTCAAAGGCTGGTCCAGGTCATTTCTACCGATATGTCTGTATAGCTAAACAAATCTGATACAAGCGAATTACGTCACAACGTCGACGAACTATGTTGTGTGACATCGCTT
>Ga0316187_10004666_pt1 | contig 11867 bp, 13 predicted proteins | sample CroRivburrow1_MG_FD_204927 | JGI IMG/M metagenome (GOLD analysis project Ga0316187, IMG submission 204927) | Coastal sediment microbial communities from Maine, United States - Cross River worm burrow 1 | ecosystem: Environmental > Aquatic > Marine > Coastal > Sediment | place: USA: Maine...
GAACTGGCACCGGTCACGCGCACACGCAGCAAAAACCTCGATCAATTCGCGATCACACTTTCCGTCTGCGGGTCCGTCATAACGGGCAATGGCAGCCAGTCGCTGCTGCCAGTCCTTCGTCATCTCGGCATCGGCAATTGAGCAGGTTTTCTCCCATTGCCGCTTTGCAGCGTTGACTTTTCCACCATAGTACAACACATCTCCGAAACTGTGCTGAACTTCCAGGTCGCCCGGCAGCAGTCTTATTGCCTTCTGAATGTCTGCTTCAGCCTGGGCAAACTTGCCACGCCGCAAATAGATATAGGCCCGTTGCTTGTAGATGTTCCCATAGCCGGGATCGATGCGTGCAGCCGTCACATAATCCTTGAGTGCTGCATCGTCATCACCGGAGAATGCATACGCCACCCCCCGCATGACATGCGCTTCAACCGTGGGGTTGAGTTCAATTGTCTTGTCCAGATCGCTGATGGCCAGCCGGTTTTCATTCTGTACCTGATACAGGTAGGCACGCAGCAGAAACGCCACCCAGGACTTCGGATCATATTCCAGTGCCCTGGTGTATTCAGCCAACGCAGCTTCATAGTCGCCATTTTCCAGATGGAAATTGCCTCTCAGCATGTGTTCTGCCGAGGCTTTCAGATCATCTGCGTGCGACGATTCCGGTTCAGTGGAATTGGTAACGGCGATCTCGATCAGCGAGGCCGCCGTTTTGACCGCATGGGTATCATGGTCTGCAGCCAAACCTGCCCAGCCAACTTGCATACTCGCCAAAACGCCGATTATGCCAAGTGCTGCTGGATTCATTGGTTTGCAACCTCAGTTAATCAGCGGCAGGCGGAAACCCTATGGCAATACGGGTTGTTGTGACCCCATACCTGCCGGGGCCAATCATTCCGCCGCAGCTGCATCGTCTTGTCCGGCGCCATCTGCAGCAATCATCCCAAGCGCGCTCAGGTAAAGGTCAAGAATGGCCTCTTCCTCCTGTCGTTCCGCGCTGTCCTTCTTGCGAAGGCTGACGACCTTTCGCATGATCTTGGTGTCGAAACCGTTGGCCTTGGCTTCACCATAGACTTCCTTGATGTCAGCGGCGATTGCCTTCTTTTCTTCTTCAAGCCGCTCGATGCGTTCGATCAGGCTCCTGAGTTGGCCTTGCGCAAAACTTGTTTTAGTGTCCATGGCTTACGTCCATTCTATCTGCTTCAGGCGATCGTGTGTTGCTCCAGGTCATGACCTAATGGCCGGGGTGCGACTTAGCCAATGCCGCTGCCTGTGCCGGCGTGGCTTCAGTCTGATACCGGGCTTTCCACTGGGCATACGGCATCCCATAGACATGCTCGCGAGCAGCTTCCTTGTCCAGTGCAATCCCCGATTCATCCGCAGCATCTTTGAGCCAGTTGGACAGACAGTTGCGACAAAACCCGCCCAGGTTCATCAGGTCAATGTTCTGCACATCGGTGCGTTCGCGCAAATGCGCAACAAGACGCCGAAATGCAGCCGCCTCCAGTTCGGTTTGGGTCTTTTTATCCATCGTCATCTGTCTCCTGCAAATTTGTTATGCACCAGGCCTTTGATGTGGTCATCTGCTATCATCCGGTCAATGGCGCTTGCCAGCCGTTCAATCCATTGTGATACGCCCTTATCATCCGAAATCAGGTCCTGACGGATTTCCAGCAAAGTATGCGGCAGGTCCCGCTTGACCGAATGCGTGTTCATGGTATCGCCTGCAAGCCCGCCGGCATAAGGTTCATTGTCACCCACCACCAGGTTGGGATCAGCAGACAGCGCCTGAATGAACAGATCTGAACACCGCCTGTCATCTTCCCATAGCAGCCCCGCATGCCAGGGACGGGCAACCCCTTTCCAGGCGGGCGTGAAACTGTGCACAGAAATCAGCACGGGCGGAAACCCTGCCGCGATCGCAGCATCAATCTCTGCCTCGATGGCACGATGATAGGGTCGATAGAAATGCGTCAATCTGAAATTGCGTTCCGCGTCATCAATGTCGCGGTTCCCCGGCACCACCGCTCCGTCGGACAACTGCATGATCAGTGTCGGATCAGTCACATCCCGGTTAGGGTCAATCAGCAGTCTGGAAAAACAAGACAACACCGCCGGGACACCCAGCCTTGCCGACAGGCCGTTCACAACAGCTTCAACCCCGATATCATAGGCAATGTGCCGGTCAAACTCCGACGCCGGCAGCCCAAGTGAGCCATATATTTCCGGCAGCGTACTTCTGGCATGATCACACACCAGTACAATTCCGCGAGAGCGGTCGCCTGGCAGCACATAATGGCTTTCAAACCCGGAAACGTCTTCGGTTTTATGAGGACTACTAAGAGAGCCGGCAGGGACAATATTCATGGTGTGTTGGACTATAGATCATTTCCCGCCTGAATCGAATCGTTTGACGCCTGATTTGGTCGCGTCAATTATTTCTATATGAGCCGGAAATGACCTGCAACACGCATGGCGCTTGCCCGTCATGCTTGAAGCGTGCTTGACCGGATCAGGGAACACGTTGATAAGATGTAACACGGCGTTATGTTATCAGGTCATTGAACCGCCATTTTTGCGATGGCATTTTGGGGTTGGCCAAACCGGGGTTTCGCCGTCACAATATACCCGGTGTCAAACAGGGCGCGCGCACTGTTGATACCTGGATCAGGTTCGAATAGGGACGGATGATGCATCTACATGTACATCCGTGTCAGTGGGAAAGACTGCATATGAAGCGTTCACTTCTTCTTGCCTTGGCTGTTGTGGCCCCGGCATTGTTGTTTCAGCCGGCACCGGCACACGCAGACCTCAAACTTTGCAATTTGACACCGAGCCGTGTTGGCGTGGCCCTTGGCTACAAGGATCAGCAGGGTTGGGCGTCTGAAGGATGGTGGAACATTGCCGCCAATGCTTGTGAAACGCTGCTGAAAGGCCCCTTGATTGCGCGCTGGTATTACATTTATGCGGTTGATTATGATAATGGCGGCTCCTGGGGCGGCAGTGCCCAGATGTGCAGCCGTGATAAACTCTTCACAATCCGCGGTTTAAAAAGCTGCCAGGAACGCGGTTACAAGCAGACCGGTTTCTTTGAAGTCGACACGGGTGAAAACACGGATTGGACCATTCGGCTTGAAGGCGCAAAAACCCAACCGGCACCTGCTGCAACCCAATAGGGTCGGGCCGAACGACAAGAACAACAAGGTGGTGAGGACGTGAGACGGCAAAGACAGGCGAAGATTGTCGCAACACTGGGGCCGGCGTCGGAAACCGAAGAAATGATCGAGAAGCTGTTTCTCGCAGGTGTGGATGTGTTCCGCATCAATATGAGCCATTCCGATCATCCGAATCTGAAATCCCGCTACGACATTATCCGCCGGATTGAGAAGAAATATTCTCGTCCCATTGCAGTTCTTGTTGATCTGCAAGGCCCCAAACTGCGCATCGGCACTTTTTCAACGGATGAAGTGACCATCAATGCCGGCGATACATTCAGTCTCGACATGGATGAAGCACCAGGCGATGAACATCGCGTTCACCTGCCCCATCCCGAAATCTACCAGGCGGTCAAACCCGGTGAAAATCTGCTGCTCAATGATGGCCGACTCCGGCTCGAGGTCACCTCGGCCAATGACCGGACCATCGAGACCCGCGTTATCTTCGGCGGTGTTCTGTCGGCTCGCAAAGGTGTCAACCTGCCTGACACCATCATCCCGCTCACCCCGTTGACGGAAAAAGATCTTGCTGATCTTGACTATGCGCTGACGCTGGATATCGACTGGGTTGCGTTGTCATTCGTGCAACTGCCATCCGACGTCGCCGAGGCCCGCGCCATCATCGGCGACAAGGCCGGCATCATGGTCAAGGTCGAAAAGCCATCCGCACTCAAGTACCTGGATGAAATCATTGAACATGCAGATGCCATCATGGTGGCGCGCGGGGATCTGGGTGTCGAGCTGCCGCTGGAATCTGTGCCGGGATGGCAGAAGCGCATGGTCCGTGCGTGCCGCCGCGCCGGCAAACCGGTTGTCGTGGCAACCCAGATGCTGGAAAGCATGATCCAGGAGCCGGTACCAACGCGTGCCGAAGTATCAGATGTTGCCACCGCGCTGTTTGAAGGAGCTGACGCCATCATGCTGTCCGCCGAATCAGCGGCCGGCCAATGGCCTGAAGAAGCCGTCGCGACGATGGACCGGATCGCCCGATCCATCGAGAACGATCCGCTTTATGGCGATATCATCAAGAATGCCCGTACCGAACCCCAGCAAACCAGCGCTGACGCAATTGCCCATGCCGCGCGCACAGTGGCCGAAACACTCGCTGTATCGGCCATCGTCTGCTACACCGGATCAGGCTCAACCGGCCTGCGCGTCGCGCGTGAACGCCCTGACATGCCGGTGATTGCCCTGACGCCCAACATTGCCACCGGCCGCCGGCTGGCCGTTGTGTGGGGCCTGCACTGCATGCACACCGATGATGCTCTTGATCTGGACGACATGGTTCAGCGCGCCGTCAACATTTCGCGTGATGAGAACATCGCAAAGGTCGGTGATCACATCGTCATCACTGCCGGTGTACCTTTGCGAACCCCCGGCAAGACCAATCTTCTCAGGGTGGCCAGGGTCACTGCGGCCGAATAGACGCTCGCCCGGACCGCTCGACAGGTTTTTGGATTTGCAGGCCGTTTCAGTCTGCGGGAATGTGCGCCACGATCCTCAACGGGCCGCCTGAGCCCCCCTCGATCTTCATTGGCAATGCAACGACTGTACTGCCGGTCGCCGGCAGCGCGCTCATGTCGGCGACATTCTCGAATGCCGGAATATTGTGTGTCATCAACTCCACGTGGGCGGCAAAGTCCGTCGACTGGCCCCGATCAATGGATGGCGTGTCCAACCCGACAGCAGCGATACCTCGTGCAACCAGCAGTGCAGCTCCATCTGCTCCAAGACCGGGAAAATGCAACTTGGCAACAGCTTCGGCACCGCGCTCGGCAGTGCCCATATAGGCTTCACGATCGGCATACAGACCCGCCCTGCCTGTATTGAGCAGCACGATGGCACCGGCAGGGATTTTCCCGTGGCTTGCCTCGAACGCCTCGATATCAGCGGCTGTTACGAGATAGTCCACATCCGCTGCAGCCTGCCGTGACACATCAATCACGAACCCCGGGCCGATCAGCTGCTTCAGCGGCACCTTGTCGGTGGTCAGGGCGCCTTCTGCAAAATGTATTGGTGAATCCATATGCGTGCCGCCATGTTCGGCGGCGGAAAGATTATAGGCCGAATAGAACCAGCCGCCATCTGTGTGCCCGTGGAACACTTCCGTCTTGGTGAAGGTTTCTGCTGTCGGCCAGTAAACAGACTGCTCATTGAACGGGTGGGTCAGGTCGACCCATTTGCCACCCGATATGTCCTGCGCAGATGCCGAACCCGCCATGCATAACGCCAGGATCGTCAGAATTACCCGATACAACACCATGCCAACTCCTGAAATTGCCTGACTGAGCAGGTCCCGGCTCGGCAAATCAGCGCTTGGGACCACCAGTCAGGACGTTACCTGCGGCAAGAGTATCGTCAACACACGCCTTGAGCAACACGCAGCCTCACTGCATCAGGTCACCGAATTTTCGGGAAAAATGGTCTATGAAAACCCGGATCTTGGGAGCCAGGTGATGCTTGCTGGCATAAACGGCATAGATACCGGAAGCTTCTCCATTGTGCTCGGGAAACAACTGCAGCAAGGTGCCGTCTCGAAGATCTTTTGCCACCATGTATGTGGACAAGTGCGAGATACCCAGGCCGGCCTTGGTGGCATAGTAGACAGCGTCGGCACTGTTGGCCTCGAAATTGCCACTCGCCGTCAGCGTCACGTCCTTGCCATCCATCAGAAATTCCCAGTCGTTCCAGTTGTTCACCGTGGAGACGCGCAGGCAATTGTGGTGTTCAAACTCCTGCAGAGACGCGGGCACGCCATGGCGCGCGACATAATCTGGCGCAGCGCACACAATGCGCTTGTAGGCAGTGAGCCTGCGGGCAATCACCGAAGAACTCTCGATCTGGGCACTGAACCTGATGGCCACGTCGTAATCCGAGGTGGTCATGTCAACGCTGCGGTCCGTCAGTTCCATATCTACCGTGAGATCGGGATAGGTTTCCAGAAACTCGGGGAGCAGCGGCAGCAATTGAGCCTTGGCGAATGCAACGGTCGAGGCAATCCTCAACCTGCCTTGCGGCTGATCACCCATTGCCTCCACCAGTTCCTGGGCTTCGCGAACCTGTGATGAAATGCTGGCGCAGCGCTGGTAAAACGAATGGCCTTCCTGGGTAACCGACAGCCGTCTGGTAGATCGGTTGAGAAGACGCACGCCGAGCTTGTCCTCCAGGGCGCTGATCTGTTTGCTGACCGCAGACGGCGTCTGGCCCAGATCGCGGGCCGTTGCAGACAGGCTGCCATGCTCAACTACATCGGCAAACAGGATCATCTGGCTGGCGATGTCCATCAGTTTTACTCCCAGTTGTTCCTGCGGTTCAAAGATGCTTTGACCAGAATGATTCTTATCAATCTCATCAAACCAGATTATTGTGCATTGCAACATGATTATTGTGCAACTGCAACCGTCATTTGCTCAAAGAAAAGGTGAAGACCATGAACAAGACAGCCGACCTTTCAACATTGCCAACGCCCACTCCTGAAGAGATTGCATTCTACATTCGCGAGGGCAAGCGGCTACAGAGTGTAGCGGTTCACAGCATGCTGAGTTCAGCTTATCGAACTGTTGTGAAAGCATTTTCTGCATTCGGATCAGAACAGGAAAAACGCAGAGAAAAATCTGCAAGCCCTCTCACTGGTTATCACCTGCACGGCAACTGATGCCAAAAAAACGATCGTTCTGTCCAATTTTCAATCAGGAGAAGACCAATGGCGTCTCCAACCCTTACTGCACCGCAACATGATTTTTCAAAATTAGCGCACACTATCGGTGAGTTTCTCTCGAGTGTGCAAAGCTCGATCACATTCGCCCGCTTGTGCGAATCCGAGTGGAACGACAAGGGAAACATCGATGCCGCAGCCCTGGCGCGCATCTGCAAACTCGCAGATCTGGACTAGAATATCATGGGTTCAATTGAACCCATAAAGTTGCTCTGACACTTTGGAAGCGATCAGATCTTCTGGTCGAATTCCTGCTCCAGCTCGCGAATGCGCTCTTTCAGGTTTTTCAGGCGCGGGTTCACCGTGCGCGCACGCCGCAACGCGCGCAGCGCCTTGCGCCCGGCGCCGCGCTTTTTGAAAATCTCGCCCTGGCCCGACAAGGCACCATAATGGCGTGGCTCCAGTGACAGCACCTGATCAATATCACTCAGCGAGCTTGTAAAATCGCCACGCAGAAAATGCAGGGTGGCGCGCCGGTTCCAGCCTTCGACGAAATCGGGATTCAGGTCCACTACCGTATCCAGGATAACCAGCGCCGCGCCGTATTTCTGCTGGCCCATTGCATCCGCTGCCTGCTTCATCAGCAAGTCGGCGGTCGGGCTGCCGGAGCGCAACCAGAGTGACTGGATGGCATTTTCCAGCAACTGTGCGGATTTTTCATCATCAGCCTGTCGCAGTTGACCAAACAAACGGTCAATCACCTCGGCAGTTTCAGCATTACTGTCTGGATTAAACAATCCCGGCCCCGCACCCTGCCCGGGAATCTGGTGCGCCTCGCCTGCCTGCTGCGCACTTGCAGGCGCTGCAACTGCCAGCGCAGCAGCCAGTGTCGCTCCCGCGAATGCCTTGATCACAACGTCCATCATGCCACGAAGTCTAGCATCTGAACGAGATCAGCAAAAGTGCTTGCGACCCGGAGGTTGTTTTGGCCATAACCCGTTGAAGACACGAATGTTTTGACCAAAACCATCAAGCAAAAACGCCGCAAAAACTTTTGCGGCGTCTTCAAATTCAAGTGATATCAACTGCCCGCTGTGAGCAAACTGCGCTAGATCAGCCCTGCCGTGCCTTGAAGCGCGGATTGACCTTGTTGATAACATACAGCCGACCACGACGGCGAACGACGCGGTTTGCGCGATGACGCTTGGCAAGTGATTTCAGGGAATTGCGGATTTTCATCTGACCAGTCTCTCATAATCAAAGCCGCGCGAGTGATATTTAAACCCTGCGCGGCCTGCGGAATAATTGGCCGGAACATAGTTGCGTGAAAGCAGCGTGTCAACTACTGCAAATCCGGTTCAGACACCTTATATCAAAGGAAATAATTATTGGCCTGTTTGATGGGCCAAATCCGTTCACTCTGGCAGGCGCGGTGCGTAGCGCGATGCAGTGCATCTCGCAAGCGCCGCAACGCACCAGATGGACGGATTTGGCCCACCGAAGGCCAGTTTTTCGCGCCCGCTGGACGGCGTTATGCTCCGCTTGTGGTCAACCAGACCAAGACGCGAAGCATGCCTGGCCAGCAAACGCGAAAAATCGGTCAAATGAGTCAATAATTATTTCCTTTGATATAATATCACAACTTCAACAAAAAAAGCTCCACCAAGCCCGGCACGCTGAGTTTACATGTCCTTTTTCGCTACCCACGAGATTGCAATAACCTGGGCCCTGTTTGGTTTGGCAGTTCTGACGGTCGTCTTGATGTGCTGGCGCGAAAGCAGGCCCCGCAAATCGCTGGAGGTCTCCATATGGCCCACGACACCCTTTCTGCTGGCCGGCGCGTTCATTGCCGTTCTGGCTGTTGTTCACCTGATGACACTATACGGCATCAATCCCCGGTAAGTTACCAAGGCATTCAAACATGAACGCCAGCTTGTGACAGGGTTCACATTCGGTTCAGGTTACTCCTGTTACCTTCGGGACCATAGCAAACCCGTCAAGGACCACAGAAAGACCAACGCCATGTACCGCCCACGCACAATTGCAAGCTCGCCTGCCCGCTCAGCCGACGCAAAGGCGGTCGGCGTTCCTCTAAACTATCGCCGCCCCGGCCCCCGCAGCGGCCAGGAGATCGGCCTGGGCCTGTCGACCAGCGAAGTTCTTGGTGTCTTGTCCGCCATGGACCGCCTGCTTGCCTGACACCCCTGCCGTCTTCGACATTGCGGCCAGCCGGAAAACAGTGCCAAACTGGGGTTTGCGGTTAGATAGGGTCAACCAGACATCATGCACGAAGCGGCGAGCACCAGCAGAGAGAAGACTATTGTTATCGGTGCCGGCCAGGCCGGATTCTCGTTTTGTGCACGATTGCGCGAACTTGGCTATCGCGGCGACATAACCCTGTTCGGAGACGAACCCCACGCTCCATACCAACGCCCGCCCTTGTCCAAGGCGTACCTGCTCGGTGACATGTCGGTTGATCGTTTGCTGTTGCGACCGACCGAATTCTATCACGATCAGCACATCGATCTGAAAACCGGCATCGCCGTTTCGGCAATCAACCCAGACAGCAAGACCATCACGCTGAAAAACGGCGCCGGCGTCAGCTATGACAGGCTTGTTCTGGCTACCGGTTCAACACCACGCAAACTGCCGGCCAGCCTCTGTGACAATCTTGCCGGCATCTATTACATGCGCTCGATGGCAGATGCAGACGGCATCGCCCCGGAAATCGCCCAGGGTCGCCGCGCACTGGTCATTGGTGGCGGCTATATCGGCCTGGAAGCCGCTGCGGTTGCGGCAAAACGCGGGGTGAACGTGACCATGATAGAGGCCGGCGAGCGCATATTGCAACGCGTGGCCTGCAGCCAGACGTCCGACTATTTCAGAGACCTGCATCGCTCACACGGTGTCGACATCCGCGAGGGTGTCGGACTGCAGGGCCTGCAGGGCAGCAATGGCCGCGTGTCATCTGCCACGCTGTCAGACGGAACCTCGCTTGATATCGACTTCGTCATCGCAGGGATCGGCATTGTTCCCAATGCGGAACTGGCCCGGGATGCAGGTCTTGACTGCGAAAACGGCATCAAGGTCGATGCGCAGTGCACCACGTCCGATCCCGCCATCATGGCCATCGGCGACTGCGCCTGCTTTCCATGCAATGGAGCACTGCTGCGCCTGGAGAGCGTCGGCAACGCCATTGACCAGGGCCAGGCGGCGGCAGCCATCGTCATGGGAAGTGACCAGCCCTATCTTGCGAAACCCTGGTTCTGGTCCGACCAGTACGACATCAAGCTGCAGATCGCAGGCCTGTCATCCGGTTTCGACACCATCCGGCAGCGTCTGGGCGATGCCGGATCGCGTTCCCACTGGTACTTCAGGGGCGACAGGTTACTGGCCGTCGATGCCATGAACGACCCGCGCGCCTACATGGTGGCAAAACGGTTGATCGAGGCCGGCAAATCGCCGCCTGTGGATGTGGTCAGCGACATCAGTCTTGATCTGAAGGACCTGCTAAAGGTCTAGATCTCGCTCGGGATGACACGCCCTGCCTGCCGCATAGACAGCCGCAATGGCGCGGTCATCGGCCATGGTCTGCAACACGAACAGTTCCTCGGCAAGGCTGCGGACGGTCTCCATCCGCAGGGCCATGGCAGGTGTGGCATGCGGGTTGATGACAATGATATCGGCTTCGCTGCCTTGCTCGAGCGTACCGATCTGATGTTCGAGCTGCAGGGCACGCGCGTTGCCAAGCGTCATCATGCAAAAGGATTTCAGCGGATTGAGAACCTGGTTTCGCAACTGCAGCACCTTGTAGGCCTCGTCCAGAGTCTTCAGCATCGAGTAACTGGTGCCACCGCCGATATCGGTTGCAATTGCCGTCCGCACGCCTTGCGCACGCAAGCCGTCTTCATCAAACAGTCCGCTGCCAAGAAACAGGTTCGACGTCGGACAGAACACCGCCACTGACCCCGTCTCGGCCATGGCAGCGCGTTCACGGTCGCCCAGGTGCAGACAGTGGCCGAACAGGCTCCTGTCACCGAGCAGGCCGTACATCTCGTAGACGTCCAGATAGTCCCGTGCCGATTGGTACAATTCCAGCGTCAGCTTGATTTCAGCATGGTTTTCCGACAGGTGCGTCTGCAGGTAACATTCGGGATGGTCTGCCTTCAGTGCCTGGGCCATCTCAAGTTGCGTCGGCGTCGAGGTAATGGCAAAGCGCGGCGAGATGGCATAAAGCGCGCGACCCCTGCCATGCCAGTCGGCAATCAGCTGCTTGCTGTCATCGTAAGCTGACTGCGGCGTGTCGCACAGCGCATCCGGCGCATTGCGATCCATCATCACCTTGCCGCCGATCATGCGCAGGTTCCGGCGCCCGGCCTCGGCGAAAAACGCATCCGCCGAGGCCTTGTGAACAGAACAATAGGCAACCGCCGTGGTTGTGCCGTTGCGCAGCAGGTTGTCGAAAAAGTGCCCGGCCATGCGCTTGCAGTGCCCGGGGTCGGCAAACTTCTGCTCCTCGACAAACGTGTACGTGTTCAGCCAGTCAAGCAGCTTGGTGCCGAATGATCCTATGACCTGGCCTTGCGGAAAATGCAGGTGCGTGTCGATAAACCCCGGCAGGATCAGGTTGGGCCGGTGGTCGATGATATCAGCATCAGGAAACCGCTCTCTCACCTGCAGATAACTGCCACTCGCCGCAATCAACCCGTCCTTGATGGCAACGGCACCGTCTTCTTCATAGATGTAGCTTGCTTCGTCTGTGTGCGAGCATGGTATGTCGCGAAACGACAAGGTACGCCCGCGCAGCAGCGTCACGCTCACGAGCTCTGGCCCTTGCCGGCAATGGCATCCTTGTACCAGTCGATGATGGCCCTGCGTTCGCCGTCTTCCATGAACGATACATTTCCCGGCGGCATGGCGCGGCTATGGCCGGCCTGCAGGTATATGTCACGGGCATGGGCTGCAATCTGCGCCGGTGTTTCCAGCACCACGCCTTTCGG
>Ga0316187_10004668_pt1 | contig 11863 bp, 10 predicted proteins | sample CroRivburrow1_MG_FD_204927 | JGI IMG/M metagenome (GOLD analysis project Ga0316187, IMG submission 204927) | Coastal sediment microbial communities from Maine, United States - Cross River worm burrow 1 | ecosystem: Environmental > Aquatic > Marine > Coastal > Sediment | place: USA: Maine...
GGTTCTTCCGTATGCGCTATAACCCCTTTTACCCGGTGCTGGAACAGCGTGTGATCGAATGGCTGGGCAACAACGGCAACACGTCTTAGCGTACTAGTGTCCCGTCCCATAAGTTCGTGGCGTATCTGGGGCGCTTTCGACGGGCAAGGCGATAAGCGCCCATCCGCGGTGTTGGGCGCGCTTGAATGAGCGCAGGCTAGTCCTGCGCCCGCCCGCCTAGCGCTTGGGCGCTTCTCGCCTTGCTGATATGCAACGAACTTGTGGGACGGGACACTAGGACTGCCATTTACCCGTAAACAAGCACTGGACAATGAGCTGCGCATCGAGCATGCTGTTGTGCATGTTCATACAGAATCAAATCAAGCGGACGCTCTCGACGACCGCCAATATCGAATATATCAGGCATCTGCTGGAGGATGGAGACATCCTCCATCGAAACGATTTAGCGGCACGAATCTGTAAACGGTTCGAGTTTTATGACGCCCGGGGCCAGATCCAGATGAGTGGTTGCGTGAAGGCACTGCGGCAGCTGGAGCAGGCCGGACACATTACCCTGCCCCGTGTTGAACGAAAAGAACAGGCCAGGAAGTCACCTCGACGTTTATCTGAAGCGGTTCCACTGCCTGTTGAGGTCCCCCGGGAGGTAGGGGAAGTGGAGGATTTGAGGCTGGTCCTGGTGTGTACCGATGAAGAGCGGCGCATATGGAACGAGCTGATGCTGACAGAGCATCCCTTGAAGGCCTGCACCCTGGTGGGTCGGCAATTACGCTATCTGATCAACTCCCGGCACGGCTGGCTGGGGGGTTTTGGCTTTTCTGCCGCGGCCTTGCAACTCGAGGCTCGGGACCAATGGATCGGATGGGATAGCGAACAACGCCAAACCCACCTGCACCGGGTGGTCGGGATGAATCGTTTTTTGATCCGGCCGAGCGTGGATTGTCATAATCTCGCCTCGAAGGTGTTGAGCATGAGCGTCGCTCGCCTGGCGGAGGATTTCGCGCAACGCTATCGCTACACCCCGTATTTGATCGAGAGCTTTGTCGATCTGGAACAGTATTCGGGCACCAGTTATCAGGCGGCCAACTGGATCGACATTGGACGGACAAAAGGGCGTGGCAGGCAGGATCGCTTCACCCAATCGGCCCTCAGCCGCAAGGCCATTTACGTCTATCCACTGGACAAGGCATTCAGAGACCAGCTGGGTTTATCACCGAGCGCCGGATCCGGTGCATTGGCGCTCACCGAGGGATTGGACGCCGAGCAGTGGGCGCAACAGGAGTTTGGTGGGGCGCAACTGGGCGATGCCCGACTGAGCAAGAGGCTGGTCGAATCGGCCACGATCAAAGCCCAGGCGCCCAGCCGTGCCTTTTGTGGTGCCGCCAAGGGTGACCGGGCCGCCATGAAAGGCTATTACCGGATGATCGAACAACCGGACACCTCCGCGCTGACCATGGCCAACATCCTGGCCCCTCACCGTCAGCAAACCGCGCGCCGCATGATGGCGCAAAAAACGGTGCTGTGTGTGCAAGACGGTAGCGAACTGAATTACACCAACCTCGATAGCTGTACGGGTCTGGGCGAACTGAAGGCCAACCAAACGGGCGCCAAGACCTACGGGCTGAACCTGCATTCGACTCTGGCGGTCACGAGCAATGGTCTACCGCTGGGTGTGCTGAAGGCCCAGTGTGTAGCGCCCCGGCCCAAATCAGCCGATGACAAACGCAAACCCTCACAAATCCCGATCGAGGAAAAAAAGACCTTTGTCTGGATCGAACATCATCGTGAGCTGGTGGCATTGGCCGGCACCATGCCACAGACTAAGATCGTTGACGTATGTGATCGGGAAGCGGATTTTTTTGAGCTCTTTGACGAGCAGCGTAATCACCCCAGCGTGGATATCCTGATCCGCGCCCAGCATAATCGCAAACTCAAACAAGCCCCCTTCAAACTGTTTGCTACTGTTCGTCAGGCTCCCATAGAAGGTCACCTCCAGGTGCCAATCCCCAAGCAGAGCGCCCGAACGAAGAAGAGCAAGCAAAAAGCCCGCGCCGCCCGGCCCAAACGCCTGGCGGATCTGACCCTGCGTTACCGGCAGATTGAACTACCAGCCCCCGAGTATTACGCCGACAGGCCTCCTGTCACGGTCAACCTGATTCATGCGCTAGAGGAAAACCCGCCTGCGAACACCGAGGCCGTTGAGTGGTTTTTGCTGACGACGGTCGCCATCCACAGCGCCGCCGATATCGAACAATGCTTGCGCTGGTATACCTTGCGCTGGCGCATAGAGGACTGGCACCGGGTGCTGAAATCGGGTTGTTCTATCGACAAGCTGATGCATGAGAGCGCGCAACGTCTGCGTCGAGCCATCTCCATCAACCTGGTGATCGGTTGGCGGATTATGCTGATGACACTCCTGGGCCGAGAAACTCCCGACCTGCCTGCCGAGATCTTATTCTCGGACATCGAAATACGAACCCTGCGTGCCTACGCCCAAAAAAAAGCCTGAAACCACCGACACTGCTTGGTGAGGCGGTTCGATTGGTCGCCTCGATAGGCGGCTATCTGGGTCGAAAAAACGACCTGCCCCCGGGACACCAATTACTCTGGCAAGGCTATACCGCCATGCAGTACATGAGTGTCGGCTACTCCCTGATAGACGATGGATGACCTCTTGTTGTGGTATTGGGGGTTGTGGGTAAATGGCAGACCTAGCACGAAGCGCCAAACCGAGACTTCCGGGCCGGCAATATCGGAATTGTTGGAAATAAGTTTCGCAACGAACTCTGAGGAAGCGTGCCCGCACACGCCGATGAAGACCGCGAGGTACGCCAGCCACGGGTAGCGATGCCAGAGTGCGGTGGGTCGCTCGCTCATGCGCCAACCTCCAGCCCAGCGGCGAAGACCAGGATCGCCTCGGTAAGCTCTGCCGGGCGCTCCGCAGGAATCATGTGGCCGGCATTGTTCATTTCGATGCGGGTGATGTCCGGGATCCTGGCCGACAATTGGTTCACAGCGTGCCCATCGTAGAACACGCGATCCTGCAACCCGGTGACTGACAGCACGGGCACATCGATTTTCTCGTAGGGCTGATCCCAGTTGGCCGTGCTGCCAGCGGCCAGCAGCAGGTAGGCACCGTCATTCTTGGACAGCGGCCGGTAGGGTCCGTCCTTGAGGAAGTCCTTCCGGTTCCGAGCCTGCCATTCAACATTGAATAGCAGCGGCGCGAACAGGTCGCGCAACAAGTCGAGGCCGCCGGTTTCGGCCGCGCGCACCACTGCGTCGTTGATCCACTCGAGGCGAGCATTTTCAACCCGCAGCGTGTTGATGAGCACAAGCCCTCTCGCCCTCGCCACCCCGCCTCTCAGGTGGGCTTCAAGTCCAAACAGCCCGCCGATGGACAGGCCAACGTACACTGGCCTCTCAGGTGCTGTGAGTTCCATCAGAGCGCACGCATCGTCGACGATTTGCTCGACGGAGAACTCGCCAGGAGTGAAGTCGCTACCGCGCTGACCGCGCAAATTGTAGGTGAGCAGCCCATGGCCAGCAGCCAAGAGGGCCGGCCCGATACCACCGGTCCACATGGCCTTGTCACCAGTGAGCGCGTTGAAACAGACAAAGGTGAGACCGCCGGTGCGCGATGGCGGTGTGTGCTCGTAGCACAAGGAATTGCCGGGGGATAGTTCGAGCTGGGACATGGAAGTCTTGTGTGCCTCCGAGGTGATCCAGGTGTATGGCGAGGCGAACATCGCCTGTCGTCGGTGATCGGGATGATTGAGCAAGCTTCCCTCGAGGCCGTCGAGATTCCCGAGCTAGAAAGCCCTGCGCGTCAACACGATTTCTGTCCGTATCTTACCGCTCCAGCGTCGCAAGGCCGAACTGGTCTTGCCCGGAAAAAGTGAACACCTGACTTAAGGAAGGTCTGGACAAATGATACGAATCGCGTTTCGGTCCACAAGGGCGCAGATGCGAGGCTCCCGGCGCAGCGCCATAGTCATTCTATGGCCAAGCCGGGAAACGCGGCAGATGTGCCCTTGTGGGCGAAACCCCGGAGGGGCCGGGCCTTTGCGCCCCTGGTACCGCGTTGCACCTTGCTCATTGGCAACTCACTTATTTTCCTCGGGCCAACTTCGCTCGGTGCGCCTTGTACGAGGGAGCGCAAAGACCCCGGCGCGATCGCAGCAATTGTTCAGACCTTCCTTAACGGTCGCGGCTTCGGCGCAAAATGGACTTGGAGGAGTCGTCTCAAGACTGAGCATCCTGGCCAGCGTTTCGGTTCCCGGGCGCGATCAGTAGGCCGCCACCGGCAAATCCGCGATGAATACATCTACGGCGTCGCGCCACAGTTCCGGTTCATAAAGCAAATTGTGACCATCCTTCGCGGGTCCCAGAGAGTAGCAGCGAAACGACCCCTTTCCGCCTTCGGCAACAAATGCGTCAAAACTGTTTCGACTGTGCGCGATTCCGTATGTGGAGTCATTTTCACCATAGAGCCAGAGTGTAGGATTTCGAAAACTCCCACCACGCCTGAACATCGCGGTATGAATCACTTCCATTTCACGACACCGCTCTCCGACCCAACCGCCCACGAAATTGATGACGCCACCGAACCGCTCAGGATGAGTACCTGCGTAGACTATGGACAACAGTCCTCCACGCGACTGGCCACCAATCAACATACGTGTGCCATCAACATCCGAGCGGCCCCTTAGATAGTTGAAAGCCTGATCAACATCTTGCAGAGCTCGCTCCAAACCACGAACTGCGAGTTCGTGTCTGCAGGAATATCCAGAACCGCTTGGATCGAGCCCTTCGTCGTAGCGCCCATCCGACCGTCCGCGTCCACGCCGCTGTGGAAACGCCACCAGCCAACCTCGTTCATTAAACCAAAATGCCAGTGATGGTGCGCTATACGATCTTTCGAAGTACGCAGGATTGGCGCCCTCTCCCGTAGATCCGTGATTGAACATCAATGTGGGAAACGGTCCGGGCCCAAGTGGTTTGAAAACAATGACCTCCAGAGATATCGCCTCGCCGTTTTCACTGAACTCAGTCGGCGCCCATCCGTAGATCAGCTCTGAAGCGCTTGCCACCGAAGCCACGGACATCAACACCGTAGCGAGTAACAGCGGGGCCATCTTGCCTCCCGTTCCCAACATTCTCACCTTTTGTGACCTGCCGCCTGCGTAACTCCGGTGTACGTTGACGTCGAGCGCAATACCCTAGCAGCATCGAGTTCAATGCATTGGCCAGAACTACACTAACAAAATGACCCAATGAACGTCGTGGTGCTCGGCGTGCGTATTCCGGGGAAGTCCATGTCGCTTAACTCAATGTCCGAACGACGCGGGGAGGACTACACCCGCTTTAGGCGTTGTGCCCAGGTCATTGATGCCCGGCGTTCGCGCGGCGTTTTCTCTGGCCCGTCTGCGCATGCTTTGGGTTCACTACCCTTCCCCCGTTTCGCCGGTGTGACCCGCGCACGGTGTTTACTGTTGGGGGCGAACACGCCGTGAAACCGTGTGCGGTTAACCCTCGGTTTAGGGACTAAAGCGGCGAGCTTGGCGATGAAATCGACGGGGCTCGGTGCTCTTGCCGGAGCCACCAAGTCGAAAGACTGGCCAGTGAACACCCGATCGCTGAGACTCCATTGACCCTCGATGACAAGACATCTGGCGGTGGACAAAGCGCCCTCGACCCTTAACCATCCTGGCCCATTCATCCAGATCGGAAAACAGAACCCATCAAGGAACCCGGCATGGCCAAGCAAAACAGACACTCAACCGCGGGAACCGTAGCTTACGGACTGTTCGTCATCGTACCCATCGCAGTGGTCTTTCTTCTCCTGGTGAAGTTGACCGAGATATTGGAGAAAATCGCGGCACCGATGGGACTGGAGTCGGCACTCGGCGCCGCGATCGTTCTGATACTCGCGATCGTGATCGCTATTTTTCTGGTCCTGCTCTTGAGCTGGCTGATCGGGGCACTGATGCGGCGCCTCCTCTCTTACGAAAAGTTCGAGACGGCGATCCTCAACCAAGTGCCGGGATACCAGATCGTCGCCAACATTGTCCGCGGTTTCGCAGAGGGTGAGACCAGCTATCCGGCAGCATTGATCGAGATTCATGGAGCCGGTGTTGCCGCGTTGGGATTCGTCATGGAGGAGCACGACAACGGCAAGTTGACGGTGTATGTGCCGTCCGTGCCGGTGCTCACGGTGGGGAACGTCTTTCTGGTCGACCGGGACCGCGTCACCTTGCTGGACGCAGGGCCTAGCGACATCGCCGACTGCGTCTCCCAGTGGGGCATGGGCTTTGGGAAGATGGCTTCGGCACCTCCCCCGCAGAGCGACGGTAGATCCTGACTTCTCGGAGGCCGCGGTGCGCGGACCAAACGCTGTTTCGGGGACTATCGATCTCGCGCCTCAATTTGATCCGACCGGATTGTAGTCGGGCGCGACGGAACGCACCCAGCGCATCCCCGAACTCGCCGAAACGACCGAGGTCGTGGGCAAGCACCAAAGCGTCCGCCATGCACAGCAACCCGCTCTCGGAGAGGGCGGGTGAGACCGCGTGAGCCGCATCACCGAACAGGGCGCACCCGCCCCAATGGTTCGGGCGGACCGGGCAGGCGAAACCCGCGTAGATCTCTGCCCGGCGCACGATCCGGCGCACAGGGCGTCTCGGGTCCACGTACCGGAACGAAATAGTGCCCCTCCCCCGGCGAACCTCAACTAGTCACTCTCGTTTTCGGAGAATGCGCGATCCGCTGGACGGGCTTCTGCACAAAGCTCCCCCGGGGCCCGAAAAAGTTCGGCCACCAGCACCTGCTCCGCAGCGACACGACCGGACTGGATAGCTTCTTCGATTCGTCTTCGATCCATGTCCCAGGCACCGACCGAAAGCGTCTGCTCGGGACTCACCACCACGCAGCCCACAGGTAGTGGCTGGCATTCCCTGGTGGGAAATCCAAGCTGAAGCTCTCCGGCTGGATTGGCGACTACCGCCAAGACCCGGTTCGCGCCCAGACCGCGCAAGGCCTCGACAGGCGTGCGAATCTCCCACGCACCGTCAACGGCAGGGCATCCATCCACCAGCACTAGCCGGGAGTAAGGCCCGGGTATAAAACAGGATGCCAGCACCGCCTCTACCACCGTGACATCGTCTGCTCGGGTCAATACCCTTCGACGCCGGCCTCTGAGGGTAAGCAGCGTAACGGGTATGGCAATCGGGAGAATCAGATCCTTGAGGCGCATGGAGCCGAACTGCTCTTCGACCGCATCTCCGACGATCGAACTCATCACAAAGGGCCAACGCCCGCGGAAGAGACGGCGCGGCTGGAACACCGGCTGCTTCGCAGCGGACAACCAAACCTCGGGCAGACGCTCCGTAAGCCCCCCCGCGACCAGCGCCGCGACGATCGACCCAGAGCTTGCGCCGGCAACGCAGCCGGGATGAAGCCCCGCGGCACTGAGCCGATCGACCACACCCGCGTGAAAGGCCGCCCGCCCTGCGCAGCCCTCGAATGCCAAACCAAGCATAAAACCTCCTCGCTACCGCGCATGTCCGGCGGTGAGAGCATGCGCTTGGCAGACTCACCTTCTGTTCACTGAACCACCACGCCGCGCGCCCGGTTCACCGATACTCGCCGAAGTAATGAACTGCCCGAACGTCTCACACCAGACGATGACCGTACTGCAGGAGCCCGCGCCGATGGCTTCGGGCACCGGCATGATGAAATTGTCGAATGCCTGCACGTCGGCCTCGTAGTACGCGCTGGCGTTTCTAGTCCCGACAGCCAGCAGATCCAGCCGCGATGATCGGATCCCTTCAGCGGACGCGGAACACGGTTCGGTGGCGGGCTCTACCGTGACGGGGTGAGGTCGCTCACAGGCTTGCATCAGGCCGTCAGGCAAGGCTCAAGCGACAGATGCCAACGGTGCCTTCGTCGGGATCGGCTGAGGTGCCGAAGCCGAGACGCTCGGCCAACTTCAGCATCGGCTGGTTCTTTGCCAGCACGAACCCCTCCATTTCGTGGAGCCCGCGCTGTTTCGCCGCGGCGATGAGTGCCGTCATGAGCGCATGCCCGAGGCCTTGACCACCATAGTCGGCGGAAACGGTCGTCGCGAACTCGCAGGTTTTCAAGTCCCGCCCGATAAAGAACGTGGCGCCGCCGGCTACGTCGATCCCGCCCGAGTGTAGGACGGATTAACGCCCTTTTTCCGAAGATTGGCGAGTATCCCCAGGGCACCAACCAACCGTCAACCTGCGCGTCGACGCGGTGTTGGTCCAATTGGCGCCCCTGAGCCGGTAGAAATGCTGTACTTCAGCGCTTCAGCGCGATTCTTCGACGGTTTCCACGCTCGAGACGACAGCGGCCCTGCCGCCGCGTTGGTGACGCAGCCGCCGCTGGCTTTACTCGCGTGGTTGCACGCCTATCAGCCGAACAAGCTCGCCTGGGGTGGCGCCCGACACGGTGGTAAACGCCGGGCGACGCCGCAAGCGCCTTTACTGTCGAGATGGGTGAGGATCTTATCGATCACCACCGGATCTTCGACACAGGCGATGATCCTGATCGCGCCACCGCAGGCTCGGCAGGTCTCGACGTCGATGTGGAACACCCGCTTTAGGCGTTGTGCCCAGGTCATCGATGCCCGGCGCTCGCGCGGCGTTTTCTCTGGCCCGTCTGCGCATGCTTTGGGTTAGCTGCCCTTCCCCCGTTTCGCCGGCGTTACCCGCGCACGGTGTTTACTGTTGAGGGCGAACACGCCGTGAAACCGTGTGAGGTCAACCCTCGGTTCAGGGTCTAATGCGGCGAGCTTGGCGATGAAATCGACGGCTTCGAAGATGACGTGCGTGGTGCCGTCACGATACGGGGTTTTGAGCCGATAGCGGACCTTTCCCGCGGACGTCAGCGACAGGCGCCGCTCGGAGACCGCGGGGCGTGCGATGTAACGGCACAAACGTTCCAATTTGCCGCGTTGCTCGCCCCTGGCCGCCACGCCAGCATGGCGCGAGAACCCGGCCAGCTTGCCCACCGTATCCGCGAAAGCCTCTTCGGGATCGCAGGCCGGCAGGGTTTGCAACGTGAACACTTTGCGCCCCGCCCGCGGCCCCACGGCGATGCGGTAGGTGATCGCGTGGCCCAACAGCTGGCCCATCGGCCCCGCTTCCACCGCCTCCCCGGCCAGACAGCTGTTCTCGGCATCGCGCTCCAGCAGCCCCTGCCGTTCCAGAAAACGGCCGACGCGGCGGGCGATGGTGTCGGCCAGTTGCGTGAGCTCGGCGCCTTCACCCGGCGAAATCGGGGCGATCCGTCGGAGCACGCGACATACACGCCGTCGAGGAACAGCATGTGGAAAAGAACGTTCATATTGAGCGCGCTGCCGAAGCGTTGGATCAGCGTCAGGGCGCCGGTGTGGGCCATCTTACGGGTAAACCCGGCCTTCTTAATCAGATGCGTGGCGATGGCGCGGTAGACAATGCCGAGCACCGGGCCCATGACCGCCGGGCGGGTATGGCCTCGAAGGTCGCTCACCGGATTTACAGATCACTATCGAACAAGAACCGGCGCCGGAGAACGTCGTCAGCAAGGCTCTTGATATAATCACCCGCCCACCGCACCTTCAAACCGTGGTTACGTCAGGGTCTTTAATCCATTGAGAAGCGGTGCGAGAACTTGAAGCTGCACTAATGGCAATGATTTTGGCATGAACGTGTCACCAAATTATTGAGCAGACCTACAATCAGTTCACAATTTGGACCTTCGTCAACAGTTACCTGTCATTTTTTGCCAAAAATCGTTCGCGAGTGATACGTAGTGACAGGCCAAGTTTGGCTCAACCTGCGATGATGCCAAATTGGTTCCCGTAAAGGGACAGCAAATCATTGGGAGTTCAAACATGAGATTAGACAGGTTTTTTTCGGCCACGCTGGCATGCGGGTTTCTGGCGTGCGGGTTCCTAGCATTCGGAGTTTTACCTGCTTCGGCGCAGAGCGACGCACCGCGTCAGGTGTTGTTCACCAACGTCAACATCTTCAACGGCATTGATGGCGAGTTGATGGAGAACGGGTCTGTTCTGGTCGAAGGCAACCTGATCAAGACCGTGTCCGCCGAGGCAATCGACGCACCTGATGCCTTCATGGTGGATGGCGAAGGGCGCACTCTGATGCCCGGCCTGATCGACATGCACTCGCACATGTGTATCCGGAACGGAATGCTGGAGTTTCGCGACAACTATGACCAGATGGCCAACGGCGCCTATACCGCACTTGTTCTGCAAGACTATCTTGATCAGGGCTTCACCACCGCGCGCGACGCCGGCTGCAACATCCTTGGCATTGCGAAGGCGGTGAATAACGACATCATTCCCGGACCGCGTCTCTACCCGAGCGGAGGCTTTCTGAGCCAGACAGGTGGTCACGCTGACACCGGATCCTTTAACGACATTCCCGGTGACATAGATGATCTCGAAGCCCACATGTTCGGCTTTATTGCCGATGGCGTTCCCGAAGTCATTCGCGCGGCGCGTCACAACCTCCGCGCAGGTGCCACTCAGATCAAGGTCATGGCTGGCGGCGGTGTTGCCAGTGAATTTGATCCACTGCACACAACTCAATACTCACTGGAAGAGCTCGAGGCGATTGTCGGTGTTGCCGAAGACTACGGCACCTATGTATTGGTGCACGCCTATCACGACCGTTCGGTCAATCGGGCGATTGACGCCGGTGTCCGCGTGATCGACCACAACTTCCTCGTCTCCGAGGAAACCATCATCCGCATGAAGGAAGAGGGCGTCGCCCTTTCTGTTCAGGCCGTCCAGTCGCTGGAAGCTTTCGGCGATCCCGAGAGCATCACCTTCTTCAACGCCGACCAGAAAGCCAAGGCGGCTCAGGTCAACGCTGGTGCGCAGCAGATGATGGAATGGGCGGTCAAGCACGAGCTGTTGATGGTCACGGGCGGTGACATGTTCGGACCTGATGTGGTGCGTCAGGCTGACAACATCATCTGGTTCAACGACAAGGTTGCCAACGACCCTCTTTTGTCTTTGCAAACCGCGACGAGCAATGCAGCCGAAGTGCTGAGCTGGACTGGCGGTATGAACCCCTACGTAGAAGGTACCTTGGGCACGATTGTCGAAGGTGGCTATGCAGACATCATTTTGGTTGATGGCAACCCGCTTGAGGACATCAGCGCGATCAAGCGCGACAAAGTGGACTTCGTAATGAAGGACGGGGACGTTTATAAAAACTGGCTGCCCAGTGAGAGTGCCCCGGCTTTCAAACCTGCAAAACCGAGCCGGGACGCCTATTTCGGCAACCTTTAAGGTCGGAGCGGGACGGTTCCCTACTTCGGCCGTCCCGCGATTTTTACTTCGAGACAAACGTAGATGTTTAATGCATTGGACCTTCGACCTTTTTGTCCAGAGAGTGAACCATGCAGGCGCGCTGATCAGTCCTCGCTTCATCAGCGGCATTTGTAGCCCTTGGGTCCTACTCTGGAACAGCTAGAGCATCGGCCGACGAACCGATTACTTGTATCGTTTTCAGTTCTTGCGCCAAGCAATGGGAACCGCAGCCGATTTGGAATGCAATTGCTGCTCGCAATCCGGATATTTTTCTTTTTCTGATCACGGACAGTCGAAGGGGTCGGACCAAGCCAATTGATTAATTTATATCAATATTATGGGCAATTTCAGTCGGTTCTGGCGCTTAGAAGCCGCATTTGGGTACCAAAAAACGCGTGTAACTGGGTCGGGTCGTAGGCCGACGCACATAGTCTTAAGAGGCGCGTTTTTGCCGGCGAAAATGCTCCTCTAAGCTCGATTCGGCTCGCCTGTGGGCTACCAACTCGTTTTGTTTCAACG
>Ga0316187_10004671_pt1 | contig 11856 bp, 4 predicted proteins | sample CroRivburrow1_MG_FD_204927 | JGI IMG/M metagenome (GOLD analysis project Ga0316187, IMG submission 204927) | Coastal sediment microbial communities from Maine, United States - Cross River worm burrow 1 | ecosystem: Environmental > Aquatic > Marine > Coastal > Sediment | place: USA: Maine...
TGCGGCGGCCAGGGCATCCAAGGTCAAGTCACCAAAGGCACCTTCGAGATCGCCAATGGTCGCGGTGGATCGCAGCACACCGAGCGCGGCGGCTTCGGCCAGAGTCAGCTCGGGATGCGCCTCACAGCCGCCGGGGAGTGCCGAGCAGTTGAAGATCGCGTCGATGGCGCCGAGCTGGATGGCGCCCAACTGGATGGCGCCCAACTGAATCGCGCCCAACTGGCTGGCCGTCAGATCGATAGCGCCAAGTTGGATAGCGCCCAGCTGGATCGCCCCCAGCTGCGCATCGAGGACGTCTATCGCCCCGAGCTGAATCGCCCCGAGCTGAATTGCCCCGAGCTGGGTGTCGACGAGATCGATGGCGCCGAGCTGGCTGTTCGCTATGTCGATCGCTCCGAGCTGGATCGCCCCGAGCTGCGAGCCATTCACCTCGATGGCACCGAGCTGAATCGCACCAAGCTGGATTGCGCCGAGTTGCAGGACGTCGATGTCGGCGCCCATGGCAGCCAGGGCAACGATGGAGTAGCCGGACAGGTCGGGCGCGCCGGAATTGTCCTTCGGAAGTGGGCCACAATCGAGCCCACCGGCGGCGGAGCACCAATATGCCTCGATCTCGTCCGTCGAGAGCTGGTTATCGCTATTGGTGTCGAGGCCGGCGGCATCCGCGGCCGGATGGTCCCCGATCGCACCCAGCTGAATCGCGCCCAGCTGGATCGCGCCCAGCTGGATCGCGCCCAGCTGAATGGCGCCGAGCTGACTGGCGGCTAGATCGATTGCCCCGAGCTGGATCGCGCCGAGCTGCACACCCGTGAGATCGATCGCACCGAGCTGAATCGCGCCGAGCTGGAGCGGAGACAGGTCGGCACCAAGCAGGGAAAGAGACATCAACGAGTAACCCTCGTAGGTGCTCGGAACGTCCGGGTCAATTGAGTAGTCGGCGCAATCGATCTGGGCGCACAGGTCGTCCATGATCAGATCGATCGCACCGAGTTGGATGGCGCCCAACTGGATGGCGCCGAGTTGCACCGAACCGAGGGCGTACACCTCGAGCGGAATCGCCCCGAGCTGGGAAGCCGTGATCCCGGACTCGAACAGCCGCAGCGGCTCGACGGCAGCCGCCACTGCCGGGTCGGCCAGCGCCTCGGCAAGCGTCACCGTGTAGCTGGGGCGCCCCGCCAAGTTCGGACTGAGCGCCAGGATGCTCTCCCATCCCCCGGGGATCGGTATGTCAACGAGCAAGATCTGATCAACGGGCCCAATGGCGCCGAGCTGAGCAGCCTCGAGTTCGGCACTGGCGCTGATCAAGGTTGAGAGATCGAGATAGCCCAGCGGCGCCTGTTCCCCAATGGCTCCGAGCTGGATCGCGCCCAGCTGAATCGCGCCCAGCTGAATCGCACCGAGCTGAATCGCACCGAGCTGGCTGGCCGCGGGACCGCCGACCACCGACAAGTAGAGATCGGTCGAACCGTCATTGATCGGAATGACCTGCGAACCGGCACCGACGCCGTTGTCGTTGATAACCGACACCTGGACTTCGGTTTCGAGCGCCGGAACGAAGGGGGCTTCGAAGGCGCCGATGTCGCATACCGGGCCCTGGGGGCGAGCCACGCCGCGCTGGTCGGTGGCCTCGCAGACACCGGCTCCCGTCAGCGTGAAGTTGAGGACCCGCTGCTCTCCCGAATCGCCTGTGAGGCCGCTTGCGCCCGTGAAACCAACATAGGCAGTCGGTCCCGCCAGTGTGGGGATGTCAACAACGGCAGCCACCGTCGCCGCTCCCGGTCGCGAGCCGGTGTTAGAGGCCCGGACTTCGAGCGTGTTCGTAGTCGCGTCGAAGTCGATCCACGCGGTCCAGATGGACCCGTCGGACAGGTTTCCGGTCGGCGTTGCCAGGGCGATGCTCGACAGACTCCCGTCCAAGTCAATCCCGATGTGATTGCCATCAGGGTCGTTGGCCTCTTCCGCCGCACCATTGACCCAGGTGTCGAACTCAACTGAGACCCCGTTGACGACGGGAATCGCCCCCGGGTCGATGGAATCGTACACGGCGATGCCGAGGAGCCCCCCGCCCTGCCCAAGCACCGTCGGGTCATCACTGATCGTGAACGTGAGCCCATCGGCCCCTCCAGTGGCTCCCGGCACGATTTGGAAGTCGAACTGGGCCGCGAAGTCCTGGTTCGTAGCGATGGTGTCGGCCACAAAGGCCGACCCGACGTTGTAGAGGACAGGATCGGGCGCAGCCAGCAGCAGCTCTCCGGCCTGGCTGGCGGTGGACCCGTTGAGCTGCCAATCCGGCAGGGTCGTGCCGTCGAATACGTCGTAGGCGAGCGGGACGCGGCCGCCATCGATCGCCGGGCTGGCTGGCGCCAGGGCATGAGTCAACGTCGGCCCACCATTGTCGGCCAGCGGCCCGATCAGGCCGGGCCCGATGATGTCGGTTGGGTGCGGCGTGCAGCCGGAAGCGGTGCCGCGGAGGTTGTGGCCGAGAGAGACCAGGGTGCCACAGTTGGGCCCGCCCGTTCCGTTGTTGTTGCCGGCGGCGAGGGAATTGCCGACAGAGATGCTGGACGACGTGGCGCCGTTGAAGGCGCCGCCGAAACCGGCGGCAAAGTTGTCGGCGAGAGTCACGTTGTTGAGGGCGGCGGTCCCGCCCGTCAGCCCAAGGCCGCCACCGTCACCCGCGGTGTTGTTGCCCGAGAGCGTTGAGTTCGAGACATCGATCGTTGCGAATCCACCGCCAATGCCGCCACCGGCTCCGCCGGGATCGGTCGCTGCGTTGTTCGAAATGGTCGATCCGGAGACCGTAAGCAACCCGACGTTGGCATAGATGCCGCCGCCGGACGCTGCGGTGTTGAGATCCACAGTTGAGTCGACCAGCGACGTGTCGCTATCCGAGTGGACCGCCCCACCTGTGACGGTGGCGGTGTTCAACACAAACGTGCTCGTGTCGATGACGAGGTTGAAGTCGTTGTAGATGGCACCGCCGATGTCGGCGCTGTTGTTCGTGAAGTTGGATCCGGTCACAGTTATGTCGGGCCCCAGCAGAAGAGCCGCCCCCCCATACACGCCGGCCGAGTTGCCGGTGAAGACAGAGTCGGTGATGGTGACCACATCGGTGGAGTTGGCGTAGAACGCGCCGCCAAAGCCGAGAGCGGAGTTGGTCGAGAATTCTGTCCCGGTGATCGCGGCGCCCGTGGAGTTCAAGATGATGAACCCGCCGCCATCGCCCACACTGTCGTTTGCCGTGATCTCGGAGTCATTGATGGTGACATTCGCCGAATTGGCGTATATGCCGGCGCCGACATCGGCGTCATTGCCAGTCACTTCGACGCGGTTGAGGGTGAGATCGAAAATGGCTTCAAAGCCATCACCATCGACGTGGATGCCGCCGCCGGCGCCACCCGTGATGGAACCGTCATCAGCGAACCCGCCGGTGATAGTGAGATCCTCGAAAGCGGCATCTCCGACAAGACGCACGGTGGTCTCCACACCACCGCCATCGATGATCGTCAAGCCGATTCCGGCGCCGTCCAGCGTCTTGCCGTCGCCGATCGTGATGCTCTCGTTGTAGGTACCAGCGGGAACGACGACGGTGGTTCCGGCACCGGCAGCGTCGATGAGGTCCTGGAGCGGAGTTGTCATCTCGAGTTCAAAGGCGCCGATGTCACAGGCGGGCCCTTGGGGGCGCGCGGTGCCGCGCTGATCGACTGACAGGCACGCCAAAGTGATAGCCGCATCGATCGCAGGGCTGCCGGCCAGCAGAGCGAGAGTATGGGTGGGCCCACCATTGTCCGCCAATGCCCCCAAGACCGGGTCGATGGGTGATCCGGGAGTTCCAACTTGATCGCCTGTGCCGACAGAGGTCAGAGTGCAGCCCGCGTCTTGTACCCCGATGAGGTTGTATGCGGCCATCCCGATCGTGCCGGAGCAATCGGTTGTGTTGTCGCCGACGAGCGCTCTGGCGAGGACGACTGAATTCGACCCTCCCCCAGCAACCCCCACAGCATTTCCGGCAACGGTCGAGAAATACAGGTATGCGTTGGCGCCACCGGCGCTCACTTGGACTCCGGGGCCGATATTGTCGGCAACCGTCGTGTTGAGTAGTTGGGCTTCATTGACTCCGAGGTCGGGGCCGTCCACCCAAACGCCTGCGCCGGCCGGCGCGGTGTTCCCGGCGATGAGAGATTGATCGACGACCGTTGTCCCTGTCTCGTTGGAGATTCCCCCGCCGCGTTGAGCAATGTTGTCGGAGATAGTCGAGTTGGACACTTGCAGAGTGGGTGCGCCGAAAGTCGCGTTGTAAATCCCGCCACCGGCGGTGGCCGAGTTGCCACTGATGGTCGAGTCGATGATGGTCGCTGAGCCGCTGTTGAAGATCCCTCCACCGTTGACGGATGAGTTGCCGGTGATGAGTGAGTTGATGACCGTGAGCGTCCCGAAGCTCTCAATCCCGCCGCCGCGAGCCGCAGTGGAGTTACCGGTGACCACTGAATCAGCGATAGTGAGGGTCCCCGCGGTGTTATTGACGAAGGCGCCGCCGCCGTTCGCGAACGAGGGGATGTTCGCCCCAGTCAGCGTGAAACCCTCGAGAGTCAGGTTGCCGATATTCACCGTGACGACGGTCGTGTCCGGCGCCGGAGCCTGAATCGTGGTGACTCCTGCGCCGAGCGTAGAGCGAATCGTCACAACCTTCGAACCGACAAAGACCGCCTCGACATAGAGGCCGGGCGCCACATCTATGGTGTCGCCCGAGGCTGCCGCTGCAGTTACAGCTTCGCCAATAGTGCAGAACGGAGCTCCGCCCCCGCCGCTGCATCCGGCGGCGTTTTGGTCAACGAACAGGACGGCCGCCCGCGCCGTCTGATGCGGCGGGGCCACAACCAGTGCAGCAGCGAGCAAGAACGCGACGAGCGCGCCCCAATACTCACGGTTAGTAGCGCGCGTCAATTCCGGCCTCCTGCATTGGTAGCGCCTCAGTCGGCTCTAAACCAGAAATCTCCCGCCGGGGACTTTAGCCCGCGCCCAGTGGCTTTGTCGCGCTAATCGCAGCGTGCGTGCCGTAACTAGTCATCGGATGGCCAACGACCAGGCAACGTCAGCCTCTCATACCTGAACCCAGTACCGTTCCGGCCCAGGAGCCGTTCGTATGTCATCTCCCCAACACGCGCTTTATCTTCCCAAGATGCTGCTCGAGTGGCTGCGGCACTCCCCGGAGGCGACGCATCAGGTCGTTGAGGGGACCGCAGTCTTCGCAGACGTCTCGGGCTTCACCGCGCTGACCGAGGCGCTCGCCGTCGAGCACGGCAAAGGCGGTGCCGAGCGAATCACCAGGATCATGAACGATGCGTTCGCCGAGCTCGTTGAAATCGTGTTTATGGAGGGAGGCGATCTCCTCCGGTACGGCGGGGACGCCATTTTCGCATTCTTCGCGGGGCCGGACCATGCCGGCCGGGCGGCGCGTGCCACCGTCGACATGCGCGACGAGATCGCAGAGATCGACGCCGGCCCGGTTGATCTCGGAATCTCGACCGGTCTTGCTTCCGGCCCGATGAACGTCGCCATCGTCGGCGACGCTGATCGAGAGATGTTCTTCACCGGTCCGGTGGTCGAGGCGGCGATGGCGGCGGAATCAGCCGCCGACACCGGGCAGGTGTTCGCCCCGCCGGCGTTCGCCGACGTGCTCCCCGGAGCCACGTTTGAGCCCGCCGGCGACTTCGTCGAGATAGTCGCCGAGGACCCGGACACTCCCTTCAGCGAAGGGGCCATCGATGTGCAGCTCCCCGAGGACCAGGATTACTCGGCATTCATCTCGGCGGACCTGCGCGAACGGTTGACTCTGGCACTCGTCGGCGGAGAGCACCGGCCGGCATCAATAGGTTTCGTCGTCATTCGAGAACCCGGCGATCTCTCGCCCGAAGAAAGGGTGGCAACCCTCGACGACATGTTTTCTCACGTGCGGGCCGCCTGCAACCGCCACGGAGTGACGTATTTGGGCAACGACGTCTACCCGGACGGGGGGAAGCTGCTGATCGCCGATGGCGTGCCCCAGCGGCTGGCCGGGTCGGAAGGCGTGGCCGCGGCCTTGTTCGATATCGTCAAGTGGGACGGCCCGTTCGCCCTCCGGGCAGGGTGCGCCCGGGGTTACCTCTTCGCCGGTGACCTCGGTGCGCCCAACCGGCGGGCCTACACGGTCATGGGCGACACGGTCAACCTGGCAGCCCGGCTCGCTTCAGCGGCGCCAGACGGCGACGTGCTGGTCACAGAGGCCGCCCTCGAACGGAGCCGGGGATCGTTCACAACCGAACGCGGCGACCCCCTGCAGCTCAAGGGCAAGTCGATGGCCGTGTCTCCCTTCCGGATCCTCACCGTCGAGGAGGAACACGAGGGTGAAGCCGAGGTGCAGCTGTTTCATCGAGAAACCGAGCTGACCAAACTCCGTTCTACTCTGGCCGGCGGTGTGGCGGGAGGCGCCGGCGTGGCAACGCTGGCGGCACCGCTCGGCCTCGGCAAGGGGCTTCTCGCCGACCAGGCGGCAGTCGACCTCGGGAAGATCGTGACTGTCCGGTGCGGCAGTGAGGTGGGCCGCGGAGCGGGGTTCACCGGACGCCTCTTCGAGCAGGTCTTCCACTTCGACGACGACACCGACGTCGCTACCGAACTCGAGGCAGCTGCCAACCGCTCCGAGCGCACCACGCCCGACGACGTGACTCTTCTGCTGCGTGCCTTTGGAGTCGACACCGAAGAGGACGAGCTCGAGGAGTCGGCCGAGCAGGTGGCCGTTCGCCTCGGCCGCGTAGTCGCCGACCTCGTCGAGGATCTCGCCGGAGGCGAGCCGACGATATTTCGCTTTGAGGGCGCCGGCGCGGCGGGGCCGGCTGCCAGGCACATAATCGCCGAGCTGGCAGCTCGCAGTGCCACGACCTCGTGGTCGGTGCTCGTGATCTCGGATGCCCCGGTCGATTGGATGAAAGCCGACCTCAACATATCCCTCGAGCCGTTCGACGAAGAGCAGGCCCATGCCTTTGTGCGATTCCTGATCGCCGACTCCCCTCTCCCTGCGCAGACAATCGAGCAGATCCTCGAACGCGCCATGGGCAACCCCTACATGCTGCAAGAACTCACCGCCAGTGCGCTGGCCGGCGGAGCAGTGCCGGAATCAATCGAAGCCGCCGCCGTGGCCAAAATGGACCGCCTCGATCCACGTGACGAACAGCTGCTGTGCCTCACCGCGGTGCTCGGCAACGAAGCGAGAATCGAACTCCTGACGGCCGTCCTGCCCGACCCGGCCCTCGCCGAGGACGCCTCGTCGTGGGCGCGACTCCAGGACTTCGTGGATACCTCAACGGTGGGCAAGATCCGTTTCCGGGAACCGGTTCTCAGGGACGCCGCCTACGCCTTGCTCCCGTTGCAGCGCCGCCGGGAGGCTCACCAGCGTGTGGCACAGACAATCGAGCAACGCGCCCGGCGCCGTCCGGAACGGTACGCCGGTGAGCTGGCATATCACTTCCATCGGGCGGACGACTTCGCCAAGTCGTGGGAGTACAGCCCGATGGCTGCCAAGACGGCGGCGCGTCGTCTCGACATCTTCGGCTCAGTCCAGGGCTGGCGCCAGGCCCTCGAAGCGGCCGAGCACCTGGATCTCGATGACGCCGAATTGGCAGACGCCGAAGAGGGGCTCGGCGACGCCTGCGAGACGGCCGCGCTCTACGCAGAAGCAGTCGCGGCCCTGGAGAAGGCCAAGGCGCTGGTGCTGGATTCGGCGGTGCTGGCGCGTCTCGATTACAAGCTGGGGCTGAGCCTCGTTCGCCTCGGACAGCCCGACGAGGCATTCAAGCGCCTGGAACTGGCGCTGGAACAGGCAGAGGCGGCGGGTGCTGATGACATCACGCTGCACGCCATGGTTGGCATGGCCGGCATTGCGATTCGCCGCGGCAAGACAGAGGAGGCCGGCGATTGGTGCGACCGCGTCATCTCCGAGGGCGACGTCGAGGAGAATCCGTCCCCCATCGCCCGGGCCTACTACATCCGCTCCCTGGTCAGTAGCCGTTTGGGTCGCCCGACCGCCACCGAAGAAGCGCAGAAGGCACTGGAGATCTACGAATCTCTCGGAGACAAGATCGGAGCGGCGAACGCACTCAACAACCTCGGTACCGGAGCCTTCTACACCGGTGACTGGGAAAACGCCGAGAAGTACCATCGGCGCAACCTCGAAACGCGACGTACGTCCGGCGACGTCCTCGGCGCTGCGCTCGCCGGGTACAACCTCGGGGAGTTGTACCTCGAGCAGGGCCGATACGACGAGGCTCAACCCCTCCTGGAGAGAACACTGTCAGACTTTCGCGGGGCCGGTCATCTCGTAGGCGAGGCTGCCACCCGGCTCACCCTGGGGCGGCTCGCAACCCGCCTGGGCGACGTGGCGACCGCCACCGACCAGTTCGACAGAGCAGACCAGGTCGCCACCGAGGCGGATGCCGGCGACCAGATGACAGAGACGACTTTGGGCCGGTGGGAGCTGGCCCTGGCCCTGGGCAGCCCGACGATGGCAGCAGATCTGCTGGCACGCCTCGATTCTGATCTGAGCGGGCCGAGCCTGGTACGCCGCCACATTCTCGAATCGGCGACTCGCTTCGCCGGCGGCGACGAAGCCGGTGCTCGCGAGCTGCTCGACTTGGCGCGGTCTGAAGCTCGCGAGGTGGGTGCCAAACATCTGGAGTTCGCGACCGCCGAAATGTGTGGCCGCCTGTTTGGGGACTCGGCGGATGCCGACGCTCTAGCCGCGCCCCTCGGCCTGATCACCAGACCGGTCTACTACGTTCACTGAAAGTCGACCCCCGCTTGGCGTGGGCCGCGATGAGTGAGCCGCCGGCCGCTGAAAGTCGCCATACTGAGCACGGCAAGTCTCGCTGAGTGATAGAGGTCCGATGACAGTGCCTGCCGAACCGCCGCGGAGCGAAGTCGATCGACTGCTGAATAGTGCTCTCCTCGAGGACCTGGCGAGTACCGGTGACCTGACGACCAACGCGGTCTTCGCCTCAACAGACCTCTCCGCCGGCCGCATCGTCGCCCGGGAGCCCGGCCGTGTCGCAGGTATCGGGATGGCGCTCCGGGTCTTCGCCCAGCTCGATGACCGGCTCACGTCGTCAATCCTCATCAAAGATGGCGAAGAAGCCGATCAAGGAGCAACGATCGCCGAGGTCAAAGGTTCCACCCGGGCGATCCTCACCGGAGAACGCACGTGCCTCAACCTGCTGGGTCACCTATCAGGCATCGCAACTGCCACCCGCGACGTGGTCGCTCTGGTCGCGGGCACCGGTGCCCGGATTGTCGACACTAGAAAGACGACTCCCGGGCTGCGCTCCTTCGAGAAATACGCCGTGCGCTGCGGCGGAGGTGGCAACCACCGCTTCGGACTACACGACGCGGTGATGATCAAGGACAACCACATCGCCGCCGCCGGCTCGATTCAGGCTGCGGTCACGGCCGTCAAGGCCGCCGTCGGCCACATGACCAAGATCGAGATCGAGGTCGACCGCCACGATCAGATCGCAGAGGCGCTGCAGGCCGGCGCCGACGTGATCCTCTTGGACAACATGGCGCCCCGGGACCTCGCCGCGGCGGTGACTCTCATTGATGGAGCAGCCCTCACCGAAGCCTCAGGCGGAATCACGCTGCAAAACGTCGCTGCCGTCGCCGCGAGTGGCGTCGACGTGATCTCAATGGGCGCGCTCACCCATTCCACCCGCCGCCTCGACGTCGCCATGGACATGTAGGTCGGTTCTCTTTGGACATCGGATTGTTCTGAACTGATGTGTGCCTGCAGCTCAGGTCGTCGTGCTCGGTGGGGCGCTCGGCTCGTCTTCTATACCCAGCTCAACGTTGATCCGACTCGATGAGTCGGCCTTCTCTGTACCGCCCATATCGAAGATCATCTCGATGTTGTTCTCACGGCACACGGCGGTCTCGGGGACAACTTCATCAGTTGATCGGTCGCCCCCATTGGCAAAGATCAATCGGTAGTCCGGAAAGTCCGCGGCGACCTTCTCGAGCGACGCCGCAACCGTCCGATCTTCGTCGATGGCGATGAAGGCATGGTCGACCGATCGTAAGGCCAGAACGATTCTGAGCCGGTCGACCTCGTCGAGGATGACCTTCCCCTTCTTCATCAACTGCTGCGCATTGTTGTTCACGATCACGATCACCTCGTCTGCACGCGCCGCGGCATCGTCGATCAGATCGAGATGCCCAACGTGCAGCGGGCTGAAATAGCCGCTGACGACTATTCCGACTCTCTTCTCTGACCCAGTCATGGGAGCTCCTCTGTCCGGTGTTCGCCAGCAACCGCAGCAGGTCGGCGTGTGGCAGCCAGGCCATCTCCATGATGACACTATCGGCGCACAACCATTCATCTGGACCGACCGATTCAAGAATTGTTGAGGTTGGCACACTCGTGGTCGATATATTCAGGACGAGCACGGCGCTGCCGCGCGGAGCCGTCGTGGCGTTCGCCTGGGTCGGCGCCGCGTTCGATGTCGCCGACCTCGAGCGACTGACTAGCTAGGAGATGAGGTATGGAGCAGGAAGTGCTCACCGGGCTGGCTATAGCCATCTTCGTCGCGATGGGTGTCATGGTGACTCTGGCCAAGAGAACCCGCGATCGGGCGCAAGAGGTGTTGCTCGAGGATCAACCATCCGGTCCCAAACCGCGCACGAGACGCCAACAACAGCTGGTTGCCAACATGGCGCCGTCACCGGAAATCCCCACTATTGAACAGCTAGTCGCCGAAGAAGTGGCGGCAACCGGGGTCAACGATATCCCCGGCGGTGATGGCCTGGATGTCTCTTTGAGACTCCGGGTCTACTGGCGAGACGAGGTCGTCCGCAGAGGGTGCGATGACGGTCACCTCGAGTTCCGAGTCGATGCCGGAGTCGACCTCGACGCGGCCGACACCGATGACGTCCGGCTCGTGTGTGTTCGTGATGGCGTCGAAATCGCCGCCCCTGCCACCGATAGCGAGCACGCGGTCGAGGGAAGCGGCGGAACCGGGAAGCCAACCGCTGCGGACACTAGCGGTCGGGCAGGCGACGCCTAGCTAGGTGACTGCGCCACCGAGAAGGGAGCTGGCCGCGCCTTCGATGGCGTTGGTCCCGGGCAAGTAGAGCCAGAGCCCAATCGCCAGAGCCGCGATCAGGATCAACGCAATCGTTGACCACAGTATCGAGACGGTGCCTGCAAGAGTTTTCGATTCCCGCACCCGCGGCCTGCTGCGCCGCATCTTGCGGCGGGTTCGCGCTGTCATAGGGCCGATGCTACCGGAGAGTGCGGATTTCTTGCCCGACCAGTATTTTGATCCTCATGATGTGAGCCTTTCGCAGGTATCGTTGGTGCGCTTTGGAGATCCATCACTGCATTCATTGTGGAACGGAAGCCCAGCCGAGTTGGCGATTCTGTCGCCGCTGTGGGACAGGGTTGGCCGACCTCGAGCAAATCCCACGCGTTGCCCAATGCAGCACCTGCGCTACGGAGCTCGCCGATGGCTGGCGATTCTGCCCCAACTGCGGGACTAATACCGACACGGCAACGCCACAACACGGCCTCAGTCCCGACGACGTAGCCGAGCTAATTGCCGCACCGGAAGCAGACGCTGCCGAATTCGAGGTGTCTGCATCGGAGGACGATCCCGGCACTCGGATCGAGCCGGAGGCCGAGACTGCAGCGGTCGAGACAGCTCCCGTTGAGGAGCCGGCCCGCCCCGAACCCACCTTCGAGGAGCCGGCCCGCCCCGAACCCACCTTCGAGGAGCCGGCCCGCCCCGAACCCACCTTCGAGGAGCCGGCCCGCCCCGAACCCACCTTCGAGGA
>Ga0316187_10004675_pt1 | contig 11850 bp, 8 predicted proteins | sample CroRivburrow1_MG_FD_204927 | JGI IMG/M metagenome (GOLD analysis project Ga0316187, IMG submission 204927) | Coastal sediment microbial communities from Maine, United States - Cross River worm burrow 1 | ecosystem: Environmental > Aquatic > Marine > Coastal > Sediment | place: USA: Maine...
GAGAAAGTCTGCCGTATCGGGCGCGGTGAACGAGCGGGTTTGTGGCGGTGTCGTTCAACGGCACGGCCTGAGTCTGAGGCATCGGGTACTAGGGCGAATCGCCCACGGAGGAATCTGGCGGCGCCCGCGGGGCGTGGGGCGAGGCGGCGGCGGCATCGCGGCGCTCGATGTGGGTGAGGATCTTCTCGATGACGGCGGGGTCCTCGATGCTGGCGATGATCCGCACCGCGCCGCCGCAGTGCTCGCAGGTTTCAATGTCGATCCGGAACACCCTCTTGAGACGCTGTGCCCAGCTCATGGCTTGGCGACGCTCGGGCTCAGGCTGCTTTGAATCGGCTGGTCGGCGGCGGCCACGTCCAGCCGGGGTGACGTGGGCGCGGTAGCGGCTGTTCGGCGCAAGTACGCCATGGAATCTCGTGAGGTTGACCCGCGGGCGAGGCACGAGGGCAGCGAGCCTGGCGAGGAAGTCCAGCGGCTGGAACACCACATGCGTGGTGCCGTCGCGATACGGGTTTTTCAGGGCCACGCGAATGTTGCCCTGACGGGTCAGCGATAAGCGCTCGGTGACCACCGCGGGGCGGGCGATATAGCGACAGAGTCGCTCCAGCTTCGCTCGCTGAAAGGCCTTGGCGGCGATCCCGGCGTGCAGCGAGAACCCGCCGGAGCGGGCCACGTTGTCCTTCTCTTCCTCATCCACAGGCGCCGGCGGGAGCGTCTGCAGGGTGAAGGCCTTTTGGCCGCGTTGTGATCCCACGGCAATCCGATAAGTGACGGCCGACCCCAGCAGCTCATCGAGCGGCCTGGCATCCTCGTCATCCCACTGCAGGTAGGTGCTCTCGGCATCGCGTACCAGCAGCCCGCGGCGCTCGAGGTGGCGGGCAACGCGGTGGGTGATGCGCTCCAACAGTTCTTGCAATGCCGCGGGCGTCGGGGCCGGCAGCGGTACGAAATGCGGGCGCCGGCCACCCGTGTCATACACGCCGTCCAGAAACAGCATGTGGAAGTGAATGTTGAGGTTAAGCGCGCTGCCGAAGCGTTGAATCAGCGTGACCGCGCCAGTCTGTCCATGCGCGCGGGTATAGCCGGCGCGGGCGACGAGGTGCCCCTCGATGGCACGGATCACGATACCGAGCACCGCGCTCATCACGGCCGGCTCGCGGGCAAACATAAACCGTAGCGGAAACGGGACGCTCAGCACCCACTGACGAATCGGCACCGGGGGGAGTATCTCGTCGATCAGCAGAGCGGCGGTGTCGACCATGCGGCGGGCACCGCAGCTGGGGCAAAACCCACGGCGCTTGCAGCTGAACGCGACCAGCTTCTCGGCGTGACACGTGCTGCAACGGACTCGGAGGAAGCCATATTCCAGGCGGCCGCATTTCAGGTAGTCCTCGAACTCCCGTTGGACGAAGCCCGGCAGTGGCCGACCCTGGGCACGCATCAGCTCCGCGAAGATCGGATAGTGCTCCGCTACGATCTGGTAGAGCAGCGTGTCCTCGGGTCGATGACGCCGGTATACGGCACCGTTCTCCGAGACCGCTCCGACCGGCATCTCGGCCATGGCTCGCGTCCCTGCGAAGGCAATCAGTTCAGCCGCGCGGCCGCCGAAGGCCTGCTACGGCCAATGCTTGGGAGCGTAATCCGGGCTCGAAAAGTAGGTCAGTGTGGTAATTCAGGCGTAGCGTTCAGAAACAGGCGAGGTCAGACGGAGAGGTTCTCATCGGTGAGCGTGGGCACCGAGACAAGGAGCCATTCTTGAAAAAGACTCAGACCAAGAGATTGTTCGTCCCCTGGTCTCCCCGATGGTCCTTCTAAGTCGATGATTTGATTGGTGGGCCCGCCAGGACTCGAACCTGGAACCAAGGGATTATGAGTCCCATCCGTCGCGAGATCTTGTTCGTTGATAGCTGAGGAGATTTCTCTAACGGAGCTCAATCACCGAACAAAGGCTTCTCCATCCACTCGAACAGCGCCGAAGGCACGGCGGGAATGATGAAGAGCCTGATACCGTAGTCCGAACCCGGTACGTCGTCAGGCTTTATTACAAACTTGTGAAACTCCAGGCCGAAGCGCACCGGCACCTTGCCGATGTTTATTGTGGTGTTGATGCCAATACCGATCGGTACGCTGAAACGATCGTCGCCCCGCTGCTCCCAGTTGGCGATGATGTTGGGCGCTGCACCGATGTTCACTGTCGGGGTGAGGGCGTAGTAATAGATATATTGGAGGTTGGTCATGTTGACGTCGGAGCGGTTACTGTCGCCTGCGTAGGACCAATAGTGCTGCGCCAGTGAGCCAAGTTTCCATTTTTTTCCGAGGTAAACCCCCAGTGCCGCCGGCCCGGCGGTGTATTTTTCCGTACCCAGCACATCGTCGCTGGCGGTGGGGAAGCCGGCGTCGAAACCGACGCCCCAGACGAGTTTGCCAGCCCCAATTTTCACTGGCGTCTTGGGCGAAAAAAGGCCGATGTAATAGGAATCACCGAAACCGGTCGTGCTACCGCCAAACACATCGATAGGAGATGGCCTGAAATCGGACGGCGGCAGCAGCGTCCCCGGAGCGGCGCCGAAATCGTCGACCTTGTCGCCGTCGATCGGCGAGCGAGTCACGTTGTAGACCACCCGGTTGATCAGGTTCCAGTTGCTGCTCAGGGCCTGGGGCCACTGGATGATGCCCATGTAGTTGGTCTTGTGATCCGACTTGTTAAATTTCGGATTCTCGACGCCGTAGTAGTCAATCTGGTTCCACCACATCGCGACGTTGCCGACCGGGTTGTCCATCAGCGCCGACATCTGCGCCGTACTCGGCTTGCAGCCGGCGCGGAGAATGTCACCGACACTGCTGTCTGGATCTGACGTGAGTTTCGCGCAGTCCGCGGATTGGGGCTTGCCCGGCTCATCGCCATCAGCCGCTGAGACGACCGAAGCGACGAGCATCCCGCCAAGCAAAAGGGCGGCGACCGCCGAGAGTCTCATGTCGTTGGGGCGCATAGGTCTTCTCCTCATTATTCTCTCCTGCAGCCCGACGGGCCTCGCGTCAGCCGGATTGCCCGAACTGTTCTGCAGGATCTCCAATCGGGCCGCTATCCGCCCCTCTCTGCTCGAATGCGGCATCACGGACTAGTTCTGCTTCTCGTCGAGGCCATACTGCTCGTTGATCTCGTCATACGTCGGCTGAATGACATCCTTCATGTCGTACTTGCCTTCGACAATGAAGTCCGAGAACGGAACTTTGAGCGAGGGATCGGGAACCAGCGGCTTCTCGGAAGGCTGAGGCGGCCATACTGCCTCCTCGACAACCGCCATCCGCACGCGGATGTCGTCCTTGGTGACGTTCCATACCATGTAATCGGTCGAAAGGCTCAGTGGACCGTCGTACGTCGTCCGGATGCGCTGGTTGATATCCGGCGCGGTGTCCCAGTCATTGAAGAAGTGATAGGCGACCGCCATCCGCGGCTTGATGATCGACATCGTCTTGCCGAACGCCTCGGGTGACGTGTGGACCTGGGTACCCACATCCAATGCGCCCTGCGGGGTAAATTTGAACTTATCGATCAAGGCCGGCACGGTGATGAAGCACTCGTGAATCGCCAGGTCGGCATCCTGCGCGTATTCCGCGTACCACTTGTTCGGGTAGGTATCGCCTCCGAACACGAACTTGAGACCATTCCACTCGAGGATGAAACTCACCGGGCCGTCCAGGGCGTGGATGGCCGGGATTGTTCGGACCGTCACATCGTTTTCCTGGTAGATGATCTTATTTACGCCCTTGTAATCAAACTCAGTCACTTCGAAGGGCACGTATCCACGCGGGTCCGTGATGCCCTTGCGGCCGTCCAGGTCCCAGGTCAGCGCTTTGTACAGGTGGTCCAGCGCGTATCTGGTGCCCCTTTCGGGGGTATCACCGCTCGGGCCCCAGACCCGCAGCGGTCGCTGGCGACCGGCCAATGCGCCACCGACAAACAACGCGTCCAGGTCACCGAAATGGTCGGTGTGCAAATGGCTCAGGAAGACCTTGTCGAGAAAGTTGTAAGGGATCTGCAGGGCTGCAATGCGCTCCGCCGACCCGGTCCCGGTGTCGAAGATGAACTTGTCACCGTTCCCCAGCTCGAGCAGCCAGCATGACGCCGCCTGTTTCGGCCTTGCCGTAGGCATGCCCGTGCCACAGGCGATCAAGCGCATCTCGTCCGGGGCGAGTGTTTCGCTGTTGGGCGCGTAGAAATCCCGGTCCCGGGCGTTGACCGGAGAGACTAAGGGTTCGCTGTTCGCCGCTAACGCCTCAGAAATCGGCGACGACATGTCTCGATTCGCGACATACAGCCCGGCCGTCAGCCCCGCGACAAATATCGCAGTCATGACAACCCTCGAACTTCCACGTGTCATTCTCATTCCTCCACTGAATCTCTTGATCACCGCTACCCGTGCACACCTCGGAGCACCGGCGTAATACCGAGCTGCGAGTGTCTGTGGGCCAACGCCTGACATGACGTCGCCGTCAAGCACCGCATTCAGGCGCTTTACAGGCCGTACCCGTGAGCGACGGACTCCGGGCCTCGCCCTGAAAAGCCTCAAACGTACGAACCGGCCGTAGTCTCGGAAACGGGTCACGCGCTGACCCGCGTGTCCTTTCCTGCCGTCCGGCCGACACTGCGATTGAGTGTACAGTACTTGTGTACAGTTGTGTACATAAGAGTCACCACTCGTCTAGAATGGCTGCCAATTCAAGCGGAGAGGCGACACGCGCGTGTCATCCATCGAGAAAATTCCCCGGTTTTCCAAATCGGACTGGCTGGAGGCGGGCCTTGCGGCTCTGGCCACCGGTGGCGTACGCAGCGTTCGTGTGGATGCCCTGGCGAGGCAACTCGGGGTCGCTCGGAGCGGTTTCTACTGGCATTTCGAAAATCGCGACGAGCTGCTTGCCGCGATGCTCGACTACTGGACCCGCGAGCTGACCGGGTCGGTGACGGATGATCCGACGATCGTCTCCATGCCGGCCAACGATCGACTGCTGGCGATTGCGACGTTGGTCACCGACCATGACCTAGGCCGATACGATGAGGCTGTCCGCCAATGGGCCCGTGAAGATCCGGCGGTGGGGCGCATCGCGAGAAGGACCTTCGGCGCCCGACTCGATCTCTTCGAGGCGACTTTTGCCGAGCTGGGTTTCGAGGGTGAAGAACGGGAGATGCGCGCGCGGCTCTTTGCCGTCTACCAGGCCGCCGAGGGCGCGGCGATACCCCCCATCTCAAAAGCCAGGCGTCGACGGCTCGCCGAGATCAGAGTTCGGGTGTTGATCAGAAAATGAAACTTGCGGGAAGGAGACAGAAATTGACAGAGGGCACTGTCACGTTGAGCAAGCACGCGGCAGACTATAGCGATGAGCAAGCGAAAATCCCGCTATCACGGCCACCGATTCCCGCCGCAGGTCATCAGTCACGCCATTTGGCTATACCACCGCTTCAGCCTGAGCTTCCGGGACGTTGAGGATCTTCTAGCCGAGCGCGGTATCGAGGTTTCCTACGAGACCATACGCCGCTGGTGTTTGAAGTTTGGGCTGCGCTATCGCATGGCACCGAAACGACGCGAGGGCCGGCTCGGCGATACATGGTATGTCGACGAGGTGTTCATCAAAATAGGCGGACAGCAGCACTATCTGTGGCGAGCCGTTGATCAAGACGGCGATGTGCTCGATATCCTCGTGCAGCGGCGTCGCGATGCCCCCGCTGCCGAGCGATTCTTCCGCAAGATTCTGACAGGCCGGCAGGAAGAGCCGCGAAGGCTGATGACCGACAAGCTCCGCAGCTACGCGCCCGCCGCTCGTCATGCGCTGCCCACTGCCCTCCATGACACCAGGCAATACGCGAATAACTGTGCCGGCGTGTCCCATCAGCCTACTCGCCAACGGGAGCGTCAGATGCGTCGATTCAAGTCACGGCAGCATGCCCAGCGTTTTCTTGCTCTTCATGCGCGCGTTCAGAACCTGTTTCGGTATGGCCGCCACCGGATCCGTGCAGTGCATCACCGATTGTTTCGGGCGAGGGCGTTCGCAGTGTGGTCACAGGTGACGTGCGCCCAAAGAGCGCTGGACTGCGACGGTTCTCGACCGCGATCAACAATGTGACAGTGCCAACGCACGAACTGAACAAGGGAGCCGAACCACCGAAGTTAAGGAGAACCGCCCTCATCATCACTGGCGCCCGCACGGTCGCGACCCGCCCGATGCAGCGGGCAGTGCCCGAGGGGTGTGCGGCACCCCGGCTTTTCCATTCAGGGGACCGCCAACATCAGACCCCGGGCCGCGCGTCGCGGCCCGGGGTCCGGACCTGGCTCAGGCCGCTGCTTCCATCCGTCCCATGGCCGCGCTGACCCGGGCGGCGTAGTCGGCATCGGCCTGCTCGTACTGCGCCAGCATGCGTGCGCGCACCGACGCGGTCGCGTGGACCAGTCCGCCGGCGATGTTGTTCGCGAGCTGGTTCTTCTGATCGTCGCTCATGATCCGGAACAGGTCGCCGGCCTGGGTGAAGTAGTCTTCATCGTCCTGGCTGTGAGGACCGACCCAGGCGTCGCTCTCCAACGGCATCGGCGGCTCGCCGAACTCGGCGGCCGGCGCCGGCGCGCCCTGCTCCACCGCGTCGTTGGGGTAGAAGTTCGCACCGTGGGCGACGGGACAGCCGCCGGTCATCACGCCGTCGCGCTGGTAATTATTCACCGGGCAGCGCGGCTGGTTGACCGGGATCTGGTTGAAGTTCGCGCTGAGACGGTAGCGGTGGGCATCCTGATAGGCGATCAGCCGCGCCTGGAGCATCTTGTCCGGCGAGGCGCCGATGCCGGGAACCAGATTGCTCGGAGCGAAGGCCGCCTGCTCGGTCTCCGCGAAGTAGTTCTCGACGTTGCGGTTGAGCTCCAGGGTCCCGATCCGGATCAGCGGATAGTCCTCGTAGGGCCAGACCTTCGTGAGGTCAAAGGGGTTGATGGGGTAATCCCGCGCCTCGGCCTCGGCCATGATCTGCAGCTCCACCGACCAGCGCGGATGGTCGCCCCGCTCGATGGCCTCGACGAGATCCCGCTGGGCACCGGCGGAATCCAGGCGGCCCGCTTCCTCGTCGGTCACGGTGCGAATGCCCTGCCTGGCCTTGAAGTGCCACTTCACCCAGAAGCGCTCGCCGTCGGCGTTCCAGAAACTCAGGGTGTGGGAACTGAACCCGTGCATGTGCCGGTAGGAGAACGGCACGCCGCGATCCGACATCAGGATCGTCGCCTGGTGCAGTGACTGGGGATGGTTCGCCCAGAACTCGTACATGGCCGCCGGGTCCGGCAGGTTCGTCTGCGGGTTCTTCTTCTGCGAGTGCACGAAGTCCGGGAATTTTGCCGGGTCGTTGAGGAAGAACACAGGCGTGTTGTTGCCGACCATGTCGAAGTTGCCGCGGCCCGTGTAGAACTTGACGGCGAAGCCCCGGGGGTCACGCGCATAGTCGCTGGAATCCTGTCCGCCGCCTACCGTCGAGAAACGCACGAAGACCTCGGTCGCGGTGCCGCTACCCTGAAGGAAATCAGCGATCGTGTAGCCGGACAGATCCTTCTCGAGGGTGAACGTGCCGTAGGCACCCGAGCCACGCGCGTGCACCACCCGCTCCGGAATCCGCTCCCGGTTGAAGTGGGCCAGCTTCTCGAACATCCGGAAGTTGTCGAAGGTCAGCGGGCCGCGGTGCCCTGCGCTGATGCTGTTGTTGTCATCGGCGATCGGCGCGCCGGCGGAGGTGGTCAGGGTTGTCTTGGCCATGGTCGTTGCCTCTTGATTCCAGTTGACTGGCGGAATCCAGCTTAGGCGTCGCCGATAAATAGGGGAAATGAATATTTACTCTCGTATTCATTGTAAATAACTATCAAACGGACTCCATGACGCCGAACGGCCAGGCGGCTCTTACCTTCAGCAGACAACGGCTGAATGCCATGAAGCAGTGACGTCGTACTGCTTCATGTTTTGAACTCGGCGATCTCTTAATATCCCGCCGCTCAACGGCATACTCGAACTCCCCCGGGCGGCGGTTCGCCGGGATGCCGGCGCCCGCCTGCGCGGGGCGAGTGGCCAGTCACGGACAGATGACAACCCGATCGCCGGCTGTAGCGCGGCCCGCTCCCGGGGTGCGCGATGTTCAAAACACGGCGTTAGGAGTACCCTGTTGTAACCGTCATCCGTCGGGCTCCCACCCGGACGAACCACCATGAGCGACGGCCAGGCCCATCACACACCGACCGAGGAATTTCTCCATGCCGTGACCCATGGGGCCGGCGTGATCTTCGCCATCGTCTGCCTGTCCTGGATGCTGCATATCTCGATCGGTACCGCGGACCCCTGGCGCATTACGTCCAGCGTCGTCTACGGGCTAAGCCTGATTGCGTTGTTTCTGTCTTCAACGCTTTACCACGCGTGGCCCGAAACGCCATTGAAAAAACACCTGCGGATTCTCGACCACTGCGCGATCTATCTGCTCATTGCCGGCACCTACACGCCGTTCCTGCTCGTCGCAATGCGCAGCGGCACCGGGTGGTGGCTGTTCGGCGCGGTCTGGACTCTGGCAACCGCCGGCATCCTGACCAAGCTGTGGCTGCGGCACCGCTATCCGCGCCTGACGCTGTTCAGCTATCTCGCTCTGGGTTGGCTGGTCGTCCTTGCGGCGCCCGAGGTGGCGGCGGCGATCGGTCCGCGGGGAATGGCCTGGGTTGTGGCCGGCGGGTTGTTCTACACGGTAGGTGCCGCGTTCTACGCGGCCAAAAAGCTACCGTTCAATCACGCGATCTGGCATCTCTTCGTGCTGGCCGGGTGCGTTTGCCACTTTCTTGCCGTGGCCTGGTACGTACTCCCCGTTGCGACAGTTGCGGCCGTCGCCGGATAGATCGGACACGAAGCTCGCCTTGTTCGCCTCGGGTTAAAGGTCTCACTGCGAACCCCTCGCAGCACAGCCCGTGAATTCGGCAGCATCGGCCCCGGGGAAAGCGAGGCCAGAGCGATCGACCTCAGGGGTACTCGTGGCCGCCCCCGTTCGTTGCCCGTCGGCAATTCTGGCGGTTTCAAACGGCAACGCGCCCGGGTGCGGTACTCCCGAGTTATCGCTTGGGCCGTGCCTGGCGTCAGAACAACACCGGTACGCCGTTGGACCGTTCGCTCAGTTGTTGGCAGCGCCCTGATCGACCCAGGCCTTGAGCGTCTCGACATGGGTGCTGAAGATCTTCGTGTTGTCGTGGGGCATTTTGATCGCCGGGTCTGCCCTGCCCTCGATCAGGATGATCAGATTGCTATTGAAGGGATCGCCTGCAATCACCGTCGGACCATAGCGCGTCCCCTTCATCAGGTCGTCGTAGGTTTCAACGCTGAAACCGCTCATCTCATAGCCTGATGTACCTGCAGCATGGCACTCCAGACAGTAGCGATCGAGGATCGGCTTTACTTCCTCATTGAAACTCACGGCAGGCGGGCTGCTCGGGCCGCAGCCCGCAATGGCCAGCGCACTTACCGCGAGGGCCATGCGTCCAATATCCGTCACATTCATGCCTGGTTACCCCTCTCGAACGGGAGGCTCTCCGCGAGCCGTCCTTGCTCTAAGCGTAGTCGTTCTGGCCGCACGGGCCGCCGCGTACATCTGGAGCAAGGCAAGCCCGCATCAGCCTGGTCGGGCGGCCCATCCGGGCGTGACCGCGCCATCAGGACGCGGGTGAAACCGGGTGTGGACGTCAGCGTTCGCGGCCTGCCCCGGGTAACTCGAAGCCGGGCGGAAAATCGCTTGCAGCGCATGGCGCTCTGTCCGGTGGTTCGATCGTCCGCGAAGCCGGTCGACATCACGGGTGCGTAGCCGCTCATTCCGGTTCACGAAGGCCTGGCCGCCAACAAAGCCCCCGTCCGAACGAACGAACGAACGAGCGTGCGTGCGTGCGTGCGTGCCGACCCTTCCGGTCCTGGACACGATCAGGGGCAGCGTCGGGATGGTGTAACGGAGCCGATCCTTGCGGATGGGCCCCGTTACACTGCCGTCCCCCCGTGACTCAGTCGATGAGCAGATTGCCCCCCGGTTTCCCGGAGGTGGCATCGCGGATCTGCAGGCGACCCTCGCCGGTCTCGCCATCAGTCCCCAGCACCATGAAAGCCTCGCCGTCCTTGCTCTCCATCCGGAGGAGAGACTGTGGCACCCAGTTCGGGCCGAGATAGGCCGTTCGCCGAACCAGCTTGCCCTTCAGGGCATCGCGGGTCTCGACTTCGATCCGACCGTCGAGCCGCTGCACCAGAGCCGCAACCTCCGGCGTCCCTTTGCCGTCCAGATCTGTAGTGCTGCTGAGCGCGAACGGCGCCCGGCCACCGTCGGAGTAGCGGATTCGCGCCACCTGATTCCCGTTCTTCGAATCGAGGAGCGCCGCAACGATCCGGCCATCACGATGCTGCGCGAGGACGGCCAACTCCTTCGCTCCCTTGCCGTTGACGTCGCGCAGCACGTGGAGGTCGCGGGCGCGCCACCCATCTTCGAAGAACGTGTGGCGGGCGAGCTGCTTCTCGTTGCCGAGTGAACGGAGCGTCACGACGATGCTGCCGTCGTCCTTCTGTGCCAGCACCGCCGCCTCGTCCGTGCCGTCTCCGTCGAAGTCCGGTACGCGACGCAGAGCGATCGGCGTCCAGGCGGGTCCATGCCAGGGCAAACGCTTGATCCCGGCGCCCGTCAGGTCGCGAATCTCAACCGAGCTGGCGCCTTCGCGGTTGATACCGAGCACTGCGATGCCCGCCTCTCCGGAGCCACCGGCCGCCGGCATGACGGCCGCGTCCACGGTCGTCCAGCCGCGGTGAAGAAAGTCGATCTCGTTGACCAGCTCGCCGTTTCTGGCGTTGAGCAAAAACACCCGGGTGGTGCCGTCGACGTGCGTAGCGAGAACCATCAGGCGCGCGCGCCGCTCGAGTAGTTTCCGCGCCGTCCAGCCGCCATCAAGGAAATCGGCCTTGCGCCACCACACGGTCTTGCCGCTGGCGCTGTCGTGAACCTGAAGACGAAACACTCCGTTGGCGCGGCGACTCAGCGTGGCGATCTCCGGCTTCTTGTTGCCGGCAATGCTGTCTATCGTTACCACGTACCGGGCGAAGTCCTCGTCACAGTGGTTACCCACGCTGTCCTCATCGAGATCGCGCTGGTCGGCGTTGAACCGCAGCGGGCAGTTATCTGCCGCATCATCGACGTTGTCGTGGTCCGTATCCGCGAGGGTGGGGTCGGTCCCGAGCAGAAACTCGTTGGCGTTCTTCACACCGTCTCCGTCGAGATCGCCGTTTCGATCGCTGCGCTTTCTGGCGTTAAGGCCGTGGCGGTCTTCCCAGGCATCCGGCATCAGGTCATCGTCGTCGTCCGAATCCCTGTTGTTGCCGACGCCATCGCCATCGGTGTCCTGCCATTCGTCAGGGTCGCCGGGGAAGACATCGACGCGGTTGACCCTGCCATCGCCGTCGCCGTCGGCGTCGGGGTTGAAGGCGATGGGCACCGCGCTACCGGTGAAGGCGCGGCCGTTGGCATCCTGTCCCTCGCCGAAGGCTCGCGTCAGCAGTTCGAGATCGAGATCGCCCGGCGCCGTGCCGTCGAGCTCGACGCCGAGCTGAAGCCGCCGTGACTCACCCTTGCCCATCGCACCGATCCTGCAGCGGATCCTGCGCTCGCTGACGCCGCAGCCGGGCGGCTTCGACGCAAGCCGCATGTGATCGGTCATCGTCATTCTCAAGACCACGTCCCGGGCCGCAAGCGCCGCGCCGGCGCCCGCGGCGGAATCCGGCAGCGTGTTGATGACGTCCACGATGTAGGTGATGGGACTACCGTCGGCGATCGGAACG
>Ga0316187_10004676_pt1 | contig 11849 bp, 11 predicted proteins | sample CroRivburrow1_MG_FD_204927 | JGI IMG/M metagenome (GOLD analysis project Ga0316187, IMG submission 204927) | Coastal sediment microbial communities from Maine, United States - Cross River worm burrow 1 | ecosystem: Environmental > Aquatic > Marine > Coastal > Sediment | place: USA: Maine...
AACGACGGAACATGACGGTTTCAGTCACCAGGATGACGACAGAGGTGATATTTGCCAGCAATGCGCCACCGGAAAGAGACACGATACTGGCCATGATCATGGGTGTGACACCCATGTCTGTGGCATGGACAGACAGGGTCCAGACGATGACCGCAGCAATGAGTTGCAGATCGGCGACCAGGCTGGTGGCCAGCAATACGGCGCCGATATGGGCGCGGTCTCCGAACTTCATAATGGTCGCAATCAGGCTGACGACCAGTGCGGCATACAACTCATACACGTTATGGTGATTGGGGTCGTCGAGATCGCCAAGAAAGAAACCGAAATTCAGTGTCAGTGCCAGCACAATGAAGAATGCGAAAAAGACTTTCTCCAGGTTCATAATCGGTTCCCCTCGGGTTTATGGGCTTAAGTCAGGCCGGTTAGTACAACCGTAGCAAAGGGCATCGGTGATCACAAATCCGGGTGTATTCAGGGCCACTTGCGGTGTGCCACGCAGCTGTGATTCAGTGGCTGTTGCTATTTTACAGTAATTCTCCAGCGCGTCCTGTCTCCCGGGTTGAATAAACCCGGCTGGCTGGTTCGTATACATTGAAATCTCCGGGTACTCGCCTGACAATGGTGTATGACTTCCGGTTCGCTTGATGACGAGATGCTTGCGCTGTTGCAACAGCGTGTCGGCAGGATTCATCTCAGGCAACGCCTGGGCATAGAGCGTGACTATGAGCGCAAGGTGTTCGGCCAGGGGCGCAATTTTTTTCACCTCGAGAACTGGTATGCGCTGCGTTCCATTATCCGCAACAGCATGCGGCTGGTGTTGCTGCACGGCAGGGCAAGGCGCAATGCACGCCAGATCAGGGTGCGTCACAACCATATCACGCTACAGCACTTGCCGGCCGCCTTTGATGACTTTACCCTGCTGCAGATCTCCGACCTGCACCTGGACATGGCGGATGATTTTCCCCATGTGCTGATTGATGCCGTTCGCCAGGTGGACTATGACCTGTGTGTGTTAACCGGCGACTTCAGGGCGGAAACGTACGGTCCCTACGAGGCTGCCCTGCAGGCCCTGCAGCAGGTGCGCACCCACCTTGAGGGCGAGGTCTATGGTGTGCTCGGAAATCACGACACCATTTGTATGGTGCCGGCGATTGAATCAATGGGGATTCGCATGCTGCTTAATGAACGGGTGATGTTGCAGCGTCCGGGTGGAGTAATCTACCTTGCCGGTATCGATGATCCGCACTACTACCGTGCCGATAATATCGAAAAGGCGGGCGATGACATTCCCGAAGATGCTGTGTCGATTTTGCTGGCGCATTCTCCCGAGATCTACCGGCACGCCGCACATGCAGACTTTGACGTCATGCTGTGTGGTCACACGCACGCGGGGCAGATGTGTCTGCCCGGAGGGATTGCAGTGATGTGTAATGCCAGCTGCCCGCGAAAATATTGCGCAGGTGCATGGCGTTATTACGACCTGTCAGGTTATACCTCTGCTGGTTCGGGGTCCTGTGTTGTGGATCTGCGCATCAATTGTCCGCCGGAAATCACGTTGCATCACCTGCATTGCGGCTGATGCCTTCGTTATAATCTGTTGAGAACGCTGACCCGGCGGGGGGCTGCCGGTGCGTCAGGCCTGGATAGATCTGAGTGGCCTGGAAAGCAGCAGGTCGATCACAATAAATATGGTTACCGCCAGTGCCATTTCGCCACTACTGGCTTCGAGCACGGTTTGCATGCCCCACAGGGGTAACAGGGATTCCGGTAATTGATCAAGCAGCGGTACCGAGCGGCTGGATGCAATTCCGAAACGCCGTTTGATGAAACTCGAAAACAGGTCCCCGAGCATCGCCAGCAGGGCGAAGCTGGCACCTTCGAGCATTGACAGTTTAAACAACGGTGCCAGCAGTGCGGTGACCAGAAGTGCGCCAATCAAGCCGCGCAGCGTCTTCGAGGGACCCAGCAGCGGGCGGTTATCTGCAAACGTATGGTGGTTGTCCAGTGGCCGGTTCCAGTGTGAGCCCAGCAGCAGTCCGAGCAGTGCGGGCGTGCCATTGGCAATGACAAGTAACAGTACCAGGTGACTGACCAGCCAGATGCGCATGAGAGTGTCGTTTTCTGTCTGCTTGAGAACTACCTAAAGACTAGCCGCTCATCAGGAGGAACGCGAGTCATCCCGGTCGAGGCAAAAAAAACCCGCCATCAGGCGGGTTCAAAGGAGGTTGGTGTTTGGGCTAACACTCAAATATCAGATGCTGCATATCCACTAGGTATTGTCGCTGCTGATCAATCCACGATAGTGAGGCTGGATCATCTGCGGCAGCACGTTGTATGTCATCGATCCGGCGCTCGGCCTCTTCAAGGCGTTGTGCCTGCTCGGTCCTGCTCAGTTGTGACAGCTGGTCTACATCGAAGATAATGTTTTCCAATGTACTCACTCCTCGCATTCAAGCTCTGACCTACGACGGTCTTCATTACGCCCTCAACGTCTCGAACTGTCAACCACAATTGATTGACGGAAATTCCGTCATTTTTACGTCTCTGAACGTAGGATTCTGATAATGCTGGTATATCGGGATCGATTAATTTTTGTATATTCAGATGTAGCGGGTGAAAAAATTATATATGTTGTAACTATATGAATCATATAGATTAAATGTGATTACCCTAACTGCTTATTATAATGTAAATTATATATAATCAATGTAAATTTATGTTCTATAAGTATTATATTTTTATATTTAAATGGTATATAAATTTATTAAATTAGTGCTTGCTTATTTAAGAGATTGCTTATATTATCATCACCGTTATTGCTAACAAATTAACACTCAACGTTTATTTAACTAAATTATTTCTTTGGAGAATGACATGAAAAAGATTTCAACTGTATTACTTGCTGCAACTATTGCAGTTGCATCAACTGCTGCTTCTGCCTGGGGCGGCTGGGGTCCTTGGGGCGGCGACCGTGGCTACGGTGGTAATGACTGGGATGGCTTTGGTGATGGTTGGGGTGACGGCGATTTCGACGGTGACTTCGGCTTCAACATGAGCGGTAGCGGTCGCGGACGTGGCAGCGGTTATGGCCGTGGTTATGGTCGTGGTTATGGCGACTACTATCGTGGTTATGGCTATGGTCCCTATGGTTACGGTGCTCCTTATGGGGCTCCTTACGGTGCTCCTTATGGTGCAGCGCCTTACGGCTATGCCCCGGCTGCTCCTGCTGCCCCGGCTGCTCCTGCTGCTGCCCAGTAAGTCACCTTACTGAGCCAGAAAGGCCAAACGGGGGCGGCTCGCCAGAGTCACCCCCGTTTTTTATGCCTGAGAGGAAATAATTGTTAGATGAATGACGAATTAAATTACGAGGTGCTGTCATGAAAAAGGGATTAATGAGTTTATTGTTCCTGGTTACAGGGCTGTTTGCGCTGTCGGCCCGTGCCGATGTGCTGGTGCTGATACATGGCTACCTGGGTGGCGCCTACTCCTGGGATGAGAGTGGTGTAACTGCCGTGCTGCAGCAGCATGACTGGCAGCACGCCGGCGTCTATGTTGCGGGTCCGGCCGGTGTACAGTTGGTCCCGGCGGCGGGTGTGCAGGCCAGACACAAGATTTATGCAGTCGACCTGCCGTCAGAAGCGCCGGTGCTGGTGCAGGTCTACCAGCTGCACGAAATTCTCAAGGCGATCAGCCAGACGCACAAGGATGAGCCCTTGATTCTGGTCGGGCATTCGGCCGGCGGGGTGGTTGCCCGAGCGGCACTGGTGCGCGGCAACTACGAAAATGTGAAGGCGCTGATTACCATCGCCAGCCCGCATCTGGGTACATCACGGGCCGAGCAGGCGCTGGACGCGACGGATATTCCTTTTCCCATCTCCATGGTGACGGACTTCTTCGGCGGTGGCGCTTATCACACGGCCATGCGCTCACGCGGACTGTATGTCGACCTGGTGCGCCCGCAACCCGGCACGCTGCTGTACTGGCTGAATGCCCAGGCGCATCCCGATATTAAATACTTCTCTATTGTGCGTGGTCCTTCACAGGCTGGCTGGGGTGATTATGTCGTGCCGACCTATAGCCAGGACATGAACAACGTGGTGGCGCTGCAAGGGCGGTCGACCCTGGTCAACGTGCCCGTCAGTCATGGGCTGGAACCGGTTGATGGCAGTACAATTGTGCAGCTGTTGTCTGATTTGAAGTTGTAAACAAACCTGCTTGCTGTCACCCCCGCACGCGCCGTGGGGGTGACGGTGTGTTGCCGGTTCTGCGGCCCTATCAGGTTTTCAGGGCCTCCAGCGTTGCCAGTACCGCATCGGGTTCCATGCGTTTGGTGTAATCCTTGTCAACATGAGCGGCGGCGACTACCCCGTTGCGATCGATGACATAGGTCGCCGGTACCGGCAGTTCCCAGCTGTCATCGCCATTGCTGACCGGGACATCCAGTCCCCATTTCAGGTAGAGCGGCCGCATCTCTTCATAAACGGTAAACAGCAGGCCGTACTGGCGTGCGGTTTTGTTGCCGATGTCGCTGAGCACCTCGAATTCCAGCTGATGTTCATCGATCGCTGCCATGGCCTTCTCAGGTGTTTCCGGGGAGATGCCGATCAGGCTCCCACCCAGCGCCTTGATTTCAGGCAGGCGTGACTGCAGGGCATGCAGTTCCAGGTTGCAGAAAGGGCACCAGCCGCCACGATAAAAACTGAGCACCAGCGGACCGTGCCGGAGCGTCTCCTGCAGGCTGACCGGATCACCGGTCACATTGGGCAAGGTGAAATCGGGCGCGACATCACCGATGTTGATGGCATGCGCTGCAATCTTCGAGGCATACAGTTTCTCAAAACTGCCGGCAACGGTTTGCGCCTCATCCTCCGGTAGGGCAGACATGAAGTTTCCAACCGTTTCCCCGATCTGGTCGGCAAGGCTTGTGTCATTGCGGTTCATGGCCAATGCTCCTCTGTTAGTCAAATGTCATTTAACACTATTCACCACGGAGGCACAGGAACACAGGGTTGTGTGGAAGAATGCCCCGGAAAAATAGCGTAAACCAATGAAAAAAAATCAATTTATACATTGGGTTAAAGGGCTATTTTAATAAAAATTCTGTGTACTTTGTGCCTCTGTGGTGTACTGAATGGCTGACCGTCATTTCAGATCTGCCGGTAGCAGCAGCTGTAGCGCACGTTTCCCGAGGTCCCGTATGAGTCCAGGGTCATTGCGGGTTTTTGCATATAGCACGATGCCTTCGGTGTAGGCGAACAGGGCACGTGCCGCTTGCGCGGTATCCATGGCGGGCAGTTCGCCATTCACAATCGCTTCATCGAGCGCCGCGGCAAAAGGTGCCTCAGCGGCGGACAGGATGTTGTCCACCTTGCTGCGCAGCGTTTCATCCTGGGTGCTCATCTCGCAGCCTATGTTTCCAAACGGACAGCCGAGTACGTAGCCGTTGTTCTTCTTCACCTGTTTGTGAAAGTCATACAGGAAGGCAAAGAAACGCTCGATACGAGCCAGTGGCGGCAGGTCAGGGACGAAGGCCCTGTTGAGGAGGGTGTCCTGCATCAGTGTATGCGACTGATCGAGGACGGCCAGTGCCAGCTCGCGCTTTGAAGGGAAGAAGTGATAGAAGCTGCCTTTCTTGACCCCGGCCTGATCACAGATTTGCTGCACGCCAACGTCGTGATAGCTGCTGGCATAAATCAATGCCTGTGCCGCGTCGAGCAGGCGTTGCCGGGTGTCGATGGAAGAATCCATGGATTTAATTATAGTTGACCGGTCAGTTAAATCAATAGAAGTTTAATATTGTGTCATAACCTCATGTACTTTTTATCTAAATACATTGGATTCTGCACGATCATTGTGCCTATGCTAAAGGCGCGATGATGTTCGCAGCGGCACCGGGCGCACCAGGAGATTATCTTCCCTGGCGGTCTTTGCGCCTTTGCGAATGCAGCATCGAATCGTTTTCCATCGTGATTAAGTTTCGTGTTCCAACGGATATTTGGTTAAGCTGCTGGCTGGTTGCTGTGGGGAGAGATCGGCGTTGATCGAATTTGTGGTCCGACTGGTATGGCGAATCATTTGCTGGATTGAACTCACCCTGTTCACGCTCGTTCTGTATCTACTGTCCTACCTGCCCCGATCGCTGATTCAGGGTTTTTATTTTCCCCTGTTCCGAAGCTGGTGCCGCTCTTTCGTGCGGGCACTGGGTGTCGATCTGCGGGTACATCAGAAAAACACACGCCCACTGCCGTCACACTACATACTGGTCGCCAATCATCCCTCGGCTTTTGAAGACATCGGCATCCCGGCTGTTTTCCCGGTGCATTCGCTGGCAAAAATCGAGGTCAGGGACTGGTGGCTGGTGGGGCGCATCAGCACCGCTTCCGGTTCCCTGTATGTGCACCGGGAATCAAGGGAATCACGTAATGCCGCTGCCGGGGAAATCGAGGCGAAGTTGCGGGCCGGGATCAATATCGCCCTGTACCCGGAAGGCGGTTGCAAGGGGCGTCGTATATTTGAGTCGTTCCGTTACGGTGCCTTTGATATTTCCTTGCGTACCGGTATTCCTGTCCTGCCGGTGTTTCTGCACTATGAGTCACAGGATGACTTTGAATGGCGTGCGCCACAAACGCTGCTGCACAAGATCTGGCATATGATGACGACGCGTAACAACCGTGCCAATTACTATATCTACGACGCCATCGATCCTGCCGGTTTCAGTGACAAGGCGGCCTATGCGGAACATGTGCACAAGCGTTACCTGGAATGGCAGGCACGTTATCTGGACTAGGCCTTGGAAAATTCCTGTCGATCATTCAGCGGCCATGGAATTTATGGCAAGCTTCAGTAAAATCCCTGCACAGCCATGTTGCGGTCTACTTTTCACACTAACCAAAACGACTCCAGGAAGACACACAATGAAATTTACCTATGCCTTAACTGATCGATTGGCCGGTCAGCTAGCGTTTCTGGCGTTGCTGCTGCTGATCGTGGCGCCATTGAATGCGGATGAACTGCTCATGAAGGATGGTTCCCGCCTTATAGGCAAGGTGGTTAAGCAGGAAGATGGCACGCTGGATTTTGAGACCAGCTATGCCGGCACCATCAAGGTCAAGTGGGATCAGATCAGTGAACTGCATACTGAAGAGCCGGTGCGGGTGATGCTCGACAACGAAGAGTTGTATGAAACAACAGATATAACGCGGGAGGACGGTGCGGCTGTGGTCACGGCGGTGACCGATGGCACGTCTGTTTCTATCGAACCGGATGCGATCACCTTTATTAATCCGGAGCCGTGGCGTTATGGTGAAGGCTACCGCTTCACCGGACTGCTCAACGCGGGGCTGGTATACCAGCGTGGCAACACCGTCAGTGACGAGATTGATATAGATGGCAACCTCGGGTTGCGCTGGAAGGATGATCGTGTGACGGTCTTTGGTCAGTTGGAGAATGACTCCAGTTTTGGAGAGACGACAGCCAAGAACTGGCTGCTGACAGGCAAATATGACCATTTCCAGACTGAAAAATTTTACTACGGTGCCAACGTGGGCTTTGAGCATGATGAATTTGCCGACCTGGACCTGAGGTCAAAGATAGGCCCTCACGTTGGTTACCAGTTTTTTGAACGACCAACGCTGAATCTCAGTACCGATGCCGGTGTTATGTATGTCAATGAAAACTTTATCGAGTCCGAGGATGATGACTATATAGCGTTCTCATGGTTGGTCGATTTTGACTGGTTTGTCATTCCCGACCATGTCCAGTTCTATCATCGTAATAATGGTTTGCTGTCGATGGAAGATGCGGGTGACCTGGTGATCTATTCATGGACCGGTTTCCGCTTCCCCCTCTATATGGGTATCGTCGCGAGTCTCGAGGCCGAGGTTAAATACGACGGTGGCGCTCCCTCCGATATTGACAAGACAGATACTACCTACCGTGCGAAGCTGGGTTACCAGTGGTAGCCGGTCCGGCCAGGCGTGTTCTGCAGATGAAGTGCTTGCCTTTGACAGCCAGGCTTTTCATATTGATCGTCCTGTGCCTGCCGTTTAGCCAGGCACGGTCCGCTGAGACCGGCACCGTGGTGCTGAGTACGCCCGATACGGTGACTGCGGAAACCCTCAGGGCACGCCTCAAGGAAGTCGAGGCATCGACCTCGCTGGACGAGGAATCCCGCGCCTCGCTGACGGAGATCCTCAACAAGGCGCTGTCGAATCTGGAATCGGTCAGCGGTAACAATGAAGCCACGGAAAATTATATTCGCTTGCGGGAAACAGCGCCGGCACAGGTCAAGACAATCCGTGACACGCTCGAGAAAGACAAGCAGGCGCCGGCAGATATAACGGTGTCCGTGAGCCGTGATTCCTCCTTTGATGAGATCGAGCAGGCGTTACTGCAGGAAAAGGCCAACCTTGCCGCTCTCAAGGCGAAGCGTGTGGACCTGGTCGCACAGCTGGAGTCCAGCAGAGAACGGCCGACGGCCATACCGAAACAACTCGCTGATGCGAAACAGGCCAGGCAAGACCTGGAATCGAAGCAAAAAGCACCCGCACCCAGGGGTGAACTTGCCTGGGTTACGGAGGCACGTCGCTGGGCGCAGGAAACCCGGGTTGCGTCGCTGCGCAGTGAAATCACTATGCTCGACCAGGAGTTGCTGACACTGCCGTTTCATGTTGACCTGCTCGAGGCGCAAAGAGATCAAATGGCGCGCTCTATTGCGCGCGCCAAAACCAGGATAGAAATGCTGGAAGAGCTCTCGAGCCAGCGGCGGCGCGCGGAGGCAGATGCTGCCGCGGCGGCGGCGCAAGAGGCAGTTGACGAGGCTGCCGGCAAGCACCCGCTGATACAGCAACTGGCAGCGCAGAATGCTGAATTGACCCGCGACATATCTGTTACCTCTGCTGACATGAAGAAGAACAGTGCCCGTGTCGAGTCAGTCGAACGCGATGCAAAACGCGTTGAGGAAAATTTTCGCGCGGCCAGGGAACAGCTGCAGGTGGCCGGCACAGGTGCTGTCCTCGGTGACGCGCTGAGGAAGCAACGTGCATCACTATCGCCTGCTTCACAGCTGCACGATACACTGGCACGACTCGAGAGCGACCAGGCCCGCTTCACGCTGCAGATGCTGCAGTATGGCGAGGAGTACAAACGTCTCGGCAATCCGGAGGAGTTCGTTAATGAGCTGGTACAGGGACTGACCAGCGAGCAGGTTATGCCAATCCATGATGACCTGCTGGAGCTGGCAGTGAGACGCCGCGATTTGCTAGATCAATCCATCAACCTGCACAAGTCATACCTGCGCTCGTTGACCGAGTTGACCGCAAGCTACCGGGGTCTTCTCGACCTGACCAGAGGCTACGATACTTTCCTTGCGCAGAATCTGCTCTGGCTGCGCAGTGCCCCGATGCCGGGAATGGAAACCATCACCAGTCTCCCTGCGCAGCTCCGCCATATATTTTCACCATCCCGCTGGCTCGAGGTACCCGCTGCCTTGATCGCCGGGATAATGAATTCACTGCCTGTCAAGTTGCTGTTGCTGATATTCCTCGTGCTTCTATGGAAGAGCCGTTACCTCTACAAGAGACTCGCCGCAACGGGGGATCCTGTAGGCAAACCCGCCGTTGACAGCATTACATATACGATCACGGCGCTTGGCCTGACACTGTTACTGGCACTGCCGTGGCCACTGTTGACGGTGACACTCGGGTGGGCGCTGGTTTCAGGCCCGGAGCTGGCACCGTTTCCCAAGCTGCTTTCAGTTGTACTGCTGACGGTTGCCTCGACCTTCTTCTATATACAGTTTTTCAGCGTGTTGTGTCGATCTGGCGGTGTCGCAGATAAACACTTTCAGTGGCCGCAGGGGGTGACAAAATTACTGCGCCGTGAATTTAATCTGTTGAAGTTATTTTTATTGCCGATTGCTTTTCTGTTTCTTCTGGCTGCGTACGATAACAAGGTTGTCTCGGTTGACAGCGTGGAACGATTCTCCCTGGTGGCTGCCCTGCTGATCATCGCACTGTTCTTCTACCGTCTTGCAAGACTGCAGGCGCGACAATCAATTAATCTCAAGGGGCATCAACGCCACTTGTGGCTGATGTTGACGGTTGCTGCACCGTTGCTGCTGGCAGTAGCCGCATTACTCGGCTATTACTACACGGCAGGCATGCTGGGTGGCGGACTGTTGCAGACCCTGTGGATTGCCTTCGGTCTGGTCATCCTCCACCAGCTGGTGGTGCGCTGGTTGTTGCTGACCCAGCGTCGCCTGGCACTGCAGGCGGTGCGTGAACGAATGAAAGCGCGGGCAGAAGAGAAGCAGCCCGCCGATGCCGGGATGGAGGGTGTGCTCACCCAGGTTGAAGCGCCTGAAATAGACCTGCACGCCATGAGCGAGGAAACGCGCAAGTTGCTCAGCCTGATGCTTTTGATTGTCGGGTTTTTCGGTTTCTGGTACGTGTGGTCCGACATCATGCCCGCATTCAGTGTGCTGCACGAGGTGAGGCTGTGGCATAAACCGGGAATCGTGGCCGGAGAGAAAGCGCTTGTGCCGGTGTCGCTGGCAGATGTGTCTATCGCCGTGCTGATTGCCTTTCTAACGATCATCGCCATGAAGCGCTTGCCGCCGCTTCTGGAAATCCTGCTGCTGCAGCGGGTTAACATGACGCCGGGTGGCCGTTACACTGCCAAGACACTGTATACCTATGTGATAGTGGGCATCGGGATGGTCGCCTTTTTCAATGTGGTCGGGATGGACTGGTCCAGGGTTCAGTGGCTGTTTGCGGCGTTGAGTGTCGGTATTGGTTTTGGGCTGCAGGAAATCGTGGCCAACTTTATCAGCGGCCTGATCATCCTCTTTGAACGCCCAATCAGGGTGGGCGATGTCGTCACCATCGGAGAGACCGAGGGCGCGGTTAGTCGTATCCAGATACGTGCAACTACCATCCGCACCTGGGACGGGATGGAACTGCTGGTGCCCAACAAGGAATTTATTACCGGACGATTGCTTAACTGGACACTGTCGGACCAGATTACGCGGCTGAAGATTCCGGTGGGCGTTGCCTATGGCAGCGATGTGCAAAAGGCCATGTCGCTAATGGAGGCGGCTGCAAGAAAAAACGAGACCATTCTTGACGATCCGGCACCATACATTGTATTCAACGGTTTTGGTGACAATGCCCTGAACCTGGAGTTGCGCTGTTATGTTGGCGTTCAGGGGCACCGTATCCCTGCTGTTACGAATCTGCACGAGGAGATCAACCGGGCCTTCAACGAGGCGGGTATCAGTATTTCCTTTCCGCAGCGCGATGTTCACCTGGATGCGTCAAAACCGCTGGACGTGCGAATCCATCGTGATGACAGGCAGGGGGGTGAGGCAGGATAGTGGAAAAAAGACCAGCAGTTGGCGGGTCTGTTGTTGACTGTTGTGTGACGGCTATTTGCGTTTCATGATTTCCTTTTTCTTGCTCTCATATTCCTTTTCAGTCATGAGACCCTGCTGATAGGCCTTGTCCAGATCGATGAGTTCCTGCCCCGTGGTCGTGGTGCGGGCTTCCATGGTGGCGCCACCACCGCCGCAACCGCCGAGGCTGAGTGTCAACAGCAGCATAAGCATGAATGAACGAGTACGCGAATTGATTACCATTTTGTCCCCTCAGGTGTGTTGAAGCGTTGTCTGCCCGCTGGAAGATTGCACTGGGATTATAGTTGAAAACTGTCGAGGTTTACCAGTTCGAACAGCCGGCTGACTTCAGTGTACAGCAGCAGGCCAAACACCAGCAGCGATGACAGTAGCAGCAGGTTGGTTGCCCATCCGTTTCTCAACTCACCAACCCACGAACGGCGATTGTTCATGAGCA
>Ga0316187_10004677_pt1 | contig 11849 bp, 13 predicted proteins | sample CroRivburrow1_MG_FD_204927 | JGI IMG/M metagenome (GOLD analysis project Ga0316187, IMG submission 204927) | Coastal sediment microbial communities from Maine, United States - Cross River worm burrow 1 | ecosystem: Environmental > Aquatic > Marine > Coastal > Sediment | place: USA: Maine...
CCCCGCGCGATGACATTCGCCGAATGCGTGGACGAGATCTCTGCGGCCGCCGGATACCCTGTGCGCCTCATCGAACTCCCCCTGGATGACTACGTCCAGGCGCTCCGGGATCAGGATTTGCCGGAGTATCTGGTGGAGTTGCTGCGCGAGCTGTTCACAGACCTCTTCGATGGCCGCAATGCCCACACCGCCGAGGGTGTCCGCGAGGCCTTGGGCCGCCCCGCTACCGATTTTTCTGAGTACGCCCGCAAGACCGCAGCGCTTGGCGCGTGGGTACGCCACAACTCTGGGAAAGTTGCCTGATGGGCGGCGCGGTTGAATCAGCTGAACAGGAGAGACTGCACATGACCCTGATCGACACTTTCAGAGCCTACTTCGAAGCGTTCGAGGAGACCTATCTCGACAACAACTGGGATCGCATTGCCCCTTACTTCGCGTCGGACATCACCTACAAAAACGCTGAGGGCGAAACCCTGAAGGGCCGGACCGCAGCGCTCGAATACCTGAAGACAAGCGTCGATTCGCTCGACCGCCGCTTCGATAAGCCCGAGTTCGTCGGCGCGCCTGACATAAGCGCGAGCCACGACACCATCAGCGGTATTTGTCCGCCTCTGCGGGCTTGCCCCAGGCTTCATAGAGCCGGACCGCTGCAGCGCGTGCACCGCCGGTCGACTTGTGCTCCGGACCCCACTGGTTTTCAACGATTTCAATGCCAGCGAGTATGAGCGGCTCGGCCTCGGCCAGGCTGCCCGTCTCGGCAAGGCAGAGCCCGAGTTGCCATTTAACCTCACCCAGAACCCAGTGCATCGGCAGCGTCTCTTCGAAAAGCTGCTGCGCTGCTCGGAGCGGCGTCAGTGCCGACTCATACTTTTCCTGCAGCACGTTCACCCAGGCGACGTTCGCAGTCGCGAAAGCGAGATTCGGCGACCCCGGCATATCGCGCTCGGTGAGGCGCCTTGCCTCCTCATACCGGGCGGCGGCTTCTTCCAGGTCGCCCCGCGCCATAGCGACCTTCCCGAGTCCGTTCACGAAGTACATCGCGTAGCTGTTATCGGCGCCGAACAGGCGCTCGTTCATTGCCAGTCCGTTCTCAAAAACCTCATTTGCCTCGTCGAGCCGATCGAGCTTCGCAAGCACGTTTCCCATGCCGAGATAAATGGAGCTGATCGAAGAATCGTCACCAGGGATGTATTGCTTGCGGATTTCCAGGCTCTTCGAAAACTCGGCGAGCGCGGCTTCGAAGCGCCCCTGATGATTGTTTAGGTTGGCCAGATGCTCGCGGATAGAGGCCACCTCCAAAGTCTCGGAACCCGCATGCGCCCTTATCAGAGCCAGCGCCCGATCGAAGCGCGCGCGCGCTTCGTCATACTGGCCCTGCAGGTGATAAATCCGCCCGATGCGCTCGAGCGCTGCAGCCTGACCAATTGCGTTGCCAACGGTGGTGTTGACCTCGAGCGCGCGCCGGGCGTAGTCAAGAGAGGCTTCATAGTCGCCGCCGATATCGCTGATGTAAGCCAGGCCGATAAGCGTGCGTGCGTACTCCTCCGAGTTGATACCGTTCACGGCTTCGCGTAGCTCGAGTTCCCGCTGCAGCACTGCAAGACCTTCGGGAACAAGGCGCCAGTTCTGGTAGACGCTGCTCATCGCCAGGAGCAGATCCGCCTGAACCTCCGGCTGCCCTGCGAGATCCTCGTCGATTCGTGCTCGGCCAGCTTCGAGTATTTCGCGAGCCGTCTGCTCGCCCGGGACAATGTTCGGATCGGCGCTCTCAAAAACGCTGATCAGAAATTCCTTGGTCTGTTCTGCGCGATCGCGTTCGAGCGCGATCTGCTGAGCCTGACGGTCCGACACGATCGCCGAGCGAATGGCCAGGCCGGCAATGGTTACCAGGGCGACGACCGCGAAAACCGAAAACGTAACACTCAGCCGATGGCGGGCGACGAACTTTCGTGCCTTGTAGGCTGCGGACGGCGTTCTGGCGGAAACCGGCAGACCTTCAATGTAGTTACGGATATCAGTTGCAAGGCTCTCGACCGATTCATAGCGTTCCTCAGGCAGCTTCGCCAGCGCCTTGGCGACGATCGCCTCCAGATCGCCACGAAGCTTCGGGTCGAAACGACCGATCGGCTCGGGGACGGTATCTGTAGCCCGGCTGAATGTCTCTGAGAGACTCAGCCCGTCGTATTCCAGTGGCCGACGGCCTGTGAGCAGGAGATAGAGAAGGACGCCGATCGAGTACACATCGGTGGTTGCATCCACCGGTTCGCCACGCAGCATCTCCGGGCTCGCGAATGCTGGCGTCGCAGGACGTCTGGATTCCTGCGTGAGGTGAGCGGACGGCGCATCAGGGTGCAGCATCTTCGCAATGCCGAAATCGAGCAGTCGCACCCGTCCACTCTCGTCGACGAATACGTTGCTGGGCTTTATGTCGCGGTGAATGATCAGGTTGCGATGGGCGAACTGAACTGCGCGTGCAACATCGAGGGCCAGCGCCAGCCGCTCCTGGGCACCCATATCATTTGCATCACAGTATTGATCGATCGGCAGGCCTTCAACGTAGTCCATGACGAAATACGGCAGGCCATCGTCAGTCACACCGGCATCATAGAGCTGCGAGATGTTCGGGTGATTGAGGCCTGCGAGAATGCTCTGCTCGCTGAGAAACCGCTCTTTCAGGTCGGGACTGAGGGCGCCTCCAGGGCTCAGCTTGATGGCCACCTTGCGCTCGAAGATGCCATCGACGCGTTCGGCATGATAGACACGCCCCATGCCGCCTTCGGCGATCAGCCCGGTGATTCGATACTCGCCAAGAACGCGGCCCAGCATGCTATCGGTGCGCTGCCGACTGATTTCGGCCAACACATCTATCCCGCCACCGGTCATGAACAGTGAGTCGTGAGCGTCGTCGGTCATGGCTGCAAGTCTTGTCCGGTTCCCGAATGCAGCATTGTAATGAACGCTCCGGAATCGGCGAGCATGCAATGGGGAACCAATCTGCTTGTATGCAGGACGCGCCTGGAAATACCATCAGGCTCCCTGCCGGCGCTAGGGAGCCGCTGCCGGCTGTGCAGATTTTCGTCACCCACTGACACCTGCTCGGAGGTGAGGTCAGATGAAGAATTACGGATTCCTGGCGGTCATCACCGTGCTGACCGCGCTCGGTCTCGGAACGTCCACCAGTGCTCTCGCGGGCTCGATGCGCTGCGGCGATAACATCGTGCAGCGCGGTCAGACTTTCTTCGAAGTACTAGAGCGGTGCGGGAAGCCGGACCTGGAGTACGACTGGGATCATCGCTACGTACCCGGCGTGGAGGCGAATCTCACCGAGTGGGTCTACGAGCAGGGTTCGAATAAATTCCGTCGCGTACTTCGATTTGAAGAGGGACGATTGAGGAAAATTGAGCTCCGTTCGAAACCTGAGCTCAGCCTCAAGTCCCTGGACTGAAGGCGGGATACGGCCGCCGTTCAAGCCCTATACGCTGGGTGCCCAAATCACCGATAGCTCCCACAAGGATGAGGCTGGCCACCAGCTACGAGGCGTACTTCAGCAAGGTTTTGATCATGGGCGCTACGAGCATCGGGCACGGAATCGAGTCAATCCTACCTACCTCCAGCCAATCGCTTCGAACACAACGGACTCTTCGTAAGCTGGCGCCCAACAATCTGCGCCTGGAGATCGGGCTGCGGAGCCCGTAGCATCCCCGGCCATGAAGGTCCGCCAACTGAGCTCAGGAGCAGGCGTTGCAGTTATTCGAGTCTCTTTACGAGAAAGTCATCGGCTGGTCCCGGCATCCGCATGCGGAGCGCTATCTGGGTGGCATGAGCTTCGCGGAGTCTTCGTTCTTCCCTGTGCCGCCGGACGTGATGCTGATCCCCATGTGCGTGGCCGATCGGAGCAAGGCCTGGCGATTCGCGCTGATCACCACGATCACGTCCCTGCTCGGCGGCATCGCCGGCTACGCCATCGGCTACTTTCTGTTCGAAGCGGTGAAGCCGCTGCTCGTCGATCTCGGCTACTGGGACGCCTACCTCGCGGGCAAAAGCTGGTTTGAAGACTGGGGCGTGTGGGCGGTACTGATCGCCGGATTTTCGCCCATCCCCTACAAGATCTTCACCATTGCTGCCGGTGTGGCGACGCTCAACCTGCCTGCGTTCATCCTTGCCTCCTTCGTCGGCCGGGGGGCCCGGTTCTTTCTGGTGGCCGGACTGGTCGTCGCCGGCGGGGAGCGCATGGAGTTGCTGATCCGGCAATACGTGGAGCGGATCGGCTGGGCCGTGGTGGCGCTGGCCGTTGTGCTCGGCGCCTATCTGATGCTGCGGGGCGGCTAGGCGCCAGCGGCCAGCCAGGCGCGGTTGAACATCCGACCCATCTGATTGAGGCATGGCGCCGGCTGGTAGTGATCCAGATCCATTACGTGCAGCGTTTGTGCAGCGAAGTCGTAGATCAGGCAGCCATCATAGAAATCCGCCGCCACATAGCCGAGTTCAGCCAGTGCTGCATGCAGGCTATAGAGCTCGTCCAGCGCCCGCAGGATTTGTCCCGGAGGCAGGCGCCGGAAACGCTCGTGAGCGGATTCTGCGTCGTCTCGGGCCGCGCGCAACAGTTCCCCATCCACCCACTCATAGACCAGCAAGGGCCCGGTCTCCGACTCGATCACATTCAGGAGCCTGGGCAGCAGAGCATGATCACAGCGGGCGCTCAGCTCGATCGCGTTTCTGAGCAGCGCCACCCTGTCCTGAAAGCTGAGAAGTACAGAGGCCTGCGGATCGGTAGTCTTCACGAACAAGCGGCGCTCAGCCACCCGCACGCCATATGAGAGATTGCCGGAATCCTGATCCGGCGGACCGAAGAAGGCAAAAGGTTCGCCGGCTGAAGCAATAAATTCTTTCGCCGTGCCGGAAATCTCACGCACGCTGAGTAGAGACGACGTCATTCGCACATGCTCACCCATCCGTTCATCGAGCTCCAGCGGGTACAGGTGCGGTGGCGCGGACGATTCTCTAAACTCCTGGCCAGGGAGAACTGCTCAGCAAAACAAGGGGAGAAGCGCCATGCAGATCAAATCACTCGGCCATGTGGTCATTAAAGTATCCAATCTGGAGCGCTCCGAGGCGTTCTATCGGGATGTGCTGGGGCTGCCTGTCTGTGCACACTACGACCAGGATGGCCTCAACATGGCCTTCTTCAGTCTGGGCAATCACCATGACTTTGCGATCATGGAATCCGGTGAGATCGGCGATGCGGACCATGCCGGTCTGCACCACGTCGCGTTCAAGATCGGCAACAGCATCGACGACCTGAAGTCCGCCAAGCAGCACCTGGAGTCGAACGGTGTCGAGACGGATCCGATCGATCACGTGGTGACCCAGTCGCTCTATATCAGCGACCCGGACGGCAACGGCATCGAGCTATACGTGGACGTCTCCGACGTCTGGAAGGAAGATCCCTCGACGGTCGCCAATATCGCACCGCTGGCTATCTGACGTTTAAGCCGACATGGCGCAGATCCAGAGGTCCGAAGGCCGCCGCCTCTTCGGTCTGGATCGGACAGAGCGCGAGCTGGAGGCGCTCATGGAGATCGCCAAGCGGCAGTTCGACGGCCGGGTCACCCGGAACTTGACCACCTGCCTCTATCAGCTCCGGCTCGCTATCAGCTCAGCTCAGCGCGAACAAGCGCCCATTTCTGCACCTTGTATCGTTTTGTGACCTTCGTCACGGAACCACAGCCGATGCCTTCATAACATTTCTGCCAACCAGTAGGGCCTGCATGGATTGCAGGGCCACCGAGAAATGCAGGAGAGAAAAGGATCATGACCCGTAATCTGAATCGACTGGAAGGACGCCTGTTCACAGAGAGCGGCACGCTGTTTATGGTCGTGCACGCTGACGAAGCCAACGACAAGGCCCAGGTCAGCTTCCGCATAAACGAAGAAACCCAGGTAATCGACCTGCCGTTCTCGGAGGCCGCAGCCCGCGTCGCCGGTGGCGCCAATCTGATCCTGGACAACCTGAACTCGCCGGAAGCAGCAAAGCGTATCCTGGAAATGAAGGACGGCTGGTACTTCGCCTCACGCGAAGGGCAGATCGGCCCCTATGAGTCCAAGGAAGAGGCCGGCCAGAGTCTGGGTCGATACATCCTGTCCATGCAGGAATCGGGACAGACCTCCCGGGAACCAGCCCGATCCCAGCCCGCCCGACAGGCCGCGCAGCACTGACACGGCGGCACTCGTCCTCAGCCTGAGCTTGCCGCCTCTATCTGCTCGAGGATCGGCATCAGGTAGCCGATGAATGCTTCCGGGTTCTCGGACATGGGGAAGTGCCCCACCCCTTTCATCTCGGTGAAGGTCGATCCCGAAATCGCTTCGTGCGCTTCACGACCGAGCTCGCTGGTGCCGCTGTAATCGTATTCCCCGGACAGGATGTGCACGTCCACATGGCTGGTGTCGATGCCGCTGGCAGAGTTCCTGAGATCAAAATCCTCGATGTAGTAATAAAGATCGCCGAGAAATACCGGCGGCCAGCCGCTGGCATAGACGAAGCTGGTCTCCTTGCGGTACGGCTTGGGCGAGGTAGGTGACATCAGCCCTTCCATCAGTCGGGCTTTGTACTCGTTGCTCACCTGAGGATGCCACAGCTCCTGCATGAGCTCCTGACTGCCTTCGATCTTCAGCGCGCCCTCCACGGAAATCACGGATCGAAACATCTGCGGATAGCGGTACGCCAGGTCCAGGGCCATGAGGCCGCCCACCGAGCAGCCCATGAAGACCGGCCGCTCGAGGCCCAGTGCCTGCGCCAGACCCAGGGGCACGGAGCGCAGGAACTCCCCTCTCAGATCGTAGCGTTCGGCCCACCAGCTTTTGGACACTGGCGGCACTGACTTGCCGTGATAGGGAAGATCATAGGCAATGAGGCGGAACCGGCTGGTGATCTCCGGCACCTCAAAGAGATGGCGCCACTGACTGCCGTGGCAACCGGCCGTGTGTTGCATGAGCAGGGGTATGCCCTGGCCAGCCTCCTCGAAGTAGATCCGGTGGTCATGGCCGTCGAGCTCGACGTGCACATAGCGGCCAACGGGGGCATCGATCGTACCCGGAGCTGAGGCTGCTTTGAGGGAAGGACCATTGCTCGCGCCATCGCGCAGCAGCTCCAGCGCCCGCATGGCTGCGCCATAGTACTGCGCATAAACCAGCTCTGTGCCGCCACGGCTGAGACCGGAACCGGTGGCGAGGTTCGCCATGAAATCGTTGTGGAATCGAGGCGGGGTAGCCTCGAAAAACCGGGCCCAGACATCCAGCGGGCCCCTGAACTCTATGACCCCTTCTTTCGCTTCTCCAGCTGCGACCGAGCCCCCATCCAGCTTGAGCGAAAGCGTGTCGTCGCCGACCACGAGTTTGAGTCCGCCGGTCCAATGCCGGGCCGCAAGCGAAAACTCACCATCGGCAGCACACTGCGCCGCCCAACGCTCTGCAGTCGGTAGCGTAAGCGTCATCTGATCCCCCTCCCTGTCTGACTCGCCGTTCCGGATCGATGCTGGCATTCCACTTATTGAGAGTCAAAGTAGAATCTGCCGCGACCAACCAGGATGAAAGGGAGCAGAGGACCATGACCGATTGGATGAAACCAGGCAATGCGGCGGTGATTACCGGCGGCGCCAGTGGCATCGGGCTAGCAGCGGCAAGCCGTTATCTCCAGGCAGGTATGCGCGTGCTGATCGCCGATCTGAATGAGGAGAATCTGTCCGCTGCAGCCGACGCCCTCTCCGGCGTCGGAGAGCTCCACACCCGAACCTGTGATGTCGCCGATTTTGAGCAGGTCACGGCGCTGCAGCAGGCAGCGACGGACACACTGGGTGATATTCATTGCCTGATGAACAATGCCGGCGCCGCCTTTCCGCCGAGCAAGCCCTGGGAGAATCTGGATACCTGGAAAAAGCAGGTGGAGATCAATCTCTGGGGCATAATCCAAGGCTGTCAGGCCTTCGTGCCCGGGATGCTCGCTTCCGGCGTGCGCGGCGCGGTGATCAACACCGGTTCCAAGCAGGGCATCACCAACCCGCCCGGCGGCTATGCCTACAACCTCTCCAAGGCCGGCGTGAAGACCTATACCGAGAGCCTGGCGCACGCCCTGCGTCAGGAGGAAGACTGCATGCTGAGCGCCCATCTGCTGGTGCCCGGCTTGACCTACACCGGCATGATCGCGCGCTTCATTCCTGAGAAGCCGGCCGGTGCCTGGACCTCCGAACAGGTGGTGGAGTTCCTGATCGAATCCCTCGATCGAGGCGACTTCTACGTCCTCTGCCCCGACAACGATACGCCGCGGAAACTGGATGAAAAGCGCATTCAGTGGAACACGGACGACATGCTGAAGAATCGCTCCGCGCTGTCCCGCTGGGACCCGGAACATCAGGCCGTCTATGAAGCCTTCGTCGCGGAGGAGTAGGCAGTTTCAGCCGCGTTGGCTACCCAAGCGCGACGCTCAGCCAAACTCGGCAAAGAGGCGGGCATGCTCGCCGACAATGCGCTCGGTTTCTTCGGGTTCCGGATGGGTTGAGTAGTCGCCGGGCTTGAAGGTGCCGCCAAGCAGGAGCACGTCCGTGCGCGGGAACATATAGAGCTGGCCGCGACCGCCGCCCAGCGTCATGTAATCCACGGCCGGGTCCGGCGGCAGAAAGACCAGCTGCCCCTTGGCCGGGATCAACTCCGCATCGCCGAACAACGCCGCCGCACCGAGGCCCGTGCAGTTGAACAGCACGGGTTCCGCCAGTGCCAGCACCTCATCCGCGGAAGCGAAGTTACGGATCACGAAGCTACCGCCCGCGAGCCGAAAGTCCCGGTTCAGCGCCCGCAGCAGAGTTCCTGGATCGATCTGCATGGTCACGTCCCGAGTGTAGATAGTCACCTGCCAGCCGGCGTCCTGCAGCAGGCGAGCGCTGGTTAGGCCCATGATGCCGCTGCCGATCACGGCCACACGACCGGGTGCCCGGCTGCCCAGTTCCCGGATCGCCAATGCCGAAGATCCCCAGGCCAGACTGATGCCACCGCCGCCATGTCCATAGTTGTGCACCAGCGTTTTCCCATCCAGATCTTCTGCCCGCACCACGAACCCCGATGGTCGGAACGGCCGATGCCCGACCACCTCGCGAATCACGTTGCCCGTCGAGATTCCCGGCGCCCTCGCCTCTGACCTTCCACTGTCCCGTTCACCTCTCTAAGCTCTCGCTGCCCTCAGGGAGAATCGATCATGCTACAGCGCCGCGTGTTGGGCGGGATACTGCTGATATTCATGCTGCCGGTGCCCGCAACGGCGGCGGAGCTGGTCGCGCCTTACGTCAACACGGTCAGCGAAGACGTTGCGCTGATGCTGGATCTCGCAGAAGTCGGCCCCGATGACTATCTGATCGATCTTGGCTCGGGCGATGGCAGGATCGTCATCGCCGCCGCGGAAAGAGGTGCACGTGGACATGGGGTGGAGCTGCAACCCGACCTGGTCGCACTCGCCACAGCGAACGCCCGACAGGCAGGCGTCTCCAACCGGGTGCACTTCGTGGAAGGCGACATCTTCGCGGCGGACCTGTCTGGCGCGACGGTAGTCACCGCGTACCTGTTCCCCGAAGCCAATCTGCAACTGAGACCCAAGCTCCTCAGCGAACTGCCAGTCGGTACCCGGGTGGTTTCCAACGCCTTTCACATGGGTGACTGGCGCCCGGATCGACACGAGTACGGCCGAACGAGCGGCGGCGCCATGCTCTGGATCATTCCGGCAAGAATCGATGGCAGCTGGACGCTGGAGATGGATAACCGGCTGCTGAGCCTGCAGATCGAACAGCACTATCAGCAGCTGAAGATCACTCTCCAGGAGTCGGACGATTCGATTCCGATCACCAGTGCCAGACTCGCAGGAAACAAGATCGAACTCAGCACCGGCGGCCGTGATCAGATGACGCTGACCGGTCTGATCGAAGGCGGAAAGATGTCCGGCAACGGCACGATTCAGACTGCCGCCGGGACCGCAGTCACAAGCTGGCGCGCAACTCAGTCCCGCAGCGTGACCGGCAGCTCCCGGATGCCGTGAATGAAGCTGGAAGCCAGACCTACCGGATCACCGGTGACTTCTACCTTCGAAAAGCGCTTCATGATCTCTTCCCAGATCACCTCGAGCTGCATCTCCGCAAGCCGGTTACCCACGCAGCGATGCACGCCGAAGCCGAACGCCGTGTGGCCGCGGGGATTATCCCGATCGATGATGAACTCGTCTGCATTTTCGATGGCATCCCCATCCCGATTGCCGGAGATGTACCACATGCAGACCCGATCGTTTTTCTTGATCTGCTTGCCGCCCAGCTCCGTATCTTCCAGGGCCGTGCGCGCCATGTGCGCGACCGGTGATTGCCAGCGGATGATCTCCGGCACCATCTTCGGAATCAGCCCCGGATTCTGCATGAGCTTCTCGTACTGCGCCGGATTCTCATTCAATGCCAGCACGCCGCCGGAAATGGAGTTCCGGGTGGTGTCGTTGCCACCGACGATCAGCAGCATCACGTTTCCGAGTAACTCCTGCGGATCCATGTTGTTGGTGGCCGGGTCATGAGCGAGCAGTGAGATCAGATCGAACTTCTTCGGCTCGTTCTTGCGCGCCTCGTAGTACTCCTGAAAATAGGCCAGGCACTCGAAGAGCTTCTGGAAGCCTTCCTCGGGGTTCTCGAACTCATCCGGGTCGCCCAGGTTCTGAATGGTATCCGACCAATCGATGAGCCTGAGCCGGTCCTCCTGGGGCACATCGAACAACGTCGCCAGCATCTGCCCTGTGAGCTCCACCGAGACATGGCGCACCCAGTTGAACTCCTCGTTACGCGGCAGATCATCGAGAATGCTGGCCGCCCGCTCTCGAATCAGCGGCTTCAGATCCGCCAGGTTCCGCGGCGTGAACATGGGTGCGATCACCTTGCGTTGATCGTCATGTTTCGGCGGATCTTCCTGGATGAACATGGGCAGAGAATATTCGTCCTCGCGGTCTGGCACGCCGCCGAGCGCGATGCCGCCCTTCTGCTGCTGCGAGGAGAAGATCTCGTGGTGAGAATCCACGTACTTGATGTCGTCCATCTTGGTGACCGACCAGTACGGCCCGAACATGCTCTCTTCGTGATAGTGCACCGGGTCTTCTTCGCGGAGCCGTTTCAGGTGAGGCCAGTGCGTGCCGTTCAGGAACAGCGCCGGATGAGACGGATCGACCTCATCCAGCGGAATATCGTAGGGGTCGTAGTTCGGATCGATGGCAAAGGCTTCCGCCACTTCCCGGTTCGACACGGTCATGTCGCCGCTTCGAGAGCGCTGAATCAGTGAGCGGCGCTCTTCGTCGCTGCTGCCGATGTATTTGTTTCCCACCGTATTTCTCCAGACTTCAATTACCCCAAGTGATATAGGAGTTTCAGAGCCAGTTCAATGGCGTATCTGTACCAGCTTCCGTCGCCTGAGCGGCTGCCAGGTCGGCGGCTTCCGCCCAGAGCCTGAGATCGTCCTCCAGACTCCTGGTGCGTATCGGCACGATCAGCACCAGCTCCGCCACACCAAGCTCACTTGCCTGCACCAACGCGGCGCCGAGCGCATCGGGCGCGCCGGTATGCACCAGGCTCGCCTTGACGAGAAACCCGTCTTCCGGTGTGCGGTTGGCGTCGGCCAGCGCCTGATGAAGAAGATCTATCTCTGCCCCAGGATCGTGAGCATCGGTCCAATGCCCGAACCAGCCATCCCCAAGCCGGGCCGCCCTGCGTAGCGCCGCTTGTGAGCTGCCACCGATCAGCAGGGGTGGCCCACCCGGGGTGAGCGGCTTCGGCATCAACACCACATCCTCG
>Ga0316187_10004678_pt1 | contig 11847 bp, 7 predicted proteins | sample CroRivburrow1_MG_FD_204927 | JGI IMG/M metagenome (GOLD analysis project Ga0316187, IMG submission 204927) | Coastal sediment microbial communities from Maine, United States - Cross River worm burrow 1 | ecosystem: Environmental > Aquatic > Marine > Coastal > Sediment | place: USA: Maine...
TATCGCTGGAGTGGACTCCTTCGGTGGCTTCGTCAGGCAGTTCCAGGTGGTCGTGGATCCAGCGGCCTTGAGGCGCTACGAAATCGACATCAGCGAGCTGTCGGAAGCAGTGGCGGCAAACAACGGCGTGGCGGGCGGGGCGTACATCGAGCGATCAGGCGAGCAGTACGTGGTGCGAGGCGACGGCTGGGTTCGCAACATCGGTGATCTCGAGAGCACCGTGGTGGCCTACCGCAATCGCGTTCCGGTGCTCCTTCGACAGGTTGCCGAGGTTCAGATCGGCCCCGAGCTGCGCCAGGGAGCGATCACGAAGGATGGCCAAGGGGAAGCGGTCGCTGGAATCGTTTTGATGCTGCGCGGAGCCTCGGGTCGCGATGTGGTGGCTTCGATCAAGGAGAAGCTGGAGGTCGCGAAGCTGAGCCTGCCCGAAGAGGTCGAGATCGTGCCCTTCTACGACCGCAGCGAGCTTGTCAGCACCGCTCTGGGAACCGTGCGCAAGGCACTTATCCAGGGAGCTCTTCTGGTGCTCCTTGTTCTTGTGTTCTTCATGGGGAGCCCTCGATCGGCGGCGCTGGTTGCCATCCAGCTGCCGATGGCAGCCCTGGCTACATTCCTCGTCATGGATGTGGTGGGTCTCTCCTCGAATCTCATGACTCTTTCGGGCCTGGCCATCGCTATCGGCATGCTGGGGGATGGTGCGATTGTCCTGGTAGAGAACACAGCGCGCCTGATGAGTGGCTCGACTCAGGACGTCAGCGGAATCGAGCAGGTTCGTCGTTCGGCGGCCGAAGTATTGCGGCCGATCATCTTCGGCGTGGCGGTGATCATCGTCGTATTCCTGCCGATCGCGACCTTGCAGGGAATCGAGGGCAAGATGTTCGCGCCCCTGGCCTACACGATCGTCATCGCTCTCGGCTGCTCTCTGGTGCTGTCTGCCACCCTGATACCGGCGCTGGCCTCCATTCTGCTGAAATCCACTTCCGGGCCGAGCCAGACCCATCGGTTCCATCCAGCCGAAATCGTCAGGCGCCTCTACCGGCCACAGCTGCGGTGGGCTCTGGATCATCCATGGGTGGTGATTGGGGTGGCCATAGGCTTGGTGGTCGTCGCGGCGGCCCTGGCTCCCACCCTCGGCACCGAATTCCTACCTTCGATGGATGAGGGGTCGATCGTCGTGCAGCCCTTTCAGTTGCCGGCGGTGTCGTTGAATCAGGCTATCGACACGGTAACGACAATCGAGAAGGCAATTCTCGAAGTACCCGAAGTGATCCATGTGGTCAGCCGCACGGGTCGGTCCGACATCTCCTCAGATCCCATGGGGGTTGGTGAGAGCGACATCTATGTGCTCCTCAGACCGCGCAGTGAGTGGACGACGGCGCCGACCAAGGATGGTCTAGTGGCAGCCCTGCGCGACAAAATGGCTTCGGTTCCGGGCGTCGAGTTCGGCTATACGCAGCCCATTCAGATGCGAGTCGACGAGCTGATCTCCGGCGTCAAGTCCCAGATCGCGGTCAAGATCTTCGGTGAGGATCTCAACACACTGGCTGAGCTGGGTGAAGACGCTTCGCGCATTCTCAAGAAGGTAGAAGGGGCCGTCGATGTCAAGGTGGAGGCGGTCGAGGGGCTTGGCTATCTCGAGATCCAGATGCATCGCCGACAGCTCTCCAGCCTCGGTATCAGCGTGGCCCGTGTGCGAAGCCTCATCGAGACGGCCATGGGTGGGCAGGTGGTGACCACGGTTCCGGAAGGAGATCGCCGAACCGATGTCACGGTGCGTCTGCCACGGGAGTACACCGCCAGGGTCGAGAATTTGCGTCGATTGCCTCTCTCGACCCCGGCTGGCGAAACCGTCCTCCTGAGCGAGGTCTCGACCATCGAGATGACCGAAGGACCGGCTCAGATCTCGCGTGAGGAAGGGAAGCGCCGAGTCGTGGCGGAGCTCAACGTCGTCGGCCGGGACATCGGTGGCTTCGTGGCAGAGGCTCGCGAAAGGCTCGCCCAGGAGTTGGATCTGCCGACGGGCTACTTCACCACTTGGGGAGGTCAGTTCGAGCAGCAACAAAGAGCCATGGCACGACTGCGAGTCATGGTACCTCTGGCTCTGGTACTCATCTTCGTTCTGCTGTACATCAACTTCCGATCCGTGCGCCCCGTCCTCCTCATTCTCGTCAACATTCCCCTGGCAATGGTCGGCGGGGTCATCGCCCTGAAAGTCTCGGGCCTCTATCTCTCGGTCTCTGCCTCGGTGGGATTCATCGCTCTGTTCGGCATTGCCATTCTCAACGGGCTAGTGATGATCGAGTTCTTCAGAAAACTCGAGAGCGAAGGCGAGACCCGGCGCGAGGCCATCCTGATTGGTGGCGATCTGCGCCTGCGCCCGGTCCTCATGACAGCTGCCACGACCGCCCTGGGATTGATTCCCCTCGTCTGGGCCACAGGAGTTGGCTCCGAAGTGCAGCGCCCTCTGGCCGTTGTTGTGGTGGCTGGAGTCGTTACGTCGACCCTGTTGACGTTGCTGGTTTTGCCGGTCCTGTATCAATGGCTGGGCGGGGCAGTCGAGAGCGATGAGGTCTGATCAGTTTCTTGCGGCACATGGAAGCCACCTGCCGTCCGGGCGATCACACAGCTCGGTTGCGCCTGGTGGTCAGGAATGCCAGAGCATAGAGCCCGAGTGCCAGCACGTAGAGTGAGCGGAAGCCGAAGTACATCGAGTTGTACTCGAGGAACCCTCCGAGCATCGCCCCCAGCAGATTCGAGGCCATCGCCACACCCACCGAGGGGGTCCTCTCGAGCTCACTCGAGAAAGCGAGTCCCGAGAAGAACAGCGGCAGGGTCAGTAGTCCGGTTATCAACAATCCATCGACTTGCGGAGATACCGCTCCAAGGATCTTCGGAGACAGCACCAGCCCCAGGAGTACCGCTCCTCCAAGGGCCATGTAGGTGAAGCCCGCGGGAGGGGCGCCGACTCGCATGACCAGAACATTGGCCAGGAAGGCCAGAACCAGAATCGCCGCGATCGTGAACCCGACGACTTGCCAGGTCGAGCCGAAGGCCAACGCCAGCTCGGTAATCGCCTTGGTTTCGACCAGCATAAAACCAGCGCCGAGAAAAAAGCAGGGCAAGGAGAAGCCTCTTCCCGTCGCGAGGTCGATCCCTTCGGTACCCATCAGAGAGGTCACCAGGAGCCCAGAAATCGCCAACAGGAGAAGGACCAGTGCCAAGTAGGTCTGAGGATAGCGTCGCACCGGCATATAGAGAAACGGCCAGTCGTCGGTGGAAGGATCCGCCATCACGTTGCGCCAATCGTCGGCGACGAGACGCTTGAATTCGGGTGGAACGCTGGCCTCTTCCCAGTCGACGCCCTCGCCGCTGAGGAAGGTCATCTGGGTATCGCGTCCGGCCAGGACCAGAGGCGGCTCGCCGTCGAAGGCCTCTTCCATCATCAGGTAGATTTTGAGCGCCAGCTCGGGGCGGAGCACCAGGAAGCTGACACTCAGAATGCCGCGAGGGGAGAGGCGCTCCCGGGCCTCCCTGAAGGCCTCGACCGTGTAGACATAGCTGTCGAGCCGTACTCCTGAAAGTCCAGCCAACAGGGTGTGGGAGTCCAAGAGTCCATAGACAATGAGATCGTACCGATCTTTCGAATACCGGATGAACGAGCGAGCATCATCGACCACGGCCCGAACCCGCGGGTCGCTGTAGGGCTCTTCCGGGTGCAGAGCGCGGCCAAAGTCGAGGATGGCCGGGTCGATCTCCACGGCGTCCACCCGAGCCGCCCCGTGCCGAAGTGCGGCGGCAACGTCGTTGCCGGTGCCGGCGCCGACGATCAATACCCGTCTAGGGGTGGCCTTGAACCTGTACGGAAGACCATAGTGCAGGCCCCGCCCCGCGCCGTCGTCCTCCCGTAGGTCGAGCATCGATTGGAAGAAGACGTTGTTGACCCGGACGATCGGTGGTCCGTCGCTCTCCTCGGAGAGTGTCAGGATCTGGTAGGGCGAGTAGACATCGATGTGGTGGGGGTTGGGAGACCAGCTGAGCACCGCCACCAATCCGACTGTCACCAAACCACTGCTCAGAAGAGCTCGTCTCTGACGAAGAAACGGCAGGACCCCGAGAGCGACCATGCTGAGCCACACGGCCGGCGGAGTCCAAAGCGCCGCCAGAGCATGGAACGCGAGGATGCCGGCCAGGCTTCCCAGGAGGTTGGCCCCATAGGCCGGCAGTTTCTCCTGCCGCGCCATCAACCGTGAGGCCAACTGGCCGAGTGGCACGAAGGTGAGGGCCGTGGCGGGAAAGATGAACAGCAAGAAGCCGTAGACAACCACGACGTCCACCCACTCCCCGAGCTGCGCGTAGCCCATGGTGAGCTGCTCCATCACCGGATTCTGGAGAATGGGCGCCAGGGTGAAGGAACGCAGGAGGTAGAGGAACGTGATCTGGACCGCAAGGAGCGGCAAGAAGAGCGGTGTGCCCACCCCCCTCCTGGTCCCGAGGGCATACCCCAGGCCGAGGCCGAGAAAGCAGGCCAGCAGGGTCAAGTTCTTGTAGTAGGCGAAGAATTGAAAGAACGAGGCGTGGATGCGGATCACGGTCAGCTCGGCGAACAGCCCCACTCCCGCCGCCAGCGCAATCCACCGTCCCAAGTTCTTGGTGGACAAGGTGTCGAGATGGGCGGCGTGACGCTCGAGCATCGCCTCGATCTCAGGCCACCATCGGTTCCGGGACAGCAGCGCCAACCCGAGCGCGGCCACGACGCCAAGGCAGAAGAGACCGAGTGCGAACGACCGAAAGCCCCAATCCGAAATCCAGGCCCGCAACACCAGACCGAAGGCGAAGACACCCAGGCCGAGCAGCGGAATCGTCAGCACGAACGCCCAGCGGTCGAATGCTGTCGGAGACGGTGGAGAAGCGGTCATCGGGCTGCTTTCAAGACGGATCCTCGAGCCGGTACCGACCCCCAGTTCGAGTCGCTCCAGGATCTTCATCAGGACCTCATCGAGGTCCCACGTTGCTCGCGGCGGCGGCCCTCCTTCTAGGCTTGGCTCTGTGGTCGGGCTTCAAACGCACCCTAGCACGCGGTTTGTTTGGAATTCAGCCGGTCTGAGGTGTGCAGCCAGCTGCTTGCTGATCAGGGCCCGTCTGCCAAGATTATTCTGGCAACCTTCTTGGCCAGATCACCGGATCCGACTTCCGGGTTGCCGTGGTTCATGAGAAAGGCGACATAGATGCGGGATTCGGGAAGGCGCAAGCCGTAGGCATCGAAGCCGTTGATGTTTCCCCGGTGGGCGACCATGAGGTGGCCTTCGAGTTCGCCGATGCCCATACCGAAGCCGTAGCTCGTCGACTCTCCGTTGGCTAGGGTGTTTGGAGTCCACAATTGTTCGAGGGCCGCCGCTGGCAGTAGACCCTCGGTGTAGAGAGCGGCATCCCACTTAGCCAGGTCATCGACGGTAGATCTCAGATTCCCCGGCCCCTGGATGTGGTCCATGTTCAGGAAGCCGCATCGAATGAACTCGCCCTCGACGAAGTTGTAGCCGGAGACTCTCCCCGGGATGATGCGGTACACCGGCTCCGTCTGGGTAGCTTCCATACCGAGCGGCTCGAAGATCACGTCCTTCAGGAACTGCTCATAGGTCAATCCCGAAACGGTCTCGATGATCTGCCCGAGCAGGAAGTACCCGGAGTTCACGTACTTGAACTGTGAACCCGGTGTGAACTCGAGCGGCTCGTTGTTGAACAGGTCGATGACCGCTTGTGGAGGTAGGTCGTCCCGCTTGACATCCTGCCATTTGGGATTTGCGTAGGTGTCCGGGATGCCCGAGGTATGGGTCAGCAGATGCCGAATCGTGATTGGCTGCTCATGGCCGGGGTAGTTGGGAAGGTACTCCTTGATGTTGTCGTCCAGGGAGACCGCGCCTCTTTCGACCAGGATCAGAATGGCCGTTGCCGTGAACTGCTTCGATAGGGAGGCGATCCGGAAGACCATCTGGGGTTCCATCGGCACCTGCAATTCCATGCTCGCGAGGCCGTAAGCTCCTCGGAAGACAGTCTCCCCTTCGCGCTCAGCGATGACGGCGGCTCCGGGCTCATCCTGCCTGAAATGCTCGGAGAGAAGCTGGTCGATGGCCTGCGCAACCGGGCTATCGAAGGCGGGCGGTTCCCCCGCCTGGACCGAGAAGGAGGATGTGAAACAGACGAGGCACAGCACGACGAACCGACGAGTTGGTTGCATGGCTTGGTTCCCCCTGGAAAGGCCCGGTAGGTCGGCGCAGACGTTCGGATTCTATCTCCCAGGCGCGAGCGGAGTCCCACCGGCCAGGGCGCTTCACCAGCGGCAGCCCTCGTCTGATGCTGGCGCCGGTCGGTTCCAGGCTAGAATCTCTGTGTTGCATTGAATCGGTCGGATCCACGAACGGTCCGAATGATGGTCGATGAGGAGAGCCGCGAGGCCTCCGATCGATCGGTACCCGAGGAGAGAATCTTGCATCAGGGAGGGGCTCGGCAGAGAGGATGGTGGAAGTCGCGCAGGCTACTCCTGTGGGCTTCCGTCTGCTTGGTCGCTCTTCCGGCCCTACCCCGGCCCGCTTCGCCCGCGAAGAAGGAGATTCTGGGCTGGATCGAGCATGTGCGGGTCGGCAAGAGCCGTCTGGAGTTGACGGCAAAATTGGACACCGGGGCCGATACATCTTCACTCGACGCCACCAAGATTCGGCGATTCCGAGGCGAGGATGGGGAGCGATGGGTGGAGTTCCTCGTCGAGGAGGACAAGACGGGACGACGTGTTCGCTTCAAGAAGCGACGGGTGCGGACGGCCTATATCAAGGAACACAAGGGGCCTAGTCAAAAGCGCTCTGTCGTGCTGATGGAGATCTGTCTGGGTGAGTACCTGCAGGAGGTCGAGGTCACTCTGGTGGATCGTAGCGATTTCATCCATCCTGTACTTCTGGGTCGCAGTGCCCTCGAAGGCCTTGCCGTGGTAGATCCGGCTTTGACCATGACCAAGGAACCCCGCTGTCCGGTGGAGGAGAAGGATTGAAAAAGCTCCCTCTCTACCTGACGGTCGGTGTGTTGGTTGCCGCAGGCTTGTCACTGATCCTCTACAAGGTGCTGGTGCTCGGCTTTCCGCTGCAGCCAGACAAGGAGCGCAGCATCTGGACGGTCCAGGCGCGTTTCACGGTCGACGGCCATACCCGACCGGTCAAGGCGATCCTGCAGGTTCTTTCCTCGACTCCAGGTTTTACTGTGCTGGACGAGAACTTCGTCTCCCGAGGCTTTGGTCTCACCATCGTGGAGGAGGAAGGCACACGTGAGGCTCAATGGGCCATTCGCAGGGCGGCTGGTCGGCAAACCTTCTACTACCAGGCCGTGGTTACGACCGAGCTCTCAGGCGCGGTGGAGGCCCCTGCACCGATCGGTCTAGTCAGCGAGCGCCTCGAAGAGCCGTATGCCACGGCGGCGGAGGCAGTCGTCGCTCAGGTGCGTGCGCAATCGGCCGACGTACCGACGTTCACGGCTGAGTTGCTGCGCCATCTCAACGACCCGGAGCCCGATGAGAATACGGCGCTGTTCCTGGCTTCTGGGCGCTCTCTTGGCCAACGAGTGGAGATCGCGGTTTCGCTGCTCTTGGCAGGCGATATTCCGGCCCGGGCCGCCTACGGCCTGGTGCTGGAAGAGGGCGAGCGGCATGCTCAGTTCAGCCCGGTCCTAGAAGTCTGGGAGGGTGACTCGTGGCTATGGTTCGATCCGGCGACAGGAGAGGAGGGCCTGCCCGAGAATGTGCTGATCTGGTGGGATGGAGACAAACCACTGATCGACGTCGTCGGAGGCAGCAATCCAGAGGTCGAGATCTCGACCTGGCGCAATACAGTCGACGCCTTGCAGCTCGCCGAGCAGCGGGCGGACGCGGGGAATTCCAGAGTCCTGGATTTCTCGCTGCTTCGCCTCCCAATCCAGATCCAGGCGGTCTATCAGATCCTCCTGCTGGTGCCGGTCGGCGCTTTCATGATGGTGCTTCTTCGCAACGTCATCGGCGTCAAAACCTTCGGGACGTTCATGCCCATTCTGGTCGCGTTGGCCTTTCGCGAGACCAGGCTGGTGGCTGGCTTGATTCTCTTCGTGTTGGTTGTGGCGTTGGGTATGGGATTGCGATTCCTCCTGGATCGACTGCGACTCCTGCTGGTACCCCGCTTGGCAGCAGTGCTGGTTCTGGTGGTGCTTTGCCTGCTGGCCGTCAGCATCCTGAGCCATCAACTGGAGCTGGAGCGCGGGCTGTCGGTGGCGCTCTTCCCGCTCGTCATTTTGACGATCGCCATCGAGCGGATGTCTATCGTCTGGGAGGAAGTCGGACCCGCTGAGGCCATCAAGCAGGGTCTTGGAACCCTGGCTGTGTCAGCGCTGGCCTATCTGGTGATGAGCCTCGACCAGGTGGAGTACATGGTGTTCGTCTTCCCAGAGAGCTTACTCCTGATTCTTGCCCTGATCCTTCTTTTGGGTCGGTACTCGGGGTATCGCCTCCTGGAATTGGTCCGATTCAAGGCCCTGGGTGGCGAGGATGCTTGAGCTGCCGCGGCGTCTGCGGGAAAGGGGCGTTCTGGGGATCAACCGCCGCAACGCCGAGTACGTACGCTTGTGGAATCCCCGTCGTCTTTACCCTTTGGTGGACGACAAGCTGCGCACCAAGCAGTTGGCGATCGCCGCTGGGATGCCGGTACCCGAGCTCTACGCGGTGGTCACTGCACAGCACGATATTCGAAATCTTCCCGAGGTGCTGAAGAATCGTCAGCAGTTCGTTGTCAAGCCGGCCCATGGCAGCGGTGGCAACGGGATCCTGGTGATCACGGGCAAGCAAGGAGATCTGTACCTCAAGTCGAGCGGTGCTGTTATCGACTGGGCCGAGCTCAATCACCATATCTCCAATGCACTCAGCGGGCTGTACAGCCTGGGCGGTCAGCGGGACAAGGTGCTTGTCGAGTACTTCGTCCAGAGCGAGGCGGAGTTGGAGAAGATCAGCTACCGTGGAGTGCCGGACATTCGGCTGATCGTCTATCGTGGCTATCCAGTGATGGCCATGATTCGGCTGCCGACCCATCTGTCGGACGGCAAAGCCAACCTGCATTTGGGTGCCGTCGGGGTCGGCATCGATCTGTCGCAAGGCGTCACGCTGCAGGGAGTGCAGGGTATCGAGGTCGTGGAGTCACACCCCGACACTGGGAACCAGCTCGCCGGCCTGGAGATCCCTCACTGGGATCGAATTCTGAGGATGTCGGCGGAGTGTTTCGAGATGACAGGCCTTGGCTACCTGGGGGTAGATCTCGTGCTCGACCAGAAACACGGTCCCCTGATCCTCGAGCTCAATGCCCGCCCCGGTCTGGCCATCCAGATCGCCAACAGCACGGGTCTCCGTTCCCGCCTCGAACTGATCGACGAGCACGCGGACTCGACCGATACTCTCGAGAACCGTCTCGCCTTCTCACGTCAGCACTTCGCAGCGTAGCCTCGCCAACGATCTCGTGACGGTCCGCTCGGGTGGTTCGCAGGCGCTGGGGCCGAGTAGATCTGGCCGTTGTCGAGGGGGTCCGACGCGGGGCCCCCAGGGGGCTATCCTCCCTTCCACAGCAACCAACCCCCTGGAGGTCCCCACGCCGAACCCCTAGTGCATGTCCTCTTTACTGCCGGTGGTTCAAGACCCCAAGACCTCAGGACCCCAAGACCCTGTTGCCTCCCATGGTGCTAGAGGTTCGTTCGGGTGGTTCGACAGGGGGGCTCTCGACAAGCGCAGCGTAAGACCCGTCGAAGTGCACGACAGATCCGGCGCGCCGGAGAGCGCAGGTGGCGGCCCGGCCGTTGCAGTCCGAGTAGCCGACGCCGTTCCCCTGCAAGCCACCCGGACGGGCCTCTACATGAGAGTGGTCGGCTGCCCAAGCCCCAGGACCGATAGATGGGAGCCCCACGTCGGACCCCCCACGAGACATCGGTCGATGTCAGGGGCAGAGGAGGGGGAGGCGCTTGCCTTCGGCGGTCTGGAGCGCGACGCCTGGAGCCAGGGGTTGGTCGCCGGCCAGGAGGGCGCCGGAGGGATCCACGAGTCGGAGTTCCCCACTCCGGGCCAGACGGCTCGCCTGGATGAAGAGGATCATGCTTCGCCGGCCAGACTTGCGCTTGCTGAGAAGCTCGAAGCGGATACGGTCATCGATGAAGATGTCCCCGGCTGCCCCGTCGGACAGCTTGTAGAACCTGAGATTCACATCGATCTCCCGAATGTCCAGATCGTAGAGAGACTCGAGGTCAACCATGTTGGTGCTCCGGCCCCCCATGTCCGCGCGGAGGCGCAGGTAGCGCCAGTTGCGGTCACTGGCAGAGATGACTCCATCGCCGTTGGTATCGAGGGCCCCCAGGCTGTCGCACTCTTTCGCTGGTTCTGTTTCAGGCACCACCTCTAAGGTAGCAGGGGACTGGGCCTCGGCCTCTGGCTCGAGCTCGGGTTCCGGCACCGCTGTAGCGCCGACTTCAGCCGGCACTGGCGCAGTGTCGTCTGGCTCCGGCGAGTCCGCGATAGAGGAGACAGGGTCAGACGCTCCCTCGCCAAGGCCTTCAGGAGGACCTGCTTGTAGCTCCTCCCACCGACGCTCGACCTCGCCTCTCAGTTCGGGTGACAGCGCTTCGAGAAGCGCGTCTGCCTCGCCGCGGAGCCGGAGAATCTCTTCGATGATCCGCTCGACGTCCTCTGGAGAAGGCGATTCCTGCCCCTGTGCCCAGAGAGGTATCACCTGGGTCAGAGGTGTCAAGAGGAGAATGACGATCAGGGCTGTTCGGACCATGGCTGGCGAACTCTCTATCATTCGTGTGCGGTACCGAGTCTACCGTTTGCAAGCCGTGTGCCCGGGTGATCGAGCCGGACAAGGTGGCATTGGCTCGACTGTGGTTGTGAGGACGAGTTCTCCTGGCCCGAGGCGTGAGAGATGATGTTGCCAGACCTGGCTAACGACATGAGACGAGGGTGCGTCTAATGAGAGGAATGGAGGGAAATGACTTTGAACTCGTGGAGCAAGCGCGCGCCGGTGACTCGGATGCCTTCAGACAACTTGTCGAAAGACACAGTCAGAGGATCTTCCGCACAGCTTACCGTCTCACCGGCAGTGAAGAGAACGCCGAAGACGTGGTCCAGGAGGCTTTTCTCCGCGCCTATCGCAAGCTCCACCTTTTCGACGGCCGGGCGCAGTTCGGGACCTGGCTGCACCGCATCGCCGTCAACTGTGCCATGGACATGATGAGAAAAGAAGGTCGCCGTTCCCAGCGCGAGACCATCGAAGAGCGAGTCGAGCTCGAAGCGATGGTGAACGGCGATCCGCATCCCGATCGAGTGGCGGCAAGCAGTGAGTTCGGTCGGGCCGTGCGGCAGGTGCTGAATGGACTCAGCCCCACAGAAAGAACGGCCTTCCTGCTACGCCATTTCGAGGGCCACACGAGCGCCGAGATCGGACGCATTCTGGGGATTCGGGCCGGTGCGTCCCGGAACGCCGTCTTTCGGGCAGTCAAGAAATTACGGGCCGCTCTCGGTCCGATGGTGGAGGAAAGTCATGAAGCCAATCACGGATGAGCAACTGATCCTCTACTACTACGGTGAAGCTGCGGAGGCCGAAGAGGTTGGCCGACAGATCGAGGCCTCTCCGGAGCTGCAACGACGTTTCGAAGCTCTGCGTGGTGTCCTGGATGCGGTCGAGGAGCCGGAGATTCCTGAGCGCCACCCTTCCTACGGGTCGGCGGTCTGGCATCGGTTGGCTCCCCGGCTGGAGCAGCGTCGTTCCGGATTCTGGGCTTGGAAGCTTCTCAAGCCGCGCCGTGAATGGG
>Ga0316187_10004679_pt1 | contig 11846 bp, 11 predicted proteins | sample CroRivburrow1_MG_FD_204927 | JGI IMG/M metagenome (GOLD analysis project Ga0316187, IMG submission 204927) | Coastal sediment microbial communities from Maine, United States - Cross River worm burrow 1 | ecosystem: Environmental > Aquatic > Marine > Coastal > Sediment | place: USA: Maine...
CCTTCGTGCCGCGCGCCCAGAAGGTGTTCGAAGAGAAATAGCTAGGGTACGGGACGAGACGAGGCCGGATCAGTAAAACGCGGCAAGACACGCTTTACACGCCCAACACCCGGGGCACTGACAACACGCAACAATATGGTGCGGTCCGCATTCCGGCAAACAAGTCCGGCGGCGACTTGTGTCAACCAGCCTTTGTGGCACCAGCCTTTGCAGCTGCGTTCTCCGCCAGGAGAATCCCGTCTGGCACATGAACGGTCGTTGTCGGAAACGCAATCTCGGCGCCGTGCCGCTCGACAATATCACTGATCGTCAACATCACTTTTTCCTTGACCCCGTGGAACTCTGTCCAGACCGTAGTGTGCGTAAATGTGTATATGAAGAAGTTTACGGATGAGGCGCCGAATTCGTTCAGATTGACCATCAGCGTTTGTGATTGATCGATATCGGGACTCTCTTCCAGATACTTCCGCACATCCTCGAGTATGGCCGGGACTTTGGACATGTCGTCGTAACGAACGCCGATAGTTTCCTTGATGCGACGATGCGACATCCGAGACGGATTCTCTACGGAAATATTGGTAAAGACCGCGTTCGGCACGTATAGCAACCGCTTGTCAAAAGTGCGAATCGCCGTTCGCCGCCAGCCAATTTCCTCGACGGTGCCCTCGATTTCGCGGTCCGGAGAGCGTATCCAGTCGCCGACTGCAAACGGTCGATCCATGTAGACCGTCAACCCTCCGAACACATTTGCCAGCACATCGCGCGCTGCGAGGCCGACGGCGATCCCACCAACACCACCAAACGCCAGCAGACCGGCAACATTTATTCCCATTGTCTGCAAGATGATGAGCCCGGTCGTCACGAACACGGCCGCGCGCAGCAGTTTGCCGACGCCCTGGACCAGTGTCACATCCACTTCTTCGCCACGGCTTTGCCTGGCTTCGATATAACGTCGCTCATACAGGCGGGTGAAGCGCACGGCAAACCACATGAGCACCAGAATGATGCCGACTTTTCTCAGCATGTCTATCGCAGTAAAGACCACAGCTTCAGTGTGAGCCCCCACAATTTCCCCGGCGAACGAGATTCCCAATACCCACACCAACCCTCGGGATGGCCCCGTCAACGCCTCAAGCAGGACATCATCGAACATGTTGTCCGTATCGTGAGCACGCCTGGCGAGCCGTTTCAGAACTCTCCTGACGACCGCCCCCAGAACGAGGGTCAACGTAACTACGACGAATGCCTGAAGCATCCATGTAATGTCGTCACCCCACAACGATGACAGTTTGTTAATCAGTTCCACTTTGCTGCTTCCTTACTTTTGGTTGACCACGAAGAAGACAACGTCTTACCGCGCCGCCAGTTGCGGCGTTTCCCCTCTCACTTCGCGAAAAGGCGTTTCGGATCCTTAAACGCCTTGAATTCCAGCGCGTTGCCACTGGGGTCACGAACAAACAACGTCGCCTGCTCGCCCGGCTGGCCGGCAAACCGCACATGCGGATCGATAATGAAATCGGCACCCGCGTCCTTGAGACGTTGTGCAACAGTGTGCCATTTCGCCATCCCGAGCACGACACCGAAATGACGTACCGGCACTTGGTCGCCATCGACCGTATTGATGCCAACCACCCCGGTTTCGCTTGTTCGGTGCGCCACAATCTGGTGGCCGAAAAAATCGAAATCAATCCAATCCTCAGCCGATCTGCCCTCTCGACATCCCAGCAATTCGCCGTAAAAGCGCCGGGCCGCATTGAGATCGTCAACAGGAAAAGCGAGGTGAAACGGTGGAAGATCAGGCATGGTATTGCTTTACCGAATAACAAGCCAGAGTCAGCCGGCTGACTACAGCAACGCTGTGCTGCCACCGGCATCGCAGCAGCAGCAAACGGCGCTGACATTCGCCCACTAGTGTGCGGTTTCCCTGCACTTTTATCCCCCGGCGTGTGTACGCTTACGATAGGCGTCAATGTATACCTCGACAACGCCGTCTGATTGATCGACTGACTGGCGCGCCAGGGCGGCAACCGTGTCGATGTGGTCGATAAACCCTTCGATACCGCGTATTGCCAGCATGCGCGTGTACTTCAACCCAGCGGACTGGCCCGCAAACCTGATCGCTTGCGGATCATTCATGAAATCGCGGGTGCGAAACGGCTCAAGCGCCCAGTATGCACTCGATATCTGATTCATATCATCCTCCAACCCCGGGACGTTGTAGTCAATTCTGTTGGTGAATGTGTAATTCGCCATCAGCACCTCCCCTATCAGCCGCATTTCCAGCAAAATACGCTGCTCGTTGCCGGCGATAGTCGTGAAATGGGTGGCGATATAGTCCGCTTCCTCGCCGTTGAGGATAAGGTCTATTTCGCGATCCAGAACCGCGTAAAACCAATCGGGTGTTTCAATCCGGCTTTCGATTAGCTCAGCCACACCTCGCGTCAACGCGCTTTCGGCTTGCCGCCACTCCGGAGTTGTCGCGTTCCAACCACGACCAAGGTTCGCAATACGGCCGTGGCTCGCAAGGAGTTCGCGCGCTCGCAGCAATGCCGCCTGCCTGACCACGGCCTTGCCCAGGGCGATTGGCAGAGCCGGATCAAGGCTGCGCGCCAGGCGAGATACCGCTGCGGACTTGAGCGCCTCCTCATCGTCGCTGTCCCGGAACTGGTCGGCGCGCGTCGACCCCGACAAGACGACCAAGCCAAACACCAACCCAGCGATGAATATTGTTGCGAGACGGGGCATGCGCTTCTCCGGCACAAAAAAGTGCAAGTGTACCGCCTTAGGGAGCGGGTCCATTTCGCCGGGCGCAGCAAGGGTCGCTTGCGTCAGCAATGCGAAGATGCGGGGTAGTTCGTCCGAGACAGTGATCGGCAGTGTGACGCTGTTTGACGGTATCATCTTGGCGTCAGGTATGACCCGCGCCGAAAAACGCCGGGAATCACTAAACTAATAACATCAGGGAGATGCGAAATGGCTTCACATGACAAGGTCGCGATCATTACCGGAGCAGGGAGCGGTATCGGCAAGGCGGTGGCGCTGGCTTTTCTCGACGACGGCTATCGTGTCGCACTCGCCGGGCGTCGACAAGACGCACTCGAAGGTACGATCAAGGACGCAGGGAGCAAGGGCTCGGCCGCCATCGCCGTGCCCACCGATGTCAGTGACGCTGATGCAGTGAAGAAACTCTTCACGACGGCACACGAGAAATTTGGCCGTGTTGACGTGGTATTCAACAATGCCGGGGTGAACGCTCCCGGCGTGCCGCTGGAAGAATTGACACTGCAGCAATGGAAGAACGTGGTCGATATCAATTTGACCGGCATGTTTCTCTGTATACAGGAAGCATTTCGCATCATGAAGGACCAGGATCCACGAGGGGGGCGAATTATCAACAATGGATCCATCTCGGCCCATGCGCCTCGACCCAACTCCGCACCGTATACCGCGACCAAGCATGGCGTGACCGGGTTGACCAAATGCGCCTCGCTCGACGGCCGTAAATACGACATCGCCTGCAGTCAGATCGACATTGGCAACGCAATGACCGAACTCGCCGCCAGAATGGCCAAGGGTGTTCCCCAGGCCGACGGCTCGATCAAGCCCGAAGCCATGATGAATGTGAACGAGGTTGCCTCGGCTGCCCTTTACATGGCGAGTCTGCCACTCGATACGAATGTTCAGTTTATGACGATCATGGCAACCAAAATGCCGTTTGTCGGGCGAGGCTGAGCTGGGGGGATGCCACCCTGGTGGTTGTGGATCCCCATTACGATTGCGGCTGCCGCCGCTCAGACATTACGCAATGCCACACAACGCCACCTGAGCTCGGACCTCGGGACGCTCGGCGCAACCTTGGTACGATTTCTGTACGGCCTGCCGTTCGCAGCGCTGTGGTTACTCGCCGTATCACGGTTCGGCGACTACGATTTTCCGGCGCTCGACCGGACGTTCGGTGGCTGGCTTGTCCTCGGTGCGTTCAGCCAGATTGCCGGAACCGCATTGCTGCTGCGAACCATGCGCGAGCAGAATTTCACACTCGGTGTTGCTTATTCCAAAAGTGAAGTGATGCAGGTTGCCGTGTTTGGGTTCGTGTTCCTGGGCGACCCACTGGCATCGATGACCGTTGCCGCCGTTGTGCTCGGCACTCTCGGCGTAATGTTGCTTACACCGGTAGATCGACGACACCCCATTCGCACATTGATCGGTGGCTTGGCGACACGGCCTGCCTTACTCGGCCTGGCATCCGGCGGCAGCTTTGCGCTCTCAGCCGTCGGCTATCGAGGGGCGGCTCTGGCGCTGGACGCTCCTTTTCTGATTGCTGCGGCGGTCACCCTGCTGGGAGCCCAGTTGGTCCAGACCACTGTCATGTCGGTATTTTTGAGAGCGTATCGGCCGGGGTTACTGACGCGAATATTACGCGCCTGGCGGACCTCATTGCTTGCCGGATTCAGCGGCGCTACGGCTTCAGCAGGATGGTTTACCGCGATGGCAATCGAACCGGTCGCACACGTGCGCACCCTTGCCCTTGTCGAGCTGCTTTTCAGCTATGTTATTTCGCGGCGGATCTTCGGCGAGCAGTTCGGAAAGCTTCAGATTGTCGGTCTGGCTGTCCTGATTGCGGGGCTTTTCCTGGTCACACTCGGACCCCGCTGAGCTGCAAACATGCTTCTCCCACACCAGACGTACATACGAGCGTTGAGACGGATGGACTAGCAACACGCCAACCGCTGATTGAAGGCCCCGCGCAACCAGTCGCTGCCGTCAATGCTGTAAGAGTCGCTGCTTTTGGTAACAGGCTACTGCCCCACCCAGAAGAAATTCATCAACCGCGAGACTGCAGCCAGGCAAATCAGCAGGAACGCCCGACGAGGGTCGAGCCAGAGAATATCAGACAGCGTTCGATAGCAAACACGTGCGGTCCGCGATCCAGCACCGCCGTTTCAGCGCGCTGTTCAATAGTGACCAGCGACGGGTCGTTGCGGCGCACCCAACCAAGCAAATCAGCGACGACCTCCTCATCAACGACCGGGCGCCACAGCAGTGGCTCCGTCTTGCCGTGACAACTTCCGTAACAGCGCGAATCGGGAGTCTCCCAGCGCGAACCCTGTGCCCGCAGCAGCATATACATCGCCTTGGCTTCAGACTGGGAGACGCCCTCGACCATACTGGCTTCCATGAACATGCGTTGCGCCTCTTCCCACGGGTCTTTCATTGCCTGCGTGGCGTGATCATAGACAATTGCCGACTTGCGGAACCCACCATTGAATGGCTGTCCGATCAAATCGCGAAACAACGGTGGCATGCCGCGGCCTTTGATGACGTATCCTTCGGGAACCTTCCAGGCCTTTCCCTTCGACTGCCGAAATTCAAACGGCTCTACCAGGCGCATCGTCGGCACAAATGGATCATCCAGCCACTCGACAACCACTCTGCCGCCGAAGGATCCGTCGTCCGCATATACTGACTCCCCAGCCAGAACACCTGCCGAGAGTGCTGCTGCCGCTACAGCAAAAATTAACCGATTCATCCGCCCTCCGTCCGCCATGTCATTTGCGTATCTCGCCGTCCCACCAGCCTGCCGGCGTCACCCCCTGACCTGATCAATGATACCGGCAAACCCGGCGATCGTGGAGACGTCGGTGAGGCTTATCTCTTGAACGGGCCGATTACATGCGGGCCCGTTTCTGTTGATTCGCTCGACCTTCCGGCAACACACCCCAATCCGGAAAACCACGGTGTTTGCTGAAGTTTAGAGCGCCCGGAAAGGCGACGTTCGACCTTATCCAGTGACGTACACACGAAATCGTGACGTGCCTGCTATTCGCGCACATACCCAAATGTATGAGGGCCGGGATGCAAGATCACGCCGCTAACCCGCTGCTCGATCTCTTCAAGTGAAGGGTCGTCCTGGCGTACCCAACTCACCAGCGCAATGACCGGTTCATCGTCAAAAACGGGGCGCCAAACCAGTTCACTGTTTCCTGTGTGACACTGACTGAAGCAAGTGCCTGCGTCTCGGACCTCCCAACGCGAGCCCGTCGCATTTAGCAGCGTGTACATCACTTTGGCCTCGATCGGAAGAATGCCTTCGGTAATGCTGCCTTCGAAGAACATGCGCTGCGCATCCTGCCAGAACTGCTTCTGGTCCTTTGCAGCATAGTCGTAGACGACCGCAGTCTTGCGAAAGCCGCCGTCAAACGGAAGGCCCATTACGCTGACAAACAACGGTGGAATAGCGCGCCCGTCAACAACCCCGCCAGCCGGCACGACCCAGACTGTGCCATCCTGCTGGGTAAAGGCGAACGGCTCAACCATTCGCATGGCCGCAACAAACGGAATTTCGTCCAGCCATTCCAGCACTATGCGGCCTTCGAAACGGGCGACGTCATCAGCAATTGCGGCGCCGCAAGCACACGCGAGGGTAATCAGAAAAACAGCAAGTCTCGAACGCATCACCGGCACAAACACCTTCGTCAGTCCAGACACGGTGGCACCAACTCTGAACGAGCAAGCACCATGTCCAATTCTAGACCTTTAGCGGCTTGTAGCGCAGACGGTGCGGCCGCGCCGCCTCTTCACCAAGGCGCTTCTTCTTGTCAGCCTCGTATTCCTGGTAGTTGCCGGCGAAAAACTCGACATGCGAATCGCCTTCGAACGCGAGTATGTGGGTAGCGATCCGATCGAGGAACCAGCGATCGTGAGAAATAACCAGCACCGAACCGGCAAACTCGAGCAAGGCGTCTTCAAGCGCGCGCAAGGTCTCCACATCGAGATCATTTGAAGGCTCATCGAGCAGCAAGACATTGCCACCGGCGATCAGCGTCTTCGCCAGGTGCAAGCGGCCCCGTTCGCCACCGGAGAGATTGCCGACCAGTTTTTGCTGGTCTGAACCCCTGAAATTGAAACGGCCAATATAAGCCCGTGACGGGAGTTCGAATTTTCCGACTTTGAGAATATCCTGGCCACCCGATACCGCCTCCCACACCGTCTTGTCATCAGGCAGGCTGTCACGCATCTGGTCCACGGCGACAACGTCCGCCGTGGGGCCAACGACAACCTCACCGCTGTCGGGCTGCTCAAGGCCGGTGATCATCCGAAACAGGGTGGACTTGCCGGCACCATTCGGACCGATGATCCCAACGATCGCACCGGCGGGAATTTGCAGCGACAGCCCTTCGATGAGCAGCCGATCGCCAAATCCCTTTGATACGTTCTTCAGTTCGATGACGTGATCACCAAGGCGCTCCGCCACCGGAATAAAAATCTCCTGTGTCTCGTTTCGCTTCTGGTGCTCGTGTGAAGACAACTCTTCGAAGCGTGCGATACGCGCCTTGCTTTTTGCCTGCCGCGCTTTCGGGCTGGCGCGAACCCATTCAAGCTCTTTCTTGATCGTCCTGATGCGCGCTGATTCCTGCTTTTCCTCAGTCTCTAGTCGCTGCTCTTTCTGATCAAGCCACGATGAGTAGTTTCCCTTCCACGGGATGCCGTGACCACGATCGAGTTCAAGAATCCACTCGGCAGCATTATCAAGAAAATAGCGATCGTGTGTCACCGCTACGACTGTGCCCGGAAAGCGCTGCAGGAACTGTTCGATCCACTCGACACTTTCTGCGTCAAGGTGGTTGGTCGGCTCATCCAGTAATAACATGTCCGGGTTTGAAAGCAGCAGCCGGCACAAGGCGACACGCCGTTTCTCTCCACCGGACAAGTTGCCAATAGACGATTCCCACGGCGGCAAGCGCAAGGCGTCAGCAGCGATTTCAAGTTGGTGCTCGGTATCTGAACCGCTGGCGGCCAGCACTGCTTCGTACTTTGCCTGCTCTTCGGCAAGCTTGTCGAAATCGGCATCAGGTTCGGCATACGCAGCGTAGATCTCGTCGAGTTTGCGCTTCGCCTCCATAACTTCGCCCATACCCTGTTCAACTGCCTCGCGTACCGTCAGGTCTGCATCAAGCTGCGGCTCCTGCGGCAGATACCCGATCCGGATGCCGGGCATCGGCACGGCTTCCCCGTCAAAGTCCTGGTCCTCTCCCGCCATGATGCGAAGAAGGCTGGACTTGCCTGAGCCATTGAGTCCAAGCACGCCAATTTTGGCTCCGGGGAAGAACGACAGCGAGATATCCTTGAGAATGACGCGCTTGGGCGGAACCATTTTTCCGACGCGCATCATGGTGTACACGTACTGAGCCATATTTGATCTGCTAGAGAAGTTTAGTAGAAGCGCCGCATTATGAGGGAAGCGCGAAGTGCCGTCACGACAGCGCCCGGCCTCATGGCCACAGCGCCGCATTCAAGCGACGCCATAATTAGGGAGCGCCGTATTTAACCGACGCCATACTTAGGGAGCGCCGTATTCAGTCGGCGCCATAATCAAACGGCGCCGTAATCAAACGGTGCCGCAATCAAGCAGTCAATGCGTCTGCGCGCAAATCCGGCGCAAACAAACGTTCCATTTCGCGACGCAACTTGACTGCGGCAAGAGTCTCATCCACGTCGACATCGTCCCAGCGTACGACCTCGCCCGTTGTCAGCGGATTTCGCAAGGTCACATGATGCGCCAGACCAAGCGGCAACGCGCCCTGTCGCAACGAGTCTGCGGCGGGCATCAGCTTTCCGACCACGGTATAACCGCCCTCTCCGTCCAGCACCTCACCGGCACGCAAGTCGCGCTTGGCCACGGCGACCACGTCGGCGCGAAACCCTGTGGCCACACCGGTCGGTTCATGCCGAATACCAACCGACGCGACGGATACACCGACTTCCAGCCCTATCAGGTGCCAGCGTTTATACATGCACGCATACCGGCCCGTGTCGTCAGTACGAACACCGTACTCACTGAAACATCGGCGAATGTATTCACTGTCGCCTTCGAATACCACAAACACACCGAAACGGATGTCGTACGAAATGGGCTTGCCATCGAGCTCCAGAGAGGAAATCACCTCGACCTGGCCTTTGTGATGCAGCAGGCCACCTTCCGGCTGCGGCCGCATGACATTGGCAATTTCGTCAATGCTTGCCGGCGGATATACCAGTCCCGCTGGATTTGGCGTCAAACCTGTCGCATTGCAAACGGCGGTGCTCTCGATCGCCGGTTTCGAACCATCGAGAAACGAATTGAACATCTTCGGATTCAATCCGCCCTTGCTTGCTTGCTCCGGCGTCAGGCCGTAGTGACCCCATACTGTTTCCGGAGTCGATTGTGCAAAATGGGGCAGCCACTTGTGACCCCGGCCCGCGGCAACGACATTGAATCCGGATGTTCTGGCCCAGTCGACGAGATCGCAGATCAGTGCGGGCTGATCACCATAGGCAAGACTGTAGATAACGCCTGCCTGGCTGGCCTTGCGCGCCAGCAAAGGCCCGCAGAACGCATCGGCCTCGACCGTCACCATCACTACATGCTTGCCATGGTCGAAGGCGCCGAGCACATGCTCGACTGCAGCGATTGGATGACCCGTGGCCTCGATGATGATATCGACTTGCGGGTGTGAAACGAGCGCCCGCCAGTCGTCTCCAACGAAGGTAGAGCCACTGGAGAGCGCCGAATCCAGGGACCTCGCGTCGTAACTGCCCACCTGCCAACCGACCCGATCCAGATTGGTTCGCGCATTTTGTGGCGAGAGGTCGGCGATGCCCACGACGTGAACTCCCGGTGTCTTGGGTACCTGCGCCAGATACATGGAAGCAAACTTTCCGGCGCCGATAACACCCACACGAAGCGGTCGCCCTTCGTCGGCACGCTGTTGCAGCTTGCTGTGCAGATTCATGCGACCTCCTCAGGCAACCAGCTGCGGCTTCAGCGCAGCTTCCGGCGCGCCGTTCTTCCACGGCAAAGCGACTTCGTAGTCATTGAGCAAACAGTCGTCGGGAAGACATTCGATGGCCTCGAAATCACGCTGCGCAATATAAGCCGGGCGCTTAAACTGGCGAATGTGATTGGAGACGGCGCACAGGCTCAGGTAAACGGTGCGCCGATGCCATGGCGAAAGGTTCGAACCGGATGCGTGCACCAGGCAGGAGTGGAAAAGAATCATGGAACCGGCGGGACCCTTCGGTGCCACCAGACCACCATTCGCTGCAAGCCTGCTGATCGTCTGCTGGTCAACCGTCCACAACGGATAGCTCGTCGTCTCGGTGTCATGCTTCGCCTCTATAGCACCCAGTTTGTGGCTTTTCGGAATGAACATCAACGGCCCGTTGAACTCGGTGACATCGTCGAGAAAAATAGCGACATTCATTGCCCGCGGCTCGGGCATCTGGTCATCGACGTGCCAGGTGCCAAAGTCCTGATGCCATTGCCAGACATCACCATCAAACGCGGCCTTGGCGTTAACCTTGAACTGATGCATGTAGACGTCTTCGCCGTAAATCTGCCTCACCGGTTCGACCATACGCGGATGGCGGGCGAGGCGTGCGAAAGGGGCGTTGTACATGTGCACACCAAAACTGGTTCGGATGGCGCCCGAGCTTTTCTCGCGCACATTCTCCGGCCGATGATCGGAAAAAATCGCTTCAAGCTGACCATTGAGCACATCGATTTCGCCGGGCGTAAACAGCGAGGGGAAAAACAAATATCCCTGGTCGGCAAACTGGTCGATCTGTTCCTGCGTTAATTTCATTTCCGTATCTCCTCGCGCACTTGTCGCTATATTTGAATTTGCGTTCGCTATGACGCTTGCCGAATAACACGTTCCAGCGCACTGGCAAGCGCCTTGCCGGCATCCTCACCGTGCGCACGAGCAATTTTTTCCGCGAGCACAGGGTCTCCTGAATTGACCGCGTCAACGATGCGTGCGTGCTCATCCCAGACAAATTCACGCCGTTCCGCGTGCATCAGCACAGCCCCCATCGCTCTGCGGATATGCTGCCAGTGCTGACTCGCAGCCTCTCTGATCAGTGGATTAGCGGACGCATCGTACAAAGCCTGATGAAACTTCAGGTCGGCCTCGATCATGGCGGCGATACTGCCAGTAGCGGCGGCAGATCTGCCTTCCCGGATCAAATCATCAGCCAATCGCGCCTTGCGTGAGGCCGCCTCACGAGCCGCCAGCCCGTCGAGCACCGCCCGCACCTGGTAAGTCTGTTCGATGACACGCGCATCGAGCGGCGCCACCATCAGGCCACGCCTGCCAGAATCAATAACGAATCCGTCCTTGCGCAGCGTGCGCAGCGCCTGCAATACCGGTTGGCGCGACACATTCAAAGAGGCGGCCAGTTCCTGTTGCGTGAGCCGGGCTTCGGGCAGCAACTCACCGGTGCAAATCGCCTCGAGCAGGCGTTCATAGACCTGTTCAGTGAGGTCGGGAGCAAATTCGATTCGGCGCAGCAAGGACAACCCGAGCTTTCGATATTGTGAGTTCGGTATACAGAATACCGTCGGCCCACAAAAAGTCAATCGAGGTCGCAAAAACAGGAACGGGCACCTTGAAGGTGCCCGTCGTTGCTGTCCCGTGGCTCAAATTATGTTCACGTTGCGACCGAAGCCTGTCTGTTTTCAGGCGCCAACCAGATCCTGCACACTGCGCCGATCCGCAACCCGGCGATCAGGAAAACCCAACACACTGGCCACGTCGCTTACCGTACGGCGCCTGCGATCACCCTTGCGTCGCTCGGCATCAAGTCGCGACACACGAGGACCTTCCGGCGCCGTCGAAAACGGGACGGGCATCGCCGGATCGCTGGTATCGACGAGCGGCAACAATGCACCCTTGGGCAATTTGGCGTATCCACGGATCCAGTCCTTCATCCACTGTGGATCCTCGTCGCGCCGCGGATTGTGCCAGGGCAGCAGCGCCCGGAGCAGGTACGGCGCAACGTTATAGATCATCGAGCCCACTTCG
>Ga0316187_10004681_pt1 | contig 11845 bp, 10 predicted proteins | sample CroRivburrow1_MG_FD_204927 | JGI IMG/M metagenome (GOLD analysis project Ga0316187, IMG submission 204927) | Coastal sediment microbial communities from Maine, United States - Cross River worm burrow 1 | ecosystem: Environmental > Aquatic > Marine > Coastal > Sediment | place: USA: Maine...
AAGGCAGTTTGAGAGCAGAGACATAAGTGGCAAATGCCTAAAGTGCATAAAATGACTAAAATGCCTAAAATTAAGGTATCCTGTCTATCTAAAAAGATAACATTCCACAATTTTAGATCATTTTAGTCATTTTGAATTTTAGTTCATTTATAACAATAAAATATAAAAGCTTATCCAACATCGACAACAAATTGTCGATACGGCGCCGCTAAGCGCCTATATACCGTTATGAATCTGTGACTCCGAACCTCTGACCCTGTGAACGCTTAAGATGGAACAAGCACTGCTGGACATAAAAAATCTCAAAACTTACTTTTACACCTATAATGGAATCGTTAAGGCTGTAGACGGAATAAACCTGCATGTTCACCGTGAAGAGGTGCTGGGAATTGTCGGGGAGACAGGTTGTGGAAAATCGGTCGCCGTCCGTTCACTGCTCAAGCTGGTTCCTGAACCGGGACGGATCGTATCCGGCCAGGTTTTGCTTGACGGCGAAGATATCATGGCCTTGAAAGACAAGCAGCTGCGCGCCATCCGCGGCGGGCGCATGGCCATGATTTTTCAAAACCCCCTTTCTTCCCTGAACCCGGTTTTTACCATCGGCGATCAGGTTTGCCATATTATTCGCATCCACCAGGGTATGGATCAAAAAAAAGCCCGGCAGCGAGCTGTTGACATGTTTTCCCTGATAAGGTTGGCCAATCCCAATCGGCTTCTGCAAAAATATCCCCATGAGCTCAGCGGCGGCCAACTTCAACGTGTGATGATTGCCATGGCTCTTTCGTGTCAGCCCGAATTGCTCATCGCCGATGAACCCACCACTGCCCTGGATGTTACTATCCAGGCCCAAATTTTAACCCTGATGCTGGATCTTAAGGATAAAACCCGGACAGCGATTATGCTGATTACCCACGATCTGGGTGTGGTGGCCGAAATCTGCGATCGGGTGGCCATTATGTATGCCGGGCTGATTGTTGAAGAGGCAGGTGTTAATGACATATTTCGACGACCGCTGCATCCTTATACTGAAGGATTGATAGCGTCTATTCCCGGCCGTGGCAACCGCGGTGAGGATCTGGCGACGATCACGGGCATGGTGCCGGACCTGGTAAACCTGCCGGCAGGCTGCCGCTTTCATCCGCGCTGCCCCCTGGCCGAGGATATATGCCAACAAGCGTCACCTGTTTTGAGTGAACGCCAGGATGGGCGCAAGGTGGCTTGCCACTTGCGCTGAGCTGGAGGAATGATGCAGCCATGTGTTCAATCACAAAATCTTAAGAAGTATTTCCATACCGATAGTGGCGTGGTTCGGGCGGTGGACGACGTATCTTTTTATATCGAACCGGGTGAAACCGTCGGGCTGGTCGGCGAATCCGGTTGCGGCAAATCCACCATTGGCCGTACGATTCTGAAACTCGTCGAACCCAGTGGGGGCAAACTGTTTTTTGAGGGGCACAACATTTTCAAAATGGACCGCTCCGAACGCCAGACCTTGCGAAGGGAGATGGGAATCGTTTTTCAAAATCCTTACTCATCGCTTAACCCTCGCATGAAAGTACTCCAAATAGTAGGAGAACCCTTGAAAACCCACCTCAAAATCAAAGGCGCCCGCCTCCGCAAAAAGGTTTCTGAAATGCTGGAGCAAGTGGGACTCAAACCCGAACATTTGAATCGGTTTCCCCATCAGTTCAGTGGCGGGCAGCGCCAACGTATCGCCATTGCGAGGTCCCTATCGCTGGACCCGAAGTTTCTAATTTTTGACGAGCCGACATCCGCCCTGGATGTGTCGGTCCAGGCGCAGGTTTTAAATCTGATCAGGGATCTCCAGCGCAGCAAGAACCTGACGTATCTATTCATTACCCATGATTTGCACGTGGTCAAATATATTGCTGATCGGATTCTTGTGATGTACCTGGGAAAACTCGTCGAATCCGGACCCGTGGAGCCCGTGTTCGAACAACCTCTGCACCCTTATACCCAGGCGCTGCTGTCGGCAATTCCAGAGGCTGACCCGAGTGTCAGGCAAAAGCATCTCTTGTTGGAGGGGGAGGTGCCGTCACCGATTAATCCGCCCGCTGGCTGCCGTTTCCATTCCCGGTGCCCCATGGTTGAGTCCATATGCCGTGAAAAGGAGCCGGAGCTCAGAATCTTGGGCCAGCGGCAGGTGGCGTGCCATTTGGCATGAACCGCATTGACGAAATAGTAAAGAAAAAATGGAAACCATATCTGCCATGAAAATATCAAATTATTCCGGCCCCCAGCTGCTGCGGACCCAGGTATATGAATTCCTGCGCACTGAGCTCAAGGAAGAAAAACTCCAACCCGGGATGTTTATCAGTATTAATCAACTGATAGTGCAGTTGGGTATCAGCCGGACACCGCTCAGGGACGCTCTTTTACAGCTTCAAACCGAGGGATTTGTCACTTTTCTGCCACAACGGGGAATCCGAATCAATGAACTAAGCCAGCAGGACATTGAAGACTTTTACGAAATGCTTGGGGCCTTGGATTCACGCGCATTGCTTGCGGTGGTTGACAAAATCGGATCCAAAGAAATCGATGGAATGAAAGCAATCAATCATGAAATGATGGCAAATATTTCGGGGACTAAATTCAGTCGATACTGGGATCTTAACACTGCTTTTCATGACGTCTACCTTGACCTGTCTTCGAATGTTCCCCTGCTAAATCAGGTCAATATCATTCGCCGGCGTTTATTTGAATTCGGCAAGAAGGATTGGAGCAGAAAAATGCGGCAAATGAATTATGATGAGCATCTGACCCTGATTGAGCTCATTGAGAAACGGCAGGCAGTCAAAGCGGCAGATTTTATGAGAGATGTGCATTGCATCATAAACTATTAACAATGGAGGAAATATGGCCAGAAATCTTGGCGTTGCCGGGATACAAATGCACGTGGTCCAGGGTGAAGACAACACGGCTGGGATGCTGAAAAAATTGAAGGGGGTGGTCGCTTTATTCCCCTGGGTGGATGTTATTTTTTTTAGTGAATTGTGTCTCAGTGGCGTGGATAAGAAATTGGCCATGTCCATTCCGAACCCATCGCTGGACAGATTCATTGACTGGGCCCAAAAAGAAAAAAAATGGCTCATACCCGGATCGTTTTACGAAAAAGAAGACGCTAAAATTTATAACACGGCGGTGGTCATTTCACCGGACGGTAAGATTGTCGCCAGATATCGTAAAATTTTCCCCTGGCGTCCCCTGGAAGAAACCGAAGCCGGTGGGGATTTTTGCGTTTTCGACATACCGGGAAAAGGTCGATTCGGCCTATGTATCTGTTACGATGTATGGTTTCCCGAGGTAACCCGAAATCTGGCCTGGATGGGGGCCGAAGCGGTTTTTTGCCCTACGGCAACCTATACTTCGGATCGATCCCAGGAAATGATCCTGGCACAGGCCAATGCAATTTCAAACCAGCTTTTTTTCTTTAATGTCAACGGCCTGGGCGTCGGAGGTGTCGGCGGCTCAATTTTCGTTGATCCCCAGGGACGTGTTCTGCAAACTTCGGGGGAAAGCGAGCTGATCATGACGGAAGTAATTGATCTGGATCTTGTTTCGCGGGTGAGGGAATACGGCACGTTAGGGACCAGTCAATTGTGGAAGGATCTCGGAAATTTCAAGGGCAAATTTCCCATCTACCAGGATGACATCCGCAAGGGGAAACTTTTTAAGTCACTGGGACCGCTTAAACTTCATAAGAGAATGGACCGTTAAAGAGAATCTAGATAGTGACCCGATTTTTTCTGAAAGATCGCTTTTATTTACAGTGAAGTTTTGAGATACGTTTACAACGCTTTTTTTTGGGTAAATTAGCCTCGCCTTTTTGAAGCGTGACAGTATGCTAACGATTACGACATTTCAATGTTTTGCTTTATCACCCCAAATTTCTTTCAATCGTTTATCACGACCACAATTCCAGCGATAGGCCTTGTAACGAATTGGGTTGTTCTTATAATAATCTTGATGATAACTTTCGTTACCTTTAATGGGATAAAAGATTGATGTATTCAATATTGGCGTCACAACATTTTTGTTGGGAAATTGCTCTTCAACTTTCCTTTTAGATTGTTCAGCAAGTTTCTTTTCTGTTTCGTTAGCTACGAAAATAGCGCTTAAATAACTTGAGCCTTTATCACAAAATTGTCCTTTTGCGTCAAAGGGATCAATGTTAACCCAGTAGTGCTCTAACAACTCTTTATAACTAACCTTATCGGGATCATAGGTTATTTCAACGGCTTCATAATGACCTTCATGGTTGCCGTTGTAAGTCGGATTTTTTAAAGTCCCACCCGTAAACCCTGAGATCACATCGGTTACACCCTCAAGCTTTTCAAAATCTGACTCCATACACCAGAAACATCCACCAGCCAATATGGTTTTATCAGCTCCAACATTTGGAGCATAGGACAGGAAGATTGTTAACAAAATAAACACCCATTTTTTTTTCATGATATTCCTCTCTTCAATGTATTTGTTTAATTCAATAATAAAGGTGTTGCATTCAATGCCGATCTGTTGCAAATGTTTTTGTATAATTTATCTCATTTACAATTCTATTGCTGAAGAAATCTTTTTATGCTGAAAGGATCGATGCTCATATCGCTGCAATGCGAAACTGACATGTATGATCTTGAACGGTTCGGATTTCACTTGGAGGTTCGACGATAAGTTGCCTTATTAACGACTAATACAACAATAACCTGAAATCAAGGACAAATTATATGAGCAATCCGCAGATAATATATCTGAAAAAAGATAATAGGAGACAATGCTGAATATGATTTCACTAAAACCAAGAGCCCGGGATCTTGGCATTCCTTTTGAAGGGTCGCCGGGACCGTTGAATGCCATCACCGATGTTGATGGGGTTACCGTAGGTCATGTGACCCTCGTTTCCGGAGAAGGTAAATTAGTCGTCGGTCAGGGCCCGGTTCGAACGGGATTGACAACAATATTGCCGCACGGAAATGCTGGTTGCGATCGCGTTTTTGCCGGGTATTTTTCCCTAAACGGCAATGGCGAGATGACCGGTATGCATTGGGTGGAAGAATCCGGCCTTTTGGAAGGCCCCGTCATGCTGACCAATACCCACAGTGTCGGTATCGTGCGGGATGCCGTTATTGAATGGCAAACGAGTAAGGCTAAAATTAGTCAACCCTGGTCCCTGCCTGTTGTCGCGGAAACTTTTGACGGCTATTTAAACGACATCAATGGATTTCATATTCGTAAAAAACATGTGTTTGACGCCATCGAAAATGCCCGCTCCGGCCCGGTGGCCGAAGGCAATACAGGCGGCGGTACGGGAATGATCTGCCATGAATTCAAGGGCGGCATCGGTACGGCTTCCAGGCGTCTGGATGACAAAACAGACGGATTTACGGTGGGGGTGCTGGTGCAGGCCAACCATGGGCTGAGACATCAGCTACGCATTGCCGGTGTTCCCGTAGGGATAGAAATTACCGAAAATTTGGTCAAATCCAGGGACGAGGGCTCGATTATCGTTGTGGTTGCCACAAACGCACCCCTGATGCCCCACCAGTTAAAGCGGTTGGCCCGTCGGGCCTGCCTGGGGCTCGGACGTACCGGCAGCATCGGCAGTAATTTTTCGGGAGACATTTTTCTGGCCTTTTCCACGGCCAACGCCACGGCGGTGATGGCCAAGGAAATCGTTCGGTTAACCATGGTCCCCAACGAACAACTGGACCCGATCTTTGACGCGACTGTCTCAGCGGTAGAGGAAGCCATTGTCAATGCTCTGGTGGCGGCTGAATCCATGATCGGCAGGGATGATCACAAGGTGATAGCGATTCCCCACGATCGTCTCAGCGAGGTGATGAAAAAATATGGGCGCTTGAGGAAAGGGAAAGAAAGAGGCTTATGACATGGAAGCATCGCTGTTCGAATATTCGGTGAGAATCATAAAGAATGATATTTTAGAGAAAGCAGAAGAATAAATTTAGTTTTCGTTACGAGTTCCTAACCGCTGAATAGAAACAGATATAGCCATTCAAGGTTTGATATCGGATTTTTGAAAGCAATTGAAATTATATTGCGGAGCGGAGCGACATCATTATTCGATGTTCGATGTTCATCTTTTAAAAAATCCTGTATGGCATAATTGTAACCTGCGAAGGCGGGTATCCAGACGTTAAAATGACTTTTTACGAGAGTGTCTTATCTATGCTTTCAGCCTTCAATTTTGAGATTTGAGCCCTCAATCTATCATGAAACAAGGGAGGATGGATTAAAGATGAAAAAAGATTTATCAGGCCAGGTGGTGATGGTAACGGGGGCATCCCGTGGTATTGGAAAGGAAATTGCCCGCCGGTTTGCCGACAGTGGTGCCCGGGTTGTGGTACATTTTCATAAAAACAGCCAAGCGGCAGAGCAAACCCTGGCCGACCTTTGCGGTAATTCTCACCTGATGGTATCCGCCGATTTAGCCGATGCCGCCGCTGTCGGCAACATGGCCGAAAAAGTCCTTAAAGAAATGGGGAAAATCGATGTTTTGGTCAACAATGCCGGGGTGTATGAATTTCATCCGGTGGCCTCAACAACGTTTGAAGAATGGCAGCGAAGTTGGGAAAAGACCCTATTCACCAACTTGCTGGGACCGGCCCATCTGTCTTTTCATGTGGTCCGTCACATGATGAAAAGCGGCGGCGGAAAAATCATCAACATCACTTCGCGGGGCGCTTTTCGAGGGGAGCCGGACGCCCCGGCCTACGGTGCCAGCAAGGCCGGACTCAACGCCTTCAGTCAATCCATGGCCCAGGCCCTGGCCCCTCATAACATCTTCATGTACGCCGTTGCGCCCGGATTTGTGGAAACCGATATGGCCGCTTCCGTGCTCTCCGGACCTGGCGGAGATGCCATCCGTGCGCAAAGCCCCCTGAACCGTGTGGCGCGCCCCGAAGAAGTCGCCGGAGTCGTGTTGTTCCTGGCGGCAGATGGCACGGATTATCTCACCGGCAGCATCATCGACGTCAACGGTGCCTCTTATCTGCGGAGTTGAGCAACAATCCAAATTGTAGCATTGATCCAGATAAGAGCGCCGTCCCTGGCCTGAACAGCGTCCAGTCTGATCATTAAAGAAACGTTGCCAATGTTTCATATGGTTTACTAAAAATGTTAGAGGAGCGGGAACCAAAAAAAGCCTCAAGTGAGAACGACTGTGACCGACGCCGCCCAAATCAACAAAAAAGCAATATTCGCCCTGTTTCTAATTCATTTTATCGGTGATTTTTTCCAGTCTTTTATTCGGCCGATGCTACCGGTGCTGGCGGACAAATTCAGCTTGAACCTGACCCAGGTGGGCATGATTACCGGGATCGCCACCTTCATGGCCTTTCTGATCCAGCCCATATTCGGCTACCTGGCCGACCGCTACCGAACCCGGCTGATCCTTTTGATCGGGTCGTTCGTGGGAGCGATCTGTATCCCCCTGGTGGGGATCGCTCCATATTTCGGGGTTGTCCTGCTGCTGATCGGTATGGGTTCCATCAGCTCGGCCATATATCATCCCACTGCGGCCGGGATGGTTTCGGACTACGCAGGCCGACGCACCGGGCTGAGCATGTCGATTTTCGGCCTGGGGGGTACACTGGCGTTTGCCTTGGGGCCCGTTGTGTTTGCAGGGTACATTACCCTTTGGGGGCTGCATCGCTTGCCGTACCTCACCCTGCTGGGGCTGTCGGTTTTTGTACTCCTTTTTGTCCTGATACCGGCATCTGATGGTGCAAGTCTAACCCAGAGAGATTTTATGGGCTCTCTACGGGAAAGCATCGGTGAAGTATGGAAACCGGTTGTGACAATCTGGGCGATCGCTTTCAGCAGAGCATTCGTGGAGCAAACTCTCCTCACCTTCATGCCGGTACTGACATCCTCTGAGGGACATTCACTGGTGTCGGTGGGCAGCATCCTTTCTTTGTTTACCGTGGGTGGATCTATCAGTGCCATCGTCAGCGGCCACCTGGTGGATCGAATCGGTTATAAACCCGTCTACTTATTTTCCTTTGCCTTGTCTTCTCCGTGCATGCTTCTGTTCGTTCACGGCTCCGGGTGGAAGATGTATCCGATGGCATTTCTGTGCGGATTCCTGCTTTTAGCCACCCTGTTTCCTGCATTGGCGCTGGCCCAGAAAATTGCTCCCAAGGGTCGATCCCTGGTATCCAGCATCGTTATGGGCTTGGCGCTTGGGACAGCTGGAATCCTGATGCCCTTTGCGGGTATGATGGCCGACACATTCGGGATTCGGACGGTCTTAAGCTATCTCGCATTTATTCCCCTGGCGGCACTCTTTCTAATCCGCTATTTGCCCGAGCCCGGCAAATCGAAAGGTTTATGAAGGCGATTGATTTTTTTGGTCTGGTGTTGTATTGGGAAGGAAGTGTAAATTTAAATAAATGATTCCATACTTTGAATTAAATTTTTAATTATAGTATACATATTTCTCCGGGTGAGGGAATTATTTTGTAAGTTTTCATAACTCAATTTAATAGTGTCTTAATAATTGTAAAAAGAACGGAAATTAAGGAGAAATATCATGTACGGATTTTACGGCAGATATTTAAACATCGATCTTGGCAAAAAAAACCAAAGCATTGAGACCATCAACGATGACGTTTATGAAACCTATCTGGGCGGTAAAGGCCTGGCCTCCTATTTGTTATACGAGTTAAATCCGCCGGGAGTTGATCCGCTGTCCGCGGAAAATACCCTGATTTTTGCCACCGGTCCTCTAGGGGGCAGTACAATCTGGGGCTCCTGCCGCTACGGGGTGTACACCAAATCACCGCTGACCGGCTTTATTACGGAGTCTTATGCCGGCGGGAGAACACCGGATGCCATCGATGCCACCGGATTTGACGCCATTGTCATCCGGGGGCAATGCGAGGAACCGACGGTGCTGACCGTTCATCCCGAGGGGGTCGATTTTCATGATGCCGGCGACATCTGGGGCATGGAGACCTACCCGGCGGAAGATGCCGTCAAAGAACGCTTTGTACGATCCGAATACCGTAAAAAGGGTGCGGTGGTCATCGGGCCGGCGGCAGAGAACCTGGTTCGCTTTGGGGTGGTTGAGAACGATTACTGGCGTTCGGCCGGCAGGACCGGCGCAGGGACGGTGATGGGGGCCAAAAAGCTCAAAGGCATTTTATTTCAGGGCGATCGCAAGCGGCCGCACTTTGATGAAAAGGCCGTTAAAGACTTTTCTAAAAGAATAATGGCAGAATTCAAGGACAGTCCGGCGGCCAATGCTTACCGGACCCTGGGGACTCCCATGCTGGTCAAATTGACCAACACCGCTGGAGCTTTTCCCACCCGCTATTGGACCGCAGGCTCCTGGGATCAATGGGAAAAAATAAGTGCCGAAGCGTTGATTGAAAAAATGGACCCCACACCGAATGCCTGTGGCAAGTGTTTTATGGCCTGCGGACAACTGGGTACCGTGAAGGAAGGGCGCCATACCGGTCTTAAGATCGAGGGACCGGAGTACGAAACCATTTATGCTTTCGGCGGTCTGTGTTTAATAGACAGTATCGAGGAAATCGCTTATTTGAATGATGTTTGCGACCGTTTGGGAATGGACACAATTACGGCGGGAAATCTTTGTGCCTTTGCCATTGAAGCGGCGCGGCGGGGTAAGATTGACTTCAAAATCGATTATGGCGATGTGGATGCCATTGACGATTTGCTGCACAAAATGGCCCGCCGGGAAGATATCGGCGAGGTATTATCCCAGGGGATTAAATTTGCCGCAAAAAAATGGGACCTGGAAGATATCGCCGTGCATGTCAAGGGACTGGAACCCGCCGGCTATGATCCCCGGGCACTCAAGGGAATGGGTCTGGCCTACGCAACATCGGATCGTGGTGCCTGCCACCTGAGGGCGACTTTCTATAAACCGGAGCTCGCCGGTATGATCCCGCCGGAACAGATCGAGGGCAAGGCGGAGCTTTTCCTGGAATTTGAAGACCGTTTGACTATTTTCGATACCCTAGTGTTATGTCGCTTTTACCGGGATTTTTATCTGTGGGAGCCTCTGGAGGAAATCATCCATGCGGTTACGGGACTGAAAGCCGGTGAGGCAGATCTCAGAGAAAAGGCCAAGGAGGTTGCCACCTTAATCCGCCGTTTCAACCTGCGGGAAGGTATGCAACCCGAAGATGAGCGACTTACAAAAGCCCTCCACCGGCCGCTGACGGATACCGGGAAGGTGATCACCGAAGAAGAACTGGAAATTATGCTCAAAGACTACTACCGGCTTCATGGGTGGGATGAGACGGGGCAGCCTGGATAAGCCGGAATTGACGATTGAATATTGATGGTTTCGTAAAAAGTCGGTTTACCCCGTTTGGTGATGAGGACCTGTATTTTATTTTTACTAACGTCCTCTAAAACTGAATAGCATGCAGCTCTAAACTCGGAAACTGATAAGGTTTTCATTTAACTTTCAATAAATGCCTTGAGTTTACCGAGGCCTTCCTTGATTTCCGGCGGATTGATACCCGAATAGGCCAGGCGAATGTAATAATTATCTTCCCCTTCCAGGGGACGGCCGAAATGCAGGCGGGTGCAAAACGAGACACCGGTTTCGTGCAACACGGTTCGGCGAAAATCATCATAATCCGTCAGTCCCGTTTTCTGCATGGCGCCGGTGACATTGGGCCACAGGTAGAACGTGGCATTTGGACGAATGCAGCTTATTCCTTCAATGTCATTTAAAAGATCCACTGTTAAATCGCGCCGCTCTTTCAGTGTTTTAAGAACCTGTAAAGTTTCCGCCTGATTCCCGACCAAACCTTCGATAGCAGCATACTGGACAAAATGGTTTGAACAGGACTCCTCGTTCACATTGAGCTTGATGATGATGTCAATGATTTCTTTGGGCCCGATGGTCGCACCCAGACGCCAGCCGGTCATGACGAATTTTTTGGAGAAAGTGTACAAAATAATGCATCGTTCGGCCATACCCGGCAGGGAAACCAGTGATTTGCTCCGGCCTTCATACCGAATGTCGAAATAGGCTTCGTCACACAGAACATAGAGATTGTATTTGAGCACCAGTTCAGCAATCTTTTCCAGTTCGGCTTGCGAGCATTCGGCACCAGTGGGATTTTGCAGGTCGTTGAGCACCAGCAGCCGCGTGCGAGGAGTAATTTGGTTTTCAAGCATATCCGTGTCGATGTCAAAATTATTCTTGCCCTCGATGTAACCATAGGGTATCGCCTTGCCCCCGTGGAACTCGATCTGTGACTCGTAGATAGGGTAACCCGGATTGGGGTAAAGCACCTCATCGCCCGGATTCATCAACGTCAGGAAAAATTTGCTGATGGTCGGCTTGCCTCCCGGCTGGATGGCGACGTTTTCCATTGAGTATTGGGTTTTGCGTGTAGCGCTGACATCATCCGCCAGGATTTCGCGCAGTTGGGGAACACCGGCATTGGCACAATAGTTGGTCTTGCCGTCCTGCATGGCTTTGATGCCGGCCGCTAACACATTGGCCGGAGTTTTCAGGTTCAGGTCTCCCAGGTGAAATGGATACACTTTGTTGCCTTGAGCCGCAAAGGCAGTGGCCTCGGCGGAGACGGCAAATGCTGTTTCCGTACCTAAATGAGCGACGCGTTCTGCGATTTTCATTGTGTTCTTCCTATTGAATACTTAAAGCTTACGATCCTAACGAACCTAACCATCTAAACGACCTCAATCCCCAAACAGCGGAATCCCCAACTCTTTCGCATTGACGATGCTGGGTGCCGCTTTAGGTGATTCTCCTTCCAAAAAAGACAGAATGTCCGGTTGGTTCCAAGCCGGGTAA
>Ga0316187_10004682_pt1 | contig 11843 bp, 8 predicted proteins | sample CroRivburrow1_MG_FD_204927 | JGI IMG/M metagenome (GOLD analysis project Ga0316187, IMG submission 204927) | Coastal sediment microbial communities from Maine, United States - Cross River worm burrow 1 | ecosystem: Environmental > Aquatic > Marine > Coastal > Sediment | place: USA: Maine...
GCCCTACTCGGAAGATCCGAGGGGCGTCGATATCGGCCTGGTCGGCGTTCCCTGGGACGGAGGTACAACTAACCGGGCCGGCGCGCGTCACGGCCCACGAGAAATCCGCAACCAGTCTTCATTCATGCGCCGGGTCCACCCCCAGAGCCTGGAGTCGCCTTATGACCTGTGTAATGTTGCCGATCTTGGAGACGCGAGCGTCAATCCCATTGATCTCTTGGACACCCTGCAACGCGTGGAGGACTTCTTCGTCCGGATTCACACGGAAGGCACGGCACCCCTGACAGCAGGTGGCGACCACCTGATCACACTGCCGATCATGCGTGCCATTGCAAAAGACGGACCGCTCGCCATGGTCCATTTCGATGCGCATTCCGATACCAATGACCGATACTTCGGTGATAACAAATACACCCACGGAACCCCTTTCCGACGCGCCGTGGAGGAAGGGCTGCTCGATCCTGAGCGCACCATACAGATAGGGATTCGGGGTTCTCTATATACGGCCAAAGACTACGATTTTGTGAATGAAGTCGGGATCCGCATGATTCAAATCGAAGAATTCTTCGACATCGGAGTCGATGCTGTCATCGCCGAAGCGCGCAAAGTCGTGGGAGACGCACCCGTATACATAAGTTTCGACGTTGATGGCCTCGACCCTTCTTTTGCTCCCGGAACCGGGACGCCGGAGATCGGGGGGTTCTCGACATATGACGCCCAGAAAATGATTCGAGGACTGAACGGCCTCAATGTCGTAGGCGGCGATGTCGTCGAGGTCGCCCCGCCTTTCGACCCATCCGGAACCACCGCACTCGTTGGCGCGACACTAATGTTCGAGATCCTTTGTGTTCTTGCAAAAGCAGTGTCTGCCAGGTGACGTTAACCGCCCTTTCCGGTCGCAAGAGTATGGCCCGCCGCTTTCCATTTCTGAAGCCCGTTCTCAAAGTAGTAGACATGTTGGAATCCCCAGGCCACTGCTTTTGCGCAAGCATTTGCTGCACGTCGCTCCAGACCGCTGCTGTAGATCACAACTGGCTGGGTCTGCTTTGCGATTCTCGCGAGTCGCACTTCATTGAACTCAGTGTCTGACCCGGTAAACCAGATCATCAGGAACTGGGAACCCGGGATATGCTCCTCGTGCCAATGTTTGGAAACATCGATAAAGGGGACATTCTGATCGTGCAGGGTCTTTGCTTCCTCCACACCAATTGACACTGCACCTTCTACCTCATATCTGGGGGCACCCGCTGTTGCCACGGTCCTGACAAGCCGGGACCAGTCCCGGCCAGGGGTGACTCCCGCTTTCTGAAGCCCCTCCTTGAATCTCGTGTAGTCCCCAACCCAAAGGAGATCGTCGACGCTGGAAAGTGAGTACGCGCTCCAGCCAGCCGTGGCTCTGAGTTCGTTGGCTTTGGCCAACGCAGTTTCTGCATCAGTCTCGCGACCCAGGTGTCCGTAAGTGGCCGCGAGGTAAATGAATGTTCGGTGATTCTCCGCACCCCGGTCCACCGCCCGCTCGAACGTCAGCGCAGCATTCTGATACCGGCCCAGTGCAAATTCGGTCCTCGCCAGGAGCACCAGGTACGATGCGGGATAATGTGGATCGAGACGCATCGCTTCACGAACCTGAAGTTCCGCCTCTTCCGCTCTGTCCGCCTTAAGCAAGGCTGTCGCCATGGCAATATGTCCGGCGGGATCGTTGGGGTCGAGGGCGATCGCGTGTTTCGCTTCATTGATGGGTTCGAATAAATAGATGTCCGTGGCATGGGCGCTGATTTCCGCAGCGACCTGGTAGGCAAGAGGGGTTGGGGACTTCATTGCTTCTTTGAGATATTCCCTGGCTTTCTCAACCGCCTGGAAGGAGTAGCCTTCACCCAGCACCTGTTCATACCAGAGGTTCGAGTATATGCGCCAGTACACCGCAGCAAGCGCCGCATATGCCCGGGAATATCCAGGATCCCGCTGCGTGGCCTGCTCAAGGTAGCTGATGGAGTTCCCAAGCCCGTCCGGGGTTCCTCGACGATAGTGTTCCCAGCCCTGGAGAAAAGCATCGTAGGCGTTCGGGCTGTCGGTTTCAGCGAGCCCCTGGATCGCCTGTTCCTCACCGCTGAGGCTCACTGCCAGCGCAGCGACGATTTTTCTGGTCACCTGATCCTGCAGTGTGAAGACATTGTCCAGAGTACCGTCGTAACGCTCCGCCCACAGATGTCCTCCGGTAGTCGCGTCGATCAGTTGCGCATTGATACGCACCTCGTTGCCTGCGCGTCGGACGCTGCCCTCGAGCACGTAGCGCACACCCAGTTCCTCCGCCACCTGCCGCACCTTCACCGATCGGTCTTTGTAGGTGAAGGACGAGTTACGCGCAATGACGAAGAGCCCGGATATCTTCGAGAGATCCGTGATCAGGTCTTCCGTCATGCCGTCAACGAAGTACTCCTGTTCAGAATCACCGCTCATGTTGTCGAATGGCAGTACGGCGATAGACGGCCTGTCCGGAAGTGGGAATGCCATACGCTCGATCGAGGCAGGTTCTTCCTGAGGCTCCCACGGTTTGTAAAGGAGCGCGACACCCGCAACGACGAGAGCGAGCACCACAGAAACCAAAGCGCTCTTCCATCTTGACCCGTGTACCGTCTCTCTGGATGATTTTTCCGGCGGTGGGATCGACTCTCCCGGTTTCAACCCAACGTGATATACGCGAACCTTTTTTTCGAATCCTTTAATCGCCTGATCACCCAGGTCCTTCCGTGTAAACGGCATCCGCGCGGGCATTGCTTCGTCTATTGCTGCCGTGACGGATACTCCACCCGGTTCTGCGAGCTGCTCAACTCGCTGTGCGAGCACCACTCCTGCGCCGGTCAGCGTGTTGTCGGCGATGACGACCTCCCCCATGGCAATGCCGATTCGGACGTTCACCTGGATGTCGCCTTCCAGTTGAGCAGTAAATTCGGAGTGCCGCGCCTGAAAAGCCAGGGCCGCGGTCACTGCATCGGATGCGCGGTCGAACTCGGCCAACAGGGCGTCTCCGCGTAACTCGCGCACCCGGCCATGGTATTGAGTTACTGCGGCCCCCAGGTGTCGGAACGCATCCTGAATGCGCTCGTGAGCCAGAAGTTCGTCCTGCTGAACCAACAAAGTCGAGCCCGCGATATCCGCGTGCAATATGACGGCGAGCGTGCCGGATCTACGCATATTCGGCATTCAGTGACCGGATAAACGACCAGATAGATTGAGGGATGCTACCCAATTACAGTTTGCCACACGCCGGAGAACCCCCGATGTGTACTGGCTTTGCGATAAGTGGGGTGACTTCACGCAAAAAGCTGTTGATGAGCAACAGGTCATGGATCGCTTCACCTTGAAATGGCGGAAAATATCATAGATCAGGGTTCTCATGGCTCCCGTCCCAAATCAGTCAGGGTATCGCCGGTCTTTCTGCCCGGTTGCTCCGCATGCTCCATAACGGACGAAACCGACCGATCCACCGGCGCTCGATTGGGCCACGTCAACGTATCCACCGAGCGGATTGGTCCTGCCGATCGAGCCGGACTGAAAAATAACGACCGTTAGTTTCTTTGGGTCGATACCGGCCTTCATCGCCGGCGGGACAATCGCCTAATAGCTGGTATTATTTCTCGAGGCCGCAGAGGCGATGGACAGAGATCCAGGGTCCGCCTGCAGCCGCACAATTCGGTCCGGTCCGCGTCCCGGTTTTCACGCGACCGAAATCTCGATGGTGCGGGCGGGTTCCCAGGCGAAAATTGCCGGAGTAACGCAGGTAGCCGAAGTCAGAAACATCATCGTGGCTGTTATTGTAATAGAGCGCATTCTTCTCACCCGGAAATTACTCTCCTGTTGCCGAGGTTATCGGTGGCGCGCGAAGAAACGTCAGGGCAATTATTGACTGCGGTAGCCTGGACAGTCCAACTCCGCACGGGGTGAGAATCCTCGCGGCGCGTCATCAGTATTCAGGCAGCCCGCCCCCCGGCAGCCGCTTCGGGACAACGCCTGCCGATCTCTTCGGACGACTCCGCCCCACTCGACTGAATTGCGATGACCCAAACGCTTCTCGCCAGCGATTCCCTGAGAATGTCCCGGTTGTAGTCGCCGGTCGTCAGAACCACCGCTTGCGCTTGAAGTAGCGCAGCATCGCGATGGCCACTAAAACCATCAAAGCCCAGAGGGCCGGATAACCCCAGCGCCAATGCAGCTCCGGCATGTACTCGAAGTTCATGCCGTACAGGCCGACGACAAAGGTCAGTGGTATGAACAGCGTGGCAATCACTGTCAGCGTCTTCATGACCTCGTTCATGCGGTTGCTGACCATCGACAGATAGGTTTCCAACATGCCGGCGTTGAGGTCCCGGTAAGACTCGATCGTTTCCATCACCTGCACCGTGTGATCGTAAAGATCGCGAAGGTACAAACGCATCTGGTCGTGGAACGGAAGGTCTTCATCCCGGAGCATGGTATTGATCGCCTCGCGCAGCGGCCACACCGACTTGCGAAGGTAGATCAGCTCGCGCTTGAGCCGGTGTATGGCGCGCAATGTCTCCTGGCTCGGCTCCACCAAAAGAGTATCTTCCAGATCTTCCATGTGCTCACCGAGCTTCTCGAGCAGAATAAAATAGCGGTCCACCACGGCATCGAGTAGAGAGTAGGTCAGGTATGTGACCCCCAGGCTCCGGATGCGCGGGCGACCCGAACGGATCCGCTGGCGGACTTGATCAAATACACTGCTCGCTCGCTCCTGCAGCGTGATGAGCGTGTTGTCGGTGAGAACCAGCGAAACCTGGGTGCTCTCGATCTCTTCGCTCTTCAGATCGAAATCGAGCAGCCGAACGACGATGTAGGTCTTACCACCGTACTGCTCCACCTTGCTGCGCTGCACCGCGTTCGCAATGTCTTCGAGCAGCAACGGATGCAGCTCGTAATATTTACCGAGTGATTCGAGAGCGGCGGTGTCGTGAACGCCATCGATGTCGACCCAGCTACAGAGGGCTCGATCCGCGAGCGGGAAATAGTCCTCGACCCGGCTGAACTTCTGCTCTTTGAAAGACGACTCGTCGTAAGCGATGACATCAACGGTAATGCCCTGCACCGGTGTGTCGGGTTTTGGCTTCAGGGTGCCGGGCGGATGCCCTATCGTGTGCGCGGGACGCGAGAATTTCCTCATATCGACTGTCCTGGTTTTTTAAAGCAATCGACGCCCGCGGGCTCGCGGGGCAAGTGACCCGAATTCACGGGAAAACGTGTGGGCCGCGACCGGCCAATTTCGAGCAGACTCAACGCCCATTCAAGTCGGCTCCTGAGCGAGCACACCGACCACCACCTCGGCGATCTCGTTGGTGGTGGCTTCCTGGCGGGCAATCCGGTACGCACTGCGCAGCCCCCCCGGTTGACGCTTGCAGAACTGCCGCCCTCGCCGTGAGCTGCCGGCGACCGCGCTGCTTGATTCTGGTCCAACGAGAGCATCCGACCTGGATTCCTGTTGATGATCAAAGGTGAAGTATGCCAGAACGCGGGAAATCCTCCCCTATAATGTCGGAAACTCCTTTTTTTATCCAGCGGGGCCTGAATCGCAAAACCACGGGCAAAGTTCAAATATGCCTGGCGAATACACATGCTGAAAAGTAAAACCAGAATCAACGCGTTGTATGAAGAAGAACTCGGGCGTTTTATTGCAGCACGACCCAGATCACGTGAACTGCACCTGAAGGCCCGGCAACACATGCCCAATGGTGTACCAATGGCCTGGATGAAAGGGCTGTTCGATCACCCGCCCCTGTTTATCGATCACGGCGAGGGTGCATATATCACCGATGTGGACGGCCATCGCTATCTGGACTTGAACGTGGCGGATATGAGTATGTCACCCGGTTACGCACCACCGGCAATTGTCAGGACGCTGTCGGAACAGGCGGCGAAAGGCGTGCAGTTCCTGCTCCCCGGTGAAGATTCCATCACGGTGTCCACCCTGCTGACAGAGCGATTCCTGCTACCGTACTGGCAGTACACCCTGTCCGCGTCCACAGCCAACGCCGAAGCCATGCGGCTGGCCCGCATCGCGACGTCCAGACAGACAATTCTCATGTTTCACGGGGGCTATCACGGCCATATTGATGACTGGTTGATGGCCAGCGAAATGGGGACGGTGAAACCGGGAAAGCACGCCGGGACCCTGATGGTTCATTTCAATGATCTTGCCGCTGTGGAAAAGGCGCTCAGCGAGTTCGATATTGCCGCCGTTGTTGCCGAACCCGCGATGACGAATGTCAATCTGGTGTTGCCGCAAAATGGTTTTCTGGACGGGCTCCGCGCCCTGACCCAAAAGCACGGGACCCTGCTCATTTACGATGAAACCCACACCCACGTCTGCGCCTGGGGTGGCCTGACCCGCCATTGGCGGCTGAATCCCGACATTCTGGTGGTTGGCAAGAGCATAGCCAGCGGCATCCCCATGGGCGTGTACGGTATGACCAAAGCGCTGCGGGATGTCATGGAGTCTCATATCGAGGTGGAGCGGTGGCCGCAAAGCGGCGAGGGCGATCTGGCGGTGGGAGGCACTTTGTTCGGCAACGCTCTTTCCATGGCGGCAGCCCGCACCACACTGACGGAGATACTGACCCCGGAGAACCAGAAACGGGCAGCCACTCTGGGCGCGCTGCTGGCCGACCGGATAGATGCAGCAATATATAAAAGGCAGTTGCCCTGGACGACGCACCGACTGTTCTGCCGCAGCGGGCTCTGCTACGGCAAGCAACCGATCAATTCGATGGAAGCCAGTCGCAGTGCAGACTTCGATCTCAATCGGCTGCAGCGTATTTACTTCGCCAATCGCGGCGTATGGGAAGCCGTGGCGACCGCCGGGCCTACCGTACCTCTGTGCGCAACCGGGAAAGACATAGATCTCTACGGCGATGTACTGAACGCGTGGCTGGATGAGATAGTCGAGTAGGTAAACAGCCCCCCCTCACCCCAACCCTCTCCCGGGGGGAGAGGGAGACAGCGCCCTCTGCCGGTGAGAGAAATCCGGTAGTTCCCCTCTCCCCGGGTAGGGTGTCGTAAAAGGCCCCTCCAGTGAGGACAGCTTTGAGCAAAGGAGAACCTGAGGCGTTGATTTAGCCCCCCTCATCCCGGCCTTCTACCCGGCGGGGAGGAGGGGAAGACACTTTTACGACACCCTCGGGGGAGAGGAGGCCAACCGGACGGCAACGCACTTCCGGTGGAGAAGAAAAGGTTGCCCTTGGTCGGTGAGAGCAGGTTGGTAGTTCCCCTCTCCCTGGGGAGAGGGGCAGGGGTGAGGGGAATGTACTGGGACGGGTAGTTTCAACTCATGACTGCGGAATTCCCTCGTATACCTCGTCCAGGGTGCGGCGCAGGATGTCGAACAGTTCAGTAATCTGCTCTTCGGTGATGATAAAGGGCGGCGCAAGCACTACCGCCTGACCGAGAGGCCGACACACCAGGCCGTTGACCTGCGCCTGATTCGTAACCCGTTCACTGACTTCGAGCTCGTCAGGGAACGGCGATTTCTTTTTCTTGTCGGCCACTATCTCCAGCGCGCCCATAAGGCCGACCCCGCGCGACTCGCCGATCATCGGGTGGTCGGCCAATTCGGCCAGCATCTTCTGAAAGTGTGGGGCAACCGCCTTCACGTTGTCGAAAGCACCACCCTCCAGTTCGTCGAGCGCGGCGAGCGCGATGGCGCAGCCGACCGGGTGTGCTCCGGTAGTGAATCCGTGCGGCACTTCGCCATACCTCGCGACCGCGCGCTCCAGGCGTTCGCTGATGCCGGGCGATAAAATCACCGCGCCCATCGGAAAGAAACCCGCCGTAAGCACTTTCGAGGCCACGACGATATCGGGCTCGATGCCGTAGTGCAGCGAACCCCAAAACGACCCCGTGCGACCAAAACCGCAGATCACCTCGTCGGCAATCAACGGAATGTCATAGCGGCGCAGCACCGGCTGGATCGCCTCGAAGTAGCCGCGCGGAGGGGGAATGACGCCCCCGGCACCCAGCACCGGCTCGGCGAAGAAGCCCGCGATAAACTCCGGCCCCGTGTTGCGGATCGTGCGATCGAGTTCGTCGGCCAGGCGCAATGAGAATGCTATCTCGGATTCTCCCGCTGCCGCCTCGCGCCAGTGATGCGGGCAACTCAGAAACCGCACCTCCGGAATGGGCAGCCCTGACGCCGAGGTGACGTAATCCTTGCCGGTAAGGCTTGAGGTGGCAATGGTCATGCCGTGGTAGGCATTTCGGCGGCTGAGCAGAAGCCTCCGGTGCGGCTTCCCCTCGGACTCCGCCAGCAGCCACAGCAGCTTGACCACGCTGTCGTTGGCCTCGGAGCCGGAGTTGGCGAAAAATACCCGATCGGCAGTCATCGGTGCCAGCGACACCAGCCGTTCGGCGAGTTCCATCGCGGGCCGCGTGACGCGGCCGAAGAATGCGTGATAAGCGGGCATCGTCGCGTACGCCCGCTGTGCTGCCTCGATCAGGCGCGGATTGTCGAAGCCGAGCACGACGTTCCACAGACCGGAATTGCCCTCCAGGTAACGGCGGCCCCGATGATCATGGATATATACGCCCTCGCCCTTCGCCACCACTACGGGCCCTTCCCGCTCCATGGTTGGGATGTGCGAGAAAGGATGCAGAAACGCGCTCGGGTAGCCGTTGTCGGTCATGTCGAAAATCCTCCGGTTCTCATCGATTTATCGGTACCGCTGCCACACTTCATGTACAGCGGCCGTGGCGGCGCATGATCTCGACCAGTCGGGCGTGATCCAGCGCCCGGCAGACCCTGCCCGGCGGTCTCAGGGTCGTCATGTCGTCGGCCGCCACCAGCGCGTTCAGCACCGCCTCCTCGACGGCCTCGACGGCTGCAAGATATACACCGTCCAGCAACTCGTCATTCAGGCACTCGAGTGTCAGGCGGGGTCCGCCGAACTGCATCAGCGGGCACGGATTTGCGGTTGAGAAAGCCAGAAATATATCCCCCGAATTGTTGCCGCCAGGTGTGCCGCCACGGCCGATGCCGATAGCGGCGCGCCGGGCCAGTCGTTGAAGCTGATGCGGCAGCAGCGGTGCGTCGGTCCCTAGCACGACGATGATGGAACCCTGTTCACCGCGAGTGAACAACGCGTCGTCCGTGAGGTACCGTCCCGCCGGAACGCCGAGCGCGGTAAACCACGGTCGTGCGCCGTGGTTGGCCTGCACCAGTGCACCGATGGCGTAGCGCTCCCCCGCCGCCTCGAGCACGCGCGACGCACTTCCGGTCCCGCCTTTGAACTCGTAGCAGATCATGCCGGTGCCCCCGCCGACGTTGCCCTCCGCCACGGCGCCACCCGCGGCCGCGTCGAGTGCGGCCAGCGCATCGTCGGCGGTAACGTGCAATCCGTTGATGTCGTTAAGTACGCCGTCGTAGGTCTCGGCCACCACCGGCATGGCCCACAGGTGCTCTTTTTCCCAGGCGCCGGCGTACTGGCGCAGCATCCAGCGGGTGGCGCCGTGGTGTACCGCGCCGACCGCGTGAGTATTGGTGATGCACACTGGCCCCACCAGATATCCGCCGTCGCGCACCCAGTGCGAACCGGTCATTTCCCCGTTACCGTTCAGCGCGTACATGCCCGCCCATACCGGACGGGGCTCGGCATCGCGGCCGCGCGGCAGGATGGCGGTGACGCCGGTCCGCACCGGTCCGCTCCCGGTCACCAGCGGTCCGTCGCCCTCGATGCGGGTGCGTACACCCACCAGCACCCCGGGCACGTCGGTAATAGCGTTGAACGGGCCGGGAGTTCCCGAAAAATCGAGCCCGAGATCTCGTGCGCGCGGCTTGGTCATCTGCAGTTCACTCCTGAATGTGGGTTATCTGGCACTACGCGATCGGAACCACAGGCCGAGCGAGGCAATTACCAGGGAAAACAGGATCATCAGTGACGCAATCGCATTGATCTCGGGCTTGATGCCCCGCCTCAGCATGCCATAGATGAAAACCGGCAGCGTCGTCGAATCGACGCCCGAGATGAAATAGGTGATCACCAGGTCGTCCATCGATATGATAAAGGCGAGCAGCGCGCCGCCGACTACGCCGGGCAGGATCAGCGGCAGCGTGACCCGGCGGAACGTCTGGTACGGGCTTGCACCCAGGTCGGCGGAAGCCTCCTCGCAGGTCTGATCCATCCCGGCCAGGCGGGCGCTGACGACGATAAACACGTAGCTGCCGAGAAAAGTGCAGTGGCCGATGATGATCGTGGTCAGGCCGAGCTTCACACCGATCGTGACGAAATAGATAAGCAGTGCGATGCCGAGCACGATGTCCGGAATGATCATGGGCATGAACACCAGTACCCTGTAAAAAGTCTTCAGCGCGAACCGGAAGCGCGCCATGGCCAGCGCGGTGAGGGTACCGATCAGAGTCGACACGGTGGTTGTTGTAAGCGCCACGATCAGGCTGTTGGCCACGGCCGAGGTGAGTTGCTCCGTCGATTCGACGTACATGGTCTGCTCGGTCAGCTTGCTGCTGAGGCCGAAGATGGTCCGGTACCAGTCGAAGGTGAATCCGGACCAGGACATCATGTTCACCGGGTTGGCGTTGAACGAGTAGGTGAAAACGATGATCATCGGCGCATAGATAAACGCGAAGAAAAGTGCGCTGTAGAGCAGCAGGGCGCTGCCGCTCATGCGCCGCCCGATCGACCCGAAGATCCCGCCCACGCCCCGGCCTAACTTTCCTGGAGCGCGTCCGCGCGCTTGACGACGGCGACGTAGATGAGCAGAAACGCCAGCACCGCGACCATGACCATCCAGGCAAGCGCGGACCCGAACGGCCAGTTTCGCGCCTGCAGGAACTGCTGTTCCACCAGGTTGCCGATCATCAGCACCTTCGCGCCGCCCAGCAGGTCCGGCACGATGAAGTTACCCAGGCTCGGTATGAACACGATGATCGACCCGGCCACCATGCCCGGTACCGACAGTGGCAGGGTTATACGCAGGAACGTCTTGATGCGGCCCGCTCCGAGGTCCCCCGACGCCTCCAGCAGGCTGCGGTCCAGCTTTTCAAGGCTGGCGTACAGCGGCAGGAACATGAACGGGATGAACACATAGACCATGCCCAGCACCACCGCACCCTCGGTGTACAACATGTCGAACGGCGAGGCGATCACGCCGAGTGCCATCAAAGTCTCGTTGATCCAGCCGGTCGGCTTCAGTATCAGCACCCAGGCGAACAGGCGCACCACCAGGCTGGCAAAAAACGGCAGGGTAATCAGGAACAGGAAGAACGACTTCCAGCGATCCGGCTGCCGGCTCACCCACAGTGCCGCTGGATAGCACAGCAGCAGACTCGCCGCCACGGTGGTCAGGGCGAGCCTGAAAGATCGCCCGAAGATGCTCATGTATACCGGGTCGAACTCCTCGTATTCGCCGTCTGCCCAACCCAGTATGCGGCCGAAATTGTGGTGGTAGTAGTTCCACTCGACGCCGCCGTACAGGCCGGGTTCAAGAAAAGCGTAGACCAGCAGAATGGAAAGCGGCGCCAGGAAGAACACCGCCAGCAGGAGTGTGATGGGTGACAGCAGCCCTGTCAGGCGCAACCGCTTCCGGGTCAGTGCCAGTGCCATCAGCCGCGCGGCCCCGGTGCCAGCACGCGCGGCGCGTCGAGTCGGTAGCGCAGGGTGATGTTCGACCCGGGTACGACCCGTGCGGAAAGTTTGCGAGAGTGATCGCGGATAGTGGCCTTTACGGGAAGATCGCCGGCCACCCTGGCGACCACCTGAAAGTCGGTGCCGACGAATATCGTTTGAGTCACTTCGACATCCAGCGTTGCGAACCCGGGCGGCACT
>Ga0316187_10004685_pt1 | contig 11841 bp, 7 predicted proteins | sample CroRivburrow1_MG_FD_204927 | JGI IMG/M metagenome (GOLD analysis project Ga0316187, IMG submission 204927) | Coastal sediment microbial communities from Maine, United States - Cross River worm burrow 1 | ecosystem: Environmental > Aquatic > Marine > Coastal > Sediment | place: USA: Maine...
CACATGGCCCTTGTTTGAGTCGATGATGACGCCCGATCCGAGACTCTGGCTGCGCTTGTTCCTGCGTTCCAGCGGTCTCTCGAAGAACCAGCGAAAGAACGGATCACGCAACAGCGGATGGTCCTCGGTGCGCACGACACTCACGGTCGAGATGTTGACAACCGCGGGCGTAGCCTTTTCGAGCATTGGCGCGAGGCTAGGCAGGCGTTCGCCATCGACCTGTGTCGGCAGCGCGGCAAATGCGTGCCCGGTGGTCAGGGCCAGCAACAGGACAAACAACAGATAACGGGCAGGGCGTACGGTCTTTAACATCTTCAGGCTGGTTGCAGATTACCAGGTCATACGATAGCACCGGGGTTTGCAGATCGTCAGACCACGGTGCGAGTTCTTGGTTTTACGGTTCGCCGCACAAAATGTCCTCGAGGCGGCATGCCCCCGACAGCCACTCTGCCGGGGGCGAGAGGCTCTTTGAGCCTATCAGGCCGCCTCGACCTTGCTTTCGATCAGTTTGTCGTCTTGACCGCGGATCTCGATCCTGCGTGGTTTCATGGCCTCGGGTACCTCGCGTACCAGGTCGACATGCAGCAGGCCGTCCTTCAACTCGGCACCGTCAACCCGCACATAGTCGGCCAGCTGGTAAGTGCGTTCGAAGTCGCGGTTGGCGATGCCACGATGCAGATACTTGCGGTCGGCGACATCGGCATTTTTTCTACCGACGATCTTGAGCAGGTTTTCCTGGGCCTCGATGTCGATTTCCCCGGCGCTGAAGCCTGCGACAGCCAGGGTGATCCGGTATTGGTCCTCGCCGGTGGACTCGATGTTATAGGGCGGGTAACCGCCAGCGTCCGTGCGGTTGGCCGATTCTAGCGTACTGGCCAGTCGGTCGAATCCGATAGCGGTACGAAACAGGGGAGAAAGATCAAATGCAGTCATGGTTTTGTCCTCATGAAAAGCAACAAAAGATATTTGGCGTTCGGTCTGAACCGCCGGTTCCACGGGCCCTGAAGGCACCCGTGATCCCGAAGTGGGGTCGATCCCGGTTGTTTCAAGAGGGCGCTATGATTTGCGCTGCAGAGAGCGTTTGACCGCGAGTTTTTCCAGTTCGACCAGCCACAGCACGCTGGACGCCACCAGAATGATGGCCCCCCAGGTCTGCAGGTCCAGCGCTGCAGTCCCGAACAGAGACTGCATGGTGGGGATATAGGTGAAGCCAAGCTGGAATAACACCAGCAGCCCGACCGCTAGCAGCACGTAGCGGTTTCCCAGCAGGCCATCCCGGTTCAGTACCGGTTCGAGAATGAAACGCGAGTTGAACAGATAGAAGATCTCGTAAGCCACCAGGGTATTCACCGCTACGGTGCGCGCATACTCGATGCCCGCGCCGCTTTCGAGTTGCCATACGAACAACCCAAAGGTGCCGATCACCAGAATCACCGAAACGAACAGGATGCGCCACAGGAAGAGACGGGTCAGCACGGGCTCGCGCGGGTCTCGCGGCGGCCGGCGCATGATCCCGCGCTCGGCAGGTTCGAATGCAAGGGCGAGGGCAAGGGTGGCGGCCGTGATCATGTTGACCCAAAGGATCTGGACCGGGGTCAGCGGGAAGTGTTCGAACCCGAGCATGATGGCGCCGAGCATCACCAGCGCCTCGCCACCGTTGGTCGGCAGGATAAACAGGATCGCCTTGCGCAGGTTGTCATAGACCGTGCGCCCTTCCTTTATCGCATTGACGATGGTGGCGAAATTGTCATCCGTCAGCACCATTTCAGCGGACTCCTTGGCCACCTCGGTGCCACTGAGGCCCATAGCCACCCCGACGTCGGCACGGCGCAGTGCGGGCGCGTCGTTGACCCCGTCGCCGGTCATGGAGACGACCTGGCCGCGTGCCTGTAGCAGGGTCACCAGGCGCAGTTTGTGCTCGGGTGTTACCCGCGCGTAAATGTCTGTCTCATCGACCAGGGCGCTGAGTTCGGCGTCATCCATGGCGGTGATATCTTGCCCGGTCAGCGCCTTGGCCGTATTGATCAGCCCGACCTGCTCGGCGATGGCCATGGCGGTCACCCGATGGTCACCGGTAATCATCTTGACCCGGATTCCGGCGCGCTGGCAGGTGGCCACCGCCTCGATGGCCTCCGGTCGCGGTGGGTCGATCAGGCCGCAAAGGCCGAGGAACATCAGGTCTTGGTCGATATCGGAAAAGTTGAGCTGGACCGTGTGCTTTGGCAGTGTCTTCATTGCGACCGCCAGAACCCGATAGCCTTGGGAGCCCAGTTTCTCCAACCGGTCTTCCCAGCGTGCCACGTCGAAGCCGGAAGCGGGGCCCGAGGGGGACCAATGGCTTGCACAGCGCTGTAACACCTGTTCGGGTGCGCCCTTGACGAATACGAAGCTGCCGCCACCGTGGTCATGATGCAGCGTGGCCATGAATTTGTGTGCGCTGTCGAACGGGATCAGGTCGGTGCGCGGGAAAAGCTGGTATTCATGCTCCGGGTCCAGCCCGGCCTTGATGCCGGCCAAGCTTAGCGCGGCCTCCATGGGGTCTCCCTGTACAGACCATTCTCCCTGTTCGATGTGCACCTCGGCATCGTTGCACAACAGCATCCCGCGCAGTGCCTGCATGGCGCCTGCATGCGCCGCGACTTCATAGTCTTCACCGTCCTCGGTAAAGCCGCCGCGCGGGTCGTAGCCGGCACCGCTGACCGCCAGGTCGACATCGACCAGGGCCAGTGCGCGCACGGTCATCTGGTTGCACGTCAGGGTCCCGGTCTTGTCCGAGCAGATCACCGACAGGGTGCCCAGCGTCTCGACTGCCGGGAGCCGCCGGATGATCGCGTTGCTCGCCGCCATTCGCTGTACACCGATCGCCAGCGTAATGGTCATGATGGCGGGCAGCCCTTCGGGGATCGCGGCAACGGCCAGGCCGACAGCGGCCAGGAACATTTCGGCAGGCGTGTAACTGCGGAACACAATGCCAAAGGTGAAGGCCAGGGCCGCAATAACAACAATGGCCGCGGTCAGCCAACGGCTGAATATGGCCATCTGGCGCAGTAGCGGCGTGGTCAACTGTTCGACGTGGGCGACCAGGGTGCTGATCTGCCCGAGTTCAGTCCTGGTGCCGGTCGCGGTGACCACACCCAGCCCCTGGCCGGCCGTGATCAGGGTGCCGGAATAGGTCATCGAGCGGCGGTCGGCCACTACCGCATCGTCGGGGCAGGGTTCATGGGTCTTTTCGACCGGCACCGATTCGCCGGTCAGTGCGGCCTCCTCGATACGCAGGCTCTTCGCCTGCAGAATGCGCAGATCCGCGGAGATTTTGTCACCGGCCTGCAGCGGCATGATGTCGCCCGGCACGATATCGGCGGCGTCGATGGTGCGACGCCGGCCGTCACGGATGACCATGGCCCTGGGTGAGAGCATCTGGCGGATGGCGGCCAGGGCATCCTCGGCCTTGCCTTCCTGGACGAAACCGATCAGGGCGTTTACGACGACGACGCCAATGATCACGGCCGTATCGAGCCAGTGCTGCAGCAGGAACGTGACCAGTGCCGCCGCCAGCAAGACGTAGATCAATACATTGTGGAACTGCGCCAACAGTCGCATCAGCGCACTACGCTGTTGGGCCTCAGGCAGCCGGTTTGGACCGTATTCGTCCAGGCGCCGGGCGGCGGTTTCCGAACTGAGGCCTGAGGGGCTGCTATCGAGGTCGCTGAGGGCCTCGTCTGCAGGCATGGCGTGCCAGAGCGGGTGCGCAGTCTCTGGTTGATCCTGTGTGCTCATGGTGTATCAGCCGAGTTGGTCTGATTGTGCTACCAAACGCTACAGCCAGCGAACCAGGTAATAGATACGCAGACTCTCCGATGAGACCGAGGGCCCATAGACGATCGCCGGGTGCAGTTTTGCTGATTCGTCACCCCCCTGGCGGGCGGCTTCTTCCGAACTCACGATCTCGACGCAGGCCTCGGGAAAGCGCTTGCGCGACTTGCGGGGCGTCCTGATAAGGGCAAAACGCTCCTGCAGCGAGGTGGATTCAGGGTCGACGATGACGTGCGGCATCCGGGCATGGTAGCACCGCCTAGCGAATCTGGACGTCCGTCGTCTTTTCGATGGAGCCGTCGTCGTTGAGGATGGCGTGTTGCCGGCCGGCCGGGTCGAACAGAACCACAACCTGATCCTGGAACAATGGCCGGCGCACGAAGGCCACTGACCAGCCAAAACCCTCGAGTCGGGCCAGGATCTGATGCTGCAGTTCGTTCAACCTGGACTTGACATCGTCCGGTATCGCTACCTGACTCCCCCGCCGTTCGTTCGAGGCTTCGCTGTTGTCCAATTCGCCCACCCTTATTGGGTTCAGAATTAAGGTATTAAGGGTATCGGCATCTGCAACTTGTTACTGAAACTGTTTGTGACTGCGAGCAGGTGCCGAGCCGGCGTCTTTAACGGTTGCCTGCGTCAGGTCTCGCGCCGCGTCGCCATTGTTCAAGGGGGATCACAAGGGCTGGATCGCCATTCCTGCCGTACCATGAATCCACGGCAAAGGCCTCTCCGGTATCCGGCCTTTCCAGAACAGCACTCCAGTGGGTGCTAAAGATGTACTGGCGTCGTTTGGCCCGTTCCTTCACCAGATGCCAGCGCAACAAGGAAGCCTGTTCCAGCATTTGCATGTACCGGCTGGTGTTGATCGATTCCGCAATACAGTCGAGTTGACCGGGACCGCCGTGATTGCTTGAATTCTCGGGCAGATCACCCTGCGTGCCGGCCTGGAGGCCTGCAATCTGTTCGAGTCTGCCCACGGCTATTGTGACCGCCGTCCGCTCGTCGGCAGCAGAACGGGCTTCATCGAACAGCGAGCCGATGGTTCGCCATTCATCCTGTGAGATACGAATGGGCTGCTCCAGGTCACAGCCATAGTCGACACACACATTGATCTGCGACTGGCCAGCGGGCGAAGTGTCGGCCGCGACCAGCAGCAGTGCGCAGATAAACCTGACGGCCCCTTCAGCGTGCATCTGATTTGTCACCTGGCATCCACAGCAGTAGGTTCCATCGAATGAGCAACCCTCAAAGAATTCTCAGTTAGACTCGGCCAAATATGGTCGCGCGAACAGATAAGTCATGCCCGTCGGGTGGATTTGACCGGCAAACAGGCGCATGCGGTTTTGATTGCCCTACGATGGGTCGGTGTCACCGCTACGACCCATTAGCTGCGCAAGCCCCGGGTAGCTGGTTTCGTCCAGCTGATACTTCCGTCCTGCCGCACCCCACGAGCCACCGCGGCGAAGATGCCCGATCAGCTGATTCCTGTCGCCGAAGCTGATGCCGCCGATCGACGTGACCCCGCGCGCCAATAAAGGGTCCGGCAGGCCGCTGCCACTGGGCCCGACGATTTCTATGCACGCCGTCGGTTCGGTAGCCGCAAGGAAATCTTCCAGACTGTCGTTGATCAGTGTGGAAGCCGTGCAGAGCACATGTTTGCAGCCTGCCAGATCCTGAGGGTCGCAGGTCACCGACACACCGGGCCTCTCGGGAACCCGCTCGGGTGCGCGTTCCAACACCAGGACCTCACAGCCCAGGGCGGTCAGTTTATCCACCAAGGGGCAGAAGTAACCCACCATGCCGACAGGGCCTCCGGGTGGCGTATCGCTCAGTCCGGAATTCGGATTGCGGTCCGGTGGTTCGAAGCCTGCAGTCTGATACAGTTTTGCGCTCAGCGCATTGTAGGTGCCCAGTGCCAGAGCCCGGCTGCTCGGGTCTTCGCTGGCAAACCCCTGCAGCAAAGAGAATGCGTCCTCGTCGCAAAGTTCAGGCTCGGGATAGCGCTGCCACAGCCCCTGCAGAATGTTGTCCATGCTGACATAGAAAGGGCCGATGCCGTCGTCGGCCAGGAAAACGAAGCCGAACTCGTCGCGGAAGGTCTCGTCCGCAACGGGTGCGGGAAGATAGAGGCCCGAGACACGAGGGCGCCCCAGGAGGATCGCGATCTGTTCGCCGATGCGTCTGTAATCCTCGCTGATCGAGGATATTTTCATTGGGCCGCCCCTTTGGTTTCGTAGTCCCACACCCGCCAATCGGGAAACAGGGGGAAATAGAGTGCCAGACGTATCGGTCTGTCCTCCAGCAGACGAATGATCCCTGCGTAGTTCTCGATTTGTTCGCGGTAACGTTCCTGCTCCTGGTCGAGAAAGGCATCACGATCGCCTTCGAGGTGTTCTCCGGTCTTGTAATCGATGATCCACCGAACACCGTGTTCATCCACGAAGCTGCGATCGATTACGTAGTGTCGGCGCGTTTCCTCATGCGCTGTAAGGGGCCATTCGCACTGCCCCTCCGCGTGGTCGGCGAGTATCCAGCGCCCGTGCTCATCGGCGAGCGTCTGGCGCAGGGCACGTTTGGCCTTTGCGACGGCCGCTTCGAGCTGGCTGCTGGCAACGCCCAGGTTCTGCAATCCGCGCCGCAGGGTTTGTTCGAGTCCATCGACGCGTTCTGGCGGCCAGTTGTCGATACCGTCTCGTGCGATGCGTTCGAGGTGACGATGGACCAGCGTGCCAACGTGGCGCGCCGTATCGCCAGCCCAGGCAAACTCGATCTGCGCTTTGAATAGTTCATCGTCGGCCTGGCTGGGTACCGGTGCCAATGGGCTGACGAGGGCAGGTCGCCAGTTGGCCGGCAGCCGTTGCAGCTGTGCCAGGCGCACGCTGGACTCCTCGGCAACCTCGGTTGGTGGTGCTGCCAAGTAGCCGAAATCGGATTCGACGACGGGCCAGAGTTTTGCCAGCAGGGAAGCCGCCGCCGGTTTGACCGCCATACCCTTGGCGTTGAAGGCGATGTGACCCAGCAGATGCAGCCGGCGCCTCGCCCGGGTCGCCGCAACGTACAGGAGACGCGAGGTCTCCAGCTGGTTCTTGTCCTTGTTCAACTCGCGCAGGTAGCCTGATATCGCTTCGCTTTGCTGATCGGCAGCCCGGATCGGGGCCATGAGCAGTTGAGCGTGTCCCTGCGAACCGGTGCGTTCGAGCCAGTAGAGCAGTTCGCTGCTGTCAGACGCCGGCTTTCGCCCGAGGCCGGGGAGTATCACGGTGTCGAACTCCAGTCCTTTTGACTTGTGCATGGTCATCAGCTGCACGCGGCCGTCGGAGCCACTGTCGGGCGTTGCGTAGAGTTTTTCCAATGCGTTCTGCAGGCGGGCGAAATCGAGCACTCCCGCGGCCTGTTCATGCTGATCGAGCAGGCGAAGATAGGCCTGCGCATCGGTCTCGCCGTCGCGCGCCGTTGCAAGGCCACCCAGCATCAGCCAGATACTTTCGACCCATTGGCGCAGCGGCCGGCGCCCGCGCGCCGGGAGTTGCCGGTCGACGACCTCCAGCAGCCGTTCGACACGCAGGCGCCCGTCATCACTCAAGCTTGCACGTAACCGGGAATCGCGCAGGCGCGCGAGCACGCAGCGGGGTGTGGACTCGGCGATGAGCAGCAGGTCCTGCAGGCTGAGCCCCAGCCAGGGCGCGCGCAAGACGACCAGCCAGGACAGGCGGTCGGCCGGGTGCAGCAGGGCACGCGTAAGGGCATGCAGGTCCTGTACCGCCGGGCGCTGTGCCAGCGGGTCGATATCGACCGCCTGGAACGCGATCCCGGCGGACCTGAGCGCGGCGGCGATATCGCGCAGATGGCTCCTTGCGCGCGCGAGCACTGCAACCTGGCCGGCATCCGTTTCCGCCAGCGCCGTATGCACCAGTTCTGTGACCCTTTGCGCCTCTGCCCTGGTATCGGCACCGGCAAAGGGGTGCATGGTTACCGCCGAGTCGTCCGGCGACGGGTCGTAGGCCGTGGCAGGCGAGTAGGGCACGGCGCCGCGCCCGACATCGACCTGAGCGGGAAAGATCAACGGAAAACTGCTGTTGACCCAGTCGACGATGCCGCTGCTTGAGCGGAAATTGATCCCCAGCTTGAGCGGCCTCAGCCTGAGTCCGCCGATGCCATTGGCCCGCGCCGCGAGGTAAAGACCGACCTCGGCCTCACGGAATCGGTAGATCGACTGCATCGGGTCACCGACTGCGAATAGCGTGCGCCCGTCACCGTTCTGCCAGCCGGCGGTCAGTGTTTCCAGCAGGCCATACTGGCTGCTGGAGGTGTCCTGGAATTCATCGACCAGCAGGTGTTGCAGGCGGTAGTCGAGGGTCAGCGCAAGGTCGGTGGGGTTATCGGGACTGCCCAGCGCCCGGCGCGCGCGCATCTGGATCTCGGCGAAGTCGACCTCACCGCTGTCCTGGAAAACCAGTTGCAGTTCGGCCGCCGCGTGCAGCAGCACGCGGAACAGACTGGAAAGCACGGCACGTTGCTGGTCGTCGAGACCGTGATGCGGCAACAGGCGCAGGCCGGCCCAAAGCGCTGTGAGTCCGGGTTGGTCGCCGATCTGTTCACACAACTCCTTGATCGCCATTTTTGCCTGGCTGCGTTGCGCCTTGACCTCGGGAGAGATGCCTTTCTCGCTCGGCGCGGGAAACCCGGTGTCGGCATTCCACGATCTGCGCAGTTCGCCACCCTTGGTCAGCAGCATCTGGGCCAGTCCCAGCCAGTCCGGCAGATCCGTCCATGCGGTCCCGGGGTTCTGATCTTTGTGCAGCCAGGCCGACAGGCTGTCTGCCGCCGTACCGGTCTGCCCGGACGCCGCCAGGTTGCTTGCGGCCTGCTGGGCAATGGTAATCAACTGATGCAGCCAGTCGGGACGGCAGTTTCCCAACAACAGGCGCAGGTGGGCGGTCACCGCATCCTCGAGCGCCTCGTCGAGGTCATCGCCACCCGGCGATGAGAGTGCATGACCCAACCACTGGTCGCGCCGCGCGAGCATATTGCGCAGCAGGTCTTCGAGTAAGCCCTGCCGATTGTCGAGATATACCAGCAGGGTCTCGATATGCGGACCCAGCTTCGGGTCTTCGAGCATGCGAAGGGTTGCGCGTGCCGCCTCCTGGTAGTGTGCCTCCGGTTTGTCGGTGGTCGCGGGTGGCGCGCCCAACTCGCTGAGCAAGGGCATTTGTCTGGCCAGCGCATGGCTGAGGCTGTCAAAAGTCTGGATGCGCAACCGGTTCGGGTTGCGGGCGATTTGCCATTCATGCCGCGCATCCTGTTCAAGGGCTGCGCGCGCCAGGGTCCTGGTCAGCCGCCGGTGAGGCTCGGCCGGTTGCGGGGCAGTGGCCGCATCGATGGCCGCGAGGATGCGATTGCGCATCTCGGCGGCTGCTTTGCGCGTGAAGGTGATCGCATAGATCTCCTCGGGGTGATCAACCTCAGCGAGCAGGCGGAGATAGCGCTGGGTCAACAGCTCGGTCTTGCCGGAACCGGCGGGCGCCTGAACGATGTACGACTCGCTGATATCCAGCGCCTGTTCGCGTTGTCGGGCATCGGCTGCCGTGGTCTCAATCACCGTCGTCCCCCGCGATCATCTCCTGTACCCGGCACAATGCGCCGAGGGCGCAATATTGGCAGGCCTGTATCGAAGGCGTGGGGTCGGCACGTCCTGCGCCGATCTCATCCGCAAGGTCACTCAGAGACTTTTGCCACTGAGCCAGCAGGCCCGGCCAGTCGGTCTCCCCACGCTGGTTCTTCGGGGTATCGACACCGGAGGCAAAGTCCTCCTCCTCGCTGAGTCCGACAAAGGCAAAGCCGGGTCCGTCGCGTCTGACCCGTGCCAATAGTGCGGCACGCACCTCGCCATTGCTGTGCAGGCAGTAAAGCGGAAGCTGAGGTTCTGTCAGGCGTTCGTCGAACCAGCCGTCGTTGCGCACGTTGCGACCGGTCTTGTAGTCGATGACCGCGAGTCCCCCATTCTGCAGGCGGTCTACGCGGTCTGCGCGGGTGTTGAGGCGCAGGGCTGAAAACTCGATGGTCTGCTCCTGTTCGAGGGCTTCCACGCTGAAGGCCTGCTTGCGTTCGCGTTCCAGGGCGAGCCAGTCGATGATCAGACGGGTCAGGCGTGCCGCCTCTATGGCGCGGAATCTCGCCGTGAACAGGTCGGGTCTGCGGCGGCCGATATCGTCGAGCGTCGCCGTGGCGAGCGGAGCGACCAGGGCATGGAGGTCGGCCTCGTCATGCTGCGCGAGGGTTGCAGAGTCCTTGAGCGCAGCCCAGACGCGCTGCAGCAGTTCGTGGACAAGGGTGCCGGTCAGGGCGCCGTCGGGTGCGAAACTGGGCTCCTCGAGTGGCCTTGCGCGCAGGCGAAAGCGGGCGACTGCCGAAAAAGGACAGCCTGCCTGGGCAGCCAGCAACGCCGCACCGCCGCGGGGCTCGGACGGTGCACTGTGTGTGTGACCGACCGGCAGTGGCTCAAAGTTGCCGGCAGTTGCGCAGGCACTGCGCAAGCTGGCCGCAGTCTGTGGAGCAGGACCCTCAGGATCGAACATTGGCCAGTCGTGGACCAGCGGGCTTGGGCGCTGTTCACGCTCGGCATCCATGCGTGCATGGCTGGCGATCACCGTCCTGGCGCTCTGCGTGAGGCGCTCGGTCAGGGCCGAGGCAAATTGCAGCTCGCGTGCGGCTGAGGCATGTGGCATCTGCAGATCGCGCTGCAGGCCGGCCGGCAGCAGGGGGTTCGGATGTGGCGCCGGAGGCCAGTTCTGATCATCCATGCCGAGTAGCCAGATGGCGTCGAAGTCCATCCCGGCGGCCTCGAGCGGGCCCAGGATCTGGATGGGTGCGGCTGGCGATTTGGCCTGAAACAGGGCGTCGGTCGCCAGGGTGCCGAGTCTCGAGATGGCCTCGCCCAGGCGCATGCGCGGACGGACCTTGCCCAGTTCGGCAAGCTCGCTGAACACGCGCTGCATGCGTTCGCGTTGCTGAAACTCGTGGCTGTCGAGTGTCTGATCGCCGGGCCAGCCGAGTGCACCCAGCACCGCCTGAAAGTGACCGGCCCAGTTGTTTGGGGTATCACTGGCCGGCAGCTCCTGGCGCATTGTCTGCAGACTCTCCAGACGCTCTGCCAGGTCGGGACAATGGCGCAGGTCATCGCGGTCGAAACGGCTGAGCCGGTGCGCGAGGCGCTGCAGGTCGAGCATCGGCAGGCCGTCTTCACGCAGCGCGGCATCGAACAGGGCGCGTCGTTCCCATTCCCCGGCATGCCCGCCGACGAACGGGCTTCGCAGCAGCTGACCAATGGCGTGCAGAGGCTGGGGGCCAGTCAGAAGGCGCAATGCCAGCAGGGCATGCGCGACCAGCGGACGCTCTGACAGGGATTCGCCGAGCGATATGTTGAACATCGCCTGCTCGGGGGTGTTCGCCAGACAGGCGGCAGGTGTGACGATCTCGGTGAACAGCCGTTCGATGTCGCGGCGCTGTTGGGTGATGCGGATGGAGACGATGCCGATTCTGCTCTCCGGTTCGGATTGCAGCAGATCAAGAGCCCAGCCGGCCGCGTGCCTGATCTCGGACTCGCTGTCGTCTGCTTCCAGGCGCTGCAGGGTGCTTTCACAGCATTCGTCACGGCGTTCCGCGATGCTGCATCCGAGCGTGCGCAAGGCATCGAACAGCGCACCCTGTGCCGGTGAGAGGCTGTCGAATCCGCTGTGGACAAGCCGTGTCGGGATCGCCAGGGCCTTTTGTTCGAAAGCCCTGGTAAGCAGAGGCGGCATTTGAGCTGCACTCAGCAGCTTTCGCCGTGACAGCAGGTCCTCGAAGGATCTGATCCATCCGAGCAGGCGGTGGGTTTCGTCGCCACCGAGCAGCGCCAGCGGATGATCGCGCAGCTGCCATTCGCAGTAGAGGGCGAAAGCCGCCTGCGTTGCCTCGGCCGCGGCTGCCGGGCGCAGCAGATCCGCCTGTCCGTCCCAGTCTCTTACGATGTCTTCCCACAGCAGTCTC
>Ga0316187_10004686_pt1 | contig 11841 bp, 9 predicted proteins | sample CroRivburrow1_MG_FD_204927 | JGI IMG/M metagenome (GOLD analysis project Ga0316187, IMG submission 204927) | Coastal sediment microbial communities from Maine, United States - Cross River worm burrow 1 | ecosystem: Environmental > Aquatic > Marine > Coastal > Sediment | place: USA: Maine...
CGAAGTTGTAGGCGTCCGCTGGCGTGTTGCGGGTATCCTGCGAGCTGGCGTCGAATGACCAGGCGGTGTGTACGTGAAAATCACCAAAGTGCGGCCGTCGCATGGGCTCGTAGTCAGCGCAGGGCTGGCGTTGTTCGGTGCTGGCATAGGGGCGCTCCGTTCGTGGGGAGTCGCTCCCTGTTGTTTCGTCGGTGGCGGCCAGCGCGATGCAGCTGGCACCGAAAATCAGGCTCAAGGAAAATGCAGACGCGCGCAAAAAACCGCTCATGGATCAGCTACCTTTCAGGGTTTTGTTATCAGCGGCAAGGGTTCCAGTTCTAACCTGTGATGGCAAGTGCGGTGGTATCGCCATCTGCACCATGCTGGGCTTTGGGATGTTGGGTTTTGGGCTGTTAGCGCGTTCTGCCATTTCCCCTGCGGGCTGGTAAACTGCCGGGGCGTAGACAGCTGAGAAATGATGCCGGCGCAGGTTAATCAGTTTTGATCAGGGACTAACAACGAGACTTCATCATGGCCCAACAACCCTTTTCACTTTGGGATATGCCCACTCGAGCTTTCCATTGGCTGATTGTGTGCTGCCTGCCCCTGGCATGGTTGAGCGCAGAGACAGAAAACTATGATATGCACCAGTGGACAGGGTACACCGTGCTGGTACTGGTACTGGCCAGGATAGTCTGGGGGTTCATTGGCAGCAGGCACTCTCGTTTCAGCGATTTCCTGGTAGGTCCCGCGGGCGTGGTGGCCTACATCCGCGGCCGTGGCGCGGCAAGTGTGGGACATAACCCCCTGGGAGGGTGGTCCGTGCTGGCCCTGCTATCGCTGTTGTTATTGCAGGCGGTTAGCGGCTTGTTCAATAGTGATGATGTGCTGTTTTCCGGTCCCCTGTACCACGCTGCCAGCACCGGGCTGCGCGATACCATGGGGGAAGTACACGATATTGCTTTTAACCTGTTACTGGCCCTGGTCTGCCTGCATGTCCTGGCGGTTCTTTATCACCAGCTACGCAAGAAAGAAAAGTTACTGCAGGCGATGATCAGGGGCAGGGCGCCGGGCCGTGAGGGGATTGCAGCCGCAGTACCCTGGTGGCGGGCACTTGTAGTGCTGGGGCTGTTGGCCCTGGCCCTGTGGTGGGGTATACAGCAGGCGCCGCAACCGGCGCCCATGGCGTGGTGATAGTGGGGCTGTCGTTACCCGGATCAGGCCTTGCGCCGGCAATAGCTAAGGATACAATCTGACTTAGATTGCAACCCTAAGGCTCTGATAAATATAGAAAAAATCCTATTTTTAATAGAGGTATTCTTTCGATTTGTATTCATCGTGACAGGCTTTGCAGGCTTTGCCGACGGCACCCACGTCCGCTGCGATCGCCTCGCGATCACCACCGGCGGTGGTTTTTTGCAGTGCCGCGACGGCTGTTTTCAGGTCGTTCATCTTGCTTTCGAAGTCCGCCTTGTTCTCCCAGATCTCCGGTTTTGCCCGGGTAGTACCCTTGTCGGAACCATCGCCAAAACCGCGCATTATGTTCAGGGTAGTCAGTGTCGCCAGGTCGTTGGCCCAGCCCTGCATCATCTCCTGGTTCCAGGGAATCTCGCCCTTTACCGAAGACGCCATGGGCCCGAAATTCATCGCCACCATGGCGAACCAGGACTGGCGATAGGATTGTTGCATTTCCTTGTCATCGAAATGTGAAACGGCCAAGGGGGTGACTGCCAGGCCGATAACGACAGCCCCTGCCAGGGTAAGTCTGCGCAGCAATGGGGTCATGGTGGGATTCCTATTGTGAGTGGGTGAGCCGGTGTCCGGTTAGTCTATGTACAGGTGGGTGTTTCAGGCAAGGGAAATTTCGCAAGACCCTTAGACTAACAGGCGGTTACTGCGACCAACTTGTTAAACCTGAGGCTGCTTAAGTGGCAACCGGGGCTGACTTGCCAGTGGTTTACGCTACCATGGCGCCATCTGAATTCGGGGTCGCAATAATGAGCGCAGCACAACAGTGGGATTACAGTTTCGACGTGGTGGTGGTCGGCTCCGGAAACGGCGGCCTCACAGCGGCGCTTTGCGCTTACGAGATGGGCACCAAGGATGTCCTGGTGATCGAAAAGTCGGACCTGTACGGCGGTACCAGCTCTATTTCCGGCGGCGGCGTGTGGATCCCCTGTAACCGTTATGCCAACGAGGCGGGGGCCGGTGATTCCATCGCCGCCGCGAAGACCTACCTGCGCCAGCTTATCACCGAGGAGGAGGTTCCGGAATACCAGTTGGACGCCTACCTGGAAAACGGCCCGAAGATGGTCGACTTCCTGCACCAGCGTACCCGCATGCGTTACGTCACCCTGGCACATTATCCGGATTACTACACCAACCTGGAGGGTGCCATGGAAGGGCATCGTTCCATGGAGCCGCAAACCTTCAGCGCCGACGAGTTGGGCGAGGAATGGCGCAGCCTGCGCCGTACACACCCGATGATGCACCTGGGTGGGGTGATCGGCATCACCCAGGTCGAGGCCGCGACCTTGATCGGTCAGCAGCCGGGATGGTGGAAAACCGCGTTGAAACTGTTTGCGGATTACCTGCTGGACATTTCCTGGCGTTTAAAAGACAAGCATCATCGCCGCCTCGCTACCGGTTGTGCCGGTGTAGCGCGCCTGCGAGCCTCCATGCTGGACCGGGACATACCTTTGTGGCTTAACACCGCAATGACCAAAGTGGTAGATGAGGAGGGTAAAGTGACGGGTGTTGAAGTGACCCGTAACGGCCGCCCCCTGCGCATACAGGCGCGCAAGGCGGTGATACTGGCAGCGGGTGGTTTTGAACACAATCAGGCCATGCGTGAACAGTACCTGCCCAAGCCCACAGACCATCGTTGGAGTGCGGGCACCCGCGACAATACGGGTGATGCTATTCTGGAAGGCATTCGCCTGGGCGCGAAAGTTCACCGCATGGATGAGGCCTGGTGGTGCAATACTATTTCGGTTCCGGGCGAGGAGATTCCGCGCCTGAGTATTATGGAAAAATCCTATCCCGGGTCCATTGTAGTGAACCCTGCAGGTGAGCGTTTCAGCAACGAGTCACAAAACTACATGGCGTTTCAGCAGGAAACCTTCGAGAAACACACGACAGAGAATCCCTGTAACCCTAGCTGGCAGGTGTTTGATGCCAACTTCCGCGCCACTTATTTTGTTGGGCCTTTGTACAACAGCAAGTTCCGCCCGGACTGGGCCTTGCCCAAGCGCTATGAACAGGAGGGTTTCTTTGCCAAGGCGGATACCGTCCGCGAACTGGCGATGAAGATCAACGTGGATCCCGCCGGGCTGGAGAGCACGGTCGCGAAAATGAATGAGTATGCGCGCACAGGTGAAGACCCCGATTGTCATCGCGGTGAATCGGCCTACGATCGTTACTATGGTGACCCTCGCGTTACCCCGAATCCGTGCCTGGGTGCGGTGGACAAGCCTCCGTATTATGCCATGCGTGTCGACCCGGGTGATTTTGGTACCCAGGGCGGCATGGTCACCAACGAACACGCCCAGGTCATGCACGAGGATGGCCATGTTATTGATGGTCTCTATGCCATCGGCAACTGCAGCGCCCCGACCTTGCCATGTTACCCCGGGCCGGGGTCCACGCTCGGCCCTGCCATGACCTTTGCCTATCAGGCATCCAAGGCGATTACCGGCTATCAGGACTGATTTTCGCCTGCGCGCCGGCGGATGAGCGGGTCGAGTTTCTGAATGCCAGCGACCGTACCGCTACGCTGCGTGACGGATCCAGACGCAATCACCCTTAACCCTGGTTATGCGCTGCAACCATAGCATCCAGCAGTGTCTGCACAATGCGATTTGGGGGAGGGGAGTGGCGCACGATGGCACTGAACTCGCAGACGTACTGAAAGGTCGCTGGCATCAGTGAGCGCATGACCCCCTTGCTGACAAAACCCTCCGCATAGTGCTCCGGCAGGTAGCCCACGTATTTACCCGACAGCACCAGGTGAGCCACGGCCTCCTGGTCGTAGGCGGTTGCGTGGCGCTGCTGGCCCAGCTCGCGCGCGACCTCCATGTTGGGCGAGTGATAGCCGATGCCGACGTATTTACACGCGCGCAGCTGCCCCGGTGACAGGGACGTGGCCGGGGCATCGAACAGTGGATGGCCGGTGGCGCAGTAGAGGTACATCTGCTCCTCAAACAGCTTGTAGTAATCGAGACTGCTGGAGGGTCGGTGATTGGGGATGATACCCATCTGGTAACGTCCTTCCATCACGCCGCGTTCTATGGCATTTATGGGCTCCACGTGTATTTCCGGTTGCACGTCGGGCGCCTGCTCGTCGAAGCGGGCGAAGGCGGTGTTGATGTGACACTGGGGATTGGTGGCGGTCTTGTCGAAGATGGCGATGGTCATTGAGCCGGTGAGGCGCTGGTGCAGTTCGTCTACCTCATGCTGGAAGTCCTCCATGGCGCCCATCATTTTCTGCGCGCTGGCGTAGACCTGCTCACCCTCCGTGGTCAGGGCAAATCCTGCGCGGCCGCGGCGGCACAGGGTCACCCCCAGACGCAGTTCCAGGTCCTTGATATGGCGGGAGATAGTGCTGCGATTGATGTTGAGCTCCAGTTCTGCGGCGGCGAATCCGCCGCAGGCCACTACCGCGCGAAAAACGCGCAGCAGGCGCAGGTCGCTATCGGTGACATTGCCCAGCAGTGCCTTCCTGGCCATGGTCTACCCCTGTTCCAGTGAAAAGTTTCATAATATCGAAACTTAACATTGATACATAATGATTTATGCAACAAAGAGCCAGGCTTAGAATGTCCGCCTTAAACCCACAGGATATCGTCATGACCAGCGCCCAGGATATTAAGCCCGCCCTTACCCGCGAGCAACTTGAAGCCCACTGGATGCCCTACACCGGCAATCGCCAGTTCAAGAATGACCCACGCATGATCGTTGCGGCGGAAGGAGTGCACCTGATCGATGACAAGGGCCGTCGGGTGCTGGATGGATTGTCGGGCCTGTGGTGTACCGCCGCGGGACACAATCGCCGGGAAATCACCGAGGCGGTACACCGCCAGTTGCAGACCCTGGATTACTCGCCGGCGTTTCAGTTCGGCCACCCGGGTTCTTTCGAGTTGGCCAACAAGATCAAGGCGCTGACACCGGATGGGCTGGATTATGTGTTTTACACCAACTCCGGTTCCGAGTGCGCCGATACCTCGCTGAAGATGGCCCGTGCCTACTGGCGGCAAAAGGGGCAGCCCACCAAGACCAAGCTGATCGGCAGGGCCAAGGGCTACCACGGGGTCAACTTTGGTGGTATTTCCGTGGGTGGCATAGGGGCCAATCGCAAGATGTTTGGCCAGGCGGTCGATGCAGATCATTTATCGCACACCCTGCTGCCGGACAATGCCTTCACCCGTGGCATGCCCAACAACGGTTGGCACCTCGCCGACGAATTGACTGAGTTGATTGCACTGCACGACGCGTCCAATATCGCCGCGGTTATTGTTGAACCCATGGCGGGTTCTGCCGGGGTGATCCCGCCGCCCGCGGGTTACCTGCAGCGCCTGCGCGATATTTGTAGCGCCAACAACATCCTGTTGATATTTGACGAGGTAATCACTGCCTTCGGCCGCTGCGGTGGCATGACCGGCGCCGATGTGTTCGGCGTCACCCCGGATATCATGAATGTTGCCAAGCAGCTTACCAACGGCGCGATTCCCATGGGTGCGGTCATAGCGAGTAAGGAAATCTACGATACCTTTATGGAGCAGGGCGGGCCGGAATATATGCTCGAGTTCCCCCACGGTTACACCTATTCCGCGCACCCGGTGGCCTGCGCCGCGGGACTTGCCGCACTGGAGATACTGGAGCGCGAAAAGCTGCCGCAACGGGTGGCCCAGATGGCACCGTATTTCGAAGACACGCTGCACCAGCTCAAGGGTGCCGCTCACGTCTCCGATATCCGCAACTTCGGCTTCGCGGGCGCGCTGCAGTTGCACGCCTACGAAGGGGAGCCCGCCCGCCGGCCCTTCGAGATCGCCCAGCGCATGTGGGAAAAAGGTTTCTATGTGCGCTACGGTGGTGACACCATCCAGTTGGGGCTGCCGTTTGTGATTGAAAAAGAACAGATCGACAGCCTGGTCAGTGCGCTGGGCGATACCTTGGCCGAGTTGGCCTGACCCAACTTGACGGCAGGTGATGACCGCTTGTTTCGGCGCCGTCACCTGCAAGTATTCACAGTGATGCTTCTTTAAACACGCCAGTGAATATGGTTGACTGCGCACTGTGTCTCATTAGTAACGGGTTGAACCATGTTTGATAAGAAAAATGTCCGCCTGGCAGGTCTCGCCGCCTTATTAGTTTCGAGCTCTGCAGGTCACGCTGGCGGACTGTGGATTACCGAATACGGGCAACCGACCATGGGTCGCGCCGGCGCCGGGGAAGAAGCGGGTACCGACGATGCCACGACAGCACTGCTGAATCCCGCCGCCATGTCGCGGATAAAGGAGCGGCAGATTACGGTCACCGGCGGTGCGATCTACTCGGATATCGAGTTTGATCTGGAGCAGGGAAGCCAGCTTAATGGCGACGGCGATGGCGGCAGCGCCGGCAGCCTGGCGCCTCTTGGCAGTGTGTATTACGTGCAGCCCCTGGATGATCGCTGGACCCTGGGCTTGTCCGCTTTGGCGCTTACCGGGTCGGCGCTGGACTATGACGATGACTGGGCCGGACGCTTCCAGGCACAGGATGTCTCTATTATTGTGGCGGGCCTGGCGCCCGCCGTGTCTTACCGTTTTACCGATAAATTTTCGGTTGGCTTATCAGTCCCCGTGATGTATTCATCGCTGGAGCTGGATATTGCCGTACCCGATTTAGTGTCTGCTGGCGAAACAGAAGGCAAGGCTGAAATTGATGGGGACGATGTTCAGGCGGCAGTTACGGGCAGTTTTCTTTATGAGTTTACCGAGAGCACCCGCATTGGTGGCCGCATAACCTCCAAATTCGAATTTGAATACGACGGTAATCTTAACCGGGTACAGGTGGGGCAGGAGGTCGGTCTGGAAACAGAGCTCACCATGGCTGCAATCGCCCGTCTCGGCTTGATGCACGATTTTGGTGAGAAGTGGTCGGCCTACCTCACGCTGGGTTGGGACAACTGGAGCCAGTTGGGTGATGTCAACCTGAGTACGAGTAGTAATGGGGTCGCTTTGCCGCGCCGCTGGGAAGATACTTACCATTATGCCCTGGGAGCGGATTATCGGCTCAGCGACACCTGGACGCTGCGGGCGGGTGCCGCCTACGATACCAACCCGGTCAGCAGCAGGGACCGCTCCGCGGATATGCCGCTGGACCGCCAGGTTCGCCTGGCCTTCGGCGCGGATTATCTTCGCGACAGCGGTATGAAAATCAGCGGCAGCCTGGTCTACGCTGATTACGGAGATGCCAATATCAATTCCAGTCGCAAGCCTCCTCTGGTGGGCTACGAGGGCGAGTACTCCGAGAACCAGATCTGGTTTGCTGCGGTGGCGTTTAACTGGCCGCTGGGCGATTAGATCGGCGCGATTTCCCCGGGCTGCCTTAGCGGCCCAGGATAGAGCGCGCCACCAGTTCGCGCATGATTTCCGAGGTGCCGCCGTAGATGCGCTGGATACGCGCATCGGTGTAGAAGCGAGAAATAGGGTATTCCGCGGTGTAGCCATAACCGCCAAACAACTGCAGGCAATCGTCTATGGTCTTGCACTGCATTTCCGTACTGGCGTACTTGAGTATGGCCGCATCTTCAGAGCTCAGTTCGTCCCGGGTATAGGCCTCGGCGCACTTTTCATAAAAAGCGCGGTTGATGGCGATCTCGGTCTTCACGTCCGCCAGGGTAAAGCGGGTATTCTGGAATGAGCCCACGGTCTGGCCAAAGGCCTTGCGCTCCTGCACGTAGGCGATGGTGAGGTCCAGGGCGCCCTCGGCAGCTGCCACGGCCTGCGCGGCGATGCCCAGGCGCTCCCGCGGCAGTTCGGTCATCATGATGACGAAGCCCTTGTTCAACTCGCCCAGCAGCGCATTTGCGGGCAGGCGTACGTCCTGGAAAAATAACTCGGCGGTGTCTGAGGTGTGCTGGCCAATTTTCTCGATTTTCTTGCCGGTGGAGAAGCCGGGCAGGCGGGTGTCTACCAGGAACAGGGAGGTCCCTTTGGCACCCTTACCGGGGTCGGTGATCGCGGCGACCACCACGATATCGGCGTGCACACCGTTGGTGATAAAAATTTTCGAGCCGTTGAGCACCCAACCGTCGCCATCGGCCACCGCGTTGGTGCGAATTCCCTGTACGTCTGAACCGGCGCCGGGTTCGGTCATCGCCAGGGCTCCCACCGCCTCACCGCTGACCATTTTCGGCAGCCAGTTCTCTTTTTGCTCCTGTGTACCGAAGTGCTCTATATAAGGCGCCACGATATTGCTGTGAATACCGTACCCGGAAGCGATGCCGCCAAAACCCATGCGCGAGAGTTCCTCGATGATGGCGAAGGTGACCTGGGGTGTGGTGCCCGCAGCGCCGAATTCCTCGGGCATGTCAGGGCACAGTAAGCCCGCTGCACCCAGGGTATTCCACATTTCCCGGGGGACGATGTGTTGTTCTTCCCAGGCTTCAATATGAGGGCTGATCTCCTGCTCAAACGCGCGGCGCGCCATGTCGCGAAATAGTGTCAGTTCTTCCTGGTCCATGGTTGCTGTCTCCGGGGTAGGGTCTGTTCGGGCCGCAATTTTGGACGATTCTGCGCACAGATACAATCGCGCGGAAAATGGGGCGCAGCTAACCCCAACAGGGTGCTGGCCAAGTGCTGCTGTAGTGCTACACTTAGCACCCTTTGAAAACACCTGATACGGAGAGCGGCCATGCGCGACTACAAACAGTTTTACATTAACGGAGAGTGGGTTGACCCGGTCATACCCCACGATTTCGATGTTATCAATCCCGCTACTGAGGAAGTCTGCGCGCAGATTTCGTTGGGATCCGAGGAAGATGTCAACCGCGCCGTGGCTGCCGCCAGGGCCGCCTTTGACAGCTTCAGTCGCACCTCGCGCCAGGAGCGTGTGGAGCTGCTGGAATCCTGTGCCGAGGTGTACCAGAAATACTATAACGATATCGCCGATGCGATACGCGAGGAAATGGGTGCGCCACAGGAGCTGGCGGCGGGTGCCCAGGCTTTTTGTGGCCTCGGCCACCTGCAGGAAGCGGCCAAGATACTGAAAACATTCCAGTTCGAAGAAGACCTGGGCGAGAACCGCGTATTCAAGGAGCCGATCGGTGTCTGTGGCCTGATCACACCCTGGAACTGGCCGGTTAACCAGATTTCCTGCAAGGTTGCCCCCGCCCTGGCGGTGGGTTGTACCATGGTGTTGAAGCCCAGTGAAGTGGCGCCGCTGTCGGCCTATCTGTATGCCCAGGTCATGCACGAGGCGGGCGTGCCTGCGGGCGTGTTCAATATGGTCAATGGCGATGGTCCTGTGGTGGGTACCGCGCTGTCCAGGCACCCGGAGGTGGATATGATGTCCTTCACCGGTTCTACTCGCGCCGGCACCCTGGTCGCCCAGAACGCGGCCCCCACGGTCAAGCGTGTGACCCAGGAACTGGGCGGCAAGTCACCCAATATCGTGCTCGATGATGCGGACCTGGAAGCGGCGGTAACCCGCGGCGTGCTGCACATGTACAACAACACCGGGCAGTCCTGTAACGCGCCATCGCGCATGCTGGTGCCTGCCGCCAAACTGGCCGAGGCGGAGGCCATTGCGGCGAAGGTTACCGCATCGGTGGTAGTAGGCGACCCCGCGGCGGAGGGCACCACCATGGGCCCGGTGGTATCGGAGGTGCAGTTCAACAAGATTCAGGATCTGTTGCAGAAAGGCGTGGCTGAAGGCGCCAAACTGGTTGCCGGCGGGCCGGGCCTGCCCGAGGGCATAGACAAGGGTTACTTCATTCGCCCCACTGTGTTTTCCGACGTTAACAATGACATGACCATTGCCCGGGAAGAAATTTTCGGCCCAGTGCTGGTCATGATCCCTTACGAGGACGAGGAAGAGGCGATTCGTATAGCCAATGACACGCCCTACGGGCTGGCGGGTTATGTGCAAAGTGAGGACATCGCCCATGCCAGGGCAGTGGCTGCGCGCATTCGTGCCGGTAACGTGCATATCAATGGTGCTGCCGGTGGTTTCGATGTGCCTTTCGGTGGCTACAAGCAATCCGGCAACGGCCGGGAGTGGGGGCATCACGGCTTTACTGACTTCCTGGAAATCAAGGCAGTGGAAGGTTACGGCGAGTAACGATGGGACGATTTGTTCTCGCTATCGATCAGGGCACCACGGGTAGTACCGTGGCCCTGATGGATGCCCGCGGAGTACTGCGTGGCAGCGTCAACTTCGAGTTCCCGCAGATTTATCCCCAGCCCGGGTGGGTGGAGCATCGCCCCACGGATATCTGGCATTGGTGGGCAAGGGCATTAGCGCGATCCTGCGCAAAAAAATCTGCAAACCCTCCGAGATTGTTGCCATAGGCATTACCAATCAGCGCGAGACGGCATTGTTGTGGGACAGGGATACCGGCGAGCCACTCAACAACGCGGTGGTCTGGCAGTGTCGGCGCACCACTGACTTTTGTGAGTCGCTGCGCGCCGCTGGCCATGAGCAAAGCGTACGGCGCAAAACCGGCCTGTTACTGGATCCGTATTTTTCCGCCAGTAAATTCCGTTGGCTGTTAAAGAATACCCGCGGGATTTCCCGTCTGCTGCAAAGCGGGCGGGTGGCGGCGGGGACAATCGACAGCTTCCTGATCTGGCAGTTGAGCGGTGGCGATACCCATGTCAGCGATGTGTCCAACGCCTCGCGGACCTCGCTGATGAATTTGAAAACAGTCAGTTGGGACGAGCAGATGCTCAAACTGTTTCAAGTCCCGCGGGAAATCCTGCCAGAGATTGTGCCCTCCAGTGCCATCCTTGGTCGCACACGTGGAGTGAAGGGATTGCCCGATGGCATACCTATCTCCGGTGTGGCCGGTGACCAGCAGGCGGCGCTTTTTGGTCAGGCCTGTTTTGGCGTCGGTGATGCCAAGTGCACCTTTGGCACCGGGTCCTTTATCGTGATGAATACCGGGGCTGAGCTGTTGAAAAGTGATGCCGGTTTGCTGACCACGATCGCCTGGCAACTTGGCGAAAAGGCAAAACCGGTATACGCCCTGGAAGGCGGTGCTTTCGTCTGTGGTGCCGCGGTACAGTGGTTGCGCGATGGCCTGAAGATAATCAAGACCTCGCCGGCGGTAGAGGCCCTGGCCAGGCAGGTGGCAGATCACGGTGGTGTCGAATTCGTGCCCGCCCTTACCGGCCTGGGTGCGCCGCACTGGTCGCCGGAGGCCCGGGGGACTGTTACCGGGTTGACGCGCGGCAGCGAGCGCGGCCATATCGCCCGCGCCACCCTGGACGCCATGGCCTTGCAGAATGTTGATATCCTGCGGGCGATGGAGGCAGACCTGGGCAAACGTATGAAACCCCTGCGGGTAGATGGTGGTGCTGCCGCCAATGACCTGTTGATGCAGATTCAGGCCAATGTGCTGGGCCGGCGACTGATCAGGCCCGCGGTAATTGAAACCACGGTGGCCGGAGCCTGTTACCTGGCTGGCCTGGGAGCCGGCCTGTGGCAGAGTCCCGCCCAGGTGAAGGAAATGTGGACTGCCGAGCGGGAGTTCAGCGTACAGATGAGCCCCGCGGCGCGGCGCAAGCGCCACGCCTCCTGGAGCAGCGCGTTGCAGCGTACCCTGCTTTAACTGTCCAGCCCACCCATCAGCATGTACTTGATTTCGACGTAGTCATC
>Ga0316187_10004687_pt1 | contig 11836 bp, 22 predicted proteins | sample CroRivburrow1_MG_FD_204927 | JGI IMG/M metagenome (GOLD analysis project Ga0316187, IMG submission 204927) | Coastal sediment microbial communities from Maine, United States - Cross River worm burrow 1 | ecosystem: Environmental > Aquatic > Marine > Coastal > Sediment | place: USA: Maine...
ACGATATATTTTGGCGCCAAATGGTGTCAAGGTAAATGACGTACTTATGTCAGGACCAGATGCAGACATAAGAAACGGCAACTGTTTGCCACTTGCCAGAATGCCTGTTGGTTCGGTCGTTCATAATATTGAACTCTATCCCGGACGTGGAGGCCAACTTGCACGTGGAGCGGGAACATCTGCTCAATTGGTAGCACGAGATGAGAAATACGCTCAGCTCAAGTTACCTTCTGGAGAGGTTAGAACGATTCTTATCAGGTGTCGCGCAACTTTGGGACAGGTTGGTAATATTGATCATGAGAATATTACAAGTGGAAAAGCTGGCAGGTCAAGATGGCTTGGTAGACGGCCACATGTTCGTGGAGTAGCTATGAACCCTGTTGATCACCCAATGGGTGGTGGCGAAGGAAAAAGTTCTGGTGGCCGGCACCCTTGCTCCCCTTGGGGGCAGATGAGTAAAGGCTTAAAAACCAGGAAATTGAAAAACAAATCGGACAAATTCATTGTCAGAAAAAGGAAATAGGATTAATTAGATATGCCACGATCGATAAAAAAAGGTCCATACATTGATGAAAAGCTTGCTGACAAGGTAGCAGAGCTGAATACATCAAATCGCAAGAAGGTTATCAAGACCTGGGCGAGACGCTCCACAATCAGTCCGGATTTTGTGGGCCATACGGTTGCCGTGCACAATGGTAATAAATTTATTCCAGTTTTTATTTCTGAAAACATGGTAGGTCACAAGCTTGGTGAGTTTTCGCCAACAAGAACATATCGCGGACATATAAACAAGTCCGAAAAAAGATCACGCGTAAGGTAGAGGTTTGTTGGAGTCCATATGGAAGCAGTAGCAAAAGCACGATTTGTAAGAATTTCGCCGTACAAGGCTCGACGCGTTATTGACCTGGTTCGCGGTAGAAATGTTGAAGATGCCATTAATACATTACACTTTTCTGGTAAAAGCGCAGCAATTCCCATCGAAAAAACAATACGTTCTGCCATTGCAAATATGCTTAATCACAATGATACTTCCAAAGTAGATCCACATAATCTGTATGTGAAGATGGCAAAAGTCGATGGTGGTCCAAGTCTTAAGCGTTTTAGAGCCGCTTCTATGGGGAGGCCTATGAGACTAAAAAAGAGAACATGTCATATAACAGTTATTGTTGCAGAGCTTACTAACAAACAGTTGAATTAAGGAGGTTCCTTTTGGGACAGAAGACGCATCCGGTTGGGTTTCGGCTTGGGATTATTCGCGACTGGGATTCGAACTGGTTCGATGAACGAAACTTTGCAAGTGTTCTTGAAGAAGATCTTATGCTTAGGCGCTACATAGGAAATCGGTTGAAGCGTGCTGGTATTTCTGGTGTATCTATTCGAAGAACAGAAAAAAAGATAACTTTGACTATCAATACTGCACGTCCGGGGATCGTTATTGGAAGAAAAGGGCAGGAAGTAGACAAGCTAAAGGAAGAGTTGCAAAGATTGACGCAAAAGGATATACAGCTTAATATTAACGAAATTAAGCGTCCTGAACTAGATGCTCAACTTGTTGCTGAGAATATCGCAAATCAACTTTCTGGAAAGATTTCGTTTCGTAGAGCCATGAAAAAATCAATTACTTCTACCATGCGAATGGGAGCAGAAGGGATTAGGATTTTGTGTAGCGGGCGTCTCGGTGGTGCAGAGATGGCAAGAAAAGAGCAGTACAAAGAAGGAAGGATACCATTGCACACCCTTCGAGCAGACATCGATTATGCGCGTGTCACAGCTCATACCACCTATGGTGCAATTGGCGTGAAGGTTTGGATATGCAGAGGCGAGATAATCGGCGCTTGAACTGAAAGTTAAATCATAAATTGTACGAAGGCCTGTTGTTATGTTAATGCCAAAAAGAGTAAAATACCGCAAGCTTCATCGTGGACGCATGCGTGGAAAGGCTATAAGAGGATCAAATGTATCATTTGGTGAATTTGGACTTAAGGCGCTTGAACCATGCTGGATTACCTCACGACAGATCGAGGCTGCTCGAGTATCTATAACACGGCATATAAAAAGGGGTGGGAAAGTTTGGATTCGAATTTTTCCAAATAAACCTGTTACTGAAAAGCCAGCTGAAACTCGGATGGGAAAGGGTAAGGGTTCTCCAGAATACTGGGTTGCAGTGGTAAAGCCTGGGCGTGTAATGTTTGAAATAGCCGGGGTCCCTGAAGACTTAGCACGCGCTGCACTAAGACTAGCTGCATACAAACTGCCTATAAAGACAAAGTTTGTTTCTCAAAGCGATACTGGAGAATGAGTTAATGAAGATGTTTGAAATAAATCAGATGGGTCGAAATGAAATTGAGCAACAGCTGCTGGACACCCTTGAAGAATACCAGAATATACGTTTTCAACATGCTATGCGACAACTTGACAATCCCATGCGATTGGGTGAAGTGCGAAAAGATATTGCCAAGCTTAAGACCGCATTAAAGGAGATTGATTTGGGGATTCGCACTGAAACTCCAGGTAATTAAAATTTAATTTAACTGACATAAATATGGTTAAGAAAATGGTTCGGGCAAAGCGTAAAACAAAAATTGGCAATGTTGTCAGCGACAAAATGGATAAGAGCATAGTCATTGGCGTAGAAAGACGTGTAAAACATCCCATCTATGGAAAAGTTTTTAAAAAGACTAGCAAGTTTATGGCACACGACGAAGAGAATGCAGCTCAAATAGGTGATACGGTCCTTATTATGGAAACGCGTCCGCTGAGCCTTAAAAAAAGATGGCGGCTTGTAAAAATTATTGAAAAATTAAAATAAGCTATCGGAACGGTTCTGTACATTTAGGGCTAGAAAATGATCCAAGAATACTCAAAACTGAATGTTGCCGACAACACGGGTGCAAAGAAAATACAGTGCATACGCGTATTGGGTGGCAGCCGGAAAAAATATGGAAGAATCGGTGATCAGATTGTCGTTGCCGTAAAGTCAGCTATTCCTGGCGCAGCCGTGAAAAAGGGCGATGTCGCAAAAGCTGTCATTGTGAGAACGAAAAAAGAGATGCGCCGTGTAGATGGCAGCTATATTCGATTTGATGAAAATGCAGCTGTACTAATTAATGAACAAAATGAGCCAAGAGGCACGCGGATTTTCGGTCCTGTTGCCAGAGAATTACGTGACAAACACTACATGAAGATAGTCTCACTGGCACCTGAGGTACTTTAACAGGTTTTAAGGAATATTATGCATATTCGTAAAGGCGATACCGTACTCATACTTTCAGGAAATGACAAGAACAAACAAGGAAAAGTTCTTAAAGTATTTACTGAAAATAATAGAGTAATTGTTGAAGGTATAAATTTTATTAAGCGGCATACGCGTCCTTCGCAGCAAAATCAACAAGGGGGGATCATGGAGCGTGAGGGTACCATCCATGCATCCAATGTTATGGTTATCTGTCCTGGAAGCGGCAAACCTTCACGGTTGTCTTCAAAACTGTTGGACGGCAACGAAAAACTAAGCAGACGGCGCGTGCGTTATTCAAAAAAATATGATGAGATAATACCTTCTGGTGAATAAAATGAGTCCGAAAAGTAAAATTACAAAGGCCAATGGGTATTTGGCAAATCTAAGCACCTTCTATCGGAATGAAATAATAGGAAAAATGAAGGAACGCTTTAATTACTCAAATGTTATGCAGGTCCCTAAGCTTGATAAAATCGTGATAAATATGGGGGTCGGTGGGGCTGTGGATGATGCCAAAAATTTGCAAAATGCTGAAGCGGATCTGGTTCTTATTGCCGGGCAAAAGCCCAAAATTACAAAGGCCAAAAAATCGATTTCTAATTTTAAATTGCGTGAAGGCAATGCTATTGGCTGCTGTGTCACATTGAGACGAACTCAGATGTATGAATTTTTGGATCGATTTATTAATGTCTCTGTACCCAGAATGCGAGATTTTCGCGGATTGCCTGACAGATCCTTTGATGGGCGAGGAAATTATTCAATTGGCATAAAAGAGCAAATTGTATTTCCTGAAATTGATTATGATAAAGTAGATCGTATACGCGGTATGAACATCACATTTGTGACAACGGCCAAAACCGATGAAGAAGCACATGCGTTGCTTCAAGAATTTGGTATGCCATTTAGAAAACGTACATAAGAAATCACGAGGTCAAAATTGGCACGCAAAGCTTTAGTAAACAAATCTAAAAAGACGCCAAAATTTAAAGTGCGCTCATATAATAGGTGCAATCGCTGTGGAAGACCACGTGCTTATTTGCGCAAATTCGGTATCTGTCGAATTTGCTTCAGAGAGCTTGCTTTGGATGGTAAAATTCCTGGAGTTCGCAAAGCGAGCTGGTAATCATTTATAAGAAGGTAGAGTAACTAATGTGCATGACTGATCCAATTGCAGACTATTTGACTCGGATTCGCAACGCTGGCAAAGCTGGCCATGCGAAAGTAGATATACCTGCTTCAAATATGAAGAAGGATATTACTAAGATCCTGTTCGCATATGGCTATATTAAGGATTATCTTCTTATTAGAGATAGCAAGCAGGGAATTATTCGCGTTTTTCTTAAATTCCATGACGGCAATGCTGTCATCACCGGGATTAAGCGTATCAGCAAGCCGGGGCAGCGCAGATACGCCGACAAAAACAATCTTCCCAGAGTGTTCAATAATTTAGGCATAGCCATTTTGAGTACATCGAGCGGTATATTATCCGATCGAGATGCTGGAAAGTTAGGCGTTGGTGGCGAAGTATTGTGCCATGTGTGGTAAATATTTATTTGATAGGGTTTAAAAGTGTCTAGAGTAGGAAAAATGCCAATCATTCTACCTGAAGGAACTACCTTCAGGCGGGATGGAAACATTATCAATGTCAGCGGCCCCAAGGGAGAACTATCGATGCGTATTCATAATGAAATGGATACAAATCTGGATAAATCTCAAATTAACGTTGAAAGGCCGTCCGATTCTAAGAATCATCGTTCTTTGCATGGACTTTATCGTTCATTAATTGCAAATCTTATTGAGGGCGTGACCAAGGGTTTTGAAAAGAAACTCGAAATAAGAGGTGTTGGTTATCGGGCTGAGATGAAAGGTAGGTTGCTTCATTTACAGCTCGGTTATTCTCATCCTATAATTTTCTCCCCTCCTGAAGGAGTGGTGATTTCCTGTGAAAATCAAACAAGTATTAAAATCAACGCTATCGACAAAGAAGTTTTGGGACATGTGGCTGCCAAAATTCGATCTTTTCGAAAACCCGAACCCTACAAGGGAAAAGGAATTCGGTATGTAGGCGAATACGTTCGCGAAAAAGCAGGAAAAACCGCTGGCTCTTAATTTAATTGCATACATTGAACTTACGTATATCTTAAGTAGAAGCTGAAAGTTATAATGGGTATAAAAAAGATTAATAAAAATAGCGTGCGGAAACGGAAGCATCTTTCTGTCCGCAAAAAGGTTTCAGGTACATCGAAAATCCCACGATTGATCGTTTTTAAGAGTAATAAAAATATTTACGCACAGCTTATGGATGATACGAACAATAATACTATCACTGGTATTTCGAGCTTGAATGCTGATCTTAGTACTGACATAGATAAAGCAAAATCAAAAGTAGATGTTGCAGCTATTGTTGGTAATGCAATTGCGGCCAAAGCAAAAAAATACAATATAGATAAGGTAGTTTTTGATCGTAGTGGATACCTGTATCACGGACGTATAAAAGCATTGGCTGACGGCGCTCGTAATGGCGGACTTAAATTTTAAAGTATTTGGAGAAAAGGCTTGAAAAAGGTTGAAAGATTCTCGACAGGAGAATTTGAACTAAAGGAGCGTGTTGTTAATATCAACCGCGTCGCCAAAGTTGTAAAGGGTGGGCGTCGTTTTTCATTCAATGCTATTGTTGTTGTAGGTGACGGAAATGGTCATGTAGGAATTGGACTTGGCAAGGCAAATGAAGTTGCAAGTGCTATTTCAAAAGGATCTGAAAATGCCAAGAAGGGATTAGTCCGTATTCCTTTGGTAAACGGCACAATACCACATGAAATTAAAGGAAAATATGGTGCTGGCAAAGTATTTTTAAAGCCAGCCAGTCCCGGTACTGGTGTGATTGCTGGCGGTCCAATTCGTGCAATAATGGAATCCGTTGGAATTCATAATATTTTGACAAAATGTATCGGCTCTTCTAATCCACATAACGTTGTAAAAGCAACTATGAGTGCCTTGGAAAATTTAATGGACGCCAATTTGATTGCAAGGAAAAGAGGCATGTCACTTACAGAGCTTTTCGACAAGACTTTAGTATAATACTTTAAGAAAGAAGAGAATCGTGGCTAGTGAAGAAACAGCAAGGCTTAGAATCACCCAGAATCGAAGCATTATTGGGCATAAAAAAAATCAAAAAAGAACGATGGTAGCCTTGGGTTTGAAGAAAATCCATCAGAGTGTTGAGCATAGTGATACGCCACAGTTGCGTGGGATGATTAAGACGGTTGCCCATTTGGTTACTGTTGAAGATATATAAATTAAGGTAAGTGAAATGGATCTAAGCAGACTACATGCAGCACCCGGCTCGAGAAAAAAGAGCAAGAAAATAGGTCGAGGGTTGGGGTCTGGGCATGGCGGAACGTCCTGCCGTGGCCATAAAGGACAAAAGTCAAGATCTGGTGGTTCTATTCCTCCTTGGTTTGAAGGGGGGCAGATGCCACTTCAACGTCGAGTTCCAAAGCGAGGGTTTACAAATATATTTCGTAAAGAGGTACAAATTATAAATCTTGGCTCCTTGGAACAGTATGGAGCGGGCGATACCGTTAGTCCAGACACACTTTTTGATGCGGGACTTATTTCTAAAAAAGATGTGCCAATCAAAATATTGGCTTTTGGTGAAATAAAAAATGCTTTATCGATAGAGGCCCATGCTTTCAGTAAGAATGCCATTGAAAAAATTGAGAACGCTGGGGGAAAGGCTATTCTCCTATGATTAGTACCATCCAAAGCGTTTTTAAGATTCCTGAGCTTAAAAAGAGAATCTTGTTTACACTCGGCGTGCTAATTGCATATCGAATTGGAGGTCACATTCCTGTTCCCGGTGTCAATGCCGAGGCACTTGTTTCTTATTTGAACCAATCCGGTGGCGGCGGTCTTTTTAACCTTTATGATATGTTTGCTGGCGGTGCTTTTAAGCGGGCAACAGTATTTGCTTTGGGTATAATGCCCTACATTTCTGCATCAATTATTATCCAACTTTTGGGAGCTGCAGTACCATTTTTTCAGAAGTTGCAAAAAGAAGGTGAAGAAGGCAGAAAAAAGATAACCCAATATACACGATACGGAACCGTTCTTCTTGCTGCTGTGCAAGCTTGGGGGGTGAGTGGTTTTCTTGAAACAATTCCACCTGTTGCGCAGGGTATAAAAGTCGTAACTGATCCGGGGATGTTTTTCTATTTTATGACGATGCTAACTCTTACCTGTGGTACTATTCTTATAATGTGGATGGGAGAACAGATTACAGAGCGCGGAATAGGGAATGGTGTATCTTTAATTATTTTTGTTGGAATTATAGCACTTTTCCCCAATGCGATTATTGCTGAATGGCAACAATTCTCTGCAGGTAACCGTGCATTGTTAACAGAGATTTTGCTTTTCGGTGTAATGATAGCGATAATTGCTTTTGTTGTGGGCCTAACCCAGGGTACTCGCAAAATCCCCGTTCAATATGCGAAACGTGTTATAGGAAGAAAAATATACGGTGGGCAAAATACCCATATACCGCTAAAAGTTAATACCGCTGGTGTGATGCCAATCATTTTTGCTCAGTCAATAATGTTTCTTCCACAGACTGCGATTACGCTTTTTCCAAGAAGTGAGTTTATGGCGATGTTAGGTACATATTTCAATATGACATCATTTGTGTATCAAGTTATTTTCGCTATTCTAATAATTTTCTTTACGTACTTCTATACCGCTATAGCTTTCAACCCAGTTGATGTTGCAGATAATATGAAAAAAAATTCTGGCTTCATCCCCGGTGTTCGTCCCGGTAAAAAGACGGCAGAATTTATTGACAATATTTTGACAAGAGTCACTTTGCCAGGATCTATTTGTTTAGCTCTCGTCGCCATATTTCCATATTTTATCGTCAAAACAACAAATGTATCGTATAGCTATGCTTCTTTTTTTGGCGGCACCTCATTACTTATTATTGTTGGCGTCGCACTGGATACTATTCAGCAGCTTGAGTCGCACCTACTTATGAGACACTATGATGGCTTCATGAAGAGCGGCAAAATTAAAGGCAGAAAGAATGGGTAATTAATTGATATAAGTGCCTTGTAGTATGGAACTCATTTTCTTAGGATATCCTGGGTCTGGGAAAGGAACGCAGGCAAAACTACTGTCCGATGCACATGACATTCCCCAAGTTTCAACAGGCGATATGCTTAGACAAGCTATTGCAAATGAAACAGCTCTTGGAGTTGCTGCAAAGAGACTAATGGATACCGGAAAACTAGTATCTGATAAAGTTGTAATCGGACTTGTTGAAGAAAGAATTCAGAAAACAGATGCTTTATCAGGATTCATTCTCGACGGTTTCCCCCGTACAATTTCTCAAGCACAGGAACTAGATCGGTTGCTGTATACTTATATGCGTACAATCAAAGGGGTTTTAAATTTAGAAGTAGCTAGGAAGAAGATCTTTGATCGTTTAACTAAACGTCGTGTATGTACAGAATGTGGAAGAGTTTTTAACTTGGAATTTGATCCCCCTCCAAGCAGTGCATTGTGTGATAATTGCGGGAAGAGAAATACAATAATATTACGGCCTGACGACAGTGAAGAAACCGTTAAATTCAGAATGAATGTATATGAAGAGCAAACGCGGCCGTTGAAAGAATATTATGGTTCTCAAGGCAAACTATTTACTGTAGATGGTTCGTTGAACATTGTGACCGTCCAGGAGGAAATAGCGCATAAAGTAAAAGAGATCAGGTTGCAGGCATGATACACCTCCGGAATGAGAAGGAAATAGATGCAATTAGAGAGTGTTGTCAAATTGTTGCAGGGGCTTTGAATTATGTTAAAACAATACTCTCACCAGGTCTCTCTTCGATTGAACTTGATCGCGAGATAGAATCATTTATCTTGAAGCATAATGGACGGCCTGCTTTTAAAGGGTATCAAGGCTTTCCGGCAAGTTCTTGTATCTCAATTAATGATCAGGTAGTTCACGGTATTCCTGACAAAACTGTTTTTGAAAAAGGAAACATAGTTAAAGTAGATATTGGCGTTGAAAAAAATGGATATTTTGGAGACGCTGCTAAAACTTTTGCTATAGAAGAGCTGGCAGAAGAGAGCTCAAGGTTGCTTAAAGTGACCAGAGAATCTCTTTATGAAGGAATTGCAAAAGCGCAACATGGTTCTAGGTTATCAGATATTTCTCATGCAATTCAAACTCATGTAGAGAAGGCAGGATTTTCAATTGTCAGGCAGCTGGTTGGACATGGTATAGGGACGCAATTGCATGAAGACCCGCAGGTTCCCAATTATGGTAGACCAGGAAAAGGACCTAGATTACGTGAAGGGATTGTCCTTGCAATCGAGCCAATGGTCAATTGTGGAGGCCATAAAGTAGTTACCGATGATGATGGATGGACTATCCGATCTGCAGATGGATCTTTATCTGCACATTTCGAGCACACTATTGTGATTCGAAAAAATGGCACTGAAGTTTTAACACAGGGTATTTAAATATATGGCTAAAGAGGAAGCAATAAAGGTTGACGGAACTATCGTTGAGACACTACCCAACGCATCATTTCGCGTCGAACTCGAAAATGGCCATAAAGTACTTGCTCATATTTCGGGGAAGATGCGTATGCACTTTATTAAGATTTTACCAGGTGATAAGGTTACAGTTGAATTGTCACCATACGATTTAACACGAGGCCGCATTACGTATCGCTATAAATAATCGTGAGGTTTTCAAATGAAAGTAAGATCATCAGTAAAAAAAATATGTGATTACTGCAAAATTATTCGTCGTAAAGGACGGGTTATGGTTATTTGCAAAAATCCCCGTCATAAACAACGACAGGGTTAGATGTTACATTTCTTAAGGAGGATAACTTTTGGCTCGCATAACAGGCGTTGATTTGCCGCGTGAAAAGAGAATAGAAATTGCCTTGACCTATATTTTTGGTATAGGCAGGCACACTGCCAGTACAATTGTTGAAGCAGCGAAAATTGACAAAAACAAGAGAGTAAAAGAACTGACCGGTGAAGATATTGCCAACCTTCGTGCTACAATTGCTGAATACAAGGTCGAGGGATCGCTTAGAACCGAAATTCAGATGAATATAAAGAGATTGATGGACATTGGTTGCTATCGAGGGTTGCGTCATCGCCGGGGCCTGCCGGTCCGCGGCCAAAGAACACATACAAACGCACGTACCCGTAAGGGACGCAAGCGTTCAGTGGGTGGAAAAAATAGATAAAGCAAGAGGAGAATTGAATTGGCAGCAGGCAAAAGAAAAAAAACGAAAAAGCGAGAACGCGTGGATGCGAACGGTCTTGCAATGGTTCACTCCACTTTTAATAATACAATAGTATCCATAACAGACCTTTATGGAAACGTAATATCCTGGGCTTCTGCTGGAAAAGTTGGTTTTAAGGGATCACGGAAGTCTACGCCATACGCATCGCAAATGGCGGCTGAAAATGCAGCAAAAACTGCTATGGATATGGGATTGGTTCGTGTGGAAGTTTTAATAAAAGGGCCAGGTGCTGGCCGGGAAGCGGCTGTTAGATCACTACAAACAACAGGCCTTGAAGTAACTGCTATCCGTGATGTAACCCCTATACCTCACAATGGGTGCAGACCTCCCAAGCGACGCCGAGTATAGGTTGGTCTCAGATGAAGCATACTTATCATAACTATATATATAATTTGGAGGCTAGTCTTTAATGGCATGCTATACTGGTCCTGTCTGTAAACTTTGCAGACGCGAAAGCCAAAAATTATTTCTGAAGGGCAGCAAGTGTACATCACCCAAATGTCCAATTGAATCTAGAAATTTCCCACCAGGGCAACATGGCCAAAATCGCCGTTTTAAGCAGTCTGAATATGGGACACAGCTTAGGGAAAAACAAAAAGTAAGACGGATGTACGGCCTGCTTGAGACGCAATTTAGAAACTGCTATGTGCGCGCAGTCAAAGAAAAGGGTGTTACTGGTGAGAACCTGCTTCAAATCCTGGAAAGCAGGGTTGACAATATTGTCTATCGGATAGGATTTGCTCCATCAAGAAGAGCAGCACGTCAACTCGTTCGACATCGTCATTTTACCATAAACGGGAAAGTCGTTGATATACCTTCATACCAGATTAAGCCAGGTGACGAGATAAAAGTCAGGGAAAAAAGTAGAAAACTGGATACTATTCATCAGTCTCTTCGTCGAATTCGAGAAGGGCGTCAGCTTTCTTGGCTGGAATTGAATAAAGCAAATTTGACGGGTACTTTACTCGAGGTACCAACCAGAGAAAATATTCCAGTAGAGGTGAATGAATCTCTTATCGTTGAGCTTTATTCAAAATAAATGTTTTTAACGCTTCGATAGGACTAAACAAACAATATATGGAGATTATCCTATGAACTGGCCTAATTTACAGATGCCACAGAGTGTAGAATTAGATGAAGCTGCATATGCCGCTAACTTCGGCCGTTTCATAGTTCAACCGCTTGAGAGAGGTTTTGGTACCACTGTAGGCAATGCTTTGCGACGCGTTTTGCTGTCGTCTCTACCTGGTACGGCTATCACTAACATTAGAATTGA
>Ga0316187_10004689_pt1 | contig 11832 bp, 11 predicted proteins | sample CroRivburrow1_MG_FD_204927 | JGI IMG/M metagenome (GOLD analysis project Ga0316187, IMG submission 204927) | Coastal sediment microbial communities from Maine, United States - Cross River worm burrow 1 | ecosystem: Environmental > Aquatic > Marine > Coastal > Sediment | place: USA: Maine...
GACTGGTTTTCTCCCATGGCAACTGAAACAAAGGCCATTCTGGAGATAGCCCGCTCGGAAGCACCTGATATGACCGTATCCCTGCATTCCCACCACCAAAAGCCCAGGATCCTTCCGGCTCACTACGTGCCCTGGTACCTGAAAACGAGAATAGACACTTTGACCCAAAGGGTGAATTCTCGTTACGCTTCAGTAGGTCTTCCAAGCATTCCGGAAGATTGGTTTTCTCAGCCGGGAGTTGAAGATGAGACCTTTCCCCCGCAAACCAGCTTCAATCTAATCTCCGCCCTGCATCATGTATCCGGAACCATGGCCTTTACCTTTGAATGCAGTCACGGGACGGTGACCGAAACCGATCCTGAACCTACAGTCTCCTATGGGGATATTCTGCATATCCAGCTGCATCTTTACGAGGAGATGCTGGATTATGTATTGGAGAAGCGCTTGTATTAGAAATAGCAAAAAGCTATTTTTGAAAGGCTATGACTAACTCCGCTTCTTCCTCAAGCCCGGAACGCTTGTTGTCACTTGACTTTTTCCGGGGCGCAACCATGTTTTTACTGATTGCCGAATTTACCCACCTCTTCTCTTTTTTGCACGATCCCTCGCTGGAAGGGTCCTTTATCTATACGATTGCTGAGCAGTTCCATCATCACCCCTGGAACGGACTCCGCTTCTGGGATTTGATCCAGCCCTACTTTATGTTCATTGTGGGGGTGGCCATGCCTTATTCTCTGGCCAATCGCCATAAGCGTGGTCAATCTCAATCTCAGATAAGAAGGCATGCCTTTCAACGAGCCTTTTTGTTGTTATTTTTGGGCTGGGCCCTTTATTGCATTGGCCCGGGACAAATAGAGTTTCGTTTTCAGAACGTACTGGCTCAATTAGCAGTGACCTATATTCTGGCCTTCCTGGTCATGAAAAAACCGGCATGGGTGCAAATTCTGTTCTCCTTTTCACTCATAGCTCTAACGGAGATTATCTATAGAGGTTTCTGGGTGGAGGGTTTCAACCATGCCTTCGTCCCCAATGAGAATTTTGGAACCTGGCTTGACCTGCAATATGGGGGAGCTGATCTGGGTGGCCACTGGGTAAGTTTCAACGCCATTCCCACCACCGCCCATACCATCTGGGGAGTTCTTGCGGGCCAGTTGCTCATGAGTAAACGAACGGCGGGTAAAAAGTTGATGATTCTGGTAATAGCCGGACTTGTGGGAGTTATTGTCGGGTACGGACTAAATCCCATAACACCGATTATCAAGAGAATTAGTACTTCCTCTTTTGTGATTGTATCCGGTGGCTGGACCATCTTAACCCTGGCTTTTTCCTATTGGTTAATTGACATAAGGAAAAAGCAGAAGTGGTCCATATTTTTCAGGGTCGTGGGAATGAATCCTCTGTTTATATACCTCTTTGCCCACGTGGGGGGTGCTGTCTTTATCGAAGCCATCCTTCATCCCTTTACCTTTGCTCTTTTTGGCTGGATGGGAACATTAACGGCCTCCATTCTCACCAGCGCCATCGTTCTGTTTTTCCTTTGGTATATATGTCAATGGCTTCATAAACGTAAGATCTATATCAGAATATAAAACGCTTTCTAATCCTCAAGATGATGTTCAGAAAATCAGTGATCCCCCTTTTGTTTTTCCTGCTTATGCTATCGGCATGCTCTGTCGATAAATCGGAGCTTTATCAAAGCATGAGCAAGATTGACGCGCATGTGCATATCCGGACCGAAAATCCAGCTATCATGGAGTTCTCCTTATCAGAAGGATTCCAGCTGCTTACCATCAATACCCGGTCAGACAGCCAGGAATACATCGATAAGCAGAAGCATTTTGCTTCGGAGATGAAGGATTTGTATCCGGAAGACATAAGCTGGTTGGCCACCTTCTCCATGGAAGGCTTTGAGGAAAATGGCTGGGCAGAAGGGGTTGTAAAGAAACTCCAGGAGGATATTGATCAGGGGGCTGTTGGCTTCAAGGTCTGGAAGGATATTGGTATGACATTCCAGGATAGCCTGGGCCATTTTGTTTTTTTGGACGATCCGCTCTTTGAGCCCATACTGGAATTTATGGAGAACAGCGACTTACCTCTTCTGACTCATATTGGAGAGCCCCTTAACTGCTGGCTTCCCATCGATTCCATGACCGTCAACGGAGACAAAAGCTATTTCACAGAAAATCCCCAGTACCACATGTACCTGCATCCCGATTATCCTTCCCACGAAAGACTGATGGAATCCAGGGACAATGTACTGACCCGCTACCCTGATCTGAATATGGTAGGGGCCCATTTGGGAAGCCTGGAGTGGGATGTGGATGTGCTGGCTGAACGCCTGGATCGCTATCCCAATTTTGCAGTGGATCTGGCTGCCCGGGTGTGCCATTTTCAGGTGCAGGACAGAGAAAAGGTCCGTGATTTCCTCCTGAAATACCAGGACCGCATTCTTTATGCCACGGATCTGGGGATCTCAGGCGACAGCTATAAGGACAGGCTAAGCTGGCTTGAAAACGAATGGCGATCTGACTGGGCCTATTTTGCCACCGACAGCCTTCTGACCTCCAGAAATGTAGAGCATGAGTTTCAGGGTTTGGACCTGAGTGAAGACTTACTCAGGAAAATATATTACACCAATGCTCTTCACTGGTATCCGGGCGCGTTCGAATGACTTTCAACTCGCTTTCCGGGCTCTATTATTCACCGTTTTTTGTGAATAACTTCGCCCTCTTTTATAGCTCCGGTAATTTGATACACCTTACTTTGTAGGCTGATTTTGTGACCCATAGATATGCTGAAAATTGCAAAGGAAGGCAGTGAATGCAGGGTGGAGCTGTTCCAGGTGAACAGGCTGAACACCCTGTTTTCGGAACTGGTAAAAGAACAGCTCAAGGAGCTGGTAGAGGAACCGGGAATTTCTGTGATATTTGACCTGGGAGGAATCCGCTTCATAGATAGCTCTGGCTTTGGAGTCTTGCTTACTATTACTGAGCATGCCAGGAACTATGGCAGTGAATTCAGACTATGCAATGTCACTGATGATGTGAAGGAGTTAATGGTTCTCCTGGAACTTGAAGATGAGCTACCCGTGTGTACCTGCGTTCCTGCCGAAGAGAAAATTCTGCAGTTGCTAGATTAGCTGAGCCCTGCGGGCTTAGCTTCGCTGAGCCCTGCGGGGTTGATTATACTACATTCCCCATCAGGGTAGCCGAGGTACAGTCGCTAATCTTTACCCTTGCATAGTCGCCCGAACTCAGATTCCCTTTGGGAAAAACAACCACTTTGTTTTGTGAGGTGCGGCCATAGAGGTAGTCGTCCGATTTTTTGGAGCTTCCTTCCACCAGGACCTCATAGGTCTGCCCCAGGTCACGCTCCTTGCTTTGCAGGGAAAGCCTGGATTGCAATTCTATGATCTCATTCAGGCGTTTTGCTTTGACCTCCTCCGGAACATCGTCTTTGAGTTTCTCAGCGGCAAAGGTTTCTGGTCGCTCGCTGTATTTGAACATATAGGCAAAATCGTACCCGACCCACTCCATCAGGCTGAGGGTCTGCTGGTGCTCCTCTTCCGTTTCTCCGCAAAATCCGGAAATGATATCGGTAGATATGGAGGCCCCCGGTAAGTACTTGCGGATCGCCTCAATTCTTTCCATATAATGTTCCCTGCTGTATCTGCGTTTCATACGGCCAAGGACTGTGGTGCTGCCCGATTGTACAGGCAAGTGGATTGCCTGGCACAGGTTGGGATGTAAGGCGATCACCTTCAGCAATTGATCCGACATGTCTTTGGGGTGTGAGGTGGCAAAACGAACGCGGAGTTGCGGATCAATCTCAGCCACCCTTTCCAGCAGTTCTTCAAACTTCAGAACCTGCTCTCCTTCCTTCCACCGGTAAGAGTTAACGTTCTGTCCCAGGAGAGTTACTTCCCTGTACCCCTGTTCAAACAGCTCGGTGCTTTCCCTGATGATGGTCTCAGGTTCCCGGCTCCGTTCTCGTCCCCGTGTGCCTGGCACCACACAGTAAGCACAGAAATTGTTGCATCCCCTCATAATGGCCACAAAGGAGGTCACGTGGTTGCGGTCCATTCTTACAGGCCGAATATCGCCGTAAGTTTCTTCCATCGAAAGCAGGGTGTTGATTCCCTTTTGTCCACTCTCCACCTCCTGAAGCAGGGCAGGAAGATCGCGGTAGGCATCAGGACCTACCACAAGGTCGACGGTATTTTCTTCTTCAAGCAGCTTTTCCTTGAGCCTTTCAGCCATGCAACCGATCACTCCCACCGAAAACGAATGGCTCTTCTCCTTAAGACGGCCAAGTTCCCGGATCCTGGTCTTGACCCTCTGTTCTGCATTGTCCCGGATGGAGCAGGTATTGACCAGCACCAGGTTGGCCTCATCCAGAACATCGGTTACCTGGTAATTATGTTGCTGAAGTATGGCAGCTACCACTTCGCTATCCACCACATTCATCTGGCAGCCATAGGTTTCTATGTAAAGCTTACGCGTCGACATGGAGGGCAAAGGTAGAAAAAAAGCCCATTTACCGATAATATGGAACCGTTTACCGAATTGTCCTTCTGCCAGGAATAATATCATCTTATACTTGCAATAAAGATTGTATTATTTATAAATTTAAACAGATGAAAATGGGAGCAGGATTATTCTGGGGTGCGTTTTTACTCTTACTGGGTGTCGCACTAATTATCAAAGTGGTATTCAATGTAGATTTTCCGGTATTCAAAGTAGTTATAGGTGTATTCCTGGTGCTCATAGGACTCAAGGTTTTGTTTGGAAGGACCTTTATCTCAGAGCGCCACTTTAAGCCGGAAGAAACGATCTTCAACGAAAGGGTCTATGAGAATCCTGAATCGGGCAAGGAGTATACGGTTTTATTTGCCAAAGGAGTCTACGATTTCACCAATGTAAACCTGGATAGTGGTAGTTTTTATGCCAAAGTGAGCACTGTTTTTGGGGGAACCCAGATCATTATTCCCAGGGACAAACCGGTAAGGATTAAGGCCGATGCTGTTTTTGCAGGGGCTGAACTACCTGATGGGAACAATGCAGTATTCGGGACCACCATCTACGAAAGTGATGATTGGAGAGCTGATACCGCCCATATTGACATCAAAGTGGAAGTTGTTTTCGGGGGAGTTCAGGTGATCCGTCGCTGATTGCTTTTCAGAAGACCGGCATTTTTCTAATTTTGTAGGAAATATCGCACAAGAACTATGTCAGGACACAGCAAATGGTCGACCATCAAGCGCAAAAAGGGCGCCAACGATGCCAAAAGAGGAAAACTCTTCACCAAACTGATTAAGGAAATTACGGTAGCCGCCAGCGTAGGGGGTACCGATGTGGAATCTAATCCGCGGCTTCGCTCTGCCGTTCAGAACGCCAGGGGGATGAACATGCCCAAAGATACCATCCAGCGGGCCATCAACAAAGCAGACCGGGATGCCTCCGCTTTCCAGGAGCTCACCTTTGAGGGTATGTTGCCCCACGGGATCGGGGTAGTTGTGGACTGTCTTACCGATAACCATCTGCGCACCGTCAGCAATGTTAGGGCCATTTTTAATAAGCGGGGAGGCAATCTTGGAACCAATGGATCACTCAACTTCATGTTCGAACGCAAGGGCATCATAAGCCTTGCCAAGGGTGAGCTCGATCCGGAGGAATTTGAACTGGAACTAATCGATGCAGGTGTGGAGGATATTGAACTGGAGGAGGATACATTTATGATCACCACTCCCATGGAAGAATTCCACAACGTTCAGAAGAAGCTTCAGGAGATGGGTGTAGAACCAGAAAGTGCTGATCTTCAGAGAATCCCCAACGAAGCCCTGGATTTGACCCTTGAACAGTCGGTTCAGATCATGAAAATCATCGATGAATTTGAGGATGACGACGACGTGCAGGCTGTCTCCCACAGCCTCAATGTCACCGACGAAGTGGCCGCCGCCATGGAATAGTCTTCCCCCTCCATCTTTAATATGACTGTCTCCCTGGGTAATTGAAGCAACCTGGCATTTTTCACGAAGTGAATAAGCACGTTGCGAGGTTATTCAGGGGGACAACCTATTCCATTCCCTTGTTAATGAGTCTTACACAGAAAATGGTCATCCCAACCACGATACCTGCCATTGCAGCAGTCCTGATGATGTGCTCCGGATCGGTCCAGTTGAAATAGATCATGGTGGGTCCTGCCATGAAAAGAAGTATAGAAGAAACCAGGGGATATCTCTTGATCCAGAATTTCGTGAGGCCAAGTCCAAATACAAAGGTGCCAAGGAAACTACTTCCGACACGCCTGTAGAATTGTTCATCGTGGAACATGGTAAGGAGTTCCAGCCGGGTCTGTTCATCGGCCAGCTCTATCCCTCTTTGTACCGCGGTGTTGAGGTCGTGGAACAATCCCAGCCCGGTCAGTCCCATCATCAGAAATCCAAGTGACGCACCAAATAACATTACAGCATTCACATATGGAAGTACTTTGATCCTTTTGTAAAAGAGAAGCAGGTAAAATGGGATGGCCACAAAGGTCAAAAGGGCAGTTATCAGCCAGGCCCAAACACTGATCTGTTGGTTTTGCAGATGGTTGGAGAGGTAGGACAGGTCTTCCTGTATGGTGGCATAGGGACTTACAAAATTGAAATCGAGGAGCAGCGATGTCACATAAGAGAATGCAGCCAGCAGGGTAATCAATCCCAACCACACCTCTCTTCGGCGCTGTTTCTTATGCGATTGCAGCTGCATCAGGTGAATGTAATCAAATTATTAATTCTATGACAGAGAGAATACAAATTTGATTAATTTTGTCCCTCAAATGAGCCGGATGAAACTTTTCATATCAATTGTTCTTTGTACTCTTTGTACATGCACAATGCTAATGGCCCAACAGGGGAACACAGGATCAGGCGGGGATCTCCTTGAGAACCTGCAGGAATCCGGACGCAACACCGGGGTTTCACTGGAGATGGATACACTCCTGGTGGCCAATTACTACAAGTTGCTTAACAGTAACAAAAAGGCCTCTGGCATTCCAGGCTACCGGATCAGGATTTTTTCCGGGAGCGGGGTGGGTGCCAAGGAGGAACAGCAGGGTATAAAGGCCAGATTCCTTACACTGTATCCTGGCATCGATGCCTATAACAGTTACGATGAGCCCTTCTTTAAAATTTATGTGGGTGACTGCCGGACCAGAAGCGAGGCACTGAAATTAATTGACAAGATCAAAAGGGATTTTCCCGATCCTTTTATAGTGGATGATTTTATAGTTCCAAAGAATGCTGACTAGCAGAAAGGACGTATGACTGACGAGGTGAAACACAAGTGTGGCATTGCACTGATCCGCTTGCTCAAACCCCTGGAATATTATCAACTCAAATATGGCTCCTGGAGATACGGACTCGAAAAATTGTATCTGCTTATGGAGAAGCAGCGAAACCGGGGACAGGACGGAGCGGGTTTGGTCAGCCTGAAATTTGACACGCCTCCGGGAAAAAAGTACTTCAGCCGGGATAGGGAGACAGGATCTTCCGGCATCAACGCGATTTTCAAACGAATCTACACCCGGTGGGAGGAGGCAGAGAAACTTAGTATTGATGCCTTCAATGATCCTCAATGGGCGAAGGAGAATCTCCTTTTTGCAGGCGAAGCCTACCTTGGTCACCTACGTTACGGTACATTTGGATCCAATAGCACAGCCAACCTGCATCCGGTGATGCGTCAGAACAACTGGCGGACCAGGAGTCTGGTGATGGCCGGAAACTTCAACCTGACCAATGTGGATGAATTATTCGACATCCTGGTAGGCTTAGGTCAGTATCCAAAAGAATATTCTGATACGGTGACCATGCTCGAAAAAGTGGGTCACTTTCTGGATAACGAGAATCAAAGCTTATTTGATAAGTATAAAGCCCAGGGCTTTAGCCACCAGGATATCACTGAAGAGATCGGGAAGAACATCAACATATCTGGCATTCTGGAGGGAGCCAGTAAGCGTTGGGATGGAGGATATACGGTGGCCGGAATGATGGGCCATGGAGATGTTTTTGCCATGCGCGATCCCTGGGGAATCAGGCCGGCGTATTATTACCACGATGAGGAAATAGTGATTGTGACTTCAGAAAGACCAGCCATCCAGACTGCCATGAATGTGGAATTTGACAGTGTAAAAGAGCTGCCTCCTGGTCATGCCCTGGTAGTGAAAAAGAACGGTGAGATGTCCATCGACCGGATAAGGGAAGAAAAGGAGAAGAAATCGTGTTCCTTCGAGCGGATTTATTTCTCCAGGGGGAGCGACCGTGAGATCTACAAAGAGAGAAAAAAGCTTGGTGAACTGCTGGTTCCCGCCATCCTGGAAGCCATTGATCAGGAGGTGGATGACACCGTATTTTCATTTATCCCTAATACGGCCGAATCTGCATTCTACGGCATGGTCAAAGGAGTCGAGGATCATGTAATCGAGCGAAAGTGGCAGAAGCTAAAAGCGCTGAATGGAAATTGCAACCAGGAAGAGGTCCTGAAGATTATGACCGAGAGGGCCCGCGTCGAAAAGGTAGCCATCAAAGACCTGAAATTGCGCACCTTTATTTCACAGGATAAAGGCCGCAAGGACATGGTCAGCCATGTATATGATATTACCTATGGCACTCTTCGTCCGGGTGTGGATAACCTGGTAATCATTGACGACAGCATAGTAAGGGGCACCACTCTGAAGCAGAGCATTATCAAGATCCTGGACAGACTGGGACCCAAAAAGATAGTAGTGGTTTCTTCTTCACCGCAAATCAGGTATCCCGATTGTTACGGGATCGATATGGCTAAACTGGGCGATTTCACTGCTTTCCAGGCGGCCATTGAGCTGCTCAAGGAGAATGAGATGGAACATGTGATAAATGAAGTTTACAAGAAGTGTGATGCTCAGAAGAACCTTCCAAAGGAGGAGTTTGTGAATTATGTGAAAGATATTTACCGGCCTTTTACCCCAGAACAGATTTCCAGGAAGATTTCAGAGATGCTCACCGATTCGGATGTGAAAGCCGAAGTAGAGATAGTCTACCAAAGCATTGAGAATCTGCATAAAGCGGTACCCGATGATCTGGGCGACTGGTATTTCACGGGCGACTACCCAACTCCGGGAGGAAACAAGGTAGTTAGCACATCCTTCCTGAATTATATTCGCGGGATCAATACACGAGCTTATTGACTTCGCTTAGTGAAGTGAAAACGCCTAATCAGTTTCTGGATCTTAAGGTCGCGCCGCCTGATGTTCTTGATCCTTTGTAACTGCTTGGGGACATAGTTCATTACATGCCTTTCTACTTTTGCCTTATAGAGATCATTTAAGGTGATCATGATTCCGGTCTCCTCCACGTCTCCAAAACCTTTGTTTAGTACTGTTCCAAAGGTTCTCATGGAAGGACTGAGATTCATATAGGCATTGATCAGGGGTGGAATGTTTTCGCCACAGGCTCTCACTTCCTTGGAAAGAACCTTATAGTCTTCTTCATATCCTACCCCGGTAAATATGGCGGTCAGTTTGGCCCTGTCAGTGGCCATTTTCAGCGGATCTTTGGGGGTAACCAGACCTTCCCTGTCGGGAAAATGCTTGTTAAGGAAAAAGAGGATCATATCCCTGGCCATCTGGTTGTAGTGCAGGTACATGGTAACCTTCCCGAACATATATTTCTTGGTGGGATGATCCAGTACCAGGGCACCCAGTCCGTCCCAGAGATTATCTAGTGCATAGAGCCCCTTCCTTCTTAGGGCCGTGCTCTGGTATTTGGGTTGCACAAAGGAGCGACCCAGTTCAATCATGTGGGGGAGATAATCGCTGATGAACTCCTCTGAAAAATCGAATAGCTTGGAGGTGGCCAGTTTCACCTTTCCATCCACAACACAGGTATTCGTATCACAAATATGGTAGCGGTAGCCACCCAGGATCGTTTCTTCATCGGGATCCCAGACGATTAATTGCTGGTAAGAATCCTTGCCGGTATCGTATTCGTCGAGGTCACACTCCAAACCGGTTCCACCGCCTGCATTGCGGAAAGAGAGCTCCCTGAGACGCCCGATTTCACGCATAACGTTGGGTGAATTTTCAGCATTGATAATGTAAATTTTGTTACCGGCTTTGTTTGTTTTTCTGATGAACTTTTCTGTAGAAAGCTCGTCTTTAAGGGCTTCCAAAGGGACCGGGGGAATAACATCTTTCATCTTCATGAGCTCAGTTTGGGTTGTTTAGGTAAGAGAATTCACCTTCTGGATCCTCCACCAGGGAATAGGTATAATCCTGTAAATGAAGCCTGGAATCCAGCGAGCTATTTTAGGACTTTTGTCCATGAATAAGTCCCTGATATTGATGGGTTTAAAATTTATTTTATGAGTTGCTTCGTCCACTGGAAATCAATTCTGGCGCTACTTCGCCATAGTGTAAAGACAAAAGTATTAAAAGATAAGTTATTAACAAAGTGGGAAAAAGTGGGGTGAAATGGTACAAAGTGGTGAAAAAGTACTATTTTTACGCTCAAACCCGTGAAAGCCCTATGATTACGTTTATTGGAGACTATACGGTCAGGCTTGATTCTAAAGGACGACTCTCCTTTCCAGCTGCCTTTAAAAAGCAGAGCAGAGAGCTTCTTCAGGATGGTTTCGTATTGAAACGGGATTTGTTTGAAAATTGTCTGATCATGTACCCCATGGAGGAATGGGAGCGGCAGAACAAAATCATTCGCTCCAGAACCAATCCCTACAACAAGGAGCATGCAAGGTTTCTAAGAATGTTTTTTTCGGGAACAGCTGAGGTATCTCTGGATGCAAATAACAGGATGCTTCTCCCCAAGAGATTGATGGAGTATGCAGGAATAGGCGATGAGGTAGTGTTGGCGGGTCAGTCGGGTAAGATTGAAATTTGGGCTTCGGATCAGTATGGTAAGGTAAGTGTGGCTGATGATGATTTTGCAGCCATGGCAGAGAAAATTTTAGGTGGATCAATAGACGAACCGGATACATAATGGGCTATCACAAGCCAGTATTGTTGGATGAGAGCATTGACGGACTATACATCAAACCAAAGGGCAGCTACGTAGATCTGACTTTTGGAGGGGGGGGTCACTCTCTCAAAGTTCTTAACAAGTTGGGTAAAAAGGGCAGGCTTGTAGTATTTGATCAGGATCAGGATGCCTCAGCCAATGTTCCGGATGACAAACGAATCATCTTTGTCGGGGCTAACTTCAGATACTTAAAACACTTCCTGAGATACCATGCCATCGATAAAGTAGATGGAATTTTGGCTGACCTGGGTATCTCCTCACATCAAATTGACCAAGCTGAGAGGGGTTTTTCATTTAAAGCAGAGGCGGCGTTGGATATGCGCATGGATGTGCGCAACAGGAGAAGTGCATCTCAGCTATTGAATGAAGAAAAGTGGGAGGAGTTGGTGAGAATCTTCAGGTCTTACGGTGAAATAAGGAATGCCGGTGCGCTGGCCACTGCCATTGTTGATGTTCGGCAGGAGAGGAGGATTGAAACCACGGGGGATCTTGAACAGGCACTGAAGCGGTTTATTCCAAAACACCAGCCGAGCAAATTTCTGGCACGGGTGTACCAGGCATTGAGGATTGAGGTGAATCGAGAGATGGAATCGCTCGGCGAGATGCTGATGCAAACGGCCGGCTGTCTGAGTGAAGGGGGCCGGCTTGTGGTTATTACCTACCATTCCATTGAGGACCGGCTGGTGAAAAATTACATGCGGTCGGGGAACCTGGAGGGGAAGATAGAGAAGGACTTCTATGGAAATGTCCAGACGCCGTGGAGGCTGGTGAACAAGAAT
>Ga0316187_10004692_pt1 | contig 11830 bp, 17 predicted proteins | sample CroRivburrow1_MG_FD_204927 | JGI IMG/M metagenome (GOLD analysis project Ga0316187, IMG submission 204927) | Coastal sediment microbial communities from Maine, United States - Cross River worm burrow 1 | ecosystem: Environmental > Aquatic > Marine > Coastal > Sediment | place: USA: Maine...
TTTTTCATTTTTCAAAATCATCCAAGTACGGATAAACTCTTTAAGCCTTTTGTTTGACTTTGGCATCATGCTTGATACAACCGGATGAACATTAAAACGATCATTCATAGTGTCAAAAAGATATATAGCTGAATATATCACATTAAAATTGAATGTGGGCTCACCCATTCTAGCATAATGAATATTTAATCTATCAGATATTTTAACTTCAGGATGCAAACTCATAGCTGTTTCTACTTGGTCTATAAGATCAGCATACGAAACATTTCTGCCAGAACCAACTTTTGGAACATCGCAAAAATTGCAACCCATAGAGCAGCCGTATTGAGTTGAAATAGTTACAACCCATTTTTCTTCTAATGGTAAAAGATCAGTATGCCTTACATTGCTTGGCTCTCTCTCTAAATTAAGAAAATCTGCCTTCAAATTGACATCTTTCCCATAATCCCCAATAGATAAACACTCTAGTTTCCCTTTTTCTCCCCCAACAATAAGAATATTTCCAGTTGGAACTTGGTAATTTTCGATTATTTTCATTCCCATACTCCTTTTTGAATATTTATAATTAACACTTGGTTAACACCCCCCAACTTGGCTTCCACATTGAACACAAATCTTGCAACTCCCAGCAGGAGCAAGGCTAGTTGACCCGCATTCTTGGCACTTCAGGCGCTCTGGTTTCTTTGGCGGACAATCCATACACACCGAGACAGCGCCGTTGTGTACTATGTTTTCAGAATTGCAGTTTTCGCATTTGGTCATGATTCAGCCCCCAGCTAGTAGTTTGTTTTTATCTATCCGCTCTTGGGCGATTTTGAAATAGTCGGGATCTTTTTCAATTCCGATAAAGTCACGATTAAGCTCTATCGCCATCTTTGCAGTAGTTCCACTACCCATGAACGGGTCAAAAACTAAATCCCCTTCATTACTCCATGAAATGATGTGGTCATGGGCTAATTTTTCAGGGAAGATTGCAGGGTGTTTAAACGCATTTTTATCTTTTGTTGCCACATTTAAACTTATTCCGTATTGAAAAATATTTCTTTTTATTTTTTCATTCTGGACTGTTCTTTCTTTCCCTGTTGATAGTATCATTTTGTCGTCCTTCCTTCCCCAACTACTTTTATATGTTTTTCTGGTTCCGGTTGTCGGCTCTTTTATTGGATTAAAAGCATTTACTTTACCCTTGGAAAAGACAAACATATATTCGAAACAACTGTAATACCTATACCTTGAGTCTGTTGGAAGCGGATTTTTTTTCTCGAAAATCATCGTATCATGCAGATTAAACCCGCATTCCTTTGCCCAAAGAGCCTGTTTAAAACTCGTCCCGGTCTCACTCCCCTTAATAGTAGCATCGCCAACAACCCAAACAACTACGCCCCCAAGCTTAGTAATCCTAAATAGTTCTTCAAGTACCGGCTTCCAAACATGATCACCCCAATCAAGAGAATTATTATAGGTTCTGAGATTGTCATAGGGCGGACTTGTGACTGTTAAATCCACGCTCCCATCTGGAATATCATTCATCTTCTCTAAGCAATCACCTAAAATTAAATCAATCACTTACCACCCCCCGCAATCAACTTCCTTTCCACATTCTCAATCTGCATTCTAACCCATCCAGGCTTATATTCCTTGATAAAAGCTATTTCTTTCAGCAATTCTACGTTCACAACCTTCTCCTCCCTTGATAGTTCCCAATAAACCCACATAATTCTATTGTCAAGCTCTACAGCCAAGGTCAGCATTTCAGCCACGTTCCTAGATTCCCTCGCCTCTGCTACCCGGCCAGCGTATTCAATCCGCTGCTCAACTGGCCGCTCTCCCATCTTCTTAGGTTCACGCTTAATCAACTCGGCATCCACCTCCAGCAATTCAGACCGCCCCCGCACCTCGTTTTCATGTCCGCAATTTGGACAAGTCAAGCCCTCAAATACCTTGAAGCATTCCTCACAGCGCTTATATGGGCTTTCGTCTTCCTCTTCTCCCTTCTTCCGCTTCCGCTCCCCTGTAAAATTCCATTCATGTTGATCTAGTGGATGTCCGTGATTGTCAAAGTTGTTCACGTGATCAAGAATTATCCCCTCAGTCTTCACGTATAACCCATTGGGCGACTCATACCGGCGGAGAACCCTTCCAATCATTTGCATGAAAAGCGCATAGCTGAGAGTTGGCCGCAACATAATAGCCACTTCAGCCCGTGGAACGTCTACCCCGTAAGTAGCTAGGTCGCAATTTGCCAGCACGTGAATCTTTCCGTCTCGCAAAGCGTCCAGTATAGTATGCTGTTCCTTGTAGCTCATCTTACCGCTAATATACTCAGAATTGTACCCGGCCTCTCCGAATCTTTCCGCCGTTTCCTTAGCCGCCTTAATCGATCTGCAAAAGGCTAGCGCTGGCTTCTTATCCGCATATTGCCGATAGTGGGCGATGGCAGACCCGTACACCTTGCGGCGCTCTAATAGGTCTTCAAGCTGAAGCTCGTTGTAATCCATGCCTGACTTCTTCAGGGATTCCAGGCCTTCAAGGTGTGGGGAAAGATAATTTACGTCGCATAAATGCCCGCCCTGTATCAACTCCTTAATCGGAGGGCCATATACAATATCTCCATATAGCTCTGACAGACCACGCCCGTCCAACCGTTCAGGCGTTGCCGTATATCCTATGATTTTTACATGCGAGGGAAACTCCAGCGAGATACGTAATTGAGCATCAAGATTTAGGTGCGCCTCATCAAAGATAGCCAAGTCTGGCCAGTTAATAACCCTCTCATTTTTGATCCTCTTTTGAATTGTTTGCAAACTGACTACATGGACCTGGAAAGCTCGGCTTTCGTTCTTTTTAGCCGTGATTTGCCCATGTTTTACGCCTATTTCGTATAAATGATTACTAGCCTGCTTTAGCAGTTGATCACGGGGGGCGATTAACCAGACCCTGCTCTGCTTTTCTGTTGCCATGTCGGTAACTTTGGAGAACTCAGGTGTTTTACCACCTCCAGTTGCAAGTTGCCGTACAACAGCCCTGTTATATCGTAGCTTTTCTTTGACTTCTTGAACGCCTTGGGCTTGGTAGGGTCTAAGCTGCATTGTCTTTTTTCTTATTCTTTTTCAACTGCTTATATAGCTGATATGCATCGCTTTTAGGCTGAGTAAATCCCAGGCCCTTGCACCAATAATCATTCCTTAGCAATGTTTTTGCCATCCTTCGCCAAGACGGTGCCCATTGCTTGCTTTCTAGCTCAGGCGGGGCTTCATCCGGTAGAGTCGAATAACCCCTTCTCTGCCATCCCTTGATGAACTTCTTAAACCTTTCAGAATAATGAGTTCTCGTTTTCTTTGGCATTGTCTGAAGAAGCAAGTTAGTAAAGCTTTTCCAAGTATGAAAATCAGGCTTTGAAATTTTGTTATATCCGGTTACGTTTCCGCTTTCCTGGATATACAGCGCCCCTGAATTTACACCATTTACCCTTGCAATCAACTTAAACCATGTGTCAGGTTCTAGGATATGATACAGCCAAAGACCTTGGCGCTGGTCATCTCCATAAGGCTGGCAGAGTCTTTGCTGGCTAAGTTTAACCCCGGCCATTTGCATCTTGTCATAAACTTTGTTGTAAGTTTTTTCCGGAAATTTCCCATGATAAACCCAAACATCCTCAGTCCTCCAATCATAGATAGGGTAGATGTTATGGACTTCGTCAATAACTTTAGTAGTCCACCTGCGATTGTTGAACATTTTATCTTTTTTCTCCCAAGTGGCAATGGCGCAGTACCGGTGCAAACTCTCGTCTGCTCTAATTCCAATAAATGCAGCAGTTGGCTCTCCCTGTCCGTACCACTCACCAAATAGGAGCATAAATTCCTCAAATTCCATCTTTGGAACATAAAAAGGATAATCTTCTAACGGCCTAGCCTCTTCAGGTTTCGGCCTTACCCAAACATCTTTTTTATCTTCATCCCAGCAAACCCATCTAGGCTCAAAATTTGTTACCGCATTCCTTAGCAAAAGCTCACCGCAAAACCAATGAAGATCAATATTATCCTTATATTCCTCTGCCATTTTTCTTGCGTGGATAATTGTCTCAGTATATTGCGCTTCAAGATCGATAAGAAGGATTCCAATTTTACGGCCACGCTTAATAGCCTCGTCCATGACAAGATGAAGCATGACGGTTGAATCCTTGCCGCCTGAGAAGCTAAGATAGATCTTGCCAAAGTTGTCAAAAACTTCTTCAATCCGTATTTGTGCCGCTTCTAACACGCTGCTTTCGTTGTATTGTTTTACTTTCATCTTAATAAATGGTTGATTGTCTTGTGGGCATTGCGCCTGATAAAGCTATTTGTTCCATCCCCCTTGAATCCAGCCATTTGTTAAGGTATATCAATGCTGTTTCGTTAGCTTCTTCTTGTTGCTCGTTTGTCATTAAGTAGAATCCTACGCTGAAACCGGAAGGAACGCCTGTAGCGTAGCAGACGGCTGCTTGCCCAAGCCATGCAATTCTATTCATTGCTGAATTTGTCAGATAATGTTCGCATGATTTTTCCCATTCGACAATTACTTTCGCTAGGGTATCTGCAAATCTTTTAGTGTCAGATAGAAAATCTGCATACGATTGTTCGCATTCATCCTTTGACATTCCGTATTTTGTGCTGGCATAGAATCCGGCTTTATGACATTCCCATTTTTCGAATGTATGAAATACCCTGTTGCTATCGCTCGTGTTCACGGTCCGAACTTCAATATCTTCAGATCCAATTTCACCCTCATCAATCGGCTCAAATTCATCTTGAACAGAATTTTCAACCTCCCATGATCTTGAAAAATCATCATCTGAGAAGAGGCCGGAAAGCCCGGTGACTTGGCAAAGACGTAAAATTTCATCCTCATCCATTCCAAGTTCCCTAGCAATTCTCTCATTGCGCCAATTCCTGTTTTTTAGCTCAATGATAATATCAGACATAGCGTCAACTTTATGCTTTCCCCTGGCCCTGTTATGCCTAATGGTTGAAGCAATTCGTGCATTCTTGTCTCCCTCTGTCTTGTTTGCAGCAACTACGGGCAAATATCCACTTACTCTTTTTTTGATATCATCATGCTCTTTACCGACCCTGCTACGGTGGAATCCGTCAATAACTTCAAATTCGTTTTCTCCCGTCTTCCATGTTACGATTGGCTGAGTATACCCATCTTCTGAAATTGACAAGTGAAGAAGCTTCATTTCAGGTGGTGCAACACTGTTGGGGTTGTAATCGTTTGCCCCAACATTCTCATTCCTAACCCATTGAACGCAATCAACAGGCTCGTTTTTAAACGGGCTATATTCTTGAAGTCCAAGACGAATTTTATTGATTAAATCAACTTTTATTTCAACGTCTTCAAGCTCTTTCATCTCACCAAAAAGGCGAGTTACTTTATCGATGTAATAATTCCAGTATTCTTTATCTTTCATTTCTATCCCCAATCAAAATTTTATCAAAATCAAGCCCAAAACTAGCTAGAAGCTCACTCCTTAGCCCTCCCTTAGGCAACTTATCAGTTGTTCCTTTTTTCCACCCATTCCTCATTTTAGCTGGTGTTATGCCTGCTTTCTCCGCTGCCCATCGTGCGGTCTGTCCATCCATACGCTCACGGTTATAAATCCGCATCATTTTACGGACTCCAATACCGTCTAATTCCAGGCCAAGGCGCTCAATCTCAGCATCAACTTTTTCTGCCAAGGCGTATGAGTAAGCTTTGCTAATTGGAGTCCACAAGATATAATCTCTAAATTCTTTCCCAAATTTAACTTGAGTTGTCAGGTAAATATCAGCAACGCCTTGAGCCTGGGAGAACCAGTGCCAAGTTAGTTTCATCCCCCACCCCCCAAAATGTTATCAATCACAACATAAGCATGTTGCTGCCCCAATACCGTAATAGGATAATTCCCATCTAAAAATCCGTCATGCCGTTTAAACGTATCGTGGTATCCTTTTCCTGTGTCCATAAGCCTCATGACTAAATCATTGTTTTTAGCGAACCCTACAGCCGTACCGCTTGGGAATTTTTTTGCCGGGGCAATAACAATACCGTGGCTGTATAAGGTTTGCTTGAAATACCTTCTATGTTCTGTGCTAAGCGTATTTTTTGACGCAGCCGCTTCTATTTTTTCTATATCACTTTCTGAATCTTGCGGACCCTCTTCCCATGCGGATACCCCACTATGCAACATTGTCAACATCTGCCTTAGTGAAAACCGCTCTCTTGTCTCTGTAATTGTTACAGTCTTATTCAGCAATCTGTCAATGAATTCCTCTGTCTCATCTACTTTTTCATACTCAAAATCTGAGTAGAATTCTTCGATGAGTTTTGTTATCTCCGGGATACTAATCTTTGTCTTGCCTAGCCAGATTACAATATAAGCTGAAATCAAAGGAGCCTCAGCTGTTGCAAATCGCCCATCATGACCAGTTACATCCTGAATAATCCCCTCGATAACGTCTGCAAATTCGATAATCTTAGGTAGGCACTCCCAAGTTAAGGCCCTGATTCCTCTTGTATTCTCAGGAGTCATAAACTTTTTCAGGAATTTCTTATTCGATTTCCAGTTTTTATCACCTCCATTTGGGGCCTTCTTGATATTGACTCTAAAAAGCCTATTTGAATCAGCTTCATGCTCTACTTGCGGGGTAATACCTGCAAACAAAAACATTGATTTAAGGGCAAATGATTGTGATACCCCATCTTTTCCACCCTTAAGGAGCTTGGGCGTGTCATCCGTGGTAGATTGTCTCATCAACTTCATGTGCCCGTCACGGTTCATCCTTTCGGCCATAGTATCGGCTTCGGATTCTTCAATGATCACCGGCCTAGCGTCGGCTGATAAATCTTGTCTAATTCCGGCCTCAGTAGAAGATCCTGAAACAAAAAGAGTTGTGGGGCCAGTCAACGCCCGCACAATCATTTTTATAATTACAGATTTTCCACTCTTACTAGCGCCTGTAAGCAGTCCTGAACATCGCCAATTCATTGCCCCGGCCATTGCTGCCAAAGTAGCCCAGCATACAAGCCTAACGCCTTCTTGCCACTTTTCGAACGGCATTGACTTAATCACTTCAATTAACTTTAGCCTATCTTCCAGTGACGGTGGGTCTGACCCTATGCCTATGTCCTTGGCTGTTTTTCTTAAAAACACCCATTCATCAGGATAATTCCCCCTTACCTTGTCAGGGTTGCCACTGTGGAAGCAAATTTTGCCATCTTCAGACCTCCAGGCCCCCACACCTTTTACGTTATCAGTGTCGAAATCACCTCTTGAATTCTCAATCATGCAGCTAATAGCTAAATCCCAATTAACTTTATTGTTTGCAGATGGCTTGTCTAACGGGTATCCTTCCCAATGTTCAAGATTGGCAAGAGATAAAAGAAATCCCTTGTTTAGAGATCTGGAAGTAGTCTTATGTAGTCGGTTCCCGGCATCAATGAAATTCAGATAGCCATCATCAGACGTTCCAAGCGTTACAAACGGGTCTTTTGCGTTGGTTTTGGTCATGCTGGCATAGCTCGGAAGATATGCTCAATCACAGCCACCGTCCAGCCGTTTCCTAGCATTTTATAGCGTTGGGTGTTGCTTACGCCTTCAGTGTAGTTGTCTGGGAAGGTTTGGAGGCGCTCACATTCTATAGGGGTTAGCTTGCGCCAATTTTTAATATCAGTCCCAATTTTTGGATAATTATTATGGCCGGCGGTCAGGGTTGGAGATTTCCCGTCCACGCTAACTATTTTTCCATCTTGACTTGAATTTATTCTAGCATTTACAAAAACAAGCTGGCCTTGAGATTTTTTGAAATATTCCCGTTTTGTAGTTCTCCCTATTGAGCCGATAATAACTCTTGATTTATCCCTATCAACAAACCCATCTTCTAAAATGTCCTTAAGTAAAATTCCCCTATCCTCTGGCTGCCCAAATTCAAAATTTGACCAATACAACCGCTTGCGATTCTGGGCAGAAACTAAGGCTGAATTGATTTCTACTGGCCCAACCCCCAAAATTTCGCTAATAATGTCTTGCCATTCCTTTTTCATCTTCACATTTTCCAGCATGAAGAATTTAGGCTTCAACTCTTTCAGGATTGCCACGTATTCAAAAAATAAAGCTGATCTAGGATCGTCAAAATTCATACCCGTTCCAGCATTACTAAACCCCTGGCATGGGCTACCACCAATCAGTAAATCGATCTTTGGCAAATTCCAACTTCTCCAGGCGGTAACGTCTCCTAGTTGTTGAATCTCTGGGTGATTTTTCATAGCCACTTGAATAGCATATTTATCCACCTCTGAGGCGTAATAGTTTGTAACTGGAATACCAGCTTGCTTTAGGGCTTGTAGCCCTGCGCTCATTCCGTCGAAAAGACTAAGTACATTCATTCTCTTCCTCTCCAATTTTCAACCAAACATAGTTATAAAATTCATCCCCGGTCCATCCAGGCATTCTCCAGCATATATCATAAACGTACGACATTTGGCCGTCAATGCATTCCCAAACGAATTCAAAATCATAAGCGTAATGCTTTCCTGATTTCAACACCTTAACGGGCTTTCTGTCAATCATTGCCTGCCTGCAAGCTATATAAACTTCTTTCTTGTTGGTGTCGGTTAGCTCTATTTCGTCCTTTCTGGTCCGCCTGGATAGCGCCTTGACTGGCCTGTAAGTTGGTGAGTCATCCCAGAAACCAAGGGCTTTTTTTGCCTCCGTGAATCCTTCTCCGGTAACCTTCCTGTATAGGTCAATTACATCACCAATTTCACCACACCCATAGCAAGCAAATTTTCCAGTTTCAGGGTAGATATAAAATGATGGGGTGCGCTCATCGTGTAATGGGCAACACCCCAACCATTTCCCCCCAATGTCTTTTAGGTTTGTTAGGGATTGGGCATAGGTCAGAATAGCATCAATCTTTTTTTGTTGCATTCTTCAAATCATCAATTAAGAAGAAAAATTGCTCAACGATGAAATCTTTTAATTCTACAAGTAAATCAACTACCCAATCTCTGGGGTAACAATCGTATGTTTTCATTTATTTAGCCCTCCTTTGGTGGCTTAGCTTCCTTAAATGGAAACCTAAAACACATATCACGCCATTCTATTGGTTGATAATTTTGGTGCTCAAATTCGCAGTTTTTACGCTGGTTTTCTTTTTCAATGCGCTTGGTTTCTGCTTTTCTGAAATCACTATAACCGACTACGATTAATAATGATAGTAAAATAAATAAAACAAATGCGGCAAACGCTTGTTCTGATGTTGGTTTTTTCATATCTTTAAATTGCGGCAATCTAACCGTCGCTATTGTTTTAGGTGGTGTAGGAGGCATAGTTTCCTTATGGAGGCGGTGGGAATCGAACCCACGTCACTGTAAATGCTTGACAGCACAACAGTCTTAACCTTTCGCCCCCGTTGTTAGTTGATTAAAAAGGAAGACCCTGCTCTGGACTAGTTGGTGGTGATACTTGAGGAGATTGCCCGCCTGGAATAGGTTGCTGTCCCGCCTGTGGTGGTTGACCACCTCCAGCTTCCCTCTCAGCTTTCCGCCGTTTCCACATATCCGCTGATTCAACATTGAAGACGATAAATCCTGGATAGGTCTTGCCCTCATATTCGTTTGTTTGATATTTTCCACTCACGAATACAAAATCACCCTTCCTCAAGGAAGCGGCTGTCTCTGCCTGCTTTTTGAATGCTGTGAAATTGAGCCAAGTTGTTGTTTCAACGTCGTTGTACTTCTCATTCTGTGCGATTGAAAACTTGACGACACCGTTATTGTTCTCAGGATCTTTTGAAAGAAATCCAGTAAATGTGCAATTGTTCATACTTCACCCCTCAGGCGCTAAAAGTTTCATGTTAAATAATCAGATTCGAAATAATGGTTTTTTAGCCCCAAACCTCTCAGATGGAAGCGGGCGGCTAAAACCAATAAAAAAGCCGTATCCAAAAATCCTAAACCAAAATCCAGTTAGGAAAATGCTTGCTTCGATAATGAAATGGTTTATTATTTACCCTTGATAAGCTTACCAATACTTTCAGATAATTCTTTTATCTTTTGACTCAATTCATTTTTTCTTGAAATAAATCCAGGAATAAAAGATTTTAAAATGCTGACTAATGAGAATACCATAAAAGATTCCCAAAATCCAATTTCGTAATAAATAGGCGGAACAAAATAAAAATATTTTTCCCCCATTCCAAACACTGTCCAAAATAGCCAAAAAGGAAATGCTAATGAAGTAAATCCAATAAAGCCAACAATATGCCCAATAAATGGTATTGCGTAAATCATAAATTTCCCCTACATCCGGCAGATCTTCCCACCCCGTTTTAAAAATTCAGCCGTGGCTAATTCCACGGCTTTTCGATCAATCAAAGCGCCCCTGTCAACTTTCGGCCTACTCCAATTTGCTTCAGGCTCAAAAGATTCTTCTATGTCCTTATGGTCAAGGCGTTCGAAAATTCTATCTAGTTCTCCCTCAGTCAAAATCAATTGATCTTTTTCTTCCATCCTATTCAGCCTCTTTGCCGGATGGGTTGAAGTCCATTACTTGTCCCTCTACTTCATCGTCCACGCCTAGAGCCTCACCCGCTAGCTCAGAAGTTGAGCGTCTGGGTGGCGTAATATCTTTGACAGGCTGCTGAGGCCCAATATCTTCAAGCTCTTCCTTCATGTACATGCCGTTGAAAATATCAGGCGCATACAGGCGACCAAAAAAAGCAGCTGCCCTGTATTTGATCATTTGTTCCGGCATTGTCTTCCACTTTGATCCACCCTTGCTAATCCATCCTTCAGCGTGAGCCATGCCCATAGTGATTAACGACCCGTCCAGGCGGTCACCGGTATCTTTATCCAAGGCCCAAGCCCTGCAAGACATTTCCATCCCCTCACCTTTCATTTCGTACCTTAATGGACTGAAGCGTCCACAAGAATTGATAGAGGCGATGATAAATGAACTAGACCAGCTCATTTTGCCGTGTATCGGGTGTAAATTGTTCATTACGGTAAAAGGGCTCACGTTTAGACTTCTCGACAAGTCTAAGGCGATAATGCAGTTTCCTAGGTTGTTTGTATATTCCTTGGGAATCATCGTTGAAGACATAAGCGCCTTGGCCTCACGTTGGGTCAGGGCAAAGTCTTGTTCTTTGATTGTCGTTGGTAGGTTTTCGGTCATGCCTTCACTCCTAGTGCTGCCATTGTAAGTTTTAGGGCCTGATCCTCTGTGAATCCGGCCACTAGATATTCTTCGTAAAGAGCTTTTTGGTATTCAGCCCTGTATTGTGCTGACTCAATTAGCTCTGCGAATCCTGCAATTAATTCTTGTAGGTTGGTCATTTACTTCTCCTTAAATAAATTAGGCCTGCCAAGTGTTTTGGCAATCCTTTGTTTAGATTTGTTAATTCTTTTCCTCTCAGCAGGATCAGCTAAATACCTTAGCCGCAAGCGGTTTTTGGTGTAGGGGTTCATGCGTACCACTTTGGCAGTTGATTAAAAAGTCTGATAACTTCTTTATCGTTAATAAATTCAAGTAACAAATGATCTGCTTTAATATGGCGCTTTTCTTTATCATTGTTGCTAAATAAATCAGTTAATCCGCTAATTAATTTTTCTTTCTTTTTTAAATTCTCTGCTTTTCTTTTTTCAACAGACTGAACATAAATACTATGATTGTCTTCCATCTTTCAACTCACCCTAAAAGTTTTACCATCAAACTGGCCTAATTTATCCCCACATTCGTCAACGAATACCCACTTCTTAGCCGAGTCTTCATCTTCAACGCCTTGCTTATCCTTGAGCTTCAGTAGTAGCC
>Ga0316187_10004693_pt1 | contig 11829 bp, 13 predicted proteins | sample CroRivburrow1_MG_FD_204927 | JGI IMG/M metagenome (GOLD analysis project Ga0316187, IMG submission 204927) | Coastal sediment microbial communities from Maine, United States - Cross River worm burrow 1 | ecosystem: Environmental > Aquatic > Marine > Coastal > Sediment | place: USA: Maine...
TAGAATCTTTGTCTCTACTACCTAACAAAGCACACTGTAGAATAAACATAATGTTTATTCGCTAACTATAGCTTACAAATAGTCTTTTACCAAAATTTCAGCAATCTGAACACTATTTAAGGCAGCCCCTTTACGTACATTGTCAGAGACCACCCACATATCCAATCCAAAGGGGTGTGAAATATCCTCCCTGATACGCCCTACAAAGGTAGCGTCTTCACCTACTGAATCTGTAACAGCGGTTGGATAAGCACCATCACAAAGCTCATCAATTACTGTGACCCCAGGTGCCTGAGTCAGCAATGCTCTGGCCTGTTCCGCCGTAATCTTGTCACGTGTCTCAATATGAACAGCCTCAGAGTGCCCATAGAAAACAGGCACACGAACGGCTGTTGGATTGACCAAGAGCGCATCATCCTCCATGATTTTGCGTGTCTCCAACACCAGCTTCATCTCTTCGCGAGTGTAGCCATTCTCTTGAAAGGCATCGATCTGGGGCAACACGTTGAAAGCAATCTGCTTGGGATAGACATCAGGGACCACTGATTTCATATTCAGCAGATTAGCCGTCTGCATGGCCAGTTCTTCAATGCCCTCTTTGCCGCTGCCGGATACCGCCTGGTAGGTACAAACGTTTATACGCTTGATCCCAACCGCATCATAAATGGGCTTGAGGGCAACCATCATCTGGATGGTAGAGCAGTTGGGGTTGGCAATAATGCCCCGATAGCGGTAATCAGCTATCGCCTCCGGGTTAACCTCAGGCACCACCAGCGGCACATCCTCCTCATAACGAAAGCGGGATGTGTTATCAATGACCGTGCAACCCGCATCGACTGCCTTGGGGGCAAATATCTCTGATATCTGTCCTCCAGCAGAAAAAAGGGCAATGTCAACCTTGCTGAAGTCAAACTCATCCAGCTCTTCCACTTTCAGCCAGCGGTTGCCAAACTCTACCTTCTTACCCACTGAGCGGCTGCTGGCAAGCGCATAGACCTTATCCACAGGAAACTTACGCTCAGCGAGGATAGAGAGCATGGCTTCACCCACTGCTCCCGTAGCGCCAACAACAGCTACGTTGAATTTCTTTTCCATCGACTATTTTTCCAGCAAAATTCGTAACATACGACGCAGTGGCTCAGCCGCACCCCACAGTAGCTGGTCACCTACGGTAAAGGCTGAAAGATACTCCGGTCCCATATTCATCTTGCGCAGACGACCAACCGGCACCTCAAGATTTCCAGTCACCTTGGCTGGTGTCAGCTCATGCATGGTAGCCTCACGCTCGTTAGGGATGACCTTGGCCCACTCATTGGCTTCAGCCAGCATGGATTCAATCTCATCCATGGGAACATCCTTGCGCAGTTTGATGGTCAGCGCCTGGCTGTGAGAGCGCATAGCGCCGATACGCACACAAATGCCATCAATCACAATTGGATCATCCTCGCGTCCCAGGATTTTGTTACTCTCAACGCCGCCCTTCCACTCTTCACGACTCTGGCCATTTTCAACCTGTGTGTCGATCCATGGGATCAGGCTGCCAGCCAGCGGAACACCAAAATAATCAGTAGGAAATGTATCGCTACGCAGGGTGTCCGCCACTATCCGGTCAATCTCCAAAATGGCTGAAGCAGGATCATCCAACTGCGGTTTAACCGCAGCCTCTGCCGCACCCATTTGACTCAGTAGCTCACGCATATTGTTTGCGCCAGAACCTGATGCGGCCTGATAGGTCATGGAGGTTGCCCACTCCACAAGATCATTCTGGAACAGCCCACCCAGCCCCATCAGCATCAGGCTAACGGTGCAGTTGCCACCCACATAATTCTTAACGCCAGCAGTCAATCCATCTGTGATGACGTTCATATTTACGGGATCAAGGATGAGAATACTGTCCTTGTTCATGCGCAGTGATGAAGCGGCATCAATCCAGTAGCCATCCCAGCCAGCTGCACGCAGCTTTGGAAAGACCTCATTGGTGTAACTGCCACCCTGACAGGTGACAATGGCATCCATGCTTTTGAGGGCTTCAATGTCCTTTGCATCCTGCAGTGGCTGGGCGCCCTTGCCCATATCCGGCCCATCCTGCCCCACTTGGGAGGTGGTGAAGAAGAGAGCCTCCTCAATCTGATCGAAGTCACCTTCAGCCTGCATGCGTTGCATCAAAACTGAACCAACCATGCCGCGCCAACCAACAAAGCCTATACGTTTCATAGCTTTATCCTATTTACTTAATAAATTACTTTATATTTAAGGGAGCAGACTTGATCAGCTTTTCATTGCCGCGACAACAGCATTGCCCATCTCTTCGGTACCAACCTGCTGCATACCATCAGACATAATGTCTGGGGTGCGCAGCCCCTGATCCAGCACCTGATCTACTGCCTTCTCAATACGATCTGCCATTGCTGGTTCATCCAGACTGTAGCGCAGCATCATGGCAACAGAGAGGATGGTTGCCAACGGATTGGCCACACCCTGCCCTGCAATATCGGGAGCTGAACCATGGATTGGCTCGTACATGCCTTTGCCATTCTCATCCAGTGATGCAGATGGCAGCATGCCAATCGAGCCGGTCAGCATTGCCGCCGCATCCGAGAGGATGTCGCCAAACATATTGGTGGTCACCATAACATCAAACTGCTTGGGCGCTTTCACCAATTGCATGGCTGCATTGTCGACATACATGTGGCTCAGCTCTACATCTGGGAAATCCTTGCTGGCACGGATGGCCACTTCACGCCACATCTCAGTACACTCAAGCACATTGGCTTTATCCACAGAGCAGACCCGGCTATCACGCTTCTGTGCAATATCAAACGCGACCCGCACAATACGATCAACCTCTGACTCTTTATAGATAAGTGTATTGAAGCCCTCTTTCTCACCACTCTCCAGCTCGCGAACACCGCGTGGCTGGCCAAAATAGATGCCCCCCGTCAGTTCACGCACGATCATGAGATTCAGACCTGAGACCACCTCTGGCTTCAGGGTTGAGGCATCAGCTAGCTGAGGATAGAGAATAGCCGGGCGTAGGTTGGCAAACAGATTCAGCTCTGAACGCAGCCCCAGCAGCCCCTTCTCAGGGCGCACAGAGATATCCAGCGACTCCCATTTAGAGCCACCTACAGCACCCAACAGAATGGCATCAGCCTCTCTAGCCAGATCCAGCGTAGCCTCTGGCAGAGGGTGACCCGCTGCATCATAGGCAGCACCACCGACCAGTGCCTCATCCAACTCGACATCCAAGCCGTGCTCTTCCTGTAGACAGTTAATAACATTGACCGCCTCGGCCACAATTTCTGGGCCAATACCGTCACCTGGAAGAATCAGAATTTTTTTGCTCATAATCTTTTGCCCTCTCCTCTGTGGAGATCTTAACTATTTGAATTTTATTGCTACTGCGTGAACAGCCACGGCGCACTCTGCTGCCGTGCTGCCTCATAGGATTTGATCGCATCGACATGCTGAAGCGTCAGTCCAATATCATCCAACCCATTCAGCAGGCAGTGCTTACGAAACTCACCCACTTCAAAAGTGATGCTGTCACCGTTAGGCAGACCAATTGTCTGGGCCTCCAGATCAACAGTCAGCTCAAGCGCCTGCTCACCCGTGGCTTGTCGGAACAGGTTATCCATTATTTCACTTGATAAAACAATAGGTAACAATCCATTCTTAAAGCAGTTATTAAAGAAAATATCGGCGAAACTTGGGGCGATAATTACGCGAAAACCATAATCTTCCAGAGCCCATGGGGCGTGTTCACGGGAGGAACCGCAGCCAAAGTTATCACGAGCCAGCAATACTTTTGCACCCTGATAGCGAACATCGTTAAGTACAAAGTCACTGCTCAGAGGACGATCAGAACAGTCCACACCAGGCTCTCCCCGATCAAGGTAGCGCCACTCATCAAACAGGTTTGGACCAAAGCCGGTGCGTTTAATGGATTTTAAAAACTGCTTTGGGATGATGGCATCAGTGTCCACATTGGAGCGATCCAACGGTGCCACAATACCGGTAAATGTCTTGAATGCATCCATTAGAGGCTCCTCACATCAACAAAGTGTCCGGTAACAGCAGCAGCAGCAGCCATCGCAGGTCCAACGAGGTGAGTGCGACCCCCCGCTCCCTGTCGGCCTTCAAAGTTGCGGTTGGAGGTGGAGGCACATCGCTCGCCCGGCTCCAAACGGTCAGCATTCATCGCCAGACACATGGAGCAGCCAGGATCACGCCACTCAAAACCGGCTTCGATAAAGATCTTATCCAGCCCCTCTTGTTCAGCCTGCTGTTTCACCAGGCCAGAACCCGGCACCACCAGCGCCTGTTTGATGGTTTCGGCCACCTTGCGGCCTTTAGCCACAGCAGCTGCATCACGCAGATCTTCAATACGGGAGTTGGTACAGGAGCCAATAAAGACCACATCAGGACGGATCTCACTGCAAGGCGTGCCAGCTTCAAGCCCCATATAGTCCAGCGCCCGCTGCATACCATCGGCCTTAACCGGATCTGACTCCTGCGCAGGATCAGGCACCTGTCCAGTGACTGGAACAACCATCTCAGGTGAGGTACCCCAGGTCATCTGTGGCTGAATCTGAGTGGCATCAATGGTGATCACCCGGTCAAAGTGCGCACCTTCATCGCTATGCAGATCCTGCCAGGCCTCAACGGCTCGATTCCAGATCTCACCTTCTGGCGCATAAGGGCGACCTTTTACATACTCAACCGTGGTGTCATCCACCGCGACCAGCCCCACTCGGGCACCAGCCTCGATGGTCATGTTGCAGACCGTCATGCGGCCTTCAACGGAGAGATCACGAATCGCTTCACCGGCAAACTCAATGGCGTAACCTGTGCCACCTGCCGTACCAATTTCACCAATGATGGCCAAAACCAGATCTTTGGCATCCACGCCCTGCCCCAGCTTGCCTTCCAGCTTGATCAGCATGTTCTTGGACTTTTTCTGGATCAGGCACTGGGTGGCCAGCACATGCTCAACCTCAGAGGTGCCAATACCAAAGGCCAATGCACCCAACGCGCCATGGGTGGCAGTATGCGAATCACCACAAACCAGCGTCATACCCGGCAAGGTCGCACCCTCTTCAGGACTCACCACATGCACAATCCCCTGGCGGATATCATCCATCTCAAACTCTGTGATTCCAAATTCCTGGCAGTTTTTATCCAGGGTTTCAACCTGAAGACGAGCAACCGGGTCTGTAATGCCTTCATCTCGCTTATGCGTCGGCACATTGTGATCAGGGGTCGCCAGATTGGCTCCGGTACGCCAAGGCTTGCGACCAGCCAGGCGCAGCCCTTCAAAGGCCTGCGGCGATGTCACCTCATGCACCAGGTGACGATCTATATAAAGGAGTGAAGTGCCATCCGCTTCAGAGCGGACAACATGCGCTTCCCAGAGTTTGTCATAGAGGGTTTTCATATCAAATCCTGTACTGATTTGCTCAAAACTATCGATTACGGCGAGATAATAGCCCTATTTTGCTATAAAACAAATTCATCTTTTTTATCTATTCGATTCCTGTGAGTTATACTCAGAAGAATGGATATCAATAATCTTCGCGCCTTTGTCAATGTTGCAGAATACGGCACCTTCTCCCAGGCCGCTGAAAACCTGCATCTGACCCAGCCCGCCGTTAGCAAGCGGGTTGCAGTGCTTGAAACTGAACTTGATACGCGGCTATTTGATCGCATTGGTCATCAGGTTACTCTGACGGAAGGCGGACACCAGCTATTGCCGCAGGCAAAAGATATTCTGAATAGAACAGCTGACATCCGCCGCAGTCTAGCTAATTTAAACGACCAAGTGACAGGCACACTCAGCATGGGCACCAGCCACCATACCGGCCTGCATCGCCTGCCTCCAGTGCTGCGGAAATTCAGTCAAAATCACCCGGATGTACAGCTGGACATCCAATTTATGGATTCAGAGAAGGCCTGCAACGCAGTTGAGCACGGGCAACTGGAACTGGCCATTGCAACACTGCCGACCAATCCCTCACCCCAATTGGAGCTGACACCCATCTGGGATGACCCACTCTATTTTGCGGTAGGAAAAGATCACGCCCTGGCAGCCATTCAGCAACCCACGCTACAACACCTTGCTGAATACCCGGCAGTACTCCCTACGATAGGCACCTATACCCGGGAAATTCTGGAACAGGCACTCGCCCCCAAAAGAGTAATCATCCAAACCAGCATCTCCACAAACTATCTGGAGACACTTAAAATGCTGGTATCCATCGGGCTGGGCTGGAGCTTACTGCCAGGCACGCTCTCGAAAGGCGATGAGCTTAAAATACTCCCAATAAAAGAGCTGCAACTTTCACGAACACTCGGTGTAATACGCCACCGCAAGCGCACACTCTCCAATGCGGCAAGAGCCATGCTGGAGGCCTGCCAAAAGGGGTAACAAAAGGTATTATTATGACTCGAATCAACTCTCTTTTATCTTTCTGGCTGATCATACTAAGTTCACTCCCATCCCTTTTACCTGCAGAGGAAGCACATATTGATATTGGTCGCTTTAGCCAAAATGACCTCAGCGGCTGGGAAGAGAAATCATTTCTGGGTCACACCCGTTACAACCTCATCCAAGCCAACAACAGCACTGTTCTTAAAGCACACACCTCCAGCACCGCCTCAGGCATGTTTAAAGAGATTGAGGTCGATCTCAACAAAACCCCCTTCATCAACTGGTCATGGAAGATCGAAAACATCTATCAAGGGAACGATGAGCTTAGCAAAGGGGGGGATGACTACCCGGCCCGCCTCTATATCGTCATCTCTGGCGGACTTCTGTTCTGGCAAACCAAGGCCATTAACTACGTCTGGTCAAGCAATCAGGCCAAAGGCACAACATGGGAAAGCGCCTATACCAGCAGCTCAAAGATGATGGCCGTACGCTCAGGCAACCAGGAAACCAACCTATGGCTACTGGAAAAACGCAATGTCCGTAACGATCTAAGACAACTTTTTGGAGAAGAGATCACTCAGATCCATGCTGTTGCCATTATGAGTGACAGCGATAACGCTAAACAGAGTGCAACATCTTATTATGGCGACATCTACTTCTCGGCTAAATAACCCGCGGATAAATGCAGGGGCCATGGTCATCAGCGCCTGTTGTGGCTACAATGCGCCCCCTCCACCAACTCTGGACACCATAAATCATGAGTATAGAAGCCGCACTACAAGCACGTAGCAATTCCAAATGTGAATTGTGCAGCGCCACAGAGAACCTAAGCAGCTACGCCGTGCCCCCTACCTCAGGTGATAGTGCTGATGAGTGCATACTCATCTGCAAAACCTGCCTTGAGCAGATTGAAAACCCAGAAAAAGTGGATGTGAATCACTGGCGCTGCTTAAACGACAGCATGTGGAGCCAAGTACCTGCTGTTCAAGTCATGGCCTGGCGCATGCTGACGCGACTGAGTTCTGAAGGCTGGCCGCAGGATCTACTCGACATTCTCTATCTAGATGATGAAACCCTGACTTGGGCGCAAGCCACAAGTGAAGGCGAAAGTGATGCAAACACTATCAAACATCTCGACAGCAATGGCGCACTGCTTGAGGCAGGCGATACGGTAACACTGATCAAAGATCTTAATGTAAAAGGTGCAAACTTCACCGCCAAGCGTGGCACTGCCGTACGCGGCATTTCATTGGTAGCAGACAACCCTGAACAGATAGAAGGTCGCGTGAGCGGCCAGCAGATTGTTATTCTGACGAAGTTTGTGAAGAAATCGAGCTGATTTGGTGTGGCTTATTTTACTGCTGCACCCAGCGACCATGATTCAATACAAGGCAAACTAGCAGGGATTGGTTCGCGCCATCTTTGGCACTCACCCCTTCGAAGCATCAACTATTGTCGACGTCCAGACCGGCTCCTGCCAGTCTGTCAAACCGAAGGGCGCTCATCAATCCAGCCTTACCAAACTAAATAAAAAAGGGGGTAGCCTATTAGGCTACCCCCTTTTTTATTTATGGCGGAGGGACAGGGATTCGAACCCTGGAAGGGCTATTAACCCTTGCTGGTTTTCAAGACCAGTGCATTCAACCGCTCTGCCATCCCTCCTACATTCGCTGAGCGAGCGCGAAGGATACCCGATTTTGCTATGGCTTTGCCAGCCTCTACGGAACCTTTTTTTAGTTGAACTTTCAAAATATATGAGTATTCTACTCAACAGATGCTCGTCTTCTATCAGAAGACTTATTTTTAACGTATTTCCAAAGAGGGAGAATACAAGCCTATGAACCGCGTTGACTTTTCTGTTGCTAGTCAGGCTGGCTCTACACTTGCCACAAACAAGCTGATTAAGAACACCTACATGCTTCTTTCAGCCACCTTGGTTTTCAGTGCCATTATGGCTGCTGTCTCTATTGCCGTTCAACCTTCTCAGACTATCGCTATGGTCTGCCTCTTCGGTGGCATGTTAATCGGTATGTTTGTACTGCCAAAAACAGCCAACTCATCTGCTGGCCTTGGGGTTATTTTCCTTATTACCGGACTACTTGGTTTTGCACTTGGCCCAATGCTGACTCAATACCTTGCACTGCCTAAAGGGCCTCAGATTGTTGGTACCGCTTTTGGTGGCACCGGCATTATCTTTCTGGCTCTTTCAGGTTATGCCCTCACCTCCAAGCGTGATTTCAGTTTTATGGGTGGTTTCCTGTTCGCTGGCATGATGGTTGTCATGCTAGCCCTGGTAGCTAACTGGTTCTTAGAAATACCTGCCTTAGGGCTGGCATTATCTGCTGGAATCATTTTATTGATGAGTGGGCTTATCCTATTTGATACTAGCCGTATGGTTAATGGCGGTGAAACAAACTATATCCACGCCACTTTTAGCCTTTATCTGAACATCTTTAATATTTTCATCCATCTACTACACATCCTCGGTGTAATGAGTGATGACTGACCCTAAGTAGCTATATTGTTACCATAAAACCCCGGCCATGCGCCGGGGTTTTTGGCTTTTGGAGGAAAAGATGGAGATGTGGTTAAAAATCATTGGTGCAGTCATATTTGGACTAATCATAGTTCGCATGTACCCCGTTGCTAAGCATTGGATGGAACATGGACCCAAAGCTGAAAAGGGTGATTGGCAGGCCGCAATACTGCCTTTGCTCGCCGTGATTGGTTTCGTAATACTACTGATTGCGATGGTGCGAATGTGAAGCTACCTGAGCTTAAATCCACTTCAGACTAGTGAGTGAGTGGGCTGACCACAAAACACAGCCACCCACCCTTTCAATCCAATCTCAGATTACTTCAATACCGCCCATATAGGGACATAGAGCCTCTGGCACCGTGATATTGCCATCAGCATCCTGGTAGTTCTCCATCACTGCAACCAGCGTACGGCCTACAGCCAGACCAGAGCCATTGATGGTATGAACCAGTTCTGGCTTGCCCGTTTCCGGATTGCGCCAGCGGGCCTGCAGGCGGCGTGCCTGGAAGTCCTGGAAGTTACTGCAGGATGAGATCTCACGGTATTTGCCCTGCCCTGGCAGCCAAACCTCCAGGTCATAGGTTTTGACTGCTGAGAAGCCCAGATCACCGGTACAGAGCGTGACCAGCCGGTAGGGTAGTCCCAATTTTTGCAGTACTTTTTCTGCATGGCCGGTGAGCTGCTCCAATGCCTCTTGCGACTCGGATGGGCGCACCACCTGCACCATCTCAACCTTTTCAAACTGATGCTGGCGAATCATGCCTCGGGTGTCTCTGCCGTAAGAGCCGGCCTCACTGCGAAAACAGGGGGTATGAGCCACCCAGCGCTTCGGCATATTGGCATCTTCAATGATCTCATCACGCACCAGGTTGGTGACTGGCACCTCAGCCGTGGGTATTAGGTAGTAGCTCTGCTCACCTTTGAGTGCAAACAGGTCTTCTTCAAATTTAGGCAGTTGCCCAGTGCCTTGTAGACTCTCGGCATTGACCATAAAGGGTACATAGGTCTCGCTGTAGCCATGTTCGGAAACATGCAGATCCAGCATAAACTGGGTCAAGGCACGTTGCAGTCGTGCCAATGGGCCTTGGAGCGTTACAAACCGGGAGCCTGCGATCTTGGCACCCGCCTCGAAATCCATCCCTTTGCCCGCACCCAGATCAACATGGTCCTTAGGCTCAAAGTCAAACTGGGCAGGCTCTCCCCAACGGCGTTCTTCCCGGTTATCATCCTCATCCTTGCCATCTGGCACATCAGGGTGCGGTAGGTTTGGCAGCCCCAGGCTGATATCCCGCAACTCTTGCTGCACAGCCTGCAACTCCTCTTCCGCCGCCTTGAGTCGATCACCCAGGTCAGAGACTTCAGCCAATAAGGGCTGAATATCTTCACCGGCCGCCTTGGCCTTGCCAATGCCTTTAGAGCGGCTATTTCGCTCATTTTGCAACTCTTGGGCTGCCACCTGTAGCGCCTTGCGGCGTGACTCCAGCTCTGAGATTTGTGCTGTATCCAGCTGCATACCCCGACGGGCAAGTTGTTTGGCAACTGTTTCCAGTTCATTTCTAAGTAGACGAGGGTCCAGCATTATCTATTCACCACTATTTACTTGGGCAGGCCAGCTAACAATGTGGCCCGGTTTAATTAGAGTATTCAGATGTTCTATCACTTGCTTGACCTTTTCAGGAGCATCAAAGAACTCCAGCACTAGCGGAAGGTCCAGTGAGACATCAATCAGGCTTGATGAGTGCATTTTCCCAGACTGACCAAAACCGGCAATACCACGAAAAGCAGTAACGCCTCGCACCTTCTCCTCATCGTGCAGAATGGTCATCAGCTTCTCGAATTGGTGCTGCCCTTCGGTAAGATAGATGCGCACCATGGTTATTTCACTACTTTGTGTCATCACATCTGTCTCCCAATAACAAGACCCATCCAGGCCGCGCCCACACAGGCAACCACGCTGATTAGCGTATTAAGCAGGGCTTTCATGATTTCAGCCTGTTCAATCAAATTGAGCGTTTCAATAGAAAAGGTGGAAAAGGTGGTAAAAGCCCCCAAAAGCCCAACGAGCAGGAAGGCTCGCAGCTCTGGCCCAGTGGTCATTCTCTCCAGTAGCAGCACATAGAGAAAACCCATCAACAGAGAGCCGGCAACATTGACTGCCAGAGTGCCATAGGGAAAGCCTCGCCCCAGCAGGTTATAAACCCCGTTGGAAACCAAAAAGCGCATCACGGCGCCAATGGCACCGCCAGCTGCAATGGCAAGGATTTGCGTCAACGTTCAGCCTGAAAATTTCTATAAAAGAAGTTGTGCATTCTACACCGGCAGAAAAATCGACGCGATGCGAAAATCACCTTCATCACCCCTCTCCCCGGTGCCAATAACGTTTTGCATCCTGGCGATAGGATTCTGGCCCAATAATACCCTCTTGGGGATGTAAACGATAACGGATCGCCCCCTGTTTCGCTGTATTCAATAACCGCGCATCAGCGTTCTTCCAACGCTGCTCTATCTCCGGGCGTGGAAAACGGTAGCGGTTTTTATACCCGGCTGAAACCAGTGCGTATTCAGCTGAAACAGCTGTAACAAAATCACGGGTTGATGAGGTCTTGCTCCCATGATGCGGTACCTGAACAATATCGGCAGCCAACTGCTCAGGCACATTGCTTAGCAACCAGGATTCAACCTCCTTCTCAATATCCGCCGTCAGCAAAATTCGCCCGGCTGCACTCTCTACCAATAGTACACAGGAGGCATTGTTTCCCTCTGCTTGGCCCTGTTGCATCGGATATAGAAAGCGAAACGTCACGCCATCCCATTGCCACTCCTCTAAACTTGTACATTGCCGAACATTACCCCATGCAAT
>Ga0316187_10004694_pt1 | contig 11829 bp, 11 predicted proteins | sample CroRivburrow1_MG_FD_204927 | JGI IMG/M metagenome (GOLD analysis project Ga0316187, IMG submission 204927) | Coastal sediment microbial communities from Maine, United States - Cross River worm burrow 1 | ecosystem: Environmental > Aquatic > Marine > Coastal > Sediment | place: USA: Maine...
TAACCCGGACACGTCCGTCGTCCGGGGTCAGCTCTTTGATTTTGGATTCTTGAGTTAAAAATCAAAGACCTGACCCTGCACTACTGACTTGCCCACGGAACTGGAGGCCCTCATTAGTATCTGCGTCTTATCAACCATCCGCGTCATCGATGGTTCGGTGGTAACACTGCACATATCGTCTAACGGAACCCATAGCAGATCATGCGATTCGTCACTCACGGTGTAATGATCATCGACAGCTCGAAAAAGAAAACGGCAATCGTAATGATAATGTGCTGCTTCATGACCCCTGGAAGGGATCAGATGGATATCGATATCAAACAGCTCCTGATCGACAAACTCCAGGCCGTCCAGGCCAGATTCTTCGATGGCTTCACGGTACGCCACTTGCTCAACATTGGGATCACCGTCGGCATGCCCGCCCAGTTGAACCCAGATATTGAGCTTTTTATGATGGGTCAATAGCGCCCGCGTACTCGTGGAATCCAGTATCCAGGCTGAACCGGTGATATGACCGACCGCCAACTCACGAGAAAAACAATCTGTATTGGCATCGACGAACGAGGAAATCCTTTCCACCACCGCTGCCTCTTGTGGATAGCGAACCCGATAGTGTTTGAAGAGATTGCGGATTTTATTTCGATGCATGATTTTGAGGTGCCAGAATTCCTACTGCGTATTGCGTCGCCGAAATTATCCTATGTTGATACTCGATCGGCAATCGCGACGATCCGATACCTGCCGCGCAGCACCGCTTCTTCGTTTGGCTTGCCGCCGATTACGACGAGACTTGTATAGGCCCCGGCAAAGATCTTGTTGATGCGTGGATTCTATAGTTTGGGGCATTCCGGGGACACACACTTTGTCGATTGGATTTCACGGGATCGCGCAACCTGGGACGGGCTTGCATTTCGCAGTATCGAAAAGATCCGGGGTTCGATCAGGTTCCCGGGGTTTCTGACAGCTAACTCTCAAAGTGTGTGTCCCATAGAGGGTTGCAGTGACGCCATGGGGTGAAGCGAGAGCGAGTGGCAAAGGCGGGACTATGCGTTTAGTGGCCTACCCCCGCTTTTTGTAGGCCGTCAATATAGTGATTACGATCTACATCCCGTTTGAAGGGGTATACTCTTGTCATTTGTTTGACACTGAAATCGGGGTCTATGCTCGACAACTCGCTGATAACAGATGCAGCCTCGCTGGTTTTACCCAGATGACCCAGGCAACAAATGATCGGCTTGTAACCATTGGTGAAACCAGGGGCGTCGCTAATGCATTTCTTACCCCATTTGATTCCGAGTTCGTAATCCTTGTTGAAGGTATGCGCAACCGAATTGGCGAGGTAGTAAAAGAATTTGTGCCGTTCTTCAAATCCACCCAGGTCGTTTAGTTCCGTGAGACGACTAATGGCCTTTTCCGGCTGACCGCAGTATGAAAAGGTAAATGAGCTTAACAGCAGCACCATCGATGATAACGGATTCAGATCGTAAGCCTTTTGATGTAACTCCAGCGCCTCATCGAAATCGTGTTCTACAAATGCCTGAAAATGCCCTTTCATCGCGAGCGCCAGCGCATCGTCCGGGTCACGTTTGAGGGCGTCTCTGGCTATCTGGTTTGCTTTTTTAACTTCCTCGGTCGGATCTTTGACCCAACTCTGGCCGAACCAGAAGATTTCCCAGTAAATTCTCCAGGTGTAGATTGCCGCAAATTCAGGATCCAGTTCTATAGCGCGCTCAAACATTTTTTCGGCGAATTGAAATGACTCAGCTGTCATATCGGGAATCGTCGACACGGCGCGAATGACGCAATCATAGGCACTGTAGTCATCCGGGGTGAGGCTGACGACGCGCTCGATTTCCTTTTGACGCAATTTAACGTCCAGCTGACAAATGATCCTGGCAATCGTGTTCTTGACCGATTCGGCGTTATCGAAATCGACATTAAAGTCCTGGTTCCAGCTGATGGTCGATTTAGCATCGTCAATAATGTCGATTAGTTCGATAGACAGGAGGCTGGAACTGCTATTGTGTTCGATATAGCCATCGACAACGTATCTGACGTCAATGTCGCGCGATATTTTTTGATATCCCCCCGTCCTGTCCCGGTCGCTTGTACTCACGTAGCGTGATGCTACCGAAAGCCAGCTGAAACGTGACAGGCCTTTACGAATTTCGTTTGAGATTTTATATCCCGGGCCGCTATCGCCATCGGAATTCTGGATTTCACCAAATGGAAACACGGCTACAGACAAGCCATAAGATCGGGGTGGGTTATCGATTCCAGGGCGACCTTTGCTGGTCAGGGACTGCCTGCCGGGTTCGGTGGTCCGAATGCGCTCGTACAGATCCCTCAGCTCCTGTGATGGCGTCGTATCGATTTCCTTTTGCAGCAGATCACAGCACAAGCGGTATTGTCGAATGGCTTTGGCCTTGCCTCCCTCTTCATGGAAGTGACACCTCATCAGACCCATATGCGCGACTTCCGAGCAAATGTCCAATTCGAGCAGCTTGTAGGCGACGTGTTTCATTTCCTGCGCATCGCCTCTCGGATCAAGCTCGTTAAGCAGATCTTGCAGGATGCCCTGGTAGATATCACTGTAGTGTAGCCGGCGTGAATAAACCCAATCCTCGAAGGCCGGGTCGAGGATTTTCAAACCTTTTAAAAATTCACCTTCGCAGTGATCGGCGAAACGGATTTTATCCTTAATATTGTCACTTGCGGCAACGCCAATAATTTCCTCGACATCGAGTTCTATCGAATTCAGGGCGAGGGAAATTTCGAGCCGGTTGGTAATGAGTTCAACATTGGAAAAGCTGCCAAGTTGCTCGCGTAATTCGCTCAGGCTTTGCCGCAAGCTGGCTTTGGCCTGATCTGGTGATCTTTGACTCCAGAGTAAGGCCTGGGCATCGCCCCGCTTGATGCGCTTTGCGGGATCTAACAGAATGCTGGCGAGAAGTGCCGCATTCTTTTTCCCCTTGATGACGACATCCTCATCATTGGTCGTGTGCAGGCGAAAATCACCCAGCAACGAGACCTTATCAATTGTACTTTTCCTCATTTCTAGTCCGATTGCTGAAATCCTGGCGCCTGCAGCTTCTTCCATCCCGGGGGCAGACTCGCCTGACGTCGTTGGCTTGCCGCGACAAAAGGCAGGGCGGATCTAACAGCGCTGCTTCTAAAATGTGATTACTATGCCTGTAACCTGTCCCGACTAAATATCATAACCGAAAAATCGAGTAAACATCGAAAAACCCTGCAGTGCCCGCAGGCCAGGTGGTTTTTTACGATTCGTTTACGGAATAAAGGCCGTTTTATGACGATGCATGGTTACAATTTTGGCTAGATTTCAGTGTTTAGATGGTATGGCCAGGGCATTCCCCGCGGCCTCCCGGGATACCGAGAAACCGGTGTTCTTTGGCGAATCCATGTTCCAGACAGGAGTGATATCAGGACGTGATTCAGCAGTTGGGGCCTGAGCCTGAACAAATAGGGTCAATACCTTCACGCATTAGATATATGGGTGAGAGACGATCAAATTCATGGCCGAAGTTCGCCGAGAATTCGATCGGAAACAGGTTTGTACAGATCACGTAGTTGACAAACCGTTTCTACGCTCCGTTCGCTACCTGAACCAGGAGATAGTAGCTACTCATCAATCCAGATTGGAGTTTTTCGTACAGGTAATCGAGAAGCGCCAGGGGGAGATCATTTCGATCTTCAGATTTTTTGTAGATATCAATCTACCAACCAAGAGGTCTATAGCTATGACAAGCATTACAAAGAAACAAGGTGATATGGCAATGAAAATGAAAGTTGATTCCAGTGTTGCTGATGGCAAGGAAGTAAGCCTGGGCGGAGGTAGAAAACCGCTCAAGGTAAAACTGAATCAATCCAGCAGCACTGCCGATAAAAAGCAGGTAAGAATCGGTGGTGGTCGCTCTCCTTTGAGGCGTTAAGCCAGGGGGAGACTGACGCTATGGTTAAATTTTACCGCATCTTACCAGCTGCCAGTTTTCCCCAACGAGCCGATAAGTCGGCAGGCGGGACAATACCAGTCAGAGCCTACAGATACTGCGAAGCCGTTCGTACTGCATCTGCATTTGGCTGGTATGTCTTTCCGCCTGCTGACTTTGATCTCGCCTGGGATGGTGTCGAGACGATCTGGAAATTCAGTTACGAAGAGGAGTGGACGGTTCTGGATAGCGTCCAATATCCTGATTTCATACAAACCTTCAACCGCGATTGCCCCATCGACCTGACGGATGCGGTGCCGCCGTTTATCACCGCGGGTGCCGAACCGGGAATGGTGCAAATCTGGAGCGGGTTGTTTGCTAAAACCGAACCCGGGTGGAGCTTGCTGGTGCGCGCACCGGCTAACCTGCCCCGGAGTAAAAACTACGAGCATTACGAAGGGATTATCGAGACCGACAAATGGTTTGGCCCGTTGTTCACAAACATAAGGTTAACCAAAACGGACATGCCCATTTCCTTCGATATGGGGTTTCCTTTAGCGCAGGTACAGCCACTGCAAAAATCTACTTACAGCGAAGAAGTCCTCGAAGCGGTTACTACAGTGGACAGTATTGAACAGTTTTCTGAAGAGGACTGGGAAAATTATCGTGCAACCATTACTAAACCTGGGAGAGGTTTTGAACGAGAAAAGGGTGTTTACGCCAAGATGGTTCGCCGCCAAAAAGGCAGTCAATAGATATCCCATTATCGAATCGAGCGGGAGATGCTGGCAGTGTTAAATGCTTTGAATAAAGGAACTTTGCTTTACATGCTTGCTGTAGTGATGCTGGCAATCATGGATGCGTCGGCCAAATGGTTGAGTGACGCGTACAGTGTCTCGCAGATTATCCTGTTTCGCTCATTCTTCGCGTTTCTGCCAATCCTGGGCCTGGCGATATGGAATCAGAAAAAACAGGTGTCCTTCCTGATCTCACGAGGGCGAATCGTTTCTCACGTCGTTCGAGGTTGCCTGTTTACAATTACGTTTGCGTCATTTGTCTGGAGCCTGAAGTGGCTGCCGCTGGCGGAAGCCACTGGGATTTCACTGGTTGGCCCGGTTTTTATGATTTTGCTAGGCGGGTTTTTGCTGAAGGAGAATATTGGGGTGCGCAAATGGATAGCCATCGCAATGGGGCTGGGCGGTGTGTTGCTCATCATTCAGCCAGGCGGGAGTGGTCCGTTGTTTGCCAAGCTGCTGGCACTCCTGTCGGCATTTAGTTTCGCGCTGGTGGCTATCTGGACAAAAAAGTTATCGTCACATGAGTCTTCTGAAACCATGGCCTTCTGGACCAATACGATATTGATGACGATCGGGGGGACGGGGGTATTGTTATCCGACTGGTTTACGCCAGGTGCGACTGATCTGATTGTTTTCCTGATCATGGGGTTGGCCGGAGGCATCGCGAATTTACTGTTTGTCGTCGCGCTGCGCCTGTCCGAAGTGTCCCTGGTTGCCGCGTTGGAATATACGATATTCATCTGGGCTGTATTGTTAGGCTTATTTGTTTTTGCCGAGATCCCAACCGTTAACGTCTGGATTGGAGTTGGATTTATTGCCGCTGCTGGTATCTATACTTCAACGATGAAGACTGCGGCACAGTGATATTTTCAGGAACAGGATAGTGTAAGCAGGCTGGCTATTAAAGTATCTCCTGCTGAGGATGAAGAGCATAGGTTGGGGTCATATTTGAATGAGTAAATGCGTCCCCTTTTAGTTTTCAGAGCACTCCCCATGAATCGTCGGTACGGATTCTCTTTTCGTGGACTCGTTGTGCCGCAAGTCGGCGTTCATTGCGAAACTCCGGGTTGTTTATCAACTGGGGACCCTGGGTCCTTATTTTTGAATCCGGCCGCACCAGGGTCGTGAAACAATCACTCAACAGGTCTGTTATGTCCCAGTTAATGCATTCCTGTTTGATACAGAGCAGGTTATTATCGCTTGCCATGTCCAGTACGCTGTCGGCATCAATCGAAATATCCCGCCTGGCGGTGAACGGGTGCAGACGCTTGTCGACCAGGGAGTTTTTGTCCCGGTAATACATGCCGACGTTGGAATGATGCAGGAAGGCAGCCCCATCTTTGCGCAGCACTCGTCTACACTCCTGCAGGTAGCCTTGCATTGTTTCCGCATCGGCGTCGATCAGCGAGTAAAAGCTGAAAACCAGGTCAACGCTGTCATCCGCAACGCCTTGTAGGCTGCGCCCGTCGGTTTTCAGGCACCGCGTCTTCGATGACTCCTCGAATGCGCGCGTACATTGCTCGACGCATTCGTCCGAGATATCGAATAACACGAGTTCGCTGGTGCTAAACGCATGTAACACCTTGGCGATTCTTCCGTTACCGCATCCTATCTCGACGATACGATCGGCAGGCAGGAACTGGCTAATCCGGGGAAAAATCGAAGTCAGCCACATCGAACGGGTCCCGCCCCAGGGCGCCGCCCAATCCTCGCCAACCATTGTCAAATTGTGATTTTCGTCGTTTGAAACCGAGTTCACTATTATTCCTCAGAACTACTGACCATTAGTTTCAGGCACGGCAAACCTGGGGGGAAGCGACGATGACGATAACTTATGCAAAATTCACGGTAAATTGACGAAAAATCAAATTCGGACCTCGCGGGACGGCGTGAACCTGCATTCGAGGATAAAAATGGCTGCGAATTCGATTTCGACAGAATTTTCTGCAAGCGCAGGTATGGATTAACCATTCCCTGGCCAGTGGCCACGAGGCCAAATGGGGGAGGCTATTGTTTTACCAACGAGTGTTCAGGGGGTTTTCGGCAGGGTAAACGCTACGTTGCTGCCGTGGCCCAGGCCATCGGATTCAACCCAGATCTCCCCGCCGTGGACCTCGATAATCCGCTTCACCAGCGTTAATCCTACCCCGGTGCCTACCACTTCGGCACTCAACCGCTCGAACAAGCGGAAAATTTGATCGTGGTATCTTTCATCGATACCGATACCGTTATCCCGGACGAAGCTACATATCATTCCATCTTTTTCGCCACATCCGATATGTATTCGAGGTGATATCTGGTCACCCATGAACTTGACAGAGTTTTCAATCAGGTTCAGGTAAACCTCTACCAGTCTTAGCTCATCGGCATAAACGTTCGGCATGTCTTCGATTTCGATTTCGATGCCGAGTGCGTCGATATTCACTTTAACCAGTGCAACAGCCTGTTTCGCTATCTCGGTGAGATTGCAGTTTTTCGGGTTGCCCATTACGCGACCGACCCGGCTAAGCTCGAGTAAATCGTTTAGCAGGGCAGCCATGGTATCGGCGGCACTGTTTATTTTTTCGAAATCGACTTCTATCCGCTGCTTGTCATTTGTCTCGATATCCTTGCTGAGCAGTCCAATGAAACCTTTTATCGTAACCAGTGGGGTCTTTAAATCATGTGAAACCGCATAAGCAAAGCGCTCCAGTTCCGCATTCTTGATTTCCAGCTCGGAAGAGATCTTTTCCCGTTCCTTGATTTCCTGCTTCAACCGGTTGACGGTATCGTCCTGTCGTTGTGTCCGTTCCGACACTTCCAGTTCCAGCGATTCCCTCAATTCCGGCAGCTGTCGTTCGGCAAATTTTTGTTCGGTAATATCCTGGAGCGCACCAAATGAACGGGTGATAACCCCATCTTCCACTCGTGTTGCATATTTCAGTTGGCGCACATACCGCACTTCGCCCTTGGGCCTGACGATGCGGTACTCAAATATGTGGGGCTGGTCGTGCGGATACTCAGGATTCGGGATAACCGCCAGGCTGTCGATATAGTCTTTCAGATCGTCGGGGTGCACAAAAGGAAAAAAATCTTCCTCGCACTGGTAGATTTCATAGAGTGAATCCAGGCTAACGCCCACAATATCCGCCATTCCCCTGGAGAAATAAGCGGGGCGATTTTTTATTTCATCCCATTCCCAGTATCCGATACTGGACGCACCCAACAGGGTTTGAAAAAGCTCCTGCTTCCGTTTCGCGGCATCTTCCATTGCAGCCAGTTTTTCACGTAAATACTCGTTCTCATCGATCAGTTCTTGATTCGGTGACTGTAAACAATCAAGATTTGAAATATCGCGCATAAGAATCAGGGCGTTACCATGGTTTTTGGCTTCAACTGAGTATATGTCTTTCTCGTAATTTTGCATGATTTGCGAGCTTGCAGCCGGGCCGCCGTTATACGACCCGACTGACGAAAAAATGCGTTCCTGAGTTGCCGTCATTGCGAGGACCGAAGTACCGAAACAATCTACCAAATATTCTCAGTCATCCCGAAGAATCGGGGTCAAAGAATCGGGGTCAGGTCTTTGATTTTTAATGCAGAATTCAAAATCAAAGACCTGACCCTGTATTTCACACATTTTATAATATGAAGTCGCGCGCTTTTGTCGGTCTAGGCCGCTACGAAGACGCCGAGTACTGGGCCCGTAAAGCCGTGCGCCAGCCGAGCGCCACCTTCTGGTGCGACCTCGCGCTGATTAGCGCGCTGGGTTACCTGGGGCGTGAGGACGAGGCGCGCCTTGCGCTGCAGGAACTGTATCGTAAAAAACCGGATTACTCGCTCGAGCAATATGCCCGCGACGACTTCGTACTCACCCCGGCGGCGCACCAGCTGTTTGTCGAAGGCCTGCGCAAGGCCGGCTTGCCGGAAGTATCCGCCGATCCCGGGGCAGGCGATTGATCAAAGGGGAGTATTAGAGAACAGACCAGGTCTATTTCACCGTCCGAGTACGAAACGAGTTAATCGTGGTCTGTCCCCTGTTTACTGCGTTTCCGTTTGCGATTTACTTCAAGCCAGAAACATGGTGAAGTCGGGCGGGTTTACGACAACACGGGCAAGCATCATGGCAAGGCAAAAGACAGCGGCTTCGAGCCAAAAGGTTTCCATTCCGGCGCGGCATGCGAAAGCAGCCCTGGTGAAAAAAGGCCGCCGCATCAAGGTGATCAATACGCACGGCACGCAGGTGGTCGATTGCTGGGCACTGAACCCCGATAACCTGGGCGAATACATGTCACTCGAGCATTGCCGGGTGTCAATCGAACGCGTGTGCCCGCGCAAGGGCGACGTGATGGTGACCAACCGGCGCCGGCCGATTCTGAAAATCATGGAGGATACCGCGCCGGGCACCCACGACACCCTGCTGGCCGCCTGCGACCGCTACCGCTACGAGTTACTGGGCTGCAAGGAGTATCACCGCAACTGCACCGATAATTTCTGGGAAGCGATGGTCGAGCTGGGCCTGAAACCAACCGAACTGCCGGCGCCGTTCAATCTCTGGCAAAACACGCCGGTCGAAGCCGATGGCGCCATCAAACCCAATCCGCCAGTCAGTAAAAAGGGCGATTACATCATAATGCGTGCCGAAATGGACCTGGTGATCTGCTTTTCCGCCTGCCCGCAGGACATCACCTCGATTTGCGGCAACAAACCGCGTAATGCGCATTTTGAGATTCTTTAACCAATATTGTCCTCATTTCGGTTCGCATTCCCGTCCTGACCCCGTTATTCCCGTAAGTCACGGGCGGTATTGATTCTGCAGCCGTTCCCCCGAATTACTCTGGTAAGTTGCCATGGTTTGTATATTGTATTATTTGGGTACTATAAGTACTCAAATTTCGAAAATTATAAACTTATCTTCTAGTATGGTTTATTTATTGTTATAGTTTGGTACCGTGAGTACCAAAACCGAATCAAAAATAAACAGCCTGCTCAACTCTCAACCCTCGGGAGTTGTCTTTTCTTCTTCGTGGCTAAAAAACCACGGCTATAGCCTGGATTTGCAAAAGCGTTACAGAAAGAGTCGGTGGTTTGAATCCATAGGCACAGGGGCGATGATACGCCGGTTTGATCAGGTGGATTATCTCGGTGGCATCTATGCCTTGCAGTCACAGCTGGGCAAAACCATACATCCCGCAGGTAAAACTGCTTTGTCCATGCAGGGAAAATCGCATTATCTGGAGCTCTCTACAAAACGGGTTCAGCTCTTCGGTAGTCAAAACGAAAATCTACCCCGGTGGTTCAAAAATCGGGATTGGAAAGTCAGTGTGAACTATAAGGCCACTAATTTTTTGCCAGCTGACCTTGGGCTGGTTGAAGTGGCGCACAAAAACTTCAAGGTAAAAGTATCAAGTCCCGCAAGGGCCATTATGGAGTGTCTGTATCTCGCACCCAGGTTACAGCCGCTACAGGAAACCTTTGAATTGATGGAAGGGCTGAACAACATGCGACCGGCATTGACGCAGCAGTTACTCGAAACCTGCAGCTCGGTTAAGGTAAAGCGTTTGTTTTTGTTCATGGCAGAAAGGGCCGGTCATGACTGGCTAAGTTATCTGAATCTGGAAAAAATCGACCTGGGTTCGGGCAAGCGAAGCATCGTAAAAGACGGTGTCTATGTGCCCAGGTACCAAATAACAATCCCAAAGGAACTGGGTACAACAATGTGACCGATGCCTATAAACAGCAAGTAAGACTACTACTCGAAGTGCTACCAGAGGTTGCCAGGGAAAACTGCCTGTCTCTGCACGGCGGCACAGCAATCAATCTGTTTGTCCGGGATATGCCGCGTTTATCGGTTGATATTGATCTGACTTTTGTCGAGCTGGGTGAACGGGAAGAGGCTATTAACGCCATCAATGAAGCCCTGGTGAGAGTTAAAGAGCGTGTCGAAACCTTGCGTCCAAAGGCCCGGGTTGTGCACAAAACCGATACATGCAAACTACAGATTGCCCACCAGGGAGCGCAGATCAAGATCGAGGTCAATATGGTCGGCCGTGGTTTGCTCGGGGAAGCTTCAAAATTACAACTTTGTGCCGCCGCGCAAGAAGAATTCGATGCGTTCAGTGCTATTTCAGTTGTTTCTATCGGACAACTCTATGGCGGTAAGCTTTGTGCCGCTCTGGATCGACAACATCCCAGGGATTTTTTCGACGTGAGGCTTCTACTGGACAACGAAGGCTTTAATGACGAGATTAAACAAGGTTTTCTCTACGGATTGGTTTGTAGTAATCGGCCAACACATGAATTACTTTCACCCAATCTAATTGATCAGCAGGCAGTATTCACCAACCAGTTTGAAGGGATGTCCAGCCTGGAATTTACTTATGTGGATTTCGAGAACACGCGCTCCGATCTCATTCAGATTATCAGATCCCGGCTCGACGATAGAGACAAAGCTTTCCTGTTGGACTTCAATCGCCTTGAGCCTGATTGGTCTTATTATGATTTTCAGGAGTATCCATCCGTGAAATGGAAAATTCAGAATCTGACAAAACTCCGTGAAAATAATCCGGAGAAGTATCGACAACAACTCGATGCACTGGAGGCAATAACAGGTTAATTATCGCCAGAATATCGACACGGAAATATCCGGGGCAATCGATAATGCCTTTGTGAAGCCTGCGCTCCGTCATCCCCGCAGTCTCACGTCATCCCCGCGCAAGCGGGGATCTTATATCAACGACTCCCAAGCCAGTCACCGCCAAGCCTGCCCGGTCACCCACGCTGCTCCCGCTCGCGCAAAATAATGTAACACCCACTGACCACGATCACCGCTCCGCCAATCATCGTGCGCGGGCCGGGCACATCCGCAAAGATCAGGTAACCGACCAAACTGGCCCAGAGAATATAAACATACTCGAACGGCGCCACCGTGCTGACGACGGCGATGCGGTAAGCCTGGGTGATGGCGAGCAACGCTACCGTGAAGATCGCGCCGGCGAGTAACAGCAGCCACCAATCCGAGGCCTGCAGCATCACCCAGCCCTGGAACACGCCCTGCAGCGTCGCATTGTCGGTGGTGGGCGCGGGCAGTGCGAGAATGGCCA
>Ga0316187_10004695_pt1 | contig 11828 bp, 4 predicted proteins | sample CroRivburrow1_MG_FD_204927 | JGI IMG/M metagenome (GOLD analysis project Ga0316187, IMG submission 204927) | Coastal sediment microbial communities from Maine, United States - Cross River worm burrow 1 | ecosystem: Environmental > Aquatic > Marine > Coastal > Sediment | place: USA: Maine...
CGCTTGTGTTGACGGTGACCTCGACGGCTACGGAGACGTCTGGGCCGGTTCGACCTGGGAGCACGAGTGGTGCGCCGACCACGGCATTGCACTGCCCGTGACCCTGCCGGAGAACCTCGATCTCGCCTTCGGCGGCTTCTGGTCGGGCAGTCCCTTCATGGGCGCCGCCGGCGCGCTGCCCCCTGGTGAGGGCGGACTCAACCCGAACTCGGGCTACACCTTCATGTGGCACTCCCACACCGAGAAGGAGCTCACCAACAACGACATCTTCCCCGGCGGCATGCTGACGATGCTCATCGTCGAGCCCCCGGGCACCGTGATCGATTGAGCAGGGGAGTGAAACCATGAAACACCAAAGCATGAAGACATTGCTGGGGAGATCGGTGCTGGTGGCGGCCATGCTCGCCCTGGTGGCCGGCTCCGCCTCGGCGGCGACCTACGACCTGAGGGCCGGCGCCACCACCGTCGACCACGGCAACGGTGCCGTCCCCGCCTGGGGCTACGCGCTGGTCTCGACCGACGTCCCCGGCGTGGTCGCGGACAACGTCGTCAGGGTCCCCGGTCCGACGATCTACGTCCCGGCCGGCCAGGACCTGACCATCAACCTGCTCAACAACCTGGGGGAGAACACCTCCATCGTGATTCAGGGCCAGAAGCTCACCGGCGCGCCGCAGTTCAACGGCGCCGGGCGGGTCACGGCCTTCACCGATGAAGCCGGGGCCACGGCCGGAACGGCTTCCTATTTCTGGTCGGCCGCCGAGCTCAAGGCCGGTACCTTCCTCTACAACAGCGGCAGCCACCCCTCGAAGCAGGTCCACATGGGTCTCTACGGTGCGGTGGTGGTCGACGCCGACGCGACGGGCTGCACCAGCGGCCTCGCCGCCTACCCGGGCGTGTGCTACGACCGGGACATCGTCATCATCTACAGCGAGGTCGACACCGATCTTCGCACCGCACAGGGGCCAGCACAGGCCCTCAACTTCAAGCCCAAGTTCTTCCTGGTCAACGGCGACCCCACGGGCGCCAGCGTCCTGACCGACCCGACCCCGGCCGATCTCAACTCGCGGGTACTGCTGCGCTTTGTCAATGCGGGGCTCAAGGGTTATGTGCCGACCATGCTCGGCGAGGATCTTGGGTGGGTCGCCGAGGACGGCAACCTCTACCCGCACACGCGGAACTCGTACTCGGCCTTCCTTTCGGCGGGCAAAACCATGGACGCCATCTGGGTGCCCCTCACGTATGACCGGCACACGCTCTACGACCGCGGGATGCACATGAGCCACAACGGCTATCCTATGGGCGGGCTGCGGGCCTTCCTCGACTCGGCGAACACCACCTTGCCTTCGGCCGACGCCGGGCCCGATCAAGTCCACGTTGACATGCTGACCGGGGGCGTCCCGACTACGATCACTCTGACCGGCGCACCCGCAGCGGGTGTGACCTACCAGTGGGCGTTGATCGGCTTCCCCTCCGGAAGCACAGCGACCCTGTCGGACGCGACCGTCGCCAGTCCGACCTTCACTCTCGACGTTCCCGGCACCTACACCGCCCAGTTGGTGGTGAATGACGGGACCTATTCCAGCGCACCCGACACCGTGAGCGTCTTCACGAACCTGCCGCCTGTTGCGGTAGCGACGGTTGCCGCTGCGGCTGAGCAGGGCGACACTGTGGACCTTGACGGTCATCTCTCGTACGATCCGGATGCGACCGACACGATCACCAGCTATGACTGGGTGGTGACGGCGCCGGATTCCACGACCATCAACCTGGTCGGCGACCCGCAATCATTCACCGCGTCCCAGACCGGGAGCTACACCGTCGAGCTGACCGTCAGCGACGGTGAGCTCAGCGGTTCGACGATCTCGTATGTCACGGTGAGTGCGGCAGTCGTCGATCCGCCGAATGTGGGCGACGACTACTTCCAGGTCATCTGGAAGACCGTCGACAACGTGCTCACCGTGTTGAGCAACGACAGCAATGGTGACGGCACCATCGTGCCGAGCACCGTGGCGATCGTGACCAACCCCACGAGCGGCTCCACCGCAACGGCGGCCCCCGACGGCACCATCCTCTACACACCGAGGAACGGCTACAAGGGGACAGACTTCTTCACTTACGAAGTCTGCGACACCAACTTCCTCTGCTCCGAGGCCGAGGTGCTGGTGAACGTCGTCAAATAACAACCTGCGTCGGCGGGCGATCTCCGGATCGCCCGTCCGGCTTTTCTTCTGCGCAATCGGGCGCCTTCCGGAGGGAAGGCGCCCCTTTTTCGAAATACGGGCGCTCTCGGAACTGTTGCAGCTACCGCGGCGTGAGTCTCAACCGAAGCAACCAACGGTGATTTCATGACTTCCGCTCGAGGAGAACCACAAATGACAACGAAACGAACTGGGGGACGGGTGAATCTGCGCTCGCCGTCGATCGCTCTGCAGCTTGTGTTGATCGCCGCCGCGGTGCTGAACTCGGGCTGCGCAAGCACGGCAGCCGACGTACCGGAACCGGCGACCGCCGAGGCGGCGCCGAGCCTGGAGGAACAGTGGGGCGTCGAGGTCGTCGCCCTGCGTCTCACCGGCAACAACTATATGCTCGACTTCCGCTACAAGGTTCTCGACCCCGAGAAAGCGGCAACACTCTTCGAGCGCGCCAACAAACCGGTCCTCATCCACAACGAGACCGGCGCCAAGCTCGAGGTGCCCAGACCGGCCAAGACGGGTCCCTTGCGGCCGACCAATCCGCCCCAGGCCGGCCGCACCTACTTCATGCTCTTCTCGAACCCCGGCGTGGTCCACGCGGGCGATGAGGTGACCGTCGAAATCGGCGACTTCAAAGCTGATGTGGTGGTGGAGTAAGCCATGACCGGACGCCTCGTCGGCCCCGCGATCGCGATCGTCCTCGGCGCCATCCTGGCGCTGGGTGCAGCTCCCGTGTTTGGAGCTACCCTGAGCCCCGGACTCGAGGACCGACTGCGCCTCGCTTCACCCGCCGATGAGATCGCGGTGATCATCCGACTCGCCGACCGGCTCGATGTCGACGCTCTTGCTTTCCCGACCAAGACCACCCGGAGACAGGGGGTCGTCGTCGCGCTGCGGGCGCAGGCCGCCACGGCCGAGGCGCCCGTCCGGCGCTTCCTCGCCGATCAGGGTGCGACACGGGTGCGCTCTTTGTGGGCGATAGGTGGAATCGCCGCTGATATCCGTGCAGAAGCCATCCGCAATCTCGCCCTGCTGCCTGGCGTTGTTGGCATCCGTCTCGACGGCGTCATGAAACTCCCGGAGGCCGCACCCAAGGCGGTGGCCGATGGTGAGTGGAACCTCCAGATGATCGGCGCCCCCGATCTCTGGGCCCGCGGCATCGACGGCGCAGGCGTGGTTGTGGCGATCGTGGATTCCGGCGTCGACGTTGCACATGAGGATCTCGGTCCGCGCTGGCGCGGTGGCTTGAACAGCTGGTTCGACCCCTTCGGCGAGCATGGGTCGCCCTACGACCCCAGCGGCCACGGCACCCAGGTTACCGGTCTCGCCATCGGCGGCGACGCCAGCGGTACCGCCATCGGCGTCGCGCCCGGTGCACGCTGGATCGGCGGCAAGAACTTCGACGACAGCGGTCTGTCGACCTTCAGCACAACCCACGAGATCTTCCAGTGGCTGCTCGATCCGGACGGGAACCCCGCAACCGACGACGCCCCCCATGTGGTCAACAACTCGTGGGGCTTTCGCGACAACCCGAACGAGTGTGTCGGCGAGTTCGCCGCCGACATCCAGGTTTTGCGTGCCGCCGGGATCGCCGTGGTCTTCTCCGCGGGCAACGGCGGACCGAACTCGTCCTCCAGTATCAGTCCGGCCAACAACGCCGGCGCTTTCGCGGCGGGCGGCAGCGATCCGCTCGACGAGGTCATGAACAGCTCCAGCCGCGGCCCCTCGGCCTGTGGCGGAGGGATCTTTCCGGCCCTCGTGGCCCCCGGCGACGGGGTCCTCACCGCTGACCTGACCCTCGGAGGGATCCTCCCCGACGCCACCACCGAGGTTCAAGGCACATCCTTCGCAGCTCCCCACGTCACGGGCGCAATGGCGCTGTTGCTGAGCGCCCACCCACGGGCCACCATCACCCAGCTCGAGCAGGCACTGCTTGCCGGCGCCGAGGATCTCGGTCCGGACGGACCCGACAACAGTGCGGGCTGGGGCCGTCTCGATGTGGTCAAGGCCGAGGCCGAACTCGCCATCCTTGTCGGCGCCGGTGGCAACGCCACGGTCTACACCGACGAGGCTGCGTATCTGGCGGCACTGGCGGGACAGGACACCGTCACCGAAGGCTTTGAAAATGATGCGGTATGGGGTGGAGTTCGTTCGCCGGCCACCGCCGGAAGCATCGACAGTCAAGGGGTGAGCTGGACCTCCAACCACATCGACAACGACATCACCACCGGGGGAGGACCCGCCTACACCGGCGACTGGGGTTTCTACTCGCTGCCGCACGGAGACCAGAGCCTCACCCAACCCTTCGACTTCATCACCGATGGATTCTCCGGTGGAGGCTCGACCCCGATGACCGCGGTCGGCGGCTGGTTTGTCGGTACTTCCGGCGGGCAGCTTTCGTTGATCCTCGATGGTGACGAGACCAATCCCATCGATCTCGGTCCGGTGAACGTGGTCCACGACTTCTACGGCGTCGTGGTCGATGGCTCCTTCAGCTCCTTCGAGTTCCGCGAGACCGAGGGCACCGTCGAGGACCCCAAGATCATTTTCGTCGATGACATCACCATCGGACTGACCGGAGGCACCGTCAATCGGCCGCCCGAAGGACTCATCCTGCAGCCGACGGCGGCGGTCTCGGTGATCGTCGGCGAGCCGGTCTACTTCGAAGGCGCCGCCAGCGATCCCGACGGCGATGGGGTCACTGTGATGTGGAACTTCGGCGACCAAACGACCTCGACCGCCCTCGTGCCTGGCAACCACAGCTTCGCGGCGGCGGGCAGCTATACGGTGACCTTCACCGCCACCGATGACCAGGGTCTTGCCGACCCGACGCCGGACAGTCGGCTCGTGACCGTGTCCGACCCTCCATCGGCATCACCCACCGGCGTGGTGGCCGGGGTGGCGAACTTCCCCGGCGCACTCGGCAGCGACTGGCACACAGATCTCTTCCTCCAGAACTCGACATCCGGCGTGATCTCGGTGCAGCTGAGCTTCAGCCCGGCCAACGGCACCCCCGGCCAACCGGTGCCGCTGACCATCGACCCCGACCAGACCGTGGCCCTCGAGGATGTGGTCAACACCCTTTTCGGCGTCACCGGCAGCGGCGCGATCCAGTGGTCGGTGGTGACCGGCGACCCCGCCGGTCTGCTGGTCTCGGCCAACACCTACAACCGGGTGGATGCGACCCAAAAGTACGGCCAACAGGTCCCGGGCGTGCGCTGGTCAGAGACCTCCCCGGCCGGAACCTCGATCTGGGTGCCGGCCCTCGCCGCGCGTTACCGGACCAACCTGGGCGTCGCCACCGACGAGGACTGCAGCCGGGTCACCATCCGCGGCTATGACAAGACGGGTCTCCAGGTCGCTCAGCGGGTTCTCAACGTGCAACCCCTGACCTGGGTCCAGCTCAACGGCATCTTCCGCAACGTCTTCCCCGGCCTCATCGACGACCCCGACGGCGTCGCCCTCGCCGATAGCGTTCACCGGTTCGAGGTGGTGGGGGAGAACGGCCGCGTGGTGGCCTACACCAGCATCATCGACAATCAGACCAGCGATGGCAGCTACATGCTCGGGCAGCTGCCGGCCGGCGGCCCGCAGCTCTCGTGGCTGCCGGGCGCGGCCATGATCAGCGGGGCCAACGACAGCCGGTGGCGCAGTGATGTGATCCTGGCGCACGTGGGTGGGTCCACCGATTCCACCGATTTCGGTTTCCTCGGATCGGGGGCCAACCCCGCCGGCACCATCGACACCGAAACCGTCACCCTGGGTCCGGACGAGACCGTCATCGAGGAAGACATCCTCGGGACACTCTTCGGCTACCTGCCACCCAAGGTGGGCAGTCTTTTGGCAGTCTCCCCACTCGGTTCCGCGAACCTGGTGTGGATGCGCACCTACACCGAGGAACCGGTGGCCGGTGCGGACACCCGGACCTACGGCCAGGCGATCGGCCCCCGTCGTCAAGAGAGCATGATCACGGCTTCGGTCGAAGGCCGCATCTGCGGCTTCAGCCACGATCAGACCACCCGGAGCAACTTGATTCTCCAGAACACAAGAATTTCGGGAGGCGAGTACCTGGCGAGCACCGTGAGGGTCCGAGTTCTCGGACCCGACGGCTTGTCCCTGCACCAGCAGGACTACGCGCTGGAACCCGGCGAGTATCTCCAGCACAATCGGTTTCTCGGCGACTACGGGATCACTTCGCTTGAAGCCGGCACCGCGGTCGTCACCCTTCTCGATCCGGCGATTCCGGGGGAGACCGGCGGCATCGACGCCATGGTCTCCGAGGTCAACGGCAACACCACTGCCGGGACCAACGACGGACGGTTGATCAGGGCTCAGTTGGTGGCGCCGTGAGAGCATTTTACCGTGTCTCGAGTCCTTGTAGCGCCGACGTCTCGTCGGCGTCGATCGCGTCGATCATCGGGCAAACGCCCACGGGACGTGGGCGCTACACGACGCGACGCTTGGTTGATCGCTGGCTGAATGCCTGCCCCACGATTGCTCGATCCGTCGTGGGGGCAGACTTCCCGCCTGCCATTCAGAGTCGAAACTACGGGCACATGGTCTCGGATCATCATCGCCCGTTCAACTCGGAGGTTCTACCATGAATCGGACCACCTCGACCACAACATCCCTTCCAATCGTCATTGCCTGCGTGATGCTCTCCACGGCCGGTTCGGCCGCTGCGCAGGCTCCGGTCGCAGTGGACGACCTCTACAACGCTCCTTCGGGCTTTCTGCTGCAGGTCGAGGCGCCGGGAGTGCTGGAGAACGACCACGACGGCGGCGGTGAACCACCGCCGCCACCAACCGCGGTGGCGACGCTCGTTGCCGACGTGACTCACGGTGCGCTCTTCTTCAACTCCGACGGTTCCTTCGACTACACGTCGGACCCGGATTTTATCGGGAACGACACCTTCACCTACTACTTTGTCGACGGGACGGCGACGAGCAACACGGCGACGGTGACCATCACCGTCGACGGCTGCGAACCCGGCGTCGCACCGACCCAGTGGGTGTGCTGGGTCGAGCAGGCCTACCTCGCCAAGGCGGCGGAGCTCGGTCTGAGCACCTTTGTGGAAGGCTTCGAAGATGATGTGGTCTGGGCGGCGGCCCGCGAACCTGCAACCGCCCCGAACGTGACCAGCCAGACGATCACCTGGACCTCCAACCACGCTCCCAACGAGGTCAGCACCGGCGACGGACCTCAGCGCAGCGGCGGCTACGCCTTCTACTCCCTGCCCCACGGTGATCAGACCGTCACCCAGCCCGGCGACCGAATCTACGATGGATTTGTCGGAACCGCGGCAGGTCCGAACTCGTTGCTCGGTGTCGGCGGCTGGTTCGTGGGCCAGGTCGGATCGCGGATCGATTTCATCATCACCCACGGTGGTGGATCGACGACCACCCCCGGGTTTCCCGATCACAACATGACCTACATTCACAAGTTTTTCGGTTTCATCGACACCTTCGGGTTCACCTCCTTCGAGGTGGTGGAGACCGACGGAACGGTCAATCAGCCGTACTTCATCTTCGGCGACGATTTCTTGTTCATCGTCTCGGGCACCGACACGACGCCGCCGCGGGTAGTGGAGATCGGTTCCTGGGAAGAGACGGCCGACGGCGTCATCACCGAGGGTGAGATCGTCGATGTCGGAATCAGCGAACTCATGGTTCGTTTCAGCGAGCCGGTTCAGGACCCCCCGGGCGACACCGACCCCGACGACGTCACCAACCCGGCCAACTATCTGCTCTTCGACGACGGCGGCGACGGTTTCGACACCATCGACTGCGCGGGTGGGATCGCCGTGGGCGACAACCCCATCGCGATCGAGGTCTGGCAGTACCTCAGCGGCGAACCGTCGGAGACGTGGCTCGGGGTCAACGGCGGTGTCGATCTCCCAGCCGGCGCCTACCGGCTGCTGGTCTGCGGCACGACCTCGATCGTCGACTGGGCCGGCCACGTGCTCGACGGCAACGGCAACGGTACCGGGGGCGATGACTTCGTCCGCAACTTCGAGATTGCCGCCGGGCCGATGCCCAGCATCTCCATCACCGATGACGCGGTGATCGAGGGCGACGTCGGCACGGTCAACACGAATTACACGATCAGCCTTTCGTTTGCTTCCTCCATCGAGGTCAGGGTGAACTGGGCAACCTCTCCGGGCACGGCCACCAGCGGCGTCGACTACATAGCGGGGAGTGGAACCGCGATCTTCCCGCCCTTCACCACGACCCAGAACGTCCAGGTTGCGGTGGTCGGCGATCTCGAACCCGAGATCGACGAGACGTTCACCGTCGAGCTGACGGGACCGGTCAACGCCACCATCGCAGACGGCACGGGTACAGGCACCATCATCGATGACGATCCGTGGACGTGGTTCGTGGCCAAGACCGGTCATGACGGCAATGACTGTCTCACGGCCATGACCGCCTGCCTGACGATTTCGGAGGCGGTGACGAGAGCGGCCGCCGGCGATCAGATCATCGTCGCACGCGGCGTCTACGCCGAACATATCGTGCTGCCGGTCGACCTCAACCTCGTGGGTGAGTTGCCCATGGGCACGGTGGTTGACGGCGGCGGTGTGGGGATCGTCATGACCATTGCTCCGGCCACCTCCATCGCCATCAGCGGCTTCGAGATCCGAAACGGCGGGGACGGCGGCATCTCCAACCAGGGTGACCTGACCCTCGAGGACAGCTGGGTTCACGACAACGGTGACGGCACGGCGACGAGCTTTGGGGGCCTTTCCAATCAGGGGACGGCCATCGTCGACCGGGTCGCCATCATCGATAACCTCGGCGACACCGCAGGGGGCGTGATCAACTCAGGACAGCTGGAGATTCGCAACTCGACGGTTTCCGGCAACGATGCCGGAGGCGGTCCCGGGATCGACACGCTTCCGGGTGGGACCCTCGACCTCGTGTACTCGACAGTGGCGGCCAACGGCCCTCTCGGCATCCGACGCGGAGATATCGGTGCGACGACGATGCGGGGCACCCTCGTCGCCGACCACACCAGCGCCAACTGCGACGGGGCGGTGTCAACCCTCGGGCACAACCTCGAGGATGGCGATACCTGCGGTCTCCAGCCCGCCGCCGACGATCTCGTCAATGTCGACCCACTCCTGGCTCTTCTCGGACACCACGGTGGCCCTTCTCCGACCCATTCCATCGCGCTGGGCAGCCCGGCGTTGGACGCCGGCGAGGCGGCCGGTTTTCCGGCGACGGATCAGCGGGCTGTTGCCCGACCGCTCGACGGTGACCTCGATGGAACGGCAACCAGCGACATCGGCGCCTTCGAGGCATTCCCGGGCGCCATCTTCGACGACGGTTTCGAAAACGGCGATACGTCCGCCTGGAATTGATCATGAACGTCAACGCGAAGATGCTGTCTCCGGAATCGAGAGGGATGGCCGGACGCATTCTGTTCGGGCTGGTTCTCATGGCCGCCGTCACCGGTACGGCCTTCGCACAGACACCGGTCGCGGTCGATGACGCCTACGCGGCCGATTCGGGCTTCCTGCTGCAGGTCGAGGCGCCGGGGGTGATGGAGAACGACCACGACGGCGGCGGCGAACCTCCCCCGCCACCAACCGCGGTGGCTCAGCTGGTCAGCGGCGTGAGCTTCGGGGTGCTCGTTTTCAACTCTGATGGGTCCTTCGACTACACCTCGAATGTCGGTTTTGTCGGGATTGATAGCTTCACCTACAACTTCGTCGATGGCGGGGCGACGAGCAACACCGCGACGGTGACCCTCACCGTCGGCGGCTGCCGGCCTGGTGTCGCACCGACCCAGTGGGAGTGCTGGTCCGAGGAGGCCTATCTCATCAAGGTCGCGGAGCTCGGTTTGAGCACCTTTGTCGAGGGCTTCGAAGACGATGTCACCTGGGCGGCGGCGCGCGAACCGGCAACCACACCGACGGTCATCAGTCAGGGCATCACCTGGGCTTCCAACCTCGCCACTAACAACGTCGCCACCGGCGACGGCCCGCAACACAGCGGGGGCTATGGTTTCTTCTCTCTGCCTCACGGCGACCTGTCGGGCGCGCCCGGGGACCGAACACACGACGGCTTCACCGGGACCGGGTCGAGCCCGAACGTGCTTCTCGGAGTCGGCGGCTGGCTGGTGTCCAGCCAGGTCGGGGCGCGGATCGACTTCATCATCACCTACGACGGCGGGGCGACGACAACGCCCGGTTTCCCCGATCACACCCTGACCTTCATCCACGAGTTCTTCGGATTCATCGACACCGCCGGTTTCACATCGTTCGAGATCAGAGAGACCGACGGCACCGTCAATCAACCGTTCCTGATCTTCGGCGACGACTTCTCCGTTGTCACTTCCGGACCCGACACCACGCCCCCTCAGGTGGTCGAGATCGGCTCGTGGGAAGAGACGGCCGACGCCGTGATCTCCGAGGATGAGATTGTCTCCGTGGACCTCACGGAGTTGATGGTGCGCTTCAGCGAAACGGTCCAGAACCCGGCGGGCGATACCGATCCGGACGACGTCACCAACCCGGCGAACTACCTCCTCTTCAACGACGGCGGCGACGGTTTCGACACCGTTGACTGCGCCGGCGGAGTTGCGGCGGGCGACACCGCCGTCGCGGTCGATGTCTGGCAGTATCTCAGCGGCGAACCGTCGGAGACCTGGCTCGGTGTCAACGGGGGTGTGGCTCTGCCTTCGGGGGCCTACCGGCTGCTCGTTTGCGGCACGACCTCCATCATCGACTGGGCCGGCAATGTCCTCGACGGCGACGCCAACGGCACCGGTGGCGACGATTTTGTCCGCAACTTCACGGTGCCGGTCAACAACCCGCCGACGGCGACGCCGCAGTCGGTGTCGACCGCCGAGGACACGGCGCTCGGGATTCTCCTGACGGGCTCGGATCCGGATGGTGATTCGATCACCTTCCACATCGTGACGAGCCCGGCGCACGGCGCCCTGAGCGGTTCAGCCCCGAACGTCACGTATACGCCGACGGCCAACTACCACGGTCCCGACGACTTCACCTTCCGCGCATTTGACGGAGTGCTTTACAGCCTTCCGGCGACGGTTTCGATCGATGTACTGCCGGTCAACGACCCGCCGACGGCCAACGATCAGTCGGTGTCGACGCCGGAGGACACCGCGCTGCTGATCACTCTCACTGGTGGTGATGTCGACGGCGATCCGGTGACGTTTGTCCTCGGCGCGGGTCCGACCCACGGCGTCCTGACCAACGCGCCCCCCAACGTCACCTACACCCCGGACGCGGACTACCACGGTCCGGACAGCTTCAGCTTCACGACCACCGACGGAGCCCTGAGCTCGTTGCCCGCCACGGTGTCGATCACGGTAACGCCGGTGAACGACACCCCGCTGGCGGTCGACGACGCTGCCACGACCGATGAGGACGTAGCGATCAGCATCGCGGTGCTCACAAACGACGCGCTTGGCGATCCACCGACCACGATCACCGCGGTGACGCAGGGTGCGAACGGCTCGGTGGTCATCGATCCGGGTGCGACCACGGTGACCTACACCCCGAACCTCAACACCAACGGACCGGACAGCTTCACGTACACGATCACCGATCTCGATCTGGAAACCAGCATCGCCACGGTGTCGATGACCGTGAACCCGGTGAACGAC
>Ga0316187_10004698_pt1 | contig 11823 bp, 13 predicted proteins | sample CroRivburrow1_MG_FD_204927 | JGI IMG/M metagenome (GOLD analysis project Ga0316187, IMG submission 204927) | Coastal sediment microbial communities from Maine, United States - Cross River worm burrow 1 | ecosystem: Environmental > Aquatic > Marine > Coastal > Sediment | place: USA: Maine...
GGAGCCGGATTTCGCGTCGCTTGTGGTAAAAAGTCAGAGTGGTGAAGCCTTGTCAGCCGAAGAACAGATGCGCGCCTTTACGCTAGCTACGGCGTTTATCTTCGGGCACGAGATACTTTTGCACCTATACCGCCAAGGCCAAGTCGATGAGCAGCTATGGAAGAACATAATCACGAACAATATGGTCTTTCTCAAAGGTGACATGATCTTACCGGTATTGGAGTCGCGTCCGGGTGCGCTCAGCCGGGAACTTCTGAAACTCATCGAAAAAGAAGCATAATCCTGGCAAACCAATGGCCGGAACTGGCCGTGATATGAGAATGTCGGCTTTCTCAAAGCAGCTAGATTGTGCGAGCGCAGCAATCCGGCAAGGATCGACTGGACGGGATGTAGATCTCGAGAAAATCGAGGCCTTGCTTCGCTTAGATCAACGACGCTCTGAAAAACGAGGCCGAATCCCATTCCGGGTACCCAAGAGGTACCAACAGGGCAGTCAAGATCGTCAGCAGCCAGAGCGCTCCGGCAGCCATTGCGGTGCGCGTGAGGATTCTGACCGATGACGATGAATCAAGACGGCCAATACCGACATCAGAGACACGACGACGTAAGGAACCACAGGCATCTGGAGCAGGTCGATATAGGCGTCGCCAATCACTTTTAGCGACGCCGCCCCCTCATCAAAAAAGAGGCCGGTGAGCATCCCGAGCAGCAGGCTGGTGAGTACGAGGATGAACAGGCTGGGTTTCTTCCTGAGCAAGGCAGAGCCCTATCAGGCGACGGCTTCGAAGACTATGCGCTCGTCTTCCCACGGACGGGGTGCCCGATCCTCATCAAACGCCCGCACGATGACTGTTCTGAAGCCGGCAACCGCCAGCATCAGCTCAATCTCTTTCTGAAAATAGAGATTAATGTCGATCACGCTGGTTTCGACCGCAACCTCTTCGCGGCCTCGGTATTGACTGGCACGGATCTCCAATGTTGTCGTTTGTTCGAGCGGATCGAAATCGCGTTGTCGGGCACGAATCTCCAGTTCTGTTCCGTCGCCGGCCAAACGTCGATCGCCCTGTCTAGGCCATCGTCCCGGCAATTCAGGCTTATCAACCCACGAATTCCAAAGCTTTGGGCTCTCTAGATTCGGAAGGTGATGGTCCATGTACAAACGACCGCCCGGTTCCAGCTGGCTGTGGAGCCTTTGCAATCCTTCGAGATCCTGATCACGGGTGCCACCCAAACCAAAAGCGCCACATACGATGATCGACCGATACTGTCTCGGGAGATCGAGTTCGTGCATAGCCTGCGGATAGAGGTTGGCGGGTAGCTTCTCCAGTTCAGCTTGTTGCCGGCACCATGCAAGCATGTCCGCCGAAGCGTCGCTTCCATCGATATCGATTGCTTCTCGCAGATAAGGCAACAGCAGTCGCCCTGTACCGCATCCAGCGTCCAACACCGGCTCTCCTGAGCGCTCAATCAAACTCCGGAACACATCGATGTCCTCGCCACCTTGATTGAACTCAGCCCACCAGCGTGCGACCAATCCATAATGCCAAATACGTGTTGGTTTGCTCATGCCTTCAGCCGCAGGACTCGCAACGGGATCAGATGATATCGCTATCTGTCTAGATGCGCTTCAAGCACGTACTACGTTGGAACTTGCCGATTCGCAAACGGCTGGTTTCAGAAATGATACGTTTTCATTGGCGGTCCGGTTAACGGCCAACAACGCTCATCCACAACTGCTCACACTGCGAGATCAACCTTTGACTCCTCTTTCGCCTGACCTCACTATCTTTGGGAATCATGGGAGGAAGCAGGTAGTGAAGAGACTGGAAGACAAATCGATTCTGATCACGGGTGGCAGTTCCGGTCTCGGAGCCGCTGCGGCTGCTTTGATGGCGCAGGAAGGCGCAAAGGTCGCAATCGCTGCACGCCGCGAGCCTGAAAGTCTGAAGATAGTTAAGTCTATCCAGGATGCTGGCGGAGAGGCCATGTTCATCAAAGCTGACGTCTGCAACAGGACTGAAGTAGAAAAGATGGTCGATGAAGTCGTGCGCAGCTATGGGCGGCTGGATTGTGCTGTGAACAACGCCGGATTGTCATACCCGTTTGTTGCGCTGGCGGATATCGAAGAAGATGACTGGAGCAGCGTCATTGATGTCAATCTGACAGCTGTCTGGCGATGCATGAAGTACGAGATCAAGGCCATGCTTGATAACGGCGGCGGCTCCATTGTGAACATATCATCCATATTCGGGTTGAAACCCAGTGATGTCGGGCACGCCGCTTACTGCGCCAGCAAACACGGTTTGATTGGATTATCGGGGACGGCAGCAGTGGAATATGCGAAACAGGGCATTCGAGTGAACACCGTGTGCCCCGGATATTGTCATTCTGAGATGGTCGACCCGCATTTCGAAGCCTTGCCGGATCTGGCGGAAGCAGTCCTCAAACGTCACTCTGCCATGGAGAGGCTTGGTGAATCAGCAGAAGCTGCGGAGACAATGCTCTGGTTTTGCTCAGACGCTTCAAGTTTCGTCAATGGAGCGGCGCTCACCGTGGACGGCGGAACCACAACGGCTCTGGACTGGCCAACCCCCAGTTGATAAAAGATTTCGGCTGAGGCTGTTTGTTCGGCAGCAAAGCGCAAGGCAGCGATCCCTTTCTTCCTGGAGTTCGTGGCGAGCCGTGGTGAATGCGGGGTTAGGAGGGTGGTTGCTCCGGACCGGAGCTAGCTTTCCTCGTTACCGCGCTCATTCTGAATCTCACGTGAAAGCTCTGCGATTTTCTTCACGTCGCCCTCATTGGTGTCTTCCAGCGAGGGGTCTCTGTCTCGTAGGCGATGCATGACTGATTGAGTATCCAGATAGTCTCGAAGTTTCGCCTCAGCTTCGTCGCGGCTTCCGAATGGGCCGAAATCTTCGCCTTCTCGCGTAGTGAAGTGCCATTGACCCGACACGACAAAGAATCGGTCGGTCCGGAAGAAGTTCTTCGAATCTGAATCGTCTTTGCGCATCCGGCTGTTTGGTACTTCTAATTGAGTTCTTCGATGTCCACGAAGGCAACACTGGTCTAATAGGCCCTTGAAGGGAAGCCTGCCCTCCGTAAGTGTTCCATTATGGTGAATGTGTACCGATTGCCCTGGAGTCAGCCGATAGACGGTTGGTTTAGCCCGACTGGCGGACTGAAGGCGCGATTTCCACTTACGGAGCGGCAATCGCTGGATTGCAGCACGAGTACGGGCTGCGCGATCGGGCAACCGGAACTAACTCAAAGTCACATCGAACCGATACAGCGGCAACCCGGTGTCCGCATCGGCCGTCGACTGTGCAATCAGTGTCTGACGCAGCGCCTCCGGCGCCTTGGCGATCTCGAGATCCTGCCCGATCAGCGGGTCTCCGTGGAAGTACATCTGCGTTGTCAGCTTTTTCGAGCCGGGCCGTGATACCTGAAAGTGGATGTGCCGGCAGCGCCAGCCGTCTTCTCCGAGAAAAGAGAGGGGGTAAGCGCCCGGTTTGATGGTCTTGAAACCATATCGCCCCTGAGCATCCGTTTTGATCAACGCCCAGCCCTGAAAGTTCGGATCCAACGGCGCCGTATTCGGGTCTTCCGGGTGGCTGTAGCGTCCGAAGTGATTAGCCTGCCAGACGTCAACCAGGGCGCCTTCGAGCGGTTGGCCGTGGATGTCCGTGACGCGGCCTCGAACGTAGATCATCTCGCCCTGCGCGGGGTCCGAGTGGCCCTCGATCATGCAGAGATCCGTGTCGGTGTCGGCCTGGCTTTCGATCGGATGAAATGGCCCTTCCACCTGCTCCGGAGTGGGCACGGTCGCCGCACGAGCGAAGCTGCTGGCGATCAGCGTGACCCCGGCCGCCAGCCCGATCTGTCTGGTTAGATCTCGCCTGGTCAGCAACTTTCCGTTTCCGGTTTTGTTGCCTTTCCTCTGTTCCTCTCTCATCTGTCTCCCACCGATAGTCGTGACGCATCGTAGCACGCTACTATTAGGCGCTGCTTGAGCGAGTTGGGGAGACATTCGTGCGGAAACTGGACCTGTTGTTCTGCTTGTCAGTCGTGCTGGCGATGAATTGCTGGCCAGCGAATGTGGCGGCCTCGCCGAACATTCTGCTGATCGTCGCCGATGATCTCGGCTATGCGGATCTCGGTGTGTTTGGCAGTGACATCCGTACGCCGAGTATCGACGCCATTGCTGCCAACGGTATGGTGTTCACGGACTTCCATACCTCACCGTCCTGTCAACCGACCCGTGCAATGCTCATGTCAGGCAACAACAACCACGTTGCCGGCGTAGGCCGTCAGCACAGATCGCCGCTCATCACCATGGCAGTGGATGGCTTCGAGGGACATCTGTCTGATCGCGTCGTCCCGTTTCCCGTGCTGCTGCAACAGGCGGGGTACAGGACTTATATGGCCGGTAAGTGGCATCTGGGAGACGAGCCGGAGCAGGGGCCTCATGCCTCGGGCTTCGACCGGTCTTTCAGCCTGATCCACGGTGCGGGGGCTCATTTCAGCGGCACCGGTCTGTTTCCAGGCGGCTCTCTGTATCGTATGGATGGCAAGGAAGTCGAGTTTCCGAATGGCGGGTACTCCACCGAACTCTTCACCGATCGCCTCATCGAGTTTATCGACGCTGACAGGGAAGCGGGCAGGCCTTTCTTCGCCTATGCGGCGTATACCGCACCGCACTGGCCTCTGCAGGTTCCCGATGATTATCTGAACCTTTATGCCGGCCAGTACGAACAGGGCTACGATCAGCTGCGCGCGGAGCGTCTCGATTCTTTGAAAGCAGCCGGCATCATTCCTCGAGAAGCCGAGCTGCCGCCACGCAACGACGCCATAGCGCCCTGGGACAGCCTCTCTGCGGACGCGCAGCGAAAAGAGTCCCGCAAGATGGAACTCTATGCCGCGATGGTGGAGAACCTGGACCATCACGTCGGCCGTCTTGTGCAGTATCTGCAGGCGAATGACCTTTATGAGAACACGCTGATCGTCTTCATGTCAGACAACGGTGCTGCGGGCGAGGACTACTATTACTACGGTCCGATAAAGCAGTATCTCCAGAGTCATTACAGCGATCGCTACGAGGACATGGGCCGAGCAGGTTCCTGGATCTCCTACGGCCCGCAGTGGGCGGAAGCCGGCTCGGCGCCTTTCAGTCGGTATAAGACCTACGCCACGGAAGGCGGCATCGTCACACCGATGCTCATTGCCGGTCCCGGTGTGGTCGAAGGGATAACCCATCGTTCTTACACGACGGTGATGGATCTCGCGCCTACCTTCCTGGCGCTCGCGGATCAGACGTATCCGTCTGATGGATCGGTCAACCCGATGCTGGGTGAAAGCCTTTTGCCGGTACTGACGGGCGACGCCAGCGCGGCGCATAGCGAGGACTATGTGACGACGCTTTACTACGAGGGCCGGGCGTTTATCCGACAGAGCCACTGGAAGCTGGTGAACGTTGAGCCGCCTTTCAGCGAATCGGCATTCCGGCTCCATGATCTGAGCGTCGATCCGGGAGAGACTGTGGACTTGCGCGCCAGCAACCCGCAGAAGCATCAGCAGCTCCTCGAGCTATGGCGCAAGACGAGGCGGGAGCTGGGCATCCTGCTGCCAGTGGATCTCTAGTTGCGCGGACTGCAGCGCCGCTGGATCAGGGCGCCTCGTCCGCCGTATGACAGTCAATGCACTGCCGGGTCGGGCCACCGTCCTCGCCGAGACGCTGCTGCTCCACGTGGCAATCGCGGCACAGTGCGTGGAATTGTTCTTCCATCAATGCGTTTACCGTCGGATCCGTTTTGTGGCAGTCGAAGCAGAGGCCCTGGCCGGTGTCGTCCACGAAATTGTGATGACAATCGATGCAGTTCACCGCGCGGTGATCGAGGTGCGCGAAGGTCAGCGGCAGCATCGGCCGTTCGGCTCTTAATCCCTCCTGCCATTCGAGCCAGAGATAGCCCAGGGCGAGGGCAGCGAGGCTGCAACCCGCGAGGATCAGCAGGTGGCGCATGCGGCCGCCTTGAGCCCCGCAAAGGATGCGCTGAGCATCAGCATGGCGACACCGCAGAGCACCGGGTGAAGATCCGCGTCCCGATCAGCGGCAGGTGCGTCGGTGACCGGTGCTGCCTTTCCCGCGCGTCGTGCCATGTAGGCGGCCAGTGGCGCACCGATCAGCAATGACAGCAGCGCGGCGACCTGCCAGATGCTGGTCAGGCTGAATTCGGTGGCGAAAACGTGCCAGGCGGTGGCCCCCAGCAGCAGAAGATAGAGTGCCCGGTGCCAGCTGCGAAATGCCCCAAAGTCGGAGTAGGCCCGCTTGCGTGGGGCTGGAAGGGAAGAGTAGGTAGTCGCGATCAGCAGCAGCCAGGCGAGGACGCCGAGCAGCATGTAGTTGGGCGCGCTGGGCATCAGATACTCCAGCACCGTCGGATCGATGGCGAGGTAGCCGAGCGCATGAGCGGTGGCGATCACTGCGGCGAGAATGGCCAGGTTACGGTGCATCCGCAGACGGGGCGTGCGAACGGGTGACTCCGAATCCCAGCCCATGAAGGCGATCAGGGTTAAAGCGCAGTAGCCGAGAGCAGCGAGGAAGTCCCACCAGAAGCCGCCGCTGGGCAGCGCGCCTGCTGCCAGGGCGACGGCGAGCACAAGCAGGACAAGACCCATCAAGGCTTTCAATCGGGGAGTCCGGTCACCGAAAGAGGCTGAGGGTAGAGAAACCCCAGGCGCTGGCCAAGTCCTGGTAGCTTGATTCCCCGCCGGCGGTCACCGGCGGGGAGTGGGCTGGTCAGTAAGTATATTCGGGCGCCGGACCAAGATCCCAGAGCACCACCGTCGCGCCCAGCAAGGCCACAAAGGACACCAGTGCGACGGCGAATACTGCTGCCGCATAGAGGAACGAACGCTCCGGCGGCACTTCCATCACCGGGCCGGTGCCGAGGAACAGCAGGTAGATGCAGTAGCAGGCGACCAGGGTACCGACCATCACGTCCAGCCAGAGGATGGGGTAGAGACCCAGGAACCCTGCCAGGAAGAAGGGGCTTGCCGTATAACTGATCAGGGCAACGCCCTTGCCGACCCCGCCTTCCGTGCTGTACGTGGCCGCCATCCAGTTCACCATATAGCCGAGGAAGATCACTCCCGCGACCATGGCCAGATAGAAGAGGATGCACATGGGCAGCGCGCTCTCCGGGGTGAGCTTCACGGGATCGCCCATGATGGTCCAGCCCTGCGTGGTCACGCCGATGTACCAGCAGACGGCCGGAATCAGCGCGAACGGAATGGTGTGCAACGCCAGTGTCTGCACCATTGAAGGCTTGGCGCCAGCGATCTTTGCCCAACCCTGCTTGGGATTGAACACCACCAGAAAGCCGTTCAACACACTATTCATGACTCATCTCCCGAATCTTCCTCAAAAATATCAAAACCGTGTTTGTCCAGTTGTTCGAATTGATTGTTATTGACTGCCCAGAGAAATATCGCTGCCGCAATCGCGATCAGCACTATGGACACCGGTATCAGTACCACCAGGATTTCCATCAGGCTTCCATCCTCTCCCCATTACCGAAAGACAGCAGGCGGGTGGCATTGAGCATGACCAGCGTGGAGCTTGCAGCCATGCCGAGTGCGGCCAGCCAGGGTGGCATCAGCCCGAAGGCCGCGATGGGTATGGCGGTCAGGTTGTAGGCTGCTGCCCAGAGCAGATTCTGTCGGGTGATCCTGCGGGTGCCGCGGGCCAGGCTGAACAGACCCGCCAGTGGCGACAGTCGGCTGCTCAGCAGCAACACGTCGGCCTTGGATTTCACCAGGTCACTCGCTTCTACGACTGCTGCGGAAACATCCGCCCCGGCCAGCACGGGGACGTCGTTGATCCCATCGCCCAGCATCAGCACGTTGCGCCCGTTGGCCTGATCGGCGCGAATGGCCGCCAGCTTTGCCTCCGGGGTCTGTCGTGCCAGGTAGTCGATGTCGAGCGCAGCGGCGGTTTCCGCACAACGGTTCTCGGAATCACCTGAGAGCATGACGGGCGCCACGCCCTGCGCTTTGAGTGTGTTGATCGAAGCGATTGCGTCAGGTCGTATCTGGTTGGAAAGCAGGAAGCGGGCGACGGGCCGTTGCTCGATGGCCAGATACACGTCACGGTCCTCTGTACCTGTCGTCGCGCTGCCCGCGCCAGCGAAGGTGGCACTGCCGATCCGCACCTCGCGGCGGCCACCCTCTGCTTCCAACTGCGCCCGTACGCCCTGGCCAGTGACGACTTCCACGTCCGAAAGCGGGGGCCGATCTGCGCTGGCGAGCGCGTGAAACGCTCGAGCGTAGGGATGGCTGGAATGTCGCTGCAGCTCGGCGGCAACCGCCAGGCAGTTCTGCTCGTCCAGATCCCGCGCCAGCACTTCTGTGCGTTCGATGCCGGGTGTGTCTGTGGTCAGCGTACCCGTCTTGTCGATATAGACCCGATCCACATCGAGTACACGCTCAAGGGTCTGACTGTTGGTCAGCACCACGCCGAGTTGCCGAAGGCGGGTCATTGCGGCTGTCAGCGCGGCGGGGGTGGCCAGCGACAGGGCGCAGGGGCAGCTCACCACGAGCACGGTCAGAGCGGCGATCAGCGCCCGGGACGGATCGATGAGCTGCCAGCCGATAAAGGTCACCGTGGCCAGGCCGAGCACGGTGGGAATGAAGATGCCGGCGATCCGATCGGTCAGCCGGGTGATGTTTGCGTCCCGAACCTCTGCCTGCTCCGCGAGTTGGGCGATATCTGCTATGCGGGATTGATCGACGGTACTCCTTGCCCGCATGGCGAAGGCGGGACCCCGATTCAACGTGCCCGCGTAGACTTCCGTGTTCTGCTGCTTGTCCACCCAGTCCGATTCACCCGTTAGCATGGCCTCATCGAGCAGAGCGCGACTGTCTGCGAGCGTGCCATCCACGGGTACCTGAGCGCCTTCCGGCACCCACACATCGTCGCCGGGCATGAGCTCGGCGATACCGACAGACCGCTGCGTGCCGTCGTCGAGGCGCCAGGCTGTCTTCGGCAATGCTGCCAGCAGATGTCCGGTGAGCTCGAAGCGGTGCTGCAGGCGATTGTCGATGTAACGGGCGCCAAGCAGCAGGAAAGTGAACATCACGACCGAGTCGTAGTACACCTCGCCTTCACCGCTCAGGGTCGCGAACAGGCTGGTGGTGAATGCGATGGCGATGGCCAACGCGATCGGCACGTCCATGCTGAGCCGTCCACCTTTCTGCAGGCCGGACAATGCGCTGGTGAAGAAGGGGATGGCGGAGTAGCAGACGACGGGAATCGTGAACAACAGGCTCGTGTACTGCAGAAGTCGCTCATAGGCCGGCTCGATGCCGTCCAATGCGCCGGCATAGAGCGCAATGGCCGCCATCATCACCTGCATCATGGCGAGCCCGGCAATACCGAGACGCTTCAGCAGATCCCGCTGGCGGGCGTCATGATCGTCGAGGCCGGCGAGGGTGGGGCTGAAGCCGGCGGACTCGATGGTGCTGAGGATCTCCAGCGGATCCGTGCTGGTGCCGTGCTCCACGAGCACCTGACGGCGAACCGGATTGATGTGGGTCGCTTGAATGTCATCCAGTGTCGTCAGCGCCTGCCGGATCTTGCCCGCGCAGGCTGCGCAGTGCATGTCCGAGACGCTGATCGTGCAGATGCTCAACTGTCGTCCTCTTCCGGTTGCCAGCTCGTTTTCGACAGCGGTGCGGACTCGACTCTGATCTCCTGATCAGGGCCCTGATAAGCGAAGTAGGCCGTGATCGAGCTCATCACGACCGCGGCAGCCGGAATGGCGATCAGGAGAATGACGGGCAGACGGTTCTTCATATTCATCTTTTTGATCTTTCTCATCGCATTGGCCCGAAGAAGGTGGTCACCTCCGAATCGCAATGGGTGCCACCCACCTCGCAGAGCTCTACGGTGATGGACGTGCTCGGCAGGGTGACCGCTTCGCGGGGTACGGAAAGCGCCAGCGGCAGATCGAGCACTTCCCCGGGCAGACTCGTCAGGCTCTCGTCGAGTTGCTCGGAACGACTGATACTGATGGGCAGATCGGAGATCACCCTGATCTCGTATGCCTGACCCTGCTGGGTCTTGTTCAGAATCTTCAGGCTGTACTGATTCACCACCTCACCGGCAGAGTTCACCCGCGACAACTCACCCCGTTCCCGGAGCACGTCCACTTCGAAAGCACTGCGTGAGAAGAGGGCCACCGTGAACGCCGTCATCATGATCAGCAGAACGATGGCGTAGCCGATGGCACGCGGGCGCAGCCAGTGGGTCGTGCCGCCGGAAAGCTCGTGCTCGGTGGTGTAGCGGACGAGTCCTTTCGGGTAGTCCATCTTTTCCATGACCTGATCGCAGGCATCCACACAGTGCGCGCAGCCGATGCACTGATACTGCAGGCCGTTACGGATATCGATGCCGACCGGGCAGACCTGCACGCAGAGCTGGCAGTCGATGCAGTCGCCGAGCTTGTTGGCCGCGTCGGCTCCTTTGTTTCGCTTGCGCGAGCCGCGCGGCTCACCCCTTGCCTCGTCGTAGGAGACGATCAGGGTGTCCTTGTCGAACATGGCGGACTGAAAACGGGCATAGGGGCACATGTAGATGCAGACCTGTTCGCGCATCCAGCCCGCATTGGTATAGGTGGCGCCGGTGAAGAACAGGCTCCAGAACACGGCCCAGCCATGTGCTTCGAAGGTGATCAGGTCCGGCACCAGCTCGCGCATGGGCGTGAAGTAGCCGACGAACGTGATGCCTGTGAGCGCGGCGAAGCCGAGCCACATGCCGTGTTTCGTAGCACGTTTGCGGAATTTCTCGAAAGACCAGGGTGCATTGTCGAGGCGGATGCGGGCGTGCCTGGGACCTTCCGCGACCTGTTCTGCCCACATGAAGATGGCTGTCCAGACGGTCTGCGGACAGGTATAGCCACACCAGAGTCGGCCAACCAGGGTGGTGATCGTGAAGAGGCCGAAGGCCGCAATCATCAGCATCCAGCCGAGCAGCCAGAAGTCCTGCGGGTAGAAGGTGAGGGTGAAGATATGGAACTGCCGGGCGGGCAGATCGAAGAGAACGGCCTGCTGGCCGCCCCAGTTGATCCAGGGCAGCAGAAAGTAACCGGTCAGCAGGGGCCAGCCGGTAAAAAACCGCAGCCGCTGAAAAAAACCACCGACAAAGCGGGTGAAGATCTTCTCCCGGCTCTGATAGAGGTCCTTCGGCCCGAATCCTTCGAGCTTGACCGGTTCTTCCGTGACGTTGGGGCCGTTCACCGTAACTCCTTTACTACTTCTGGCTACCGTTTCCCTTTACTGCCCGCTCAGGCCCGTGACGTAGCCGGCCAGGATGTGAGCTTTCTGCTCATCCAGCACATCGGCGAACGACGGCATGTTTCCGTTGCGGCCATTCCTGATGCTGTAGGCGATCTCGTCGGCGCTGCCGCCGTAGAGCCAGATGTCCTTGGTCAGGTTCGTGGCGCCGAGCATGGGATTACCTTCGCCGGTGGGTCCATGGCAGGCCACGCACAGGGTGTTGTACTGCGTCTGGCCGCGTGCTGCAGCTTCCGCGTCGTGCTCTCGGCCGGCAAGCTGCAGGGTGTACTGCGTAACATTCGCTACGCCGTCATCACCAAGCGCCGCGCCCCACGGAGGCATGATGCCGTTGCGGCCGAGGAGTATGGCTTCCTTCACCTTGTCGAAGCCTTCACCCCAGAGCCACTGGTCGTCGGTCAGGTTCGGAAAGCCGAAAGCGCCTTCCGCGGCCACACCATGACAGGTGGAGCAGTTGTTGATGAACAGGCGTCG
>Ga0316187_10004699_pt1 | contig 11823 bp, 12 predicted proteins | sample CroRivburrow1_MG_FD_204927 | JGI IMG/M metagenome (GOLD analysis project Ga0316187, IMG submission 204927) | Coastal sediment microbial communities from Maine, United States - Cross River worm burrow 1 | ecosystem: Environmental > Aquatic > Marine > Coastal > Sediment | place: USA: Maine...
CGCCATCTCGATGAACCTCGCGCTGCTGGTGCTGGTCGGCGGCACGACGCTGTTCGGCATCGGCGTCATCGGCGAGTACGTCGGCCGGATCTACCAGGAAGTGAAGCGTCGGCCGATCTACGTGGTGCGCGCCAAGGACCTCGGCGGTCCCAGCGGTGACACCCGCGGCATGGTCCGCTAGCGGTACGGGTCTTCCTGCTCGAGGTAGGCCTGCACGTAGTCGCGCACGCCGTCCTCCAACGAGGTGAAACCCTGCGTCCAGCCGGCCGCGACCAGCTTCTCCATGCGCGCCTCGGTGAAGTACTGGTAGCGGCCGCGCAGTTCCTCGGGCATCGGCACGTACTCGATGAGCGGATCCTTGCCGAGCGCCTGGTACACCGCGCGCGCGAGGTCGGCGAAGCTGCGGGCCTGCCCGGTGCCGAGGTTGTAGAGCCCCTGCACCTCGGGATGGTCGTACAACCAGGCCATCACCGCGCAGACATCCTTCACGTAGACGAAGTCGCGCAACTGGCCGCCGTGCTCGTAGTCGGGATGGTGCGACTCGAAGAGCCGCGCCGACTCCCCTGCCGCGGCCAGGGGGTGCACCTGGTGGACCACAGAACGCATCGAGCCCTTGTGGTACTCGTTGGGCCCGTAGACGTTGAAGAACTTCAGCCCGACCACCTGTGGAGGGTGGCTGCCGCCTTCGCGCAGCACGCGCGCGATGCGGCGATCGACCACGTGCTTGCTCCAGCCGTAGGCGTTCATCGGCCGCAGTTGCGCCAGCGCGTCGATGGAGTCGTCATCCTCGAAGCCCCCGGAACCGTCCCCGTAGGTCGCGGCCGACGAGGCGTAGATCAGCCGCACCTTCTCTTGCGCGCACCAGCGGAACAGGTCGAGCGTGAGGCGGATGTTCTGCTCGACGATCAGGTCGACGTCGCGCTCGGTGGTCGCCGAGATGGCGCCCATGTGGAACACCGCCTCGATGTCGCCGCCGCGGTCGTGCAGGAAGTCGAAGACCTCCTCGGGCCGGATGACGTCCGCGAGTTCGCGCTTGGCGACGTTCCGCCAGCGCTCGTCCGAGCCCATGCGGTCGACCACCACCAGCTCGCCGCGGCCCTCGAGCTCGGCCAGGAGGTTGCTGCCGATGAATCCCGCGCCTCCGGTGACGACGATCATGGTGCGGATTCTAGCCGCGCCGGCGGCGGGGTCGCCGCATGGCGCGGCGCGGCGGAGCGCTAGAATGGGACCGCGATGGGCGGCGACAACCCCTTTCAGGACCTGTTCAAGAAGCTCGGCGTCGAGGGCACGGGCGAGGATCCGGCCGCGGACGCCGCGGAGACCGCCCGCGAGGAGGCCGAGTGGGTCGAGTCGCTGGAGTCCGTGGTGCTCGGCTTCGAGAAGCGCAACGGCCGGCCCGTGACCACCGTGCGCGACGTGCCCGAGGGGCGCCGCGCCGAGCTGCTCTCCCTGCTCAAGAAGGCCTTCGCCTGCGGCGGCTCCGAGCAGGAGGACCTGCTGCTGCTGCAGGGTGACCTGCGCGCCCAGGTCGCGAAGTGGTTCCGCAAGCAGCAGGTCAGCGTGCGCGGCGAGACCGGTTAGTGGTGCGAGCCCGGCTGCTGCTCGCGCTCGCCGCCCCGCTGCTCGCGGGCTGCGCGACCACCGTGACGCCGGCGGCGGTCGCCGCGGCCGACTGGCCGAGCGCGGAACGCGACCGGATCCTCGTGACCTGGCAGCAGGCCGTGGACACCGCCAACACCTTCCTTGCCAGCGACGTCAACCAGTCGCTCCCGCGAGATCTGTGGCTGACGCTCGACGAGACCGCGGGCATGAGCTTCACCGACGCCGCCGGACGCACGCGCCCGCTGCGTGTCGCCAACACCTGGTGGGGTGACCTCTGCGTATCGATGGGATTCGCCGCGCAGGAACGCTCCTGGGGGTTCGTGGTCGGCGATCGCGGCGAGGGTCCGCAGGTGGTCGCGCACTCGCTGTTCTACACCACCTTCGGTTCGCTGAAGAGCGTCCCGGACATGACCGAGTTGATTCTCCACGAGCTGGCGCACGTGGTGCACCACACCGGTACCGTCGACCCCTTCCAGGCCTTCGGCTACTACGTGCTCGCGATCGCGCACGGCGGCTCGGCGAGCCACCCCGCCGAGACGCTGCCCTACGCGACGTCCTCGGAGTTCCTGGACTGGTACCACGCCCAGCCATGAACGGACCCACCGTTCCCCCCCATGACGCGCGCGCCGGCGGCCGGCTGCGCGGCATCCTCGTGCTGCCGCTCGCGGTGCTGTTCGGCTTCCTCTACCCGCTGTGTCTGATTCCGCCGGCGGTGCTGACGCCGAAATGGTTCCAGCCGAGGCGCCAGGCGGCGGTCGCGAACTGGGGTCGCTTCCTGCTGTGGCTGTGGGGCATCCGGCTGGAAGTCCACGGCAAGGAGAACCACGAGGGCGAGGGCGCGCGCATCCTGCTCTTCAACCACGTCAGCATCCTCGACCTGATGGTGCTTTCGGCCGCGTGGGGCGAGCACGACACGGTGGTCTACAAGAAGGAGTTCGGGAGGATCCCGATCATCGGCCGCTGCATGCGGGCGCTCGACTTCGTCGCCGTCGATCGCGGCGACCGCTCGAAGGCCCGCGAGTCGATCTCGACGGCGGCGGCCTACATTCGCGAGAAGGGCTTCGCGGTGTGGATCGCGCCCGAAGGTACGCGCTCCCGCGAGGGCGGCCTGCAGGACTTCAAGATGGGGCCCTTCCACATGGCGCTGGCGAGCGGCGCCGCGCTGGTGCCGACCATCAGCCGCGGCATCGAGCAGATCTCCCCGCACGGGACCTTCATCGTGCGCCCCGGCGTGGTGCGAGTCGACTATCTGGCGCCGATTTCGACCGACGGTTGGGACCGCCGCGAACTGCGGGAGCGGGCCACGGAGGTGCGGCAGGTCTTCCTGCAGTATGTCCCCCCCGCCCCCGGCAGCGAGGGTCACGAGCCCCCCTTGGACTAGCTGCTCCAGAGGGCGGCGGCGGAGCCTTCGTCGACGATGCGGATCGGCTTGCCGCCGGGCACACAGCTGTAGCGCGCGAGATCGGTGACACCGGCCTCGGCGAGCACGTCCTCATCGATCAGCCAACGGCCGTGCACCTTGTCGCGCGGCACCACCATCGCGGCCAGCAGCGCGTCGGCGAGGATCTCCGGCTTGCGCCAGTCGGCCGGGCCGCCGAGGCCGTGGTTGATGGTCGCCTGCGACTCGATGGCGGTCGCAGGCCACAACGCGAAGGAGCGGATCGCGGTCTTCGCGGTCTCCTGCGCCAACCCGGTGGCGAGCAGGCTCATGCCGAACTTCGACATGCAGTAGCCGACCTTGCCGCCGAGCATACGCAGGTCGAGTGGCGGCGACATCTGCACTACCGCGCCGTCGCCGCGCTCGAGCAGATGCGGCAGCACGAGCTGCGACAGCACGTAGGCGGCGCGCGCGTTGACCTCCATCATCAGGTCGTAGCGCTTGGCCGGGGTGTCGACCATCGGCCGCCAATGCAGCGCGCCGGCGTTGTTGACGACGATGTCGATGCGGCCGAGTTCACGCACCGTGGTCGCGACCAGGTTCTCGAGGTCGGCGACCTCGCGCACGTTGGTGCGCACCGCGAGCGCGCGGCGACCGAGCGCTTCGACCTCCTCGGCGGTCTGGTGGATGGAACCCGGCAGCTTGTCGCGCGACTGCTCGGACTTCGCCGCGACCACGATGTCAGCGCCGGCGCGGGCGAGCTCCAGCGCCAGGCACTTGCCGATGCCGCGGCTGGCGCCGGTCACCACCGCGACCTTGCCGGACAGGTCGGGCACCTGCGGAAGTCGCTCGGCCGCGGACTCCTGCCCCGCGCCACTCACGACGAGGTCTCCCCGCCGGTCGCCTCGTCCTCGAGCTCCTCACCGTGTGCGCGCATCATCTCGATGGACTCGTCGCGCAGCACGCGCCGCAGAAGTTTCATCATCGTCGACTTCGGCAGTTCCTCGCGGAACTCCCACTGCCGCGGCACCTTGTAGGCGGCAAGGTTCTCGCGGCACAACGCTTCGAGTTCCTCGACCGTGACGGTCTCGCCAGGCAGCGCCACGACGAAGGACTTGATGGTCTCGCCGCGTTTCGGATCCGGGATACCGATGGTGCAGGACTCCGAGACTTTCGGGTGCGAGGCCAACACGCGGTCGATCTCGTCGGGGAAGACGTTGTAGCCGCTGGCCAGGATCATGTCCTTCTTGCGGCCGACGATGCGCAGGAATCCATCCTCGTCCATGGTCGCGAGGTCACCGGTGTAGAACCAGTTGTTGCGGATGGCGTTGGCGGTCTCGTTCGGGCGTCCCCAGTAGCCCTGCATGACCTGCGGCCCCTTGACGATGAGCTCACCGGCCTCGCCCTGCTTGACCTCGGTGATGCCGTCGTCCGGATCGACGATCTTGACGTCGGTGGACGGCATCGGGATGCCGATCGAACCGATCTTGCGCAGCCCCTTCAACGGGTTCGCCGACACCACCGGCGAGGTCTCGGTCAGCCCGAAGCCCTCGGTGATGCGCGCACCGGTGAGCTTCTCGAAGCGGTTCTGCACGTCCTCTGGCAGCGGCGCGCTTCCCGAGAAGCAGGACTTCACCGAGGACACGTCCTGCTTCTCGATCCCCGGGAACTGGTTGACCGCGTTGAAAAGCGCCGGAACGCCCGGGAACAGCGTCACGCCTTCGCGCGTGATGTTCTTGACCAGCACCGGAATGTCACGCGGGTTGGCCTGCAGCACCACGCACGCCCCCACCGACACCGGCCACACCAGCCCGACCGAGATCCCGAAGATGTGGAACATCGGCACCGCGGTGAGCATGACCTCACGCCCCGGCTCGAGGTCCAGGAACCAAGACGTCAACTGCTGCGCGTTGCTCGACAGGTTGCGATGCGTCAGGACCGCGCCCTTCGACACGCCGGTCGTGCCGCCGGTGTACTGGATGACCGAGATGTCATCGATGTCGATGTCGACCTGCGGCGGCATCGCCGGCGTGCTGTCGATGAGCGTGCGGAAACGGTGCACCCCCGGTTCCTCGGAGAACTTCGCGGCCATCGGCGGATTCATGCGCTTCAGCTTGAGCGGCGCGAGCTGCTTGAGCGGGAAGCGCAGGTATTCCGCGATCGACGCGATGACGTAGTGCTCGACCGGCAGCCGATCACGAATCGCGCGCACCTTCTGGTCATAGACGAAGTCGGCGACCACCGCGACCCGGCAGTCGGCGTCCTTCCACTGGTGCTCGATCTCGGGCGGCATGTACAGCGGGTTCGTCATCACCGCCTGCGCACCCAGCCTCTGCACCGCGAGGAAGGCGATCGCCGTCTGCGGAAGGTTCGGCAATTGGATCGCGACGCGCGCGCCCTTCACCACGCCGAGATTGTGCAGCGCGGTCGCCAGCCGATCGACCTCACCGGCCAGGCGGCGCCAGGTCATCCGGCAGTTCATGAAGACCAGCGCCGGATGGTCGGCGTAGTCGCGGATGGTGCGCGCGAGGAACTCCGGGACGGTGTCGTCCGAGAAATCCAGTTCGTGCGGCACGCCCTCCTCGTAATGGCGGTACCAGGGGCGATCGGGCATGCCCCAAGAGTACCGAAGACGACGTGGGTACCTACTGCACCGTACCCGAAAGTACGTTCGACGTACCGGCGGCCTCGAGCGCCTGCAGCCAGTAGGACCGGCCGGCGGCGTTGGCCGGGACCGGCACCGTGAAGGCGCCCGCACCGGTGGGATTGACCTGCACCGGACCCGCGGCCAGGACCGGCGAGGCGAGATCCAGCGTGAGGCCGAGCTGCGGCACGAAGGTGCTGCCGATTCCGGCCAGGCTGTAGGTCAGCCAGGTGTTCTGCCCGGACACGCCGCCGGTGAAGTACACCGACAGGGTCTGACCGGCGACCGCGGGCGGCGCGCTGATCGCCAGGCCGCCGCCACCGACGGCGTCGTGGCCGAAGACCTTGATCTCGAAGTCTTCCCAGGTACCGGTGGTGCCCGGGTCGCGGTCCGACACGCGCAGCGTCCAGGTGCCCTGCGAGGACTCGCCCCAGTGGCGCAGCGAGGTCAGCCGGTAGTCGTTCATGTTGTCGGTACCGTCCGACCGCTGCTTGGTCAGCAGCGACACGGTGCCCGACGGGGCGACGAGTTCCACCTCGACGTCGCCGATGTAGGTGTGCTGGATGTTGACGATGACCTCGACCGCCTCCAACGTGATGTCCTGCGCGCAGTTCCAGGTCCGCACCACGCCGGTCGGGTTGTTGTCCGGGATGGTCTGGTTGACCGCCTGCACACCGCTGACGTCGGTCTGCTCGGTCGGCAACGACGTCCACGACTGCGCCAGGGTGACGGCAGCGGTCGCGTCGATGCTGCCGAAGCCGTAGTCCAGGCTGACGTCGCGCCCCGTGCCGTTCTGCTGCCAGTCCGGATCGGACGGGTGGTTGATGCGCGCCGACTCGATGAGCACGCCGGTCACGTCGCGCCATGACAGCGCGGGGTTGGCCTCGAGGACCAGCGCGACCACACCGGCGCCGAGCGGCGACGCCGAGGACGTGCCGCCGAAGCCGCTGGTGTAGCCGCTGCTGGAGGTCGTCGTGATCCCCAGCGTGTTGCCGCTCGACTGCGCGACGACCGTCATCGACGAGCCCTGCTCGTTGTAGCTGGAACGCGTGTCGAGGTTGCCGATGGCGCCGATCGCCAGCGTGTAGCGACTCGCGGCGTAGGGGTCGTACTCGACCCGGTCGTTGAGCCCGCCGTTACCGGCCGCCCAGCAGAAGATCGTGCCCAGGCCCTGACGTCCGGTGGTCGCCGCGGTCTCGATCGCGTTGTACTCGGCCGACGTCATGTAGTGGATGCGGCCGTTGTCGGAGGGCCCCCAGCTGTTGTTCTTGATGTCGTTGACATCGTTGCGGTACGCGAACGCCGATGCGCTGCTGCTCGAGAAGCCGTAGTACTGCTTCGACCACTGCGCGCCGTAGGCCGCGCCGGTCACGCCGACGCCGTTGTCACCGACCGCGGCGGCGACGCCCGCGCAGCTCGAACCGTGGCTGCTCGAACCGCCGCCCTGCGAACCGGCGGAGTTGAAGTTCGCGGCCAGGTCCGGATGGCTGGTGTTGACGCCCCCGTCGGTGATGCCGACCACCACGCCTGCGCCGGTGAAGCCGGCGTTCCAGGCCCCCTCGATGTTGACGTCGAACAGCGGGTTGCTGTTGTTGATCAGGTGCCACTGCTGCCCGAGCATCGGGTCGTTGGGCAGACGCGGCGCGTGCGGCTGGCGCACGTCCAGGTAGACCGCGGCGTCGCCGAAGCTGCCGTCGAGCGCGGCCGCCAGCGCGATGCCCTCGGCCACCGAGCCGGCGTCGACCAGCCAGAAGCCGGCCACACCGTCGAGCGGCGAGACACGACTGCCGGGCGCCAGTTCGCTGGCCAGGACGACCAGCAGCGCGGCGTCGTCGGTCTCGACCAGCACGCGACCGGACAGGTCCCAGCCCGCGGTCGGCGCGGGCACGGTGCCATCCTTGGCGGCCAGGTCGTCGTTCAGCCGGAGCGCCGGCGAGACTGCGGCCGCCGGGTCAGTGACCTCGAAGAGGCCCACGCCGACACCTGTGTCGACCAGGAAAGTGCCCGGGGAGGCGGAGCTGGTCTGCAGGGCAGCCGCGAGGAACAGGGATGCAAGAATGTGCATGGCGCAACGGGGGGACGATGCCGATACGGCCTCCGTTCCGAAATCTTATCCTGCAGACCGTGCACCCGGCCGCACTCCCTGAAGACGAGCTCGCCAAGGACCTACGGTTCGAGGCGACCCGTTCGACCGGGCCCGGAGGCCAGCACCGCAACCGCGTGGCGACCGCCGTGCGGCTCTACCACCTGCCCAGCGGCCTCCAAGCGATGGGCACGGAGCGGCGTTCTCAGCTTGAAAACAAGAAGAATGCCTTGTTCCGACTCCGGCTGAAGCTGGCCCTCGAGTGGCGCAGCCCGTTCCGGGACGAGGACTTCGTGCCGGCGGCCGATTTCCGCGCCAGCGAGACTTGGCGCCGACGGGTCCGCGGCAGCAAGGTCACCGCGAGCCCCACCCACCTGGACTTCCCGGCGCTCCTCGCCGAGGTCCTCGACCGCCTGCTGGTCGACGAGGACGATCTCGAGGCCACTGCTGCGGCCTTCCGGGTCTCCAAGACCCAACTCATCCGCTTCCTGGCTCTGGAGCCGCAGGCCCTGGGTGCCCTGAACGACCGCCGCAAGGCGCGCGGCCAGCGCCCCCTGCGCGCCTAGCCCGCCAACCCTAGCCGGCCACCGCCGCAGCGCGGATCACGCCGCCACGGAGGCCCGCACCAGCGCGCCGCCGGCCAGGTAGGCGCCCAGCCCGAGCAGCGGGGACAGCACCAGGTTCGCCAGGCCGATCCGCCAGGCTCCCGAGCCGGCCGGCTGGCCGAGCAGTTCGGCGCTCTCGAAGGCGAAGGTCGAGAAGGTCGTGAAGGCCCCCAGGAAGCCCACCGTGAACACCGCCAGATGCGGCCAGTCCACCCAGCCGCGCGCCCGCATCAGCGCGATGACTGCGCCGAACAGCAGGCAGCCGAGCACGTTCACAGTGGCCGTCGCGACCGGCAGCAGCGTCAGCGGCGAGGCGGCCGGCAGCAGGCCACGCACCCCCAACGTCAGCCCGTAGCGGGCGAGCGTCCCGGCGGCGCCGGCAAGCGCGATCCAGAGAAGTCGTTCCATCGGCGCGAACCCGAGGCGTGCGTATCCTATCGGGCCGGAAAGCGATGAACGACCCGTCCGTATTTCCGCCGCTGAACGCGTCCCTGAACGGGCTCGCCGGCTTGCTGCTGGTGCTCGGCGTCTGGCGCATCAAACGCGGTGACGAGGTCGGACACCGCCGGCTGATGCTGTCGGCGCTGGCCTGCTCGGTGGTCTTCCTGGCCAGCTACCTGACCTACCACCTGCGCTTCGAGTTGACGGTCAAGTACCAGGGGCCGGACTGGGGTCGCACGCCCTACCTCGCGCTGCTGCTGTCGCACACGGTGCTTGCGGCCGCGGTGCCCTTCCTGGCGCTGCGCACCGCCTGGCTGGGCTACAAGGACGACCGTCCCCGGCATCGCCGACTGGCCAAGTGGACGTTCCCGATCTGGCTCTACGTTTCGGTGACCGGCGTGCTCATCTACCTGGTCCTCTACCGGTGGACGCCGTCCGGCGAGATCGCGTTGCAAGGAGTCAGCGGATGAGGGTCGGTGAAGCGGTCGGCGTCGCGGTGGTCGTCGGACTGGCGGCACTCGGGGTGGTCCTGCTCTTCGCCGGCGAGCCGTCGGTCGCGGGTGCCGCACGGCAGGAGCGCGTCGAGAACGAGCGCGAAGCCGCGCTGCTCGCCGCGCTGGAGGCGGAGTTCGGCAGTTGGGCGACGCCGCAGGTTCCCGCAGACCTCCCCCTGGCGGAGCCGGACCTGGCACGCGGCGCACGGGTGTGGCTGTCTCAATGCCTGCAATGCCACGGTGCGACCGGCGACGCCAACACGCCGACCGCCGCGATGCATAAACCACGGCCGCGCGACCTGCGCCACGGCATCGTCAAGTACAAGTCCACGGAGCGCGGCTATCCGCCGCTGCGCGAGGACCTCGAGCGCAGCGTGCGGCTCGGCATCACCGGTACCGGCATGAGTTCCTTCCGCGGCCTGCCGGAGCCGGATCTGCAGGCGGTCCTCGACTGGACCACCTACGTGATGCTGCGCGGTCAGACCTGGATGCGCGCCAAGGACGCGCTCGCGGCGTCGCCGGACACCGCGCCGGAAGCCGTGCTGGCCGCGGAACTCGACACCGTGCGCGGACTCTGGTCGGACCTGCAGCGGAAGGTCGTCGCTGTGCCGCAGCGGCCGACACCGGACGCCGCTGCCGTGGAGCGTGGCGGACACTTGTTCCGCGGTCGCGCCGCCTGCGCGACCTGCCACTCCGACGACGGCTCCGGCCTGCCCGACGGCGCGGTGGCGCTGCCTGACGCCTGGGGCTGGGACGTCGAACCGCGCGACCTGCGTGGCGGCTGGCGCGGCTCGCGCGACGCCGCTGACCTGTTCCGCCGCGTGCGCGTCGGCATCGACGGTACGCCGATGCCGGGCGTCGGCGACACGCTCACCGACGACGAGGCCTGGGATGTCGTGACCTTCCTCGAGACACTCGCGGAATGAACGCCTCGCCCGCCGCCATCACTGCAGACGCGCCCGCGCGCCTGCCCTGGCTGCACCGCCTGTCGGTGGCTTCGCTGGTGGTCACCATCCTGCTGACGATCGGCATCGGCGGCACCATCACCAGCACCGAGGTCGGCATGGCGTACCCGACCTGGCCGGACATCAACGGCGGCTCGCTGTTCAACATCTTCTACGGCGAGCTGGCCGACGCCTTCGGCACGGGCTCGGTCATCGAGCACACGCATCGCCAGGCCGGCGCGCTGGCCGGGTTCATCGTGCTGCTCACCGCGGCACTGGCTTGGCTGCAGCGCGGCGTGTCGAAGCGCGTCCGCTGGCTGGCGACCGCGACGCTCGCCTTGGTCACCGTGCAGGGGCTCATCGGTGCGCTGCGCGTGCTCGAGAACAGCTATGGCGGCGCCATCCTGCACGCGCTCGGCGCGCAGGCGGTGGTCGTGGTCCTGGTCGTGCAGGTGCGCGCGACTTCCGGCGCGCCTCGGCTCGTGCCCGCGCCTGCCGACGATCGCGACGCGACACTGCGCCGCTGGACGACGCTGGCGTTGGTCCTGCTGTTCGTGAACTTGTTCGCGGCCGCCAGCCTGCGTCACAAGCAGGGCGCCTTCCCCGGCCACCTGGTGCTCGCGATCCTGACCGCGGTCGTGCTACTGGCCGTCATGCGCCTGGCATTCCTGGCGCCGGTGCGACGTGCGCTGCACCGCGACGCGCTGCGCATGAGCTGGGTGCTGGGCACACAGTTGGCGCTCGGCGTGGCGGCCTGGGCCTACCTGCTCGGCCCGCTGGCCGAGGACTTCGCCGACGAGCAACTGCGCTTCACGGTGCAGGCCGCGCTCGCCACCGGACACCTGTTGTGCGGCGTGCTGGTGATGGCCGTCGCCACCTCGCTGTGGCTGGAAGCCCGCGCGCCGGAGGCGCGATGAACGCGCCCGGCCGCGGCAGCGCGAAGGACTGGGTCGCGCTGACCAAGCTGCGTATCCAGGGCGTCGCGACACCGGCCGCGCTGGTCTGCTTCTGGCTCGCCAACAACGGCGTCTGGGAATGGGCGCCGGCGCTGCACCTGGCGTTCGGCCTGACGCTGATGAGTTCGGCGAGCGCGTCCCTCAACCAGGTGCTGGAGGTCGAGATCGACCGCCGCATGCAGCGCACCCAGGCCCGACCGCTGCCGGCTGGCCGCGTGTCGAAGCGCGTGGCGACGATCTTCACCGTGGTCGCCGCCGCGCTCGGCCTGCTCTGGCTGACGCTCTTCCTGGACCCGCTGACCGGCTGGCTGGGCCTGGTCATGCTGGTCTGGTACGGCTTCATCTACACGCCGCTGAAGCGCGTCACGCCGCTCAACACGCTGGTCGGCGCGGTGCCCGGCGCAATGCCGCTGCTGGTCGGCTACGCGGCCGCCGGCAATGGCCTGGACATGACCGCCGGGGTGCTGTTCCTGATCCTGTTCCTGTGGCAGCTGCCGCACTTCTTCGCCATCGCCTGGCTGTACCGCGAGGACTACGCGCGCGGCGGGCTACGCATGCTGCCCGGCGAGGACGGCCACGGTGCGATGTCCGGGCTGCAGTCGGTGCACTACGCGCTGGCGCTGCTGCCGGCCAGCCTGCTGCCGACGCTGTTCGGTTTCGCCGGGCGAATCTACAT
>Ga0316187_10004700_pt1 | contig 11821 bp, 8 predicted proteins | sample CroRivburrow1_MG_FD_204927 | JGI IMG/M metagenome (GOLD analysis project Ga0316187, IMG submission 204927) | Coastal sediment microbial communities from Maine, United States - Cross River worm burrow 1 | ecosystem: Environmental > Aquatic > Marine > Coastal > Sediment | place: USA: Maine...
GCTTTTGCCCTGACTGAGGTACCAGTTTGGGATGATGAGCAACGCCTGAATGGTGAAAAGGAGACTCTCGGGCTATATTTGAGTGGCCACCCGATCAAACGTTATGAGCAGGAGCTCAGTCGTATAGTCACCAGTCGTATTGCCAGTCTCAGACCATCAAGAGAACAAACGGTCGTTGTGGCTGGATTGGTAACGGCGATACGGACGATGAATAGCCGGCGAGGCGAGCGGATTGCCTTTGTTACGCTTGATGACCGCAGTGGTCGGCTTGAAGTGGGTGTGTTTGCCGAGGCATTTCAGCGTTTTCGTGATCTGCTGGTTAAAGATCGACTACTGGTTGTGTCTGGTAATGTCAGTGTTGATGAGTATTCGGGTGGGTTTCGTATGAGTGCCGAAGAAATTCATGACATAGATCAGGCCCGGGGTATATATGCGCGGCGCCTGGAGCTGGCTGTTGACCAGTCACAGGCAGCCAATGGTTTTACGCGGTCACTGGTTGAGGTGTTGCAGCCCTATCGTGAGGGTAGTTGTCCGATATGGTTGAACTATTATAGTGATGCGGCTCGGGCCCAGATGGTTTTGGGTAATCAGTGGCGAGTGCAGCCAACGGATGAATTATTACGCCGGCTGCGTGATGTGCTTGGCAATGATGCCGTGGAAGTGGTTTACTAATTTATCGCTAGAACAAGTAGTTTGGAACTTGTGACTTTATTCGAGTATGCTAGGTTCTCCAGGCATTTGAACTTTTTAACTAATTTTAATACATCGAGAAGAATGACTATATGAACCCCAATTTTCTTGAATTTGAACAACCCATCGCTGAGCTTGAGGCCAAAATAGAAGAGCTGCGTAATGTTGGTAGTGATAATGAAATTAATATCAACGAAGAGATAGAGCGGCTGGAATCCAAGTGTACTTCAATGCTGGAATCCATCTTTTCTTCATTGAATGCCTGGCAGATATCCCAGTTGGCACGTCACCCCATGCGTCCCTTTACGTTTGATTATATCGAACGTATATTTACTGACTTTGAGGAACTGCATGGTGATCGAGCCTATGCCGATGATGCCGCCATCGTTGGTGGTGTCGCCCGCCTTGATGGCCGGCCGGTTATGGTGATTGGTCAACAGAAGGGGCGAGATACCAAGGAAAAGGTACGGCGGAATTTCGGCATGCCGCGGCCGGAAGGTTATCGCAAGGCGCTGCGTTTAATGGAGATGGCGGAAAGATTTCGCATGCCATTATTAACATTTATCGATACACCCGGGGCCTATCCCGGTGTCGGTGCTGAGGAGCGGGGGCAGAGCGAAGCGATTGCCCGTAACTTACAGGTTATGTCATTATTAAAGATTCCGGTTATATGTACTGTTATTGGCGAAGGTGGTTCAGGCGGAGCGCTGGCAATCGGCGTGGGAGATCGGTTATTGATGCTGCAGTACAGTACCTATTCTGTGATATCACCGGAAGGTTGTGCCTCAATACTGTGGAAAAGCGCTGATAAGGCTTCTGAAGCAGCGGAGGCGATGGGTATTACATCCGAGCGCCTGAAGGAACTGGGTATGATCGACTGGGTTATTGACGAACCACTGGGTGGTGCGCATCGTGATGTTGATGCCATGTCGCAGTCACTGAAGAAGGCGTTGATTGAATCCCTGGCGCGTCTCGACACCTTGTCTAGTGATGAGTTGATCAGTAATCGGTATCAAAAATTTATGCAGTTCGGGAACTTTAAAACGGCCTGATGAGTGGTGTCATTTCCCGGCATGTCTATGAAACACTTTCCCGCCTGCCCTCCTGTCGGAATTACTGGCTGGCCTATAGCGGTGGTCGCGATTCACATGTGTTGTTACATGTCCTGGCAGCAATACGACAGGAATTATGGCCGGCACAGATAAAGGTTGTGCATATCGATCATGGGTTGCACCCGGATGCCGGGCAATGGGCTGCGCATTGCCAATCTGTTTGTGATGCCTTGGATCTGCCGCTGTTAATACGACAAGTGAATGCCCGGCCAGCTGCGGGAGAAAGCCCGGAGGCAGCTGCACGTAAGGCGCGTTATGCCGAGTTGGCAGAATTGATCGGCGCTGGTGATATTCTGCTTGCTGCTCATCATCAGGATGACCAGGCCGAGACTTTGATGTTGCAGCTTCTGCGTGGTGCCGGCCCACATGGTTTGGCTGCCATGCCGGAATTAAAAAAATTTTCCTCTGGTTATCTGGCGCGGCCACTGTTGGGATTTGCGCGGACAGATCTGGATGAATATGCCGGCTGCCAGGGCCTGCAGTGGATCGATGATCCCAGTAATGAGGATCATGGCTTCAAACGAAATTATCTCCGCCATGAGGTTATGCCGCTACTGCAAAAGCAGTGGCCCTCCTTCCAGAAAACCTTATCCCGCACTGCAGCACTTTGTGCGGATGCTGCTGCCATGCTGGATCAGTTGGCAGCTGAGGACTTGTTGGCCTTAGAGTTTGATGAGGTATTGTCAGTAACAGGCTTACTGGCGCTGGATCCCGTTCGCCAACGAAATGTTTTGCGAAACTGGTGTGCCAGTAAAGGCTTGCCACTGCCTGGACGGGCCCATATCCGGCAGATTCAGCAACAAATGTTGTCAGCTGATGCGAATATGCCGCTGGTTAGCTGGCCCGGTGTTGAACTACGTCGTTATCAGGATTGTTTGTATATTATGGTGCCATTGGTGCCTCTTGATCCGCTGCTGGAGCTGGTTTGGGATATGGGGCAGGCCCTGGTGTTACCGCATGGCCGCCTGTCGGTTGCTTCGGGTCGAGAGGGTGATTTGGCGTTTGATAGCGGTCGGCAACAGGCAGTAGTACGCCTGCGCCGGGGTGGCGAACGCATCCTTACATATTCCGGGCAACATCGTTCAGTAAAAAAAATCCTCCAGGAGCAGCGTATAGCCCCATGGTTGCGCGGACGTATACCCCTGCTATATATAGATGGCGAACTAGCTGCCATTGCCGGTGTGATGATCTGTGATCATTTTGTAGCCCGAACGGGCCAGGTTTCAATCAGGCTTAATTGGCAACCAAACTAGCCAGCTCGCAAGTCTCTTTTCCACTAATCCTTCTGTGATTATCCCGTTTGCCCCGGGGTTATCGAATCCTGATATTTGCATAATCCTTTAAAGATGTTTTCTGGTGAGACGATATGTTTGTATCACCGGGAATAACAGGCCGAAACCCCGTTAATTTGTGAGGAGATTATTATTATGGAGATAGCTCAGGTTACTGGTGGTGATGTCATCGATATTACCGCCGATACGGACCAATATCTTACGTTTATGCTAGCAGGTGAGGAATACGGGGTGGATATCCTGCGGGTGCAGGAGATCAAGGGCTGGGACAATGTAACACCAATACCAAATACACCTTCATATGTCAGGGGTGTTATCAATTTACGCGGCACAATTGTACCTATTGTCGATCTGCGTCAACGTTTTGGTATAGAGGGTATCTCCTATGGACCAATGACGGTTGTCATTGTTCTCAAGGTGGTTGGCGATGATCGGGAACGCACCATGGGTATTGTTGTTGATGGGGTGTCTGATGTTTATAACGTGGCGGCAAATGAAATGAAGCCAGCACCGGATTTTGGTGCCGTTGATGTTGGTTATGTTAACGGTCTGGCAACGGTCGATGACAAGATGGTTATTATTTTGAATATCGATTCCTTGTTGAATAATCTGGATGTTGAAACAGAAGTTTCACAACAACAGATAGCAGAATCTACTTATGAGCCTCCCACCAATCAGCAACATAATGATGCTCCTGCCCTTGATATTGAGTTATTAGAAACATCTTTTGCAGCATTAGCGCCACAAGCTGGAGAGCTGGTGCAAAAATTCTATAGTGAACTGTTTGATCGTTGCCCTGCGGTTAAACCGATGTTCGCCAATGTTTCTATGGAGGCTCAGCAACAGAAACTGGTTGCGGCACTGGGAACCGTGATTTCAAGCCTGCGATCACCAGATGAGCTGGAAAAAGTGTTACTTGACCTTGGGGAAAAACATAAGGCATACGGTGCGATGCCCGAGCATTATCAGGTTGTTGGGGAAACCTTGCTTGATGTTATGGCGCAGGTGGCCGGAAGTTTATGGTCACCTAAACTTGCATTGGCATGGCGGGCTGCCATTAGTTCCGTCGCCGGTATGATGTTGAAGGCATATGACTAATGCGGGGAATTGTGACTCAAATATATATAACAGAGATATTGTCGAGTATCTGCAAATAAACATTAGGGGGTTATGAAATGCCTAGACAGGCTAAAAAGGTGAGTGGGCATATAGCTGGAGCTGCTAACAATTCTCTTGATGTTGCGCTACTTAGAAGCAGTTTTGAGGCATTAACGCCGCAGGCAGAAAGACTTGTAGCGCGTTTTTACGAAGTTCTGTTTGAACGATACCCTGATGTAAAACCCATGTTTTCCCATGTCTCTGTTGAGCAACAGCAGGCCAAATTATTGGCAGCATTGGTGACAGTAATTGATGGGCTGGAAAACCCAGCGGAACTGAAACAAACCCTTGAGGCTTTGGGTGACAGACATCAGGGTTATGGAGCCGAGCCTGAACATTATCAGGCAGTAGCCGGAGTGTTGCTGGATGTGATGGCAGAGTTTGCAGGAGATTTATGGACTAATGAGGTGTCTAGTGCCTGGGGGAATGCATTGACAACAATTGCGGCAATAATGTTAAGAAATGATGATATAACGGAGGATTCAGAAATGGCAGGTTCAAATTCACAGGTAAAAGCTGGTTCCATTGATTTGCAAGAAGCAGCACGCATGAAGGCCGCAGTTAGTGGTGCTATGACTGCCATCATGATGATCGATCGAGATTTGAATGTGGTTTATGCAAATGACGCGACAATAAAACTTTTACGTCAGCATGAAACCGCGCTGAGATCAATTTATCCATCTTTTACAGTTGATGGTCTTGTCGGTAGTTGTATTGACATGTTTCATAAAAACCCGGCCCATCAACGGCAATTATTAAGCAATCCATCAAATCTACCCTATAGTACCGATATTCAGGTAGGCCCTCTGACATTTTGTATCAATGTAACGGCTATCTATGATGGTTCGGGTAATTATTCAGGTAATAGTCTTGAGTGGTCGGATGTCACGGAAGCAAGGAAGAGTGAAGATCAGGCTAACCGTCTGCAGTCCGCTGTTGATGGTGCAATGACGGCCATAATGATGATTGATAGAGACCTGAATGTAACCTATGCCAATGAGTCAACAACCTCGTTGCTTAAAAAACATGAAGTGGCATTAAAGTCTCTGTACCCAGGTTTTTCGGTGGATAATCTTGTGGGTTCCTGTATTGATATGTTTCATGCGAATCCAGCACACCAGCGCCAGTTATTAGGGGATCCGAAGAATTTACCATATTCGACGGACATCCATGTGGGGCCGCTAACATTTCGTATCAATGTGTCGGCTATGAATGACCTTAGTGGAAACTATATTGGAAATACACTGGAGTGGTCTGATGTCACAGAGGCGCGAGCCAAGGAAATCGAGGTAACAAGACTGCAATCAGCCATTGATGGCGCTCAGGCCAATATTATGCTGTGTAATACTGACCTGGAAATTACATATGTTAACCCGGCAGTTGTTAATATGTTGTCGAAGCGAGAATCTGTTCTAAGAGAGCGATTCCCTGGTTTTGATACGCGTAGCCTGGTAGGAACCTGTATCGATATCTTTCATAAAAATCCATCGCATCAACGTCAGTTGTTATCAAATCCTGCAAATTTGCCGGCATCTGCTGAAATGGAAATTGCCGGGCTTGAGTTCAAGGTGAATGCAACAGCGATTGTAGACGCCCAGGGTAAGTGGATGGGTAATATGGTTGAATGGGGTGATATCACTGAGCAGAAAGATGCAGAGCGTCAAATGGAGAACTTGATTGATGCTGCTTCTAGTGGTGATTTGTCGCAACGAATTGCTGCCGAAAAATATGAAGGTTTTCTGAAAAACCTGGGTATTGGAATCAATCAAATGCTGGATGCAGTGGTAGCGCCAATTCAGGAAGGAACGCGGGTAATGAAATCACTGGCTGATGGTGTTCTAACAGAGTCAATGCAGGGTGAATTCCAGGGGGATTTTGCCGTGCTGAGAGATGCGATTGATACCTCAGTCAGCAATCTTCGTAACATGGTTGGTGATATTCGTACAGCAGGATCGGCTATTACCTCTGGAGCCAGTGAGATCGCCCAGGGTAATGCGGATCTGAGCCAGCGTACGGAAGAACAGGCCTCTTCGTTGGAAGAGACGGCATCAAGCATGGAAGAGCTTACTAGTACGGTGAAGCAGAATGCCGATAATGCCAACCAGGCAAATCAACTGGCCAGTGGTGCCCGTGATCAGGCAGAAAAGGGTGGTGACGTTGTTGGCAAAGCGGTTGAAGCGATGGGTGAGATTAACACCAGTAGCAAGAAAATATCTGACATTATCGGTGTCATTGATGAAATTGCCTTCCAGACGAATCTGCTGGCATTGAATGCGGCTGTAGAAGCAGCGCGAGCGGGTGAACAGGGTCGTGGGTTTGCGGTTGTGGCGGGAGAGGTGAGAAATCTGGCGCAACGTAGTGCGGCCGCTGCGAAAGAGATCAAAGGCCTTATTAATGATAGTGTCGAGAAGGTTGGTGAAGGTAGCAAGCTGGTTGATCTATCAGGGCAGACTCTGGCCGAAATCGTTGAGTCTGTGAAAAAGGTCAGCGATATCATTGCCGAAATTGCCGCGGCGAGTCAGGAGCAGTCCAGTGGTATTGATCAGGTGAATAAAGCGATTACGCAGATGGATGAAGTAACCCAACAAAATGCTGCGCTCGTTGAAGAGGCGGCGGCTGCCAGTGAGTCAATGGACGAGCAGGCGAAAGGTCTTGAACGCCTAATGAATTTCTTCAAAACGGGTCAGGATCAATCGTCTACATCAGGTGCAGGGAGTTTTGGCGGGTCTCACCAAACGCAGGCGAGTGAGCCAGTTGCAAGATCATCCAGCCGGTCGCCTGCAGGCGGCGCAGGAAAGGGTGGTGTAAAGCCTGCTGCAGATGATGAATGGGAAGAGTTCTGATTCTTCTGATGTGGTGTTAGAAAGCCAGTGTCTGGTAGTTATTTATGCTGCCAGACACTGATTGAATAACACAATAATTAGCCAGAAAAATTGTTTAAAGCGAGTATGCTGTGGCCAGCGACAGGGATTGTTAAATAATCTCAATCTGAAGTTGTTGGGGTATGGATGGAAACTGAATCTGCCTGCAATTAAAAAAGCCAGCTTGATTTTGTCAGCTGGCTTTTTTTGTATCTATGAGAAATTACTTCTGAGCAGCAGCGCTATCCTGAGCGCTATCCTGTATACGTTGATAGATTTCTTCTCTGTGTACAGAAACGTCTCTTGGGGCATTAACCCCGAGTCGGACCTGATTACCCTTGATTTCCAGTACTGTTACTGAGACTTCGTCACCGATTCTGAGGGCTTCATTAATGCGGCGGGTCAGGATTAACATTTGTAATTGCCTCTTGATAAAACACAAAAAATCTGCCGGTATTATAAGGGGTACTAGTACTTTTAGCTAGCCCTCATCCCGCCTCAAGGGGGCGGGCTCATAACTTGTTGAAAAATATATTAAATATATTGATATAATATTTTTTTCTGCATTTTCCGGGGTGTCAGGGTATTTTTGAAGGTTTAACATCTATGAAAGGTAATTATTTAGTCATTATCACTTAGCTGAAACAGACCGCTGATGTTAAGTGCAGGATGATAAGTCTCGGTATTTAAAGTATATTGTCCTGTGATGATCCAGGCACAACATGTGTTGGTGGCCAGTCAGGCCTGTATTTGCATAAACCAATAAGTAGTCGAAATTATGATAGATCCACGATTGATTAGAAATGAACTGGCAGCAACGAGCCAGCAACTGGCCCGGCGCGGTTTTGAGCTGGATACAAAGCAGCTCGAACAACTTGAAATACGTCGGAAAACTCTCCAGGTCCAAACTCAGGAGTGGCAGGCGGAGCGAAATGCGCGTTCCAAGTCGATTGGCCAGGCCAAGGCCGCTGGTCAGGATATAGAGCCGCTGCGGGCCGAGGTCGCCGAGCTTGGGGAGCGCCTGCGGCAAGCGGAGACCGAGCTGGCTGACCTGCAGGCTGAATTAACGGATATCCTTGCCGGTATCCCCAATCTATTACATGACAGCGTACCGGATGGTCGTGATGAGGCGGATAATGTCGAAGTGCGACGCTGGGGGATTCCCGCTAATTATGATTTCGAGCCCAAAGACCATGTTGATCTTGGTGCAGGCATCGATATGCTGGATTTTGAAACAGCAGCCAAGATCACGGGTTCCCGTTTTGCCGTAATCCGTGGGCCGCTAGCCCGTCTGCACCGGGCGTTGACCCAGTTTATGTTGAACCTGCATACAACCGATCACGGTTATGACGAGGTTTATGTCCCGTATCTGGTTAATGCCGACAGCTTGCGGGGTACCGGACAGCTGCCGAAATTCGCTGCCGACCTGTTTGCCATTACGGGTGAGGATGATCGGGAAGGATATTTCCTGATTCCAACTGCTGAGGTGCCCGTGACCAATATCGTTCGCGATGTGATTATAGACGCCGATTATCTGCCGCGAAAATATGTTGCCCATACTCCCTGTTTTCGCAGCGAGGCCGGTTCCTACGGCAAGGATACCCGTGGCATGATTCGCCAGCATCAGTTCGAGAAGGTTGAAATGGTGCAAGTTGTCCGACCGGAGGATGCCTGGCAGGCGTTGGAGACCCTGACCGGTCATGCAGAAGCGGTGTTACAGCAATTAAATCTGCCTTACCGGGTAGTTGCACTGTGTGCGGGTGATGTGGGGTTTTCCTCTACCAAAACTTATGATCTGGAGGTCTGGCTGCCGGGTCAGCAGGCCTACCGGGAAATCTCATCGTGCAGTAATTTTGGTGATTTCCAGGCCCGGCGGATGCAGGCACGTTGGCGTAATCCCGAAACCGGTAAGCCGGAGCTCGTTCATACCATTAATGGATCTGGTCTGGCCGTTGGGCGAACGCTGGTGGCAGTAATGGAAAATTATCAGGATCGTGAAGGCCGTATCCATATCCCTGAAGTGCTGCAGCCGTATATGGGAGGGGCGACGGTTATTGAAAAATAGTGCTTAGGACTTAGGGCTTAGGACTAATGAGGGGTGAGGGCAGGGTGGATAAACGGAGCGCCATCCACCCTGCACCAGGCCGCAAGCTCATGCCTGCAGTGGTAGTAGACCCAATAACATGTGCTTAACGAAGGATTTTCTTTCTATACGATGAATTTTCTCCCTGTATTCCTGCGTCTCAAACACCAACCCTGTCTGGTCGTCGGTGGCGGTGAGGTTGCAGCACGCAAGGTCGGCTTGTTAGGTCGGACCGGGGCTGTTATCAGGGTAGTGGCGCCGCAGTTGTGTCCGGCGTTGCAACGGTTGCAGTTGGAGCAGGGCATTGAATGGCGTCAAGGCCAGTTCAGGACCCAGGATCTGGACGGCGTAACACTGGTGATTGCGGCCACGAATGATGCCGGGATCAACCGCCAGGTTTCCGAACTGGCTGGAGCGCGGCAAATCCCTGTCAATGTGGTTGACCAGCCAGCCCTGTGCAGTTTTATTTTTCCATCGATTATTGATCGTTCCCCGGTGGTGGTGGCAGTGTCTACCGGCGGGGCCTCACCGGTTCTGGCGCGGCTATTGCGGGCACGACTGGAAACCCTGATACCCGCAGGATACGGGCGCTTGGCACATTTGCTGGATAGTTTTCGTGAAACCGTCAAACAGCGTTTTAGCAGTGGCCGGGAGCGACGTCATTTCTGGGAGCGAATTCTGAGTGGCTCGTTGCCCGAACAGGTTTTTGCCGGTCGTGAGGATCGTGCCATGACTATGATCCGCGAGGCGCTTGATGCCGATGAATCTGAATCTGAGGCTGCTACAGGTGAAGTTTTTCTGGTCGGGGCCGGCCCTGGTGACCCGGACCTACTGACTTTTCGTGCCTTGCGCTTGATGCAAATGGCCGATGTTGTATTACATGATCGTCTCGTATCAGATGAGATCATGGATCTGGTGCGTCGCGATGCCGAACGTATTTATGTTGGAAAAAAACGTGATCTTCATAGCGTGCGTCAGCAGGAGATCAGTCAGATGATGGTTGATCTGGCCAGGCAGGGTAAACGGGTGCTGCGTCTGAAGGGCGGTGATCCATTTATCTTTGGTCGCGGTGGTGAGGAGATTGAATTACTGGCCCGCGAGGATATCCCGTTTCAGGTTGTACCGGGTGTGACCGCAGCGGCAGGCTGCGCCAGTTATGCCGGTATTCCGTTGACGCATCGTGACTATGCCCAGTCAGTCATGTTTGTGACCGGGCACCTGAAAGACGGCGAGCCGAATCTGAACTGGGAACGTTTGACCGCACCCGGACAAACTATCGTGATATATATGGGATTACTCGGGCTCCCCATTTTATGCCGGCGTCTGATTGAGCATGGCCTTGCCGATGAAATGCCGGCCGCGATTGTGGAGCAGGGAACCACGGTACGGCAGCGGGTGTTAACCGGTACCCTGGCAACTTTGCCTGAGATGGTCAGCCAGGCAGAAATACATGCGCCGACGTTAGTGATTGTTGGTAATGTCGTCAAATTACACGACACGTTGAACTGGTTTAAACCACAGAGACTAAAATAGTACGACTAGGTTTTGAGCCAGTCAGTGGGGCGTTTATGCCATAACTGCTCGGCCATTGTCTGGGCTGTGGCCGGCGAGTTTGCTTTACCCAGCAATCGCAGGGCAATGGCGGCTGTGCCGGTGACGGCGGCAAGGCCGTATTCATCTTCTGTTTCTCCCTGCCACAGTGCCAGCAATTGATTAACATCCATGGCGCTATCTTTTAGATGACGGTTGTTGTCGAACAGGGCTGGCCAGGTTTCGATGTCGGCTGTCTGGTCATGCACTGAATACACATCGCAGTCCTTGTCCGGGTCGCGTTCGATTTCACCACCTTCACCTTTGAATACCGCCATATGCGGGTGTTCAAGTAATAATGCGGCCTGCTGATGGATCTCGCGATACCCAGGGTGGAAGGTGCTTTGCATCAGATAAGGTGCAGCCGACGGGTTTAATACCCTGAGTAGTGTGTTGATCGGCGAACGCAGGCCGAACAGCCGACGCAGGTCAAGAATGGTTTTTAACTCAGGGGCAAAATTCTGAAGCGGGATATAGGCGAATTGCCGTGATTCGATCTGCTTGCCGGCAGCCATAAAATCATTACATATTGGCAGGCCCAGGGCGCGGACGGCATCTTCGGTGTAGATACGGTCATCCTTGTTGCCACGTGTGCCATGCATCAGCACCGGAATACCGCTGGCGGACAATAACAGTGCGGATAATACATACCAGGGTAAATGGCGGCGTTTACCCGCATAGCTGGGCCAGTCGAGCTGGACATCGGGCAATGAGGGTAAGGCCAAAGTCTCGCGCACGGCGCGGGTAAACCCGGCCAGTTCTTCCGCAGACTCTTCTTTTACACGCAGCAGCATCAGAAATGCACCCAGCTGCACCGGCTCGACCTCGTCGCGCATGATCATACCCATGGCCTGTCGGGCTTCGTCAAAGGTTAATGGCCGGGCACCTTTTTTACCGCGCCCAAGGATGCGTACATATTCGGCAAACGGGTGTTCGCTTGGTGATATCAATGTCATGCTTATGGGGTCTGTGTTTAATAGCGTTGAGCATAGATGAATGCCCAGGCACTGACAATCCTGTTTTTCTACTTAGTCA